>ERZ833963.1795-NODE-1795-length-23357-cov-38.947258_pt1 | contig 23357 bp, 18 predicted proteins | sample MGYA00519693_ERZ833963 | MGnify/ENA primary metagenome ERZ833963 (study PRJEB31850, sample SAMEA3708748) | human gut metagenome | biome: human gut; feature: human-associated habitat; material: faeces | place: China | collected 2014 ... | reverse complement strand
GGGCGGCGTCCCCGACGCCCCGCGGAGGGGTCAAGACCCCTCCCTACGATGCAAACCGTTAAAGGGGATACAACGGCAAGGCTGCGGGCCGGGCATGCCCGGCCCCTACGGACTGCTGTGAACGGGTCAAATTACAACATTTTTCACAAAAAGGAGCTGTTATTATGATTGCACAGCACTATAAAGATATGCTGGGCTCCAAGTCGGTTATCCGTCAGATTTCTGAATGGAGCACCGCCCGCGGCGCGGAGATCGGCTATGAGAACGTGTTCGATTACTCGCTGGGCAACCCGTCTGTCCCCTGCCCGCCGCAGTTCACCGCGGCTTGCGCGGACCTGCTGGCCCACACCGACCCCGTCAGGCTGCATGGTTATACGCCGACGCTGACGCTGCCGTCCGCCCGCAAGGCCGTGGCCGAAAGCCTGAACCGCCGGTTCGGCATGGACTACACCGCCGACCATATCTTTATGACGACGGGCGCGGCGGGTGCGCTGGCTCATGCTGTGCGCTGCGTCGGCGTGCCCGGGCAGAACATCGTAACGTTTGCGCCGTTCTTCCCCGAGTACAAGCCGTACATCGAGGGCGCGGGGCTTACCCTGCGCGTGACGCCGCCGCGGTGCGCGGACTTTCAGATCGACTTTGAGGCGTTCGCGCAGCTCGTGGACGAGAACACCGCCGCCGTGCTCATCAACAGCCCCAACAACCCCAGCGGCACCGCCTACAGCAAGGAGACCTTGCAGCAGCTGGCCGACTTTTTGACCGCGACAAGCGCCAAATACGGCCACCACATCTTCCTGATTTCCGACGAGCCGTACCGCGAGATTTCGTTCGGCGGCAGGGTCACGCCCTACCCCGCCAAATTCTACGATGATACGCTCACCTGCTACTCCTTTTCCAAGAGTCTGAGCGTGCCGGGCGAGCGTATCGGCTATGTGGCCGCCAACCCGCGGTGCGAGGACGCCGCGTACATCGTGCCGATGTGCGGCCAGATCTCCCGCGGGACCGGCCACAACTGCCCGTCGTCCCTCATCCAGATGGCCGTCGAGCGCTGCCTGGACGTGACCAGCGACCTGTCCGTCTACGAGACGAACATGAACCTGATCTACGACGAGCTGATCGCGCTGGGCTTCACCGTCGTCAAGCCGGACGGCACGTTCTACATCTTCCCAAAGGCGCTGGAGGACGACGCAAAGGCGTTCTGCCAAAGGGCGCTGAAATATGACCTGGCGCTGGTCCCCGGTGACAGCTTCGGCTGCCCCGGCTACTTCCGCATGGCGTACTGCATCGAGACCGAAAAAGTCCGCCGCAGCTTTGCCGCGCTGGAGAAATTCGTGGCCGAGGAGTACGGCGTCACCAAACACTAAGGAGATTTTATGTCGATTCTACGCCGCATTTTTCCGCTTCTGCTGACAGCTGCGCTGCTGTGTGCCTGCGTGCAGATGCCCAACACCCCACAGGATGTGCTGCCCGCCCCGACGCCGCAGTCCACGGCGGTCCCCACCGCCACGCCGGAGACAAGCCCCACGCCGACGCCCGAGCCGACAGTGGCCCCCGCGATGGCGACGGCCACGAGCAACGCCACCAAGGACGCACCGCAGATCAAGGACCCGACGACCTGGGACGACAACGCCGCCAAGACGCTGGCCGGGCTGAAAACGCAGTTTGCCTCCTACGGCCTGACGCTGGACGCGAAGGAGGGCTGCCCCTACCTGCTGGCGGTCAACAACGCAGGCGGCGTGGTCACGGTCTACGCCGTGGATTCTGCCACCAAAAAATACGCTGTGCCGTTCATGGCGATGGTGTGCAGCGGCGGCATGGACACCCCCACCGGGTATTTTTCGACCCCGGTGGACTACAGTTGGCGGCTGCTGATGGGCCCGAGCTACGGCCAGTACGCGACCCGCATCTATGACAGCTACCTGTTCCACAGCGTGCCCTACTACAGCCAGCACAAGGACGATGTGGAGTACGACGAGTTCAACCTGCTGGGCACCCGCGCCAGTCTGGGCTGCATCCGGCTGGCCGTGGTGGACGTGAAGTGGATCTACGACAACTGCCCGCTGGGCACGCCGGTCATCATCTACAACGACGCCGACGACCCCGGCCCGATGGGAAAGCCCGGCACGATCTACACCGACCCCGCCGACACCGAGAAGCGCGGCTGGGACCCCACCGACCCCGACCCGGCCAACCCGTGGGACGATGCCTTTGAGAGCGGCACCGCCATCCGCAGCCAGGCCGCCTGGGACCAGTGGGAGACCGAGCGCGAAAATTGGATGAGCAGCCTGACGCCCACCGATTTGCAGGGTTGGAGCACCGATTCCAAGATCGCGGGAACGAGAGGGTAATTTTTGCGCCGTAGGGGCCGGGCATGCCCGGCCCGGAGGTTTTCCGTTAGCAGACGCCACATCAGCGCCCTGTCTACCCGACGGAGGGGTCAAGACCCCTCCCTACAAAGCACCCGTGAACGTCAGCCCGTAGGGAGCGGTCTTGACCGCTCCGCGGCACGTTTCGGAAAATGCCTGTCAATCAAAAAGCACCTGCCTTTTTATCGAAGGCAGGTGCTTTTCTATTGCATTATCAGCTGAACATCACCACGTCCTGCGCGGGCTTTTCGCCCGGCTCGACGGAGATGGCGGTCAGGACAGGGCCGGTGGAATCGGGGGTCTGGCCCTTGTAGATGGGGTGGTACTTGACGTTGACCTTGGCCGTAATGTTGATCCAGCTGCGCTGCTCCAGCGACTTGTAATCGTCGTACTTGCAGGGCATGCCCACAAACTGGATGTCCTGCACGCAGCAGGTCATGGCAAAGCGCCCGGGCACAAACGCGCCCTTGCCGGCCTGGGGGGTCTGGCAGACCTGAGCCAGATATTTGACCGTCTTGCCGTCATATTTCTTCGGGTCGTCCATGCAGTCCATGTACCATATACCGAAGAACTCCTCGGGGATCTCAATGACCGGCGCGTCCACGTCGAAGGGCAGCGGGTCGGGGATGTCGTCATAGGCGACGCTGCCGTCCTTGAACTCGTAGGCGATGTCGCAGCGGCGGCTGGCCTGGCGCACCAGCTTGTGGATGAGCTGGCGGCTCTCGTCGTCGTTGACAGCCTCGGCGCGGTTGACGACCAGCAGCTCACTGCCGCGCAGCTTGTCCAGCAGCAGGCTGCGCATGGCGCTGTCGCCCGCGTAGGTCTTGATGGTCGTACCGTCGGCGGTGGCCAGGCTCTGGTAGATGAGCCAGTTGTCGGGCAGGGCGTCGTACAGCTCCTGAATGAGCCACATACCGTTGTACTCGATGATGACGCGGCCACAGCCGGACTTCTTTTCGAGCGCGGTCAGGTTCTCGGCGGTCAGCTCGCTCTTATCCTCGATCTGGGCAACGTGCACGCCGCCGAAGGCGAACTTGGACGGGTCGTACTCGATCTCGCCCTCCTCGCAGACCAGCAGCAGGGTCTTGTCGCCGGAGTCGAAGTTGGGGTCCTCCATCGTTTCCTGAATGAATTTCGTCTTGCCGCTCTCCAGCTGGCCGACGAAGAGATATACGGGGATTTGTTTAGGCATAGGGGACGTCCTTTCGGTTAGTAGCAGTCAAAGGCTTCTCCCCCGGGGGGAGAAGCTGTCCGCGAAGCGGACTGATGAGGGGAGAACTGATCGCGGCCTGTCATTCGTGGGCTGCTGCGGCAGGCTCGCCCCTCATCCGCCCTCGGGCGGGGCCTCGGGCACCTTCCCCCAAGGGGGAAGGCATTCTTATCAAACGTGGAACAATTCCGCGATCTCATGCTCCTTCAGCTGGGAGCCGATGACGCAGAGCTTGCCGGTGACGTCGGGGCCGCAGGGGCGGATCTCGTGCTCGCCGGGGACCATGTCGAACTCGTACCAGGTGTCGCCGCCGTCCACAATGCCCTTGGCGCGCAGGATCATGCCGTAAGCGCCCTCGTCCAGCGCGTGCAGGGCCTTGTCCAGATCCTCACGACTGTATTTGTGGGCTGTCTCCTTGCCCCAGCTCGTGAACACCTCGTCGGCGTCGTGGTCATGGTGGTGATGATGCCCGCAGGAGCAGACGCCGTGCTCGTCGTAGTGGTGCTCATGGTGATGCTCATGCTCGTCCTCGTCGTCGTGGTGATGGCAGCAGTCGTGGTCGTGGTCGTGGTCATCGTCATCATGGTCGTGATGGTGATGCTCGTGCTCGTCCTCATCGTCATCCTCGTCGTGATGATGATGGCAGCAGCAGTCGTGGTCGTGCTCGTCCTCATCGTGGTCGTGATGGTGATGATGGTGGTGCTCGTGCTCATCCTCGTCGGCATGGGCCACGTTGGCGGCGCGGGCCTCGGTCAGCAGCTCGGCAACGAGGTCGCGCTTGCCGTCCATGACGGAGACGATCTGTGCGCCGGTCAGGACGGTCCAGTCGGTGGTGACGATGGTGGCGGTGGGGTTCTTCTCGGCCAGCAGGGCGACGGCGGCAGCGACCTTCTCCTCACTGGCGTTGCCGGTGCGGCTCAGGATGATGCAGGACGCATGGCTGACCTGGTCGTCATAGAACTCACCGAAGTTCTTCATATACATCTTGACCTTGTTCACGTCGGCGACGGTGACAAAGCTGTTCAGGATGACGGGCAGATCCTCGGCGACGCCCTCGACGGCGCGGGTCACGTCGGACAGCTTGCCGACGCCCGACGGCTCAATGAGGATGCGGTCCGGGTGGTAGGTCTCGACGACCTTCTTCAGTGCCTCGCGGAAATCACCGACTAGGCTGCAGCAGATGCAGCCGGAGTTCAGCTCATTTACCTGAATGCCGGCCTCGCGCATGAAGCCGCCGTCGATGCCGATCTCGCCGAATTCGTTTTCGATCAGGACGATCTGCTCACCGGCGAAGGCCTCCTTGATGAGCTTTTTGATAAGGGTGGTCTTGCCGGCGCCGAGGAAGCCGGAGAAAATGTCGATTTTGGTTTTCTTTTCAGCCATAGTTGGGTACCTCTATTCAAGATGTGTTCAGATGTTCAGTTGGTTGGCAATCTATTACACTAACTGCTAATACTATTATAACAAACACGTCAAGGGGTTTTGCGCCATTTTGCGCGGGAAATTTTGAATTTTTTGCAAAATTTATGGGATTACCGCCTCCCCGTAGGGGCCGGGCACTGCGGGGTTGTGAGCGTGGGGCCACGGTTGAGCGGAGCGAAACCGGGGAGCGAACAATGTTTGCCCCCGCGGGGCAAACAACCGCACGAGCGGGCCAGCTTTGCTGGCTGGCGGCGCTCGTTGTGCGCCGCCAAGCGCCCGGCCCGGGGGTGTCCCGCGGGCTGGCGCTAATGGGACACTGCCTCGGAGGGGTCAAGACCCCTCCCTACGGGCTATCGTTCACGGGTGCTTTGTAGGGAGCGGTCTTGACCGCTCCGCCGGGTAGGCAGACGTTAGCGGGTTGGCCCGTAGGGGCGGCATACCTGCCGCCACACCCGGCCCCTGCAAAGCGCCGCATTTTTGTATGTGCCCCCGGGCGCAAACTCCACCTTTTTTATTATCTATTATCTATTTATTATTTGCAGCATTCGTGGTATGATATACCTAACCCCAATATCTATCACAAAAAGGAGCGATCCATTTTGACTACCAATGAAAAAATCGCCGCGCTGCGTGCCGCTGCCAAAGCGGCGGGCGCGGACGGCGTGCTCATCATGACCAGCGACCCCCATTGCAGCGAGTACCTGCCCGGCTATTATAACGCTCTGCCGTGGTTTTCCGGCTTCATCGGCGAGAACTCGACCCTCGTTGTGACTCAAGACCGCAGCGCCCTGTGGTGCGATGGCCGCTTCTACGTGCAGGCCGACAAGCAGCTGGCCGGCAGCGAGATCGAGTGTATGCACGCGGGCTCCGCGGGTGTGCCCACCGTGGCCGAGTACCTCGGGAGCCACTTTGCGGACGGCCAGACCCTGCTGCTGGACGGCAGCTGCGTGCCCGCCACGATTGCCAAGGAGTACATCGACGCATTGGCCAAGAAGGGTGCCGCCCTCAAGAGTCAGGACGTGGCCAGCCCGATCTGGGACGCCACCGGCGAGCGCCCGGCCCTGCCCGACACCCCCTGTGAGCTGCTGACCCCGGCCCAGACCGGCGCGACTGCCGCGGACCGCATCGCCATGGTGCGTGCCGAGCTGCAGAAGGCCGGTGCCACCGCGCTGGCCGTGACCGGTCTGGACTGCGTGGGCTGGCTGCTGAACCTGCGCGCCCGCGACCTGCCCTGCACCCCGCTGGCCGTCGCCTACGCGCTGGTCACGATGGACGCCTGCACGCTGTTTATCGCGCCGGGCCGCCTGTCCGACGCCGACACCGCCACGCTGGCCGAGAGCGGCGTGACGCTGCGCGGCTACGAGGAAATTATCGACGCCGTCCACGCCCTGCCCGCCGACGAGGTGTTCCTGGTGGACGAGAAGGCCACCAACTACGCCTTGTACGAGGCCCTGACCGCCCACAAGACCGTGGCCGGTGCCGACCCGATTTTTGCCCTGAAGGGCATCAAGAACGAGACTGAGCTGAAGAACCTCCGCGAGTGCCATATCCGCGACGGCGTCGCCGTGGTGCGGTTCCAGATGGATCTGGAAAAGGCGCTGGCCGAGGGTAAGCAGCTGACCGAGATCGACATCGACACGATGCTGCAGAAGCGCCGCGCCGAGATGCCCGGCTACTTTGAGGACAGCTTCTCCACGATTGCGGCCTACGGCGCCAACGCCGCCATGATGCACTACCACGCCGAGGGCGACGTGAACAGCGTCATCGAGCCGCGCGGCTTCCTGCTGGTGGACAACGGCGGCCAGTACGACTGCGGCACCACCGACATCACCCGCACCTACCCCGTCGGCCCGCTGACCGACAACGAGCGCCGCTATTACACCTGGGTGCTGCAGAGCCACATCGACATGGCCCGCGCGGTGTTCCTGGACTACTGCACCGGCTTTGCACTGGATACCTTTGCCCGCGGCCCGGTCTGGGCGCACAAGGTCAACTACCGCTGCGGCACCGGCCACGGCGTCGGCTTTATCTCCGGCGTGCACGAGGGCCCGCAGAGCCTGCGCCCGAACAACCCCGTGATTTTTAAGCCCGGCATGACCATCACCGACGAGCCGGGCATCTACGAGACCGACGAGGTCGGCATCCGCATTGAGAACGAGCTGGAGTGCATCGACCTGGGCGAGAACCAGTACGGCCACTGGCTGGGCTTTGCGCCTTTGACGCTGGTGCCCATCTCCACCGAGCCGGTCCTTGTGGACGAGCTGAGCCGCGACCAGATCAACTGGCTGAACGACTACCACGCCCACGTCTACGAAACGCTCAGCCCCCGCCTGAACGAGGACGAGAAGGTCTGGCTGAAGGAGAAGTGCGCGGCGATTGGCAGATAAACAGCTGACAGGTGTTTATCTTTTATATTCCTGTAGGGGCCGGACATGTCCGGCCCGCAACATAAACCGGAAAGCAGGTGCTTGCCGGTAAGCTGCGGGCCGGGCATGCCCGGCCCCTACGCATCAATAATGTTTTACCATGCAATAACGGCACACGTCCCCGGAACGGTCAAGACCGTTCCCTACAAAGCACCCGTGGACCCCGATCTGTAGGGAGGGGTCTTGACCCCTCCGCAGCTGCCGTTTGCCATTGTGACACGGTAGGGGCCGGACATGTCCGGCCCGCAACATAAACCGCAAGCAGGTGCTTGCCGGTAAGCTGCGGGCCGGGCATGCCCGGCCCCTACAGAGTGGCATACTCAATGGCTATTTATTTCTCGCACGCGCCGTCGTTGCCCTCACCACACCCGTCGCAGTCACTCTCAAACCGGACGGCGTTCTTCGCCAGCTCGGGGTCAAGGCGCTGGGCGACCTGCATCATCAGGGCGCACTCCATCCGCTTGCGGAACACCTTGCAGCCGTACTCATACGTGCCGTGGATGTCGCCGGTAGCGTGCAGGGCGTTGGCCGCGCAGCCGCCCGCGCAGTACAGGCGTGCCCAGCAATCCTTGCAGTCGGGGCGGGCATAGACGTTGCACAGCTTGAACTCGTCGCGCAGGGCGGTGTTGGTCACGCCGTCCCAGACGTTGCCCAGCTTGTACGCCGGGTCGCCGACAAACTGGTGGCAGGGGTACAGGTCGCCCCAGGGGGTCACGGCCATGTACTCGGTGCCGGAGCCGCAGCCCGAAATGCGCTTGTAGATGCAGGGGCCGTGCTTGAGGTCCAAAATATAATGATAGAACGTGATCGGCTTGCCGGCCTTCTGGCGGCGCAGCATGTCGTTGGCCAGCAGCTCATACTGGTCGAACAGCTTGGGCAGGTCCTCCTCGGTCAGGGCCTCGGGGGAGTCCGGCGGGGCGACAACCGGCTCCATGGACAGCTCGGTAAAGCCGAGGTCGTCGGCCATGTGGAACAGGTCCTTCGTAAAATCAACGTTGTGATGCGTAAACGTGCCGCGCATATAGTAGCCCTGGCCGCCGCGTGCCTTGACGAGCTTCTGGAACTTGGGCACGATGCGGTCATAGCTGCCGTTGCCCGCGAGGTCGACGCGGAAGCGGTCATTGACCTCCTTGCGGCCATCCAGCGACAAAACAACGTTGTGGCATTCTTTATTGCACCAGTCGATGACCTCGTCCGTGATGCCGATGCCGTTGGTCGTCATCGTGAAGCGGAAGTTTTTGTTGTACTTTTTCTCGATGCTGCGTGCATAGGCGACCAGCTGCTTGCAGACCTCAAAGTTCATCAGCGGTTCGCCGCCGAAGAAATCGACCTCGAGGTTGCGGCGGGTGCCGGAGTTTTCGATGAGGAAATCCAGCGCGCGCTTGCCGGTCTCGAAGCTCATGAGACCGGCCTCGCCGTGGAACTTGCCCTGCGCGGCGAAGCAGTAGCTGCAATTCAGGTTGCAGGTGTGGGCGACGTGCAGGCAGAGCGCTTTGACAACGTTGGAACGTTTTTTGAAGTCAAAGGCGTGGTCGGCGTAGGCGTCTGGCGCAAACAGCTGGCCCGCGGCGGTCAGCTCGTCGATGTCGTCGAGCACGTCGCTGATGTCGGCGGCGGTCACATCGGCGCGGTCCGCGTACTTTTTGGCGAGGGCTGCAGCAGCCTGCTCCCGGCTGCTGCCTTGGTCGATCAGGGCGATGGCGTCATAGGCGACGTCATCCACCGCATGCACGCTGCCGCTGTAGACATCCAGCACAATGTTGTAACCGCTTAATTTGTATTGATGGATCATGGTTTTCTCCGTTTTGTTATGGTGCAATGCGGCGGACGGCCACGGGCGGATATGGAATCCGCCCCTACGGCATTCCCCTTGTAGGGGCGCATTCTATATGCGCCCGCCGCACCCTTTTGTATCATAGAAAATGCCGGGCTGCCACACGGCATCCCGGCATCAAAGCCAGCAAAAATTACTTGTCGGTCTTCTCGCAAGGCTGGTTGGCAATGCCGCAGCTGGTCTTGCAGGCGCTCTGGCAGGAAGTCTGGCACTCACCGCAGCCGCCGTTCAGCAGGCTCTTAGCCATGTCGCGGGTCTCGAGAGTCTGGATGTGCTTCATAAAACAGTCACCCCTTTATACATTTTAGAATTATTATTATTGTACACGGAAATCCTGGGTTTGTCAATAGGGGCAGAGGGAAAACAACAGACAGCGGGAGGCCCGTCGCCCGCCCTTTACAACAAAACCGCAATCTCCTCCGCCCCGCTGCCGCCCGTATGCTTCAGCGCGGTTCCGGCCTGCTCCAATGCACGGCAGGCCGTCACCAGCTCTGCCGTCACTTCCTCGCCCGGTGCCACCAGCGGCACGCCGGGGGGATAGGCCCAGAGATACTCCGCGGCGGTCTCCCCCACCGCGTCCCGCATCCTTACGGCCCGCGCGGGGCGCAGCAGCGCCTCGGCAATCGTGCAGCGGGCCGCGCCGGGGGCGGGCAGAATATGCCGCGGGGCCGCGGGCGGGGCCGCCGTTTTGTCCCAGGCGTGCAGCACATCGGCCAGCCGTTCCAGCGCGTCGTCGTCGTCGCAGGGGCTGGTCATGGCCAGCACGTTCGGGCCGCAGACCATCTCGGGCTCAAAGCCGTCGGCCCGCAGGTACGCCGCCCCCGCCGCGCCGATTTGCAGCAAAATTTTGCCGCTGTCATGCGCAAAAAAGTCAGGATGCGCCGTCAGTGCGTCCGCGCCGCAGCACAGTATTTTTGTGTTTTTCAGATCCCGCACCGCCGCGTCAAAGGCATCCAGCCGGGCGCGCCACGCAGCAAAGGCGGCCTCTCCCTCGTCGGCCAGCCAACGGGTGCAGCCGTCCAGACTGACCATGAGCGGGTAGCTCGGCGAGCTCGTCTCGAACACGTCCAGCTGGCGCTCGACCCCGGCAGGGTCGGCCAGATCGCCGTTCAGCTGCAAAAACGCGGTCTGGGTCAGGCTGGGCAGCGTCTTGTGGGCGCTCTGCACGACCAGATCGGCCCCTGCGGCTACGGCCCCGCCGCGCCAGCCGTACCGGGCGGCAAAGGGCAGGTAGTGCGCACCGTGGGCCTCGTCCACCAGCAGCGGCACGCCGCGGGCGTGACAGATTTCCGCGATAGTACGTATATCGCTCAAAACGCCCTCATAAGTCGGGCTGGTCAGGATCACGCAGCGGGCGTCGGGCGCAGCGTCCAGCGCGGCGGCCACATCGGCGGGGCGCACACTGCCGTAGATGCCAAACTGCGGGTCCACGGGCGGCGTGAGCCAGCGGGCCGTCAGCTGCCCCAGCTCAATCGCGTGGTAGACGGCCTTGTGGCAGTTGCGCGCCGCAACGACCGTGCTGCCGAACGGTGCCAGTGCGCGGATGCCCGCCAGCAGGCCGACGGTGGACCCGCCGACGAGGTACCAGCACCGCCGCGCGCCGTACAGCGCCGCCGTGCGGGCCATGGCGTCGGCCAGAATGCCGTCCGCGTCGTGCAGGTCGTCCGCACCGTCGATCTCGGTCAGGTCCCAGGCATAGCAGCCCAGCCCCGGTGCGGGCGGCACCCGCCGCTTATGCCCGGGCATGTGCAGCGGGTAACGCGCCGCGGACAGGGTTTCTAATTGTTGTTGCAGCGTTGATTTTGTCATATTTTTATACTTTTTATAAATAAGTGCAAGCTAAAAAGCCTCCCCTTTGAGGGGAGGTGCCCGCGGGGCGGAGGGGTGGGCGGGAGACACACACTTTACAGGTCTACACCCGGCCACCCCTCACCGCCTGCGGGCGGAGCTCCCCTCAAAGGGGAGCCTTTAAGAAATCTCAATTTCCGCCTTACTGCCCGCCCGCGTTTTGGTCACGTGGATCTGTCTCGTCAGGCGGTCCTGCAGCGCCTCGACGTGGGAGATGACGCCGATGAGCTTATCGCCCCCGGCCAGCCCGGCCAGCGTGTCCACGGCCTTTTCCAGGCTGTCGGAGTCCAGCGAGCCGAAGCCCTCGTCGATGAACAGCGTCTCGATGACGACGCCGCCCGCGTTCTGCTGGATCGTGTCGCTGATGCCCAGTGCCAGGCTCAGCGCGGCCATGAAGCTCTCGCCGCCGGACAGGCTGCCCACGGGGCGGGTCTTGCCGGTGTAGGCGTCGAACACGTCGAGGTCCAGCGCGGTCTTGCCGCCGACGGCCTCGCTCTTGCGGCGCAGCAATCGGTACTGGCCGTCGGTCATGCGGGTGAAGCGCAGGTTTGCGGCCTCGACCACGCCGTCAAAATAGAACGCCTGTACGTACTGTTCAAACGGAAGTTTGATTTTCCCGGTCAAATTGCCGTTGATCGTTTTGGACAGATTGTCCCACATGGCACGCTTCTCGCGGGCGGCGGCGCTCTCCCGCATCGTCTTTTGCAGCGCGTCGATGGCGGCGCGGTTCGTGTGCAGACGGTGCACGGCGGCGTCCCGGGCGGCCATGGCGGCAGCGCGGTCCCGGCGCAGGCGGGCCAGCGCGTCCTGCAGCTGGGTCAGTGCGTCGGGGTTGTCGCGCTTGGGCATCGTCTCGCGCATCTGCTGCACGCGGGCGCTGGCGGCAGCGTGCCCGGCCTTGGCGTTGGCGGCGCGGCGGGTGGCCGCAAAGCGCTGCTTTTCCAGGTCGGCCAGCTGGCCGTTCAAAAGGTCGGCCTGCTTGGCCAGGCTGCGGGCGCGGTCCGTCTTTTGCTTCAGCTTCAGGTGGTCGGCCTGCAGGCCGCGCAGACCCTCGGTCAGGCTGGTCTGCTGGGCGGTCAGCGCGATTTTCAGCTCGTCGGGCGTCAGCTCGGCGGCGGGCTTGCCGGTGTAGCGGTCCCCGCGGCGCGCGAAAAATCCATCCGCGTCCCGCTGCAAAGCCGCCCGCAGCTCATGCGCGTGGGCGGCGGCGTCACCGGCGGTGCGGCTGGCCGCGGCAGTGCTGCGGCGCTGGGCCGTCAGCGCCTTCTCCCGCTCCTCCAGCTGCTTTTCGGTGATGTGGTCCTTGGGCAGCGCGGCGATCTTCGGGTGCTTGGTGGAGCCACAGACCGGGCAGGGCTTGCCCTTTTGCAGGTCCTTGGCCAGCAGGCCCGCGCGGTTGGCGTTTAATTGGCGCTGCATCGTGCTGTATTCTTCCTCGGCGCTGTCCAGTGCAGCCTGTGCGGCCACATACTCTGCCTGACGCGCGGCGGCGTCCTCGTCGGCCTTGTCGGCGTCCGCCAGATTTTGCAAGAGCTGCCTGCAGTCGGCGGAAAGCCCCTCGGCCAGCTCAATGCGGTGGTCGGTCTTGAGCAGGTCGGCCTCGGCCTGGCTCAGCGCGGCGCGGTCCGCCTCGTTTTTGGCAATATTTTCCTTTACGTTCGCCGTGCGCTTTTCCAGATCGGTCATAATGAGGTCGGTCTGGTGCTCCACATCGGCGGCGCGCTGCTCCTCGGCCACCAGCCCGGCCAGCTGGCGGCGGCGGGCGGCGCGTTCCTCGGCAATTTTCAGGCCGGCGTCACCGCGGGCGATCTTCTCGTCCAGCTCGTTCATAACGCTGGTCTGTCGTTTTTCGTTGGCGTCGTCGGCCTCCAGCAGAAGCCTGCCCAGCTCGGCGGCAGCCCCTGCGGCAAACGGGTCGCGTTCGGTCTGCATTTCGGCCAGGTCGGCGGCGGTCTCCTCGTCGGCGCCGTCACCGATCAGCGTGCCGACGTGCATCAAAAGTACATCGTCCAGACGCTTACATTCCTCGTCGGCCTTACGGGCGTGCTCGACGGCAGCCTGACCCAGGCGCTGGTGGTCGGCGGTGTCAAAAATGCGGCGCAGGATGGCCGCGCGGTCCGCGGACGGCGCGTTGAGCAGCCGGGTAAAGTCGTTCTGCGCCAGCATCGACACCTGGGCAAACTGTTTGGCGTCGATGCCCAGCAGCTTGACCACGGCGTCGGTCACGGCTGACGCACCGCTGACCGGCTCGTCCGGCTCACGGATCAGCTCGGCCTTGGCGGGCACCTTGACCATGCCGCTGCCGCGCTTGGCGGCGCGCTGCTGGTCGGGCCAGCGGCGCACGGTGTAGCTGCGTCCGCGGTGGGTAAAGGCCAGCTCGACGCTCGTCTCGGCGTCGGGGGCGGCAAAATCACTGCGCAGCATCGTTGTTTTTCGGTTTTCACCGGAGGTCTCGCCGTAGAGCGCAAACGTGATGGCGTCAAACAGGGCGGTCTTGCCCGCGCCGGTGTCGCCGCCGATCAGAAACAGTCCGCTGCCGCCGAACGCCGAGAAGTCCAGCTCGGTGCGGCCCGCGTAGGGGCCGAAGGCGGTCAGGATCAGCTTTTGGGGTTTCATTCGCTTTTTGACGCCTCCTCGCGCAATCTTTTCACAGCCACGGTCTCCTCCACTGTCAGGGGGCGTCCGTTCATCTTGGTGAAAAAGTCCTGGAACAGCTCGACAAAGGGCTTGCCGCGCACGGCCTGGGTCATGTCCAGCGGGTGCGCGACCTCACCTTGGGGCAGGTAGTCGAGCCGCATGGCGTTGGGATAGGCGGCGCGCAGCTGCGCCATGGCGTCGGGCAGCGGCGTCGGGTCGGTCAGGGTCGCCCAGATGTAGTCCTCGGTGTCGGTTGGCCGGGCGGTCAGCCGGGCCAGCGGGCCGGTCAGGTGGCGCATGGCGCGGCGGGGCGTCAGCGGCAGCTGCTCGATTTTTTCCACGCCGCGCTTGCCGACCCGCACGAGGGTGACGGATTTCTGCATCCCGCACTCGTCCAGATGGTAGCAGAGCGGCGCACCCGCGTAGCGCACGGCGTCGATGCCGACGCGCTGGGCGCGGTGGATATGGCCGAGCGCCGCATAGCAGAAGCCCGCAAACCGCGCTGCATCGATGGAATCCACCGTGCCGACAGTCAGGGGCGCGGTCTCGCTGCCGGAGAGCTGCGGCGGGCAGACGCCGGAGACCACCATCTGGTGGGCGACGAGCACCCGGCGCGGGGCGGCGGGCTCACAGACGGCCAGCGCCGCGCCGACGGCGGAGTCGTAGTCGGTGATGTCGGCGTCGGGCAGGTAGTGGCGCACCGTGGCCGCCCGCACAAAGGGCAGCAGCGTGAACTCGATGGGGCCGTGGCGGTCATTGAGTACGACCTGCTTGGGGCAGCCGGTGAAACGCCCGGCAATGTGTACGTTTTGTTCGGCCAGCAGACTGCTGGCAAAGTCGAGCCGCTCGGCGCTGTCATGGTTGCCGGAGACGGCCAGCACCGGGATGCGGCGTGCGGCCAGCTGGGTCAGGAACCAGTCCAGCAGCGTGCAGGCCGCGGCGGGCGGCACCGGCGTGTCGTAGATGTCGCCCGCGATGACGACGGCCTCGACGCCGTGTTTTTCACAGAGGGTCAGAATTTGTTCAAGAATGAACCGCTGATCCTCCAGCATATCAAACCCGTTGACCCGTTTGCCCAGGTGCAGGTCTGCAAGGTGCAGAAATTTCATGGTGTATCTCCAGATTTTGCGTTTACCGCCACAGCTTCTCCCAGGTCGTGATGTCCAGCGTGGTGCCGGGCAGGACCTCCACGGGGGCTGTCTCGGCCTTGCGGAAGCGGCACTTTTTGGCAAAGCCCTCGGCCTTCAGGTCGCGTGCCCACACCCGCATATACAAGCGGCTGCGGCCATCGCCCTCGGCCAGCTTCTGCGCATAAGCCACGATGCTGCGGCCAATGCCCTGCCCGCGCGCCTTTTCCTTTAAGAAAAGGCGGCTCAGGCACATGGCACCCGCGGGGCCGAGGTCGAGCGCGAAATAGCCCACCGGCTCGGTGCCGAGGTAGATCAAAAAGTAGTTGATGACGCCGCTGTGGATCTCGTCGTCGGTCAGGATGTCGCTCTGGTACTTATCGGCCAGTGCAGCGGCGACCTTGGGCGTCAGCTTGGTGTAATGCTGGACGAAAATCTCCTGCGCCAGCTCGGAAACCAGCTGGACGTAGCGGGTCTTGGTTACTTGCTTAAATGTTGGGTTCATAGTAACTCCTTTTGTTAAACATATGCTGCCGTAGGGGCGCATTCTATATGCGCCCGTGCAGCTTACGGCAGGTGCCGCGGGCGGATATGGAATCCGCCCCTACATTTATTCAATGGTAACGCTTGCCTTCGCCGGCATGCACGCGGCCCAGTCGCCCTCGTTTTTCAGGGTGCCGAAGCCCTCGCACAGGTGGTCGGGGCAGGGGCTGTCTACAAAGGCGATGCCGCCGTTTTCCACCCGCAGGTGGATCGTGTACAGGCCGGTGTCAATGTCATATTCGGCGTCTTTACGCAGATCAATGCGCTGCTCGACCTGCGGGTCGCCGTAGCGCAGCACCGCCGTGCGGCCCGTGCCGCCGTGGTGGGCGGCCAGCCACAGCACCGCGGCCAGCGCCAGAATTACAGCGATAAACAGCAGATTTTTTCGTTTCTCGGTCATGGCTCTCTGTCAAATTCCAGTTCTTCGGTCAGGCCGTCATACCCGGCCACGGCGGCGGGGTACGCGGTGCGCGCGGCGGCCAGGCCCGGCGCGGGGTCGGTCACGGCGGCGCTGTAGTGGGTCAGCCATAGGCGGCGCACATTGGCCGCGGCGGCCAGTGCGCCGGTCTCCCGGCAGGTGGCGTGGCCGTACAGCTCCGCCTTGGGCAGGTCGGCGTCGTCGGCGTAGGTCGCGTCCATGCAGAGCAGGTCGGCGTCCCGGGCGGCGGCCTCCAGCGCGGCGCAGGGGCGGGTGTCGGTGGCGTAGACCACCTTCAGCCCGCGGCGCGGCGCACCCAGCACCTGCTCCGGCGTGCAGCCGCCGACGGGCTCGCCCCTTTGCAGCGTTTTCCAGTAGGGCATCGGGATGCCCGCAGCCCGCGCCCTTGCGGGGTCGAACCGCCCGGCGCGGGGCAGCGCAAGCACATAGCCGCAGCAGGGTACGCGGTGGGTCAGCGGGAACGGGGTGATTTTCAGCGTGTTTATGTGAAATTGTCCGTCTGCGACCTGCCAGCGCACCGGGTACGCCTGCGGCCCGGCCAGCGCCGTGACGGCCTGCGCCACAGGCTCGATGCCCTTGGGGCCGTAGATCGTCAGCGGCTCGGTGCGGTTCAGGCTGCCCAAGGTCTGCAAAAGACCGGGCAGGCCCAGAATGTGGTCGCCGTGGTAGTGGGTCAGCAGCACCGCCGAAAGCCGATACGCGCTGACGCCGTACCGCCGCAGGCCGACCTGCGTGCCCTCGCCGCAGTCCAACAGCACGCTGCGCCCGCCCACCGTGACCGCGGCGGCGGCCAGTGCGCGGTCCGGCAGCGGCTGCGTGCCGCCCGTGCCCAGCAGGGTTACTTTCAGCATGTATGCACCTCTTTTCCAATACTTCCCCATTATCAAGCGTATTATAGCACAAATCGGGCGGGCGGTAAAGGGGCGGTGCGGAAGCCTTCCCCCGAGGGGGAAGCCAAAAAAAGTTGAAACACTTTCCCCAATTTTGTCGTATAATCTTTATGAAAGGGGGCGACGCCCATGACAGAGCACGAGTTGGACACCCTGCTGCGGGACTACGGCGGCGCAGTGCGGTCCGTCTGCCGGGCCATTCTGCCGGGCCATTCTGCCCGGCCATCCGCAGGACGCCGAGGAGGCCGAGGCCGACACATTTTACAAGCTCTGGCGCGGGGCACACCTGCCCGCAGACGAGACCCATCGGCGTCGGCTGGTGGTGCAGGCGGCGCGGCAGTGCGCCATTGACCGCTACCGTGCGCTGCTGCGCCGGGGCGAGACGCTGCCGCTGGATGACCGCGACGACGCCGAGCTGGCCGTTGCGCTGGAAAGCGAGCTGGAAACCCGCGAGCTGATGGCGCAGATCATGGCACTGCCGCCGCCCGACGGGGAGCTTTTTCTGCGCAGGTACGTGTATGGCGAGACCGCGGCCCAGCTGGGCGTACATTTCAACATGCCTGCCGCAACGGTGCGCACCCGGCTGCACCGCGCACGGCTGGCGCTGCAAAAGCTATTGAAGGAGGGCTGACCTATGACCGAACTGGAACGCTGGATGAACGACCACCCGCCGCTGGCAGACGCCCTGACGGCGGAAGAAACCGCAGCACTGCGCCAAAAAGTGCTGGCCCGCCGCCCGAAGCCCCGGGTTTTGCGCGGCTGGCGGCTGGCAGCCGCGGCGGCAGCACTCTGCTTAGTGGCCGCGGGCGCGGTGGTGCTGGGGCTTTTCCACCCTATGAGCGCCGCCAACGAGACGAACGCACTGGTGCAGAAATACGGCGAGGTGCTGGACGAACCGCTGACCGCCGAGATCAACGGCCACACGGTCAGTGTAAAGGCGCTGCTGCGCGGGCAGTACACATTACGGATATTGTACGATGTGGATAATGCGCGCGGAATGGAAGGCGATGATTTGGTGTGGGACACCGCGAATTTTACGCTGTACAAGCCCAAAGGCGCCAGCGAGCGGAAGTGGGACTACGGCGCAAGCAACGTCGATGTCGGGCCGATCAGCGGCTATGCCGTCGGCCCGTGGGATGGCCGTTATGAAGCAAGCGAGAACGACACGCTATCCTGCTTTGTGGATATACCTCTTTTGTACGAGAAAGGCAACAATCGAACACTGTATATCGGCGACCTGACAAACTATAGCGCCAAGGCAAGCGTAAAAATCACGCTGCCGGATGCGCCCCCAACACTGACAGTGGATGTGAAGAAAACCATCGCGCTGAAGGGTGGACACTGGTTCCATTATGATATGACCGACGAGGAAGCCGAGCAATATCCCGACGCAACGTTTGACATTCAAGAGGTTCGTATTGAACCGCTGGCGGTCAGCGTCATCGGCATGAATCACGGCAGTCTGCCGCTGGGCGATACCTCGCGGTACGATGTGCAGTCCCGCGTAAAGCTGTTCCGCGCCGACGGCACCGAGTTGACCTACGGCTGGGACGGGGAATTTTACAAGGGTTTCTATGGCCGTGAGAACAAAAATTCCGGACAGATGACCTTGCGTGTTGACAGCTACGACATCCTCGACCCCGAGGCCGTGGCATGGGTCGAGATCGACGGGGAGAGGTTTGAGGTGGAATAAGTGGGAAAGGACGGTTACAGGAAACCACCGGGCCGGGCGTGCCCGGCCCCTACAGGGCAACCGCTGATGGCCAATCCGTAGGGCGGGGTGCCCCCACCCCGCCGAGAGCGTGCGGCCATATGCCGTTCCCGGTTCGCCTCCGTAGGGGGGCGGCGTCCCCGACGCCCTGCGGCGGTTGCCCGGCAAATGACGCTTGCGGGAAATGCCCGGGCGGCATATATGCCGCCCCTACGAACCGGCGGATGATTTGCGGCATTCAGAGGCAAACGCGGAGGGGTCAAGACCCCTCCCCACAGGCCTCCAAAAGCCTTCCCCCTTGGGGGAAGGTGGCCCCGCAGGGCCGGATGAGGGGGAAACTGCCCGGCAGCAGCCGTTTGCTTATAACGTGCGGGCCGGGCGTGCCCGGCCCCTACGAACCGGCGGGGGCAAGCCCCCTCACAGAAACAAAAACCAAAAAAGCACCCGCATGGCGCGAACCATGCGGGTGCTTACTTTTTATGTCAATATCAGCCGAACATATTGATCAGGATACCAGCGGCAACGGCGGAGCCGATAACACCGGCAACGTTGGGGCCCATGGCGTGCATGAGCAGGTAGTTGCGGGGGTTGTACTCCTGGCCGACCTTCTGGGAAACACGGGCGGCCATGGGAACGGCGGAAACACCGGCGGAGCCGATGAGCGGGTTGATCTTGCCGTGGGTGACAACGCACATGACCTTGCCCAGGAGAACACCGCCGGCGGTGCCGACACCGAAGGCGACGATGCCCAGAACGATGATCTCAACGGTCTGGATATTCAGGAAGGTGGCAGCGTTGGTGGTGCAGCCGACGGAGAAGCCGAGGAAGATCGTGATGATGTTCATCAGCTCATTGCCGGCGGTCTTGGTGATACGCTCAACAACGCCGGACTCCTTCATCAGGTTGCCCATCATCAGGCAGCCGACCAAAATGGCGGCGTCAGGCAGGGTCAGGGCAACGATGATGGTGACGATGATGGGGAACAGGATCTTCTCGGTCTTGGAGACACGGCGGGGGGCCGTCATGACGATCTGACGCTCTTTTTCAGTGGTCAGGGCCTTCATGATGGGCGGCTGGATGACCGGCACCAGCGCCATATAGCAGTACGCGGCAACCGCGATGGAGCCCAGCAGGTGCGGGGCCAGCTTGGTGGTAACGTAGATGGCGGTGGGGCCGTCCGCGCCGCCGATGATGCCGATAGCGCCGGCCTCCTGGTTCGTAAAGCCCAGGATCTTAGCGCCGACGAAGGTGAAGAAGATGCCCAGCTGTGCGGCAGCGCCCAGCAGCAGGCTGGACGGGCGGGCGATCAGCGGCTCAAAGTCGGTCATCGTGCCGATGCCGAGGAAAATCAGCGGCGGGTAGATGCCCAGCTTAACGCCTAAGTAGATATAGTCGACCATGCCGCCGGACGAGCCGAGCAGCGCCCAGTCGATGTGGTTGGTGGAGTTGATGAAGATGTCCATGTGGAAGATGCCGTCGAGGGGCAGGTTGGTCATCAGCATACCGAAGCCGATGGGCAGCAGCAGCAGAGGCTCAAACTGCTTGACGATGGCCAGATACAGCAGCACGCAGGCCACTGCCAGCATGACGGCGTACTTCCAGCCGCCCTCGGTGAAGAAGATCTGTGCCCAGCCGGACTTTGCGAAGATCTCCGCAATATTGGTAAAAATCGCACCCATTTCCGTACCTCCTTACATAAAGGGCGTCGTGTGCTCACGCACACCGGCGTCGCCCCAGGCACCGCGGCGGGAACCGGCGGCAGGCTTGGAAACGCGCTTGATGCCGCGAATGACGGCATTGCCGCCGCAGACCGTGGCCACGGCAGCGGAGATCGCGGCGATGATCTCGCCGGGAATGGAGCCGTTGTCAGCCTTGGCCGCAGGGGCGGCGGGCTTGGCGGCAGGGGCAGCCTTGGCAGCGGGGGCCTTCGGCGCGGCAGGCTTGCCGTTCTTCTTATTGTTGATGTTGTCGAAGATCTTGCCTTCCAGCGTGATGATGAGGCACAGGGCCACCAGCATCGCGAAAACCAGTGTGATGCTGGTCAGCACAACGGTACCGTCACTGGCTTCAAGGGCAAGAAGAGCTAGGTTGGGCATGGATGATCCTCCTTTGAATGGTAGCAGCCCCCGATAAAGGGCTATTTGATGATATTATAGCACAAAGAAAATTTTTTGGGTAGATTTTTTTACAAAAAAATGAATAAATTTAGGGAAATGTACAGATGGTGCATGTAGGGGGCGGTAGGTTTCGGCGGGGTGAGGGCACCCCGCCCTACGCACGGGTTTGATGTGGGGGTGTAGGGCGGCCAGCCCTCTGGCCGCCGCGGCCGCCTGCGGCGGTGGGAGGGTGCCCGGGAGGGATGAATCCCTCCCCTACGGATTGAATCGTAAAAAGGATATGGCGGTAAGCTGCGGGCCGGGCATGCCCGGCCCCTACAGGATGCACAATTTCTCAGCGGTATTTTCGGCTGGTTGTACAGCATTTTCTACAAATATGAATAAAATATGTCCCCGCCCTCTTGACTAGGCCGCAACTCTGTGATAGCATAAGCGCAATGAAAGAACGGCAAAGGCGCCGGACAGTGTGATTCTGTCCGGCGCCTTTCTGTTTTGCAAAGTAAGAGAGGGGTTCTGTTCTATGTACAATTCCGCAGACGTTACATGGACACTGGTTGGAGCGTTTCTGGTGTTCTTCATGCAAGCGGGCTTTGCCTTGTGCGAGGCTGGCCTGACCCGTGCAAAAAATACCGGCAATATTCTGATGAAGAATATGATGGATTTTTGTATCGGTACGCCGTGCTACTGGCTCGTCGGCTTCGGCATCATGTTTGCCGGTTCCGGTGCGCTCATCGGCGGGTTTGATCCGTTCATCCGCGGCAGCTATGACTTCGGCACGCTGCCGGTCTGGGTCTACGCGGTGTTCCAGACTGTGTTCTGCGCCACTGCCGCGACCATCGTCTCCGGCTCGATGGCCGAGCGCACGAAGTTCAGCGCCTACTGCTGCTACTCCGCCGCCATCAGCCTGATCGTTTACCCCATCTCCGGCCACTGGATCTGGGGCGGCGGCTGGCTGGCACAGCTCGGCTTCCATGATTTTGCCGGCTCTACCGCAGTTCACTTCGTCGGCGGCGTCACGGCCTGCCTGGGCGCCTGGATGCTCGGCCCCCGCATCGGCAAGTACAACAAGGCCGGTAAGGCCCGCGCGATCCCCGGCCACAACCTGACCGCGATGGCTCTGGGCGTTTTCATCCTGTGGTTCTGCTGGTTCGGCTTCAACGGCGGCTCCACCGTCAGCATGACCGGCGATGACACGATGGTTTCCGCAGGTCTGATCTGCTTCAACACCAACCTGGCTGCCGCGCTGGCTACCGTTGCGGCGCTGATCGTCTCCTGGGTGCGCTACGGCAAGCCCGATGTCTCCTTGACCTTCAACGGTGCGCTGGCCGGTCTGGTCGCCATCACCGCGGGCTGCGACGTCGTTGACCCGTTCGGCGCGGCCATCATCGGCATCGTCGCCGGTGTGCTCTGCATCTTCTCGGTTGAGTTCTTCGACAATGTTGCCAAGATCGATGACCCCGTCGGCGCTGTCTCGGTGCACTGCATGAACGGTGCGTGGGGCACCATCGCCGTCGGCCTGTTTGCCACCGAGGGCGGCCTGTTCTACGGCGGCGGCTTTGCCAAGCTGGGCATCCAGCTGCTGGGCATTGTCAGCGTGGCGGCCTGGGTGCTGGCCACGATGTTCATCATCTTCACGGTCATCAAAAAGACCATCGGCCTGCGCGTCTCCGAGAAGGAGGAGATCGACGGCCTGGATTACCACGAGCACGGCCTGGCCAGCGCCTATGCAGGCTTCGCCATCAATGATCCGACCTACGCCGAGCTGGACGTGAACGAGAACACCGATCTGGGCGAGGACGACATCACCAAGGCCAGCCCCGAGAAGGTCGCCGCCGCGGTCAAGGTCGTCAAGGACGCCCCGCTGCCTGCCGAGCTGGATTCCGGCATGCACAAGGTTTCCATCATCGTGCAGCTTGCCAAGTTTGAGACCCTGAAGAAGGCGCTGAACGACATTGGCGTTACCGGCATGACCGTGACCCAGGTCATGGGCTGCGGCCTGCAGAAGGGCAGCGGCGAGAAGTACCGCGGCGCCGAGGTTGACGCCACGCTCCTGCCGAAGGTCAAGGTCGAGGTCGTCGTGAGCAAGATACCCGTGGATAAGATCATCGACACGGCCACAAAGGCCCTGTACACCGGCCACATCGGCGACGGCAAGATCTTTGTCTACAATGTGGCAAAGGTCGTAAAGGTCCGCACCGGCGAACAGGATTACGCCGCGCTGCAGGACGTAGAGTAAACATCTCCCTATTATAATAAGGTATAAAGGTCAGTAAGCCAGCCCCTTCCGAAGTGGGATTCGGAAGGGGCTGGCTGTTTTGTGGGTAGGATCGCGGCAGCGGGAGGTGGACGGCGGGGGGATGAATTTTTCCCTGCGGGCGGAACATTGACGGGATTTGGCGTGAAGCGGCGGAGGGGTCAACGCTTGGCGGCGCACAACGAGCGCCGCCAGTTTGCTTCGCAAACACGCTCGTGCGGTTGTTTGCCCCGCAGGGGCAAACATTGCTCACACCCCGGTTTCGCTCCGCTCAACCGTGGCCCCTGTTCGCAACCCCGCAACCCCTCCCTACGATGTAAAAGATAAAGGGGATGCAAAACGAAACCGGGAGCTGACGCAAGGCTGCGGGCCGGGCATGCCCGGCCCCTACGGGGTGGCGTGGGCGGGTGGCGGACGAGAGGGGCAAGGGAGGGCGGCAGCCCGCCCCTACGGTTGGCGGAAGGTTCGCGGCCAAGGATGTAGGGGGCGGCGTCCTCGACGCCCCGCGGAGGGGTCAAGACCCCTCCCTACGA
>ERZ833963.1775-NODE-1775-length-23602-cov-18.667474_pt1 | contig 23602 bp, 20 predicted proteins | sample MGYA00519693_ERZ833963 | MGnify/ENA primary metagenome ERZ833963 (study PRJEB31850, sample SAMEA3708748) | human gut metagenome | biome: human gut; feature: human-associated habitat; material: faeces | place: China | collected 2014 ... | reverse complement strand
GCATCAGAGATTTGAACTCTGGCGGCGCTACAAACGCCCTATCGCATTTCGAGTTTTGTGTCCCGAATGCCGTCTGCGCTCCCCCCAGGGTCAAAACAGGCCGTTTCGTCCCGCCCATTTTGGCCACGCCACGCGGCTTTTCGGCGCATCCGCCCACAAAACCGCATGGGTACAAGTAAAAGTATAGTACCACCCTTTGGGGCGAAAAGCAACGCCTTCCGGGAAAAATGCAAGATACAGTGCAAGATAACCGGCAGGGCATCCGGCCCGCTGGGGCTGGTTCTGGTCGGTTTGTCCCGGTGCAGAATTTCCCCGCAGGCGAGAAAATCACCCCGAAATTCAAGAATCTTGTCGTACAGATACGGTTTCTCCGGGTCCGAATAACAACAAAGGAGAATCCGACCATGAACGAACAAACCATTTCCCAGGACCGGCTGGCAGAGGAGATCGACGCGCTGCTGGTGCCCTATCCCGATCCCATGAGCCGCAACGACTTCCGCATCGCCTGCCATATCGGCACCCGCACTTCGCTGTATCTTCTGCAGAGCGGGCTGGTGCCCTGCCTCCACACCGGCAAGCGCACTCGCTGCTACAAGATTGCCAAAGCGGACGTGGCCGCCTATCTGCGCCGCCGTATGACCGAACCGGAGCATTACGCTCCTCCCAGCGGGTGGTATAAGAACTATCCCCAGCGCAAGCCGCCCGCCGTATCCCTAACCCGTACCCTCGACTACGAGATTGTCAGCCGACTGCTCCTCCGACGTCATCTGGAGCAGCAGCTGGCCGACGCCCCCGACGTGCTGACCGTGGAGCAGATCGCCTGCTTTACCGGTTACACGCCCCACACAGTCTCCCGCTGGTGTACCGAGGGCCGCCTGCGCACCATCCAGCGCCGCCCACGGTTCATGGTGCCGAAAACGTGGCTGCTGGATTATTTGGTTTCGGATGATTATAACAGGATTACCAGGAAGAGCGGGAAACATTATGGGATGATACAGGAGGTGGGACAAAACATCAGTCCCAACAAGGGATAATCCATTCTACTCTACCGAAAATGCATGGCCGCATAATAATGCTGCCATGCATTTTTCATAATCATTGAGTCATTGGAATGCCATACAAATTTTCAAACAGTCAAGAACTATTTCAGGTGCAGTTTTCCCTTAATCTGTTCCGCCACCGATTCCAGAATTGTTTTGATGGTCTGTTTCAGCTCAAAATAGTCGCATCCCAAGAACTTTTGCGTAAGTCCAAACAATGGATCAGTCAAAATGATTTCATTCGTTTTCAGCGCGACACCTACTTTGTAATGTGCCATCGAATTTCGAAACTCGCCAGATACCCAACGATGATCTATGGAAATGTCCGCACCTGTTTTGCTGTTGTATTGATCAATCATCTCAACCGCGTAGTAGTACTGCAAATATAAAAATCGCAGCTTGGTTGCACATTCTTCCATGATAAACTGGTCAATACAGATCAAGGCAAATTGTATTTGGCATAATAGCGAAAACAACATGAACCTATCGCTGAATTTGTTTCCGACAGGTGACTTGACAAATCCACCGTAATCTTTATAAGTGAAAAGCATTGAAGGATCTGTTTCGTACTCTTTTTCAGCGCCAAAAGCCACGACATATTTTCCTCCTATTTCCATCATATGTTTAATATGTTCCCCATACTGTGCGGAGTCTTCCAGGAACTTATAGCGCGGAAAATAAAAAGCACCAAGTATGGTGTTGCCGCAGTACTGCCCGTCTACCAAGTCAACACCGAAAATATCATATAGATGGAACATCCTTGCAATAGGACAACAAAGCGAGGAAAAATACTGGTCACTTTCTTCGTACAAGGCCTTTAGTCTTTGATACATCTTATCGTATCCCGCCTCCCACATTTTTATGGAGGAACGCATTTCTTCATAGAACTCTTGTTCCTGCTTTGTAAAGGTGGGGACAACAAGTTTTCGTTTGCTGCACCTGTTATAAGCCTTGAGCCAATCTTCTGCTCCGTCAACTACAACTCCTATGTACGGCATTAGAGAGACCCAATAATTTGACTTGAAGCGTTCACTATTCTTAACTGCCGTAAAGATGAATCTCAAATCAGTCTGTATTAAAGATATAGATATGGCCTGTAGTTTGGTAAATCGGTGTTCGGATTCAGATTCCTGCATATGTTACCTCGGATTTCAACTTCGATGAATACCCAAAAACTGGTCTTTATCGCAGACAAATCGTTTACTTTACCTGTTTGACACGTAGTTTAAGAATCTTTTGACCTTTTTCTCCCCCCGGATCAGAATCAACAAGCCTTTTGCTTTTTTCTTCTCGACTAGTAATATAGCCTACCGTTTTTAAATGCTCCGCAAGCTTCTTGTTTTGTGGTGTATCAGACAGGATAACATCATGCCGACGCGTACGATCTGCCAGTTCTAAATACTCACCTCCGATTTCTCTAAACCGCTGTTCTAATTCATCAGCATTAAATATTGTACAGTTTTCCAGAAGCAGTTCGGTGTGCATTTCTTGGGATACCTGACTCCATGCCACATTAAAAATTTCTTTTGTTACCGGCAACTGCAGCTCGTTCATGTGCAAAGCAACTTTTTCTGTCATGTAGTTTTTGCCATACTTCAGGAACAGCTGGACTCTATATTCCGGTCTGAAAATGCGACTACATATGAGCCCTTCAAATAGACCGGTTGTCATAGAAATACTCGTTTTCAAATCCATGTATTCGTCCTGATTGTTCAGAACAAACTGGAGACCCAAATCCGGAGAAACATCTTTAACCGCGGAATAATTACTGACCGTGAATTCAAAATATTTACAGCCAATCATAATTTCCAAGGTTATTTTATCTATAGACGAAATAGCAAGATCAAAGGATTTCATCCTCAAAACAGGAATCAGGATTTGCTTAGTCACTGGTTCAACATCTACCTGGATAAACTGCCGTATAAAATCATCAGGTACTTCCGCCGCATCCATACCACGCAGTTCACCCGCATGCGCCGAAATATATTTCTTCAGTTCATCACTGAGTTTGTATACTTTCCAATAGGAAATAACATTTTCCCAGTTTATGGCTACAACATTCTTCGCCAACAGCGCATCCCAAATCGGTCGCCATGTATCCTTTTCTGCTTGGATTCGGTCACCCGCACATTCTTCGATACGATCCAAATGGAATGTTTCGCTATCAACCAACTGAAGCTGCAAGTCTTTTTCATCTTTGAGACGGATAAGCATATCCACCACATCTTCCGCATGATCGGAAAGTGTAGTATGCACAAGAACGATTTCCCGTATATAATCCACAAAATGATCATGGATATACTCTGTCAAAGCGTCATATTCCAAATCTAGAACAGTCGTGTAAGGCTTTTCTTCAAGCATCTTGGTCATGCTGGCATTTTTATAATTCACAATCGTTTGAATCATTGAGGCATTGAGTTTATAGTGACGACCATCAAAGATAAATTCCAATAGCTCTTTCGAAACACCGTCTACCTGTATATTTTCGAAGTGGATATTCAAATGATCTATCGCTTGTTCGACATTAGATACATCGCACGATAACAGTTTTTGAAGAATATCATCGTTCCGTTCAAAATAATGTGCCAAACAGCCATCCTTATTCAAATCTTCTAGAGTGGCTGGCGTGGATACCTTCAGGATGATGCGTAAATATAACAGCTGCCGTTCATAAGTCAATGTTTCATCTGCGGAGATATATGCCCACATTCCAGTCCATTTTTCAGCCAACAAACGAATAAAATACTCTTTTTGTTTGGTTTCGCCGACAAATTCATCAATAAACCGCCAGCTGACTTCATTCTCATCTGCCAGTTGCGCAATAAACACATTCAGCTTTTCTCCTGGGCTGCGAGACAACAGTTCCTCCAGCAAATCAAAGTTATAGACTGCTTTTTGTTCAAATTCATAGTTCTGTAGCTTGTCTATCACCATAGACGTCTTTGTCAACTGATAATCAAAAGGCAGCGAGGCCTGGTTTTTCACAGAAAGAATGAAGTTCATATCATCTTTTGTGATGCTGGTCCCCTTAAAATAGTTTATGTAGTTGGCATATTTTTCATCGATATATCCTCTCCGTAACAGAAATATAAGCAGTTTGTTGTTTCGCACATCCTCAGATAGAACCTTCTCAGCAGGGAAAATCTTAAGAAGTTGTGTGAATGGCATACCTGTCAAAGAATGTTGCTCATCACGTAGCTTTTGCAAGTCCTCTTGTAATTTGGTGAGGCCTTTCTCGCCAAATTCTTTGATTTTTTCCCATCGATCCACATATGGTGTCAAAACATCTATATTAATTTGGGCTGCCTGTCGATTGTTACCATATTTGTTGTTTACATAAATATACTCATACTTGTTTTGTATGAGATATTCCATATCAAATGCATCATCCATAAAGGTGGAAACTGAGACTCGCATATTCCACTGATCACCAAAACCGCTAAACTCGTAAAATCCTTTCATAAGAGCCCCCATCATCGCATACTTGAGCTCTCGAACATCTTTCATCACATCACGCTGAGCGCCAGTAATTGTATCTGTATATACATCAATTTGTTCCTGAATAACTTTTTTCTGCTTTGCAATAAAAGTCTGTTTATTCTGAAAGGCTTTTTTAACTATTCCTTTTTCGTCCTGAACGTCGGCAAAATCGCTCGGATAAAGATTCTTGAATACCATCATTGCCAGCATTTGTTCGTCTGACAAAGTGAGTCCCTGAGAAGTACTCAAAGTCTTTTTATAGACAACAAATTCGTTATAAATGTTCTGAAGAATACGTCTGTCAGAAATAAAGGGTGCTACATCCAGTACAAATTCATCCGAAATATTATGTTTAGCTCCGTTTTTATTTGCTTCATTGCGCATTTCGAGCAAAATATCACCGGAGTTTGTAGAATTCATCACCGGAATAACAGGAACGATGAAATCAAAAAATTTAGTACGGTCCTCTCTTGAAAAAATGTCATCTCGAACCGTATAAACAAATACAATGGGCTTATCCTTGATTGCATCATCATTGTTAAGCAAATTGTTCAATTCACGAAGATGAACAAAAATCTTAGGATCTGACAGGCGGTCTAAATCTTCAAAAAAGACAGTTTTATATCTTGTGCGTTCAAAAAAGTATATAATTTCATCCAAGTTCTTATTAAATATATTCTCCGTACTTTCCCGATCACTTTGAACCGTTGTATCGGTTGGCAATTTTATTTCCTTTATTTTGAACCTGGAAATCACAGTAATGTACAGGTAACTTCCCACTGCTGAAATCGCCACAAGTAATATTCCCATCATTGCATATGTAAAAAAAGGCGCAGAAAGGCATGGGGGCAAGAAATCCGTTATTGCCGTTTTATATTTATCAAATGTCGGTGCGTTAAAAATAGCTACCCAAACACCAATCAGAACAAGCCCTATAACGATATTGCGAAATACCGTAGCAAGCCGAATTTCATGGAGCTTTCTATATCTGCTCTGTGGAATTTTACTGGGCTCAACTTTATAAAAAAGTTGTTTCAAGATTCCTTGTTCTACTTCGTCCGCTCCAACAGGGATTTTTCCTTTTTCGTCGCCCTGTGGAGGATTTCCTTTTTCGAATGTTGCCATAGAGATTTTGAGAGCCGATTTTCTGATGGCTTTGTTTTGGGGAAGCAATCTCTTAAGGCAACACTTCTTTTGAGCAGCCTTTTCGTCCTCTGCAAGGAAAGTTTCAATAATGCTACTTTTGCCCGCACCATAAGGCCCGGTCAAGGCAATATTTTTGATCTTTTTATTGTGAAACACCCAATTTAAGGCCGCAATGTATTCTTCACCATTTTCAATATGGTCAATGGGTGTCAAATCCTGGTATTCAGAATACGACACCCTACTATTCTCCGTATCTTTGTTGTTTTTTTCATCCAATGACATTTTATTCCTCTCCTGCTTAATCCTGCTGCCTTTTGACCGATTTAGCAACCTCTTGCAATTAAGGGTTCCGTTGTGCTCCCTTTCCTTTATCCAACGCAAAGGCCACAATAGCATCCACATTATCCACAATAAAATGCTGGGCATCCTCGCTGTACAGAACAACTTGGTACGAGCCGTACTGTCCCATTCGGTTATCCACCGAGATTCCCAACTTTTCCCCGCTATCGGTAGGACGGCGACGCTGTGTACCCGCCACATTTTCCACCAGCTTGAGCATTCCTACTTCCACCAGCCAATCTGTGATTTGACGAGAACTGATCTTCTTGTAGTCCTGCGTACCGACAGCCTCGTTCATCCGCCGGGCCAGCTCGCTGGCAGGTATGGGCCGGGAAGAAAACTCCAGCCTTTCCCGTTCCTCCAGGCTCAACCGGAAATCTTGTTTTTTGCCATTTTTCTTAGCCGGTGTGCCTTGCATCTGCTCCTGTAGAAACGCTGATGCCAAAAACAGGCTCCGTGACACCCGCACATCGTTGACAATATCCTCCTCTGGCAAAGGCTGTCCGGTAAAAGGGTTCAGTCCTTCCGCCAAGCTATCAATACACTGTTTGACCTTGCGAAGTTTTTCCACGTCCGCCATGAGGGTGCCTCCTCGTTTTTCTTTTATTTACAGTATAAACGTGCAAGGCTTTCGTTGCAACGTGCAAATGTCGCCTCTTCCTTACCAGCAGATTCAAATTCTTGTATATCCAAATCGTTTTGTCTATAATGGAAACAGTATCTTTCAGTGTATACAAGAAACCGGCGTCAAGCCCTTGCAAACCGATGTTCATTTTTAAAGAAACGGAACGGCCCTCTATCGCAGTCTCTTGGTCTTTGGGCGCCATTCCTGTGAAGAGTCTTTCTAAGCTTCACAATTTTGATATCATGTCCTTTTGGGAGAGGTACCTAACGATGGATTATAGTATTTTGATCAACCTCTTACGTGCAGAACAGATTGTCACCCCTTTGGAGAAAGATATTTTGGATACTTGGAACGAGTTACAGAAAACTCCGTTTGATATGGATTCTTCCCAAAGACAAATTCTATCAAATGCAATCAGCCACCCGGATATAGCCGTTAAGGTCACCACTCTGCCGACCACGACCAGTAAACCGTCTTGCGAGATCACAGAAATGGACAATCGATATATTCTTCAATGTCAGTTAGCATTTTTAGCTGAAAAAGAACTGGAAATCCGTAACTGATGATACGTCGTAACACAGAGAGTATCGTTACCTGTCCCCTTGTATCTCGCAATCAAATTCGGAGGAAACCTATGAACCAGATTATTGTGTATGGCAGTGAATACGGCACAACGAAGAGGTATGCTGAAAAGCTGTCGCAATTAAGTGGTATTGACGCCATAGGCTATGAAGATGTAAAAACACTGCAGAATTACAGCAGAATTATCTATTTGGGCAGTCTGTACGCAGGCGGTGTCAAGGGATTAAAACGCACTGTGAAGCTCATCCCGCCTGCGGCAAAATTGCTTTTGGTGACTGTAGGGCTCGCGGATGTAACCGATTCGGAAAACATCCGCAACATTCGCCAATCCGTCTCTAAACAAGTTCCGGCAAACCTCTTGCAAAACACAGTCCTGTTTCATCTGCGAGGCGGGATTGACTACAGCAAACTAAGCGTTTTACACAAAACCATGATGACGCTTTTGTATAACAAAGCGAAACGTCTGCCGGACGAGAAGAAAAACGCTGAAGTCAGGGCCATGATCGAAACCTATAACACCAAGGTAGACTTCGTAGACTACAATGCATTAACTCCCATCTTGGAACAAATCCGATAAGCTCTTTCTGCCATTGCGCCCCAAGCCGCTCAGTTCCACCGTGGAGTAAACTCCGGTGCAGAGCGTGGCATACCAAAACAATGATAAAAACGGGGAGCCGGGTATTTGCCCGGCTCCCCTGTTCTAGTATAAGCACACTTTGAATGATTGACGAAGTCTGTATAACACGGCCCAGCTTTTTCTAATCATTATTCTAATAATCATAATTAGCAAATAATTAGAAGCCGAAAAAATCGGTTGATATCCTGTACACATAGATGCGCACTTCCCGCCATTACACAACTTTGAGCGTTTTTGAAGTAACAAGCGGACAAATTACTCCATCCCGCATTCCGGGTCGCTCCAAAATTACCGCTCTATTCAATTTTTTCAGAAGTCTTTCCTGCTACCAATAGCCTTTTCCCGGTTCGGCATGCTATAATAAAGCAAATTGAAAGGCACGTCGGAGGTGTTTGTGATGACCCCAGAGCAAAAAGCGCGGGAAGCTATTGACCAGCGGCTGACTCAGTCCGGCTGGATCTTGCAGGATATGCGCCAGTTGAATCCTGTGGCAGGACCTGGTGTGGCGGTGCGGGAGTTTCCCACCAGTACCGGGCCGGTGGACTATGCGCTTTTTGTGGACGGCACCCCTGTGGGCGTCGTAGAAGCCAAAGCGGACGAAAAAGGGCAGGACATCACCACCGTGGAAGGCCAGTCCAGCCGTTATGCCGACAGCACCTTCAAATGGGTCAAAACGGGATACACCATTCGGTTTGCCTATGAGGCCACCAGCAAACTGACCCGCTTCACCGACTATGCCGATCAGAAATACCGTTCCCGTCCCATTTTCAGTTTCCATCGTCCGGAAAGCCTGCGTGCCCTGTTGAAAGCGGATGACACCATTCGCAACAACATGAAGCATTTTCCGCCGTTTGACACCACCGGATTCCGCAGCTGTCAGATCACGGCCATTCAGAATCTGGAGCGTTCTTTTGCCGAGAACCGTCCCAGAGCTCTTGTTCAAATGGCCACCGGTGCCGGCAAAACTTTTACCGCCATTACAGCGGTGTACCGTTTGCTGAAGTATGCCAAAGTCAACCGCGTGTTGTTCCTGGTGGACACCAAAAGCCTGGGCGAACAGGCCGAGCGGGAATTTCTGGCCTACCGCCCCAACGATGACAACCGCTCTTTTTCGGAGATTTACGGCGTCCGCCGCTTGAAAAACTCTTATATTCCCCAGGATGTGCAGGTGTGCATCAGCACCATTCAGCGGATGTACTCCATTCTGAAAGGGGAAGATCTGGACGAGTCCGCCGAAGAAACCTCTTTCAACGAGATGACCACCGCGGAGCGCCAGACAGCCAAAGAAGTGGTCTACAACGCCAAATATCCCCCCGAATTTTTTGACTGCATCATTATCGATGAATGCCATCGCTCCATCTATAATGTCTGGCAGCAGGTGCTGGACTATTTCGATGCCTTTCTCGTAGGCCTGACCGCAACACCGGACAAACGTACCTTTGCCTTCTTCGAGGAAAACGTGGTCAGTGAATACTCCCGGGAGCAGGCCATCATCGACGGCGTCAACGTGGGCGAGGATATCTTTCTCATTGAAACCCAGGTGACGCAGAGCGGCGCCCATATTATGAAGCAGCTCATCGAGTGCCGCAACCGTCTTTCCCGTGAAAAGCGCTGGAAACAGCTGGATGAGGATGTAAACTATGTTCCCACCCAGCTGGACCGGGACATTGTCAATCCCAGCCAGATCCGTATGGTCATTGGCACTTTCCGGGAGAATCTGTTCACCACACTTTTCCCGCGGCGCAAGGAAGTGCCCAAAACGCTGATTTTTGCCAAAACCGACAGCCATGCCGACGACATCATTCAGATCGTCCGCAAGGAATTTGGCGAAGGCAACGAGTTCTGCCAGAAAATCACCTACGCTGCCGATAACCCGGAGCAAATCCTGAGCGACTTCCGCAACAATTATAACCCCCGCATTGCAGTCACCGTGGATATGATCGCCACTGGCACCGATGTGAAGCCCATTGAGTGTCTGATTTTCATGCGGGATGTACGCAGCAAGAACTATTTTGAGCAGATGAAAGGCCGTGGCACCCGCGTTCTGGGCAAGGATGACCTGCAGAAAGTCACCCCTTCCGCCACCGAGAACAAGGACCATTTTGTCATTGTGGACGCCGTAGGTGTCACCAAATCCAAGAAGTCCGAGACCCGCACCCTGGAGCGCAAGCCTTCTGTTTCCATGAAGGAACTCATGTTGAATGTGGCACTGGGCGCGCGGGATGCGGATACCCTGACTTCCCTTGCCAATCGTGTGATCCGGCTGAACAGCCAGATGAGCCCCAGTGAGCGCAAGGAGTTTGCCCAGGTGGTGGGTCTTCCGGCCAATCAGCTGGCGGAGAATTTACTCAACGCCTTCGACGAGGACGTGCTGACAGCCCAGGCCCAGGGGAAATTCCAGACCACTATCCCCACCGAGGAACAACTGCAGGCGGTGCAGCGGGAGGCTGCCGGGCAGGCCGCAGAGCCTTTCTGCCGCCCGGAAGTCCGTGATTTTATCGAAAATGTCCGCCGCAGCCATGAGCAGATCATCGACAACACCAACCCGGACACCCTTCTGTTTGCCGGTTTCGACACCCAGAAGGAGGAGACCGCCGACCGGGTGATCCGGACCTTCCACGAGTTCATCGAGGAAAACAAGGATGAAATCATTGCGCTGCGCATCCTGTACAGCCAGACCTATCGGGATCGCCCCATGGCCATTGAGAAGTTGAAAGCTCTCTATCAGAAACTGCGCGGCAAAGGCGTGACCATCGAAAGGCTGTGGGACTGCTATGTTATCAAGAAGCCGTACAAGGTAAAGGGAAGCAGTACCCTGCGCCAGCTGGCGGATCTGGTGTCCATGATTCGGTTTGAGATGGGCCAGGCGGACAGTTTACAGCCCTTCGCAGATAAGGTAAACTATAACTTCCAGCAATGGACCTTCCGCCGCAATGCCGGCGCGGTGCATTTCACGCCCGAACAGATGGAGTGGCTCCAGTTGGTGAAGGATCACATTGCCACCTCCCTGAGCATCCAGACCGAGGACCTGGACCTGAGCCCCTTTGACCGCAAGGGCGGCCTGGGACGGTTCTACGAGGTATTCGGGGAGCAGTACGAAGCGATATTGACAGAAATGAACCGGGAATTGGTAGCGTAAGGAGTAACGCAATGGGATTTTATGATGCTTTTAAGGACGCTCTTAGTGTGGCGCAAAAAGCCGATAATGTTGAACTTTATCGCCAACTTTTAGATTTATCTGCCCAAGCTCTTGACTTACAAGAAGAAAATGTACGGTTAAAAAGTGAAAATGCAGAATTGCGCAAGGCAAAGGATTTAGAGGCGCGCATTATTCGCCATACTGAACTCTATATAACATTGAAAGAAGATCCTGACGATCTGTACTACTGTGCACATTGTTGGGATATTGATAGAAGATTAGTTCAATTGAGTTGCGATAATAGTGATGGCACTTTTATTTGTCCTCATTGTCACACCACTGGAATTTTCAATTATGGAAAATTTCAAAGCACTCAAAACGAAATTTCAGAAATGGGCCCATATTGTTTTTAAAATTTGATAAATAATGCCGACAGGAGATTGTTAATAAAGACTATGCCGACTAAGCTGGATGGATGGAAAGAATACGAATTGGGGCAATTGCTGAATTATGAGCAGCCTTCCCCTTATATTGTCAAATCAACCAACTATAGCGATACATACTCGACACCTGTCTTGACTGCAGGCAAGTCGTTTATTATCGGGTATACTGACGAAGCGGTTGGCATCTACAATTCTTTACCCGTAATTATTTTTGACGATTTTACGACTGCTTCGCAGTATGTAAATTTTCCTTTCAAGGTAAAGTCATCGGCGATGAAAATTCTTTCACCGAATGTAAATTTGGTCTTACCCAAATTTATATATTATCGGATGCAGATCATTCAATTTGACCACAGCACACACAAACGATACTGGATTCAGCAATACTCCAAAATAAAAGTACAGATTCCCTCCATTCCAGAACAGGAGCGGATTGTTTCCAAAATTGAGGAACTGTTTTCCCGGCTGGATGCCAGCGTGGCAGAGCTGCAAACCGCAAAGGAAAAGCTGAAAGTCTATCGCCAAACAGTGCTTTATAAAGCATTTCAAAATTTGACAGACACAATTACAATGGACGAAGTTGCTGATATGATTGATCCTCAACCAAGCCACCGAACTCCTCCGGAAGTATCAAATGGTGTTCCGTATGTTGGCGTTGGAGATATCGATTACTCCGCTCGAAAAATCAACTTTGCTGAAGCACGAAAAGTTTCTTCCTCAGTTTTACAAGAACACCAGGAAAGATATACTATACACAAAGGCGATTTTATAATGGGGAAAATTGGTACCATTGGGAAACCGTTTATGGTTCCATTGCCACAGAACTATACACTCTCGGCCAATGTTATTTTGATTCAACCCAATTATACGAAGATTTTGCCTGAATTCTTATATTGGCAGTTTTCCGCACCATTAGTCACACAACAACTTACAGTAGGTGCAGCAGCAACCAGTCAACCAGCATTTGGAATTAAGAAAGCTCGATTGCTCTCAATAAGAATTTGCGACATTGAGCAGCAAAGACAGATCACAAACGAAATAGAAAAGTCCTTATCCGTGTGTGATAGCATTGAACAGACCATTGACATTTCCTTACACCAGGCAGAAGCCCTGCGTCAGAGCATTTTAAAACGAGCTTTTGAGGGGGAATTATAATTACATGCTCATAAGCGGGAAAATGAAATATAAAAAAGCTGTCATTTTAACAGAAGAAAAAATGCACGAGCTGGAAACTTTGCTTCATAAATATTGTGATAAGGTATCCTACAAAGCAGAAACTATAAATGACAGTGAAATTGTGTTTTCTTCGTTGGATGAATTGCTTCAGTACGATAATTTTGAAAGTAGAAGCCTAAAAACTCTGCAAATTACTGCATCTGGGAAATCGCCCTATTACATTCGTCTGGTTTTTGAAGCAGATAGCTTATTCTCATCCTTCACCGGATATGATGAGACATTTCATTGTTCCTATGATGTTGATACGGTAGACGCTGAAACAACGATAAGGGCTGAAATAAACACCTTTCTCCGAAAAATCACAGCAGGATATTGGCTAATAGCGAAATTCAGATTTTACGGATTATTGATGATTCTCTGCTTTATAGCAGCAACTTATTTTTTAGCATATAGAAGTACACAACCTTCTAATACTAATATATTGTTGATGCTTACATTCGGCATTATTGGCGTCGTTATTAGTTTTGGTCTGATTGCCGTTATAAAAGCTATCGACCGCCGTTTCCTACAGAGATGCTTCCCACCAATAGCGTTTGTTTGGGGAGAAGGCAAAACACAATTTGAAAAAAGTCAAAAGCTTCGTACAAACCTTTTTTGGGGCTTTATTATAGCTATACTTGCCAGTGTCATCGCATCTTTTATTGTAAACATAATAAATACCCTATAAAAAGCATTGTCCGTAAGGAGTATTCTTATGTCCGAACAAACCACAAGCATAATTTCCAAAGTCTGGGGCATGTGCGGTCCTCTGCGGGACGACGGCGTGTCCTATGGTGACTATCTGGAACAGCTCACCTATTTGATTTTTCTAAAGATGTCCGATGAATACGCCAAACCGCCCTATAAGCGGCAAACCGGCATTCCCGCAGGCTGCAGCTGGGCCGACATGAGCGATTTAAAGGGCACCGAGCTGGAAGAAAAGTATAAAACCATCCTGGAAACCTTGGGCGAGCAAGGCGGTACCCTGGGCAAAATTTTCAAAGGTGCCACCAATAAGATCAACAATGCCGCCATCCTGTACCGCATCGTCCAGATGATTGACCGGGAAAATTGGGTCTCCATGTCCACCGATGTCAAGGGTGAGATCTACGAAGGCCTGCTGCAGAAAAATGCAGAGGACATCAAAAGCGGCGCCGGGCAATACTTCACGCCCCGCCCGCTGATCCAGGCGATGGTGGAGTGTGTTCGCCCTGAACCCATGAAAACCATCGCAGACCCCTGCTGCGGAAGCGGCGGCTTTTTGCTGGCCGCCCAGAGCTATCTGGCAGACCCGCGTCATTACAACCTGGACCGGGAAGCTAAAGAGTTTCTGAAAAAGGATGCCTTCCGCGGCTGGGAGATCGTTCCCACCACCTTCAAGATGAGCCTGATGAACCTCTATCTCCACAACATCGGCGATCTGTACGGCAAGGTTCCCATCACATTGGGAGACGCCTTGCTCACCGACCCCGGCGAACGGTTCGATTATGTCCTGACCAACCCTCCCTTCGGCAAGAAATCGGCACTCACCTTCACCAATGAGGAAGGCGAGCAGGAGGAAGAAGATCTGGTCTATAACCGCCAGGACTTCTGGACCACCAGCTCCAACAAGCAGCTCAATTTTATTCAGCACATCAATACCCTGCTGAAACCCACCGGCAAAGCGGCGGTGGTCGTGCCGGACAACGTGCTTTTCGAGGGCGGTGCCGGTGAAACCATTCGGAAGAAGCTGCTGGAAACCTGTGATCTCCACACCATCCTTCGCCTTCCCACCGGCATCTTTTACAAACCCGGCGTAAAGGCAAACGTGATCTTCTTTGATAAGCGTCCTGCCAGCCCCGAACGCCAGACCAAGGAAATCTGGTTCTACGATCTGCGGACCAATATGCACTTTACCCTCAAACAGCATCCCATGACCTTTGCCGATCTGCAGGATTTCATCCGGTGCTACAATCCGGAAAATCGCTTTGAGCGCCAGGAAACCTGGAGCGAGGAAAATCCCGAGGGTCGTTGGCGCCGCTTTACGGTAGAGGACGTTCTTGCCCGGGACAAAACCAGTCTGGACATTTTCTGGATCAAGGATAAATCTCTGGCCGACCTGGACAACCTGCCCGCCCCGGAAGAACTGGCACAGGATATCATGGAAAACCTGCAGTCCGCCATGAATGAGTTTAGCGAGCTGCTGAACGCACTGCAAAGCAAATAGCCCTCTGAACAAGCAATGAGCCGCCCCTTTTCCAAGGGTAACACCCTTGCACTATAAACCATAAGAGCCGTATGAACCCATCTTCGGACCTTCCCGGAGATTTCGTTCATACGGCTCATTTTTTGGTTTTTAAATTTTTTCGGCAAAAGCTTATTCTTCCAGAAGATACGGTTTTAATTTTTCAACCAACCTATATACCTCTGTTCCCGGAGCTGATTCTGCCGGCGTTTTCCCTTCGTTTTTCGCCGCCAACCTTTTGGCATTGGCAATAGCAGTCTCCATATAGGGAAATAACACCTGATACATATCCTCTCGATTTTTCCGGTACGCATCCAATCCCTGTGCACACATCAACTGGCTTAACTTCGGGAAATATTCATTTCTCGAAACATCAGATTGAAAGTAGCAAAAATGCAAAAGAAACCATAACTCAATACACTGATTGGACCAAAGCGCATGATATTCTGTTTCCTCGTTGGAATTGATTTCGCACAAATTCTGCACTTCATTGATGTGTTCCGCAGGGAAATCATCCGTGTCATATACAATCCATACATGCTTATACACGTTTGGCGATATTGCAACAAGGGCCTTCGCTTTCTCAAACAGTGAAACGGTATTAAGACCCGCCCCTTCAATTTGCAATTGGATTTTTTGAGGATGGCGTCGGTTGATTTCGTTTTTTATTGCTTCGAAATAGGCTGGTTCAGTTTTTGTGCCTTCTGTGACAATCAGATGATATTCCGGCTGAATCCTTTTCACTCGATCCTGTCGGCCTTTCATCCAGCTTTTGCCCATATCGCTCTTTTTGGGTGGCTTCAAGCTCACTCGAATTCACCCCCAAGCATATTGGAAAGATACGGATCTGCTCCATATCGGCCTTCCATATACTGCTTGTCATATGCAGCGGTGTTCTTTACTCTCTCATTATCCTCATTGCGGATTTCATACAGGGAATAAATTTCGCTCTCATGCTTCGCATTTTCTGCAGCGAACCAAATTTCATCTCTACGAAAAACGGTATTTTTTAAAGTGTACATATCGTGAGATGTGAACAGCAGCTGCGCACCATGCTGGTTGATTTTCTTATCCTTAAACAAAAAGATCACATATCGCAACAGCTTTGGGTGCAGTTTTGCGTCCAATTCATCAATAATAACTAAGCGCCCCTGTGCAAGAGCCATAAGCAAGATGGGTAAAGCTGCAATAATTTTGCGGGTTCCTTCGGATTCTTCCTGAAATGGAAGTTCAACCTTTTGTTCACCAATCTGCCTCTGTGTAAATAGCTGCTTTGTTTCTTCATCGTACCGATAATCCACGATATCAATGTCCATATCATGCAAAGCCTTTAACAAATTGTGCTTAAACTTATCATCATCGCTCAACATGATCCGATGCTCCACCATGGGGTGTGCGTAATTCTGTACGATGCAACTTTCAAACCAATACAGAACTTCATTGATTTCAGGAATATCATAGTTGATAGCCAGAAAAGATACATACGGCATCTTGGGATTTACGGCAGTATTAATTCCTCTTTCCTTCGATAAGGTGTACCCAAGTTCTATGGTGCTTCCTTCACGTTCAAAAATCGTTGCGCTCCTTTTCGCACCAATTATCTTTCGGTATAGGCTTTCCGATATAACTTCTTCATCTTTTAAGGAAATATAATAGCAATATTCGTTGTTTTCTATTCTAAAATAAATTCTGAATTCAGTAGGACTAGACGCTGATTCGTGATCATATAAAAATGGAACCGCTTCCGTTTTCTGCTGGAAGATATACTGCTGGCGATTTTTTCCCAACTCATGGACCGGTCTTGCAACAGTCGAAATTAAGCAGGCAAGTGCTTCCAGCAAGTTAGACTTACCTCCACCGTTTGGTCCGTACACAACCGCTACTGGTAACAAGTCGGATGCCTTATCCTGCGTAATCAAAGTATCCTTAAACTCCGGCAATGTCGCCGCCTGAAAATCGAAGGTAGTTTCGCTCTTATAGGATCTAAAATTGTGAAACGAAAACTGGCAAAGCATTTGCACACCTCCTTTAAGTAATATTATAAAGATTATAAACTCAGATTTCAACGCTTTATACGCTTTTAAAGAAAATATTTTTACGAAAACGGTTATATAACTTGCTTTAGGACACCTATTGTTTATTACTCTTTAATCTAGGATGTTGTATCTGTACGATTCTATATTCTACCCTTTTATATTATCACAGACTTTTACTATCCTTTGGGGGAAAAGGTCTTCTGGCTTATCAAACCACAATGTTCGCTGTTTTCAGATTATTTATCCGCACTCTCCGGCCAGCAGATCTTCCACTCAAAATATTCTACTTCGGTAATCTCCCCCAAGCGAAGCTTCCGCTGCACTTCCGCCCAATACTTGAGGAAATCATTCAGGATCGTCGAATTGAACCACATGGCCACGGGGCTGTCCGGCGGCCAGTCATCGTTGTCATCATAACGCAACGAAAAATTCTGGTTAGCGTTGTACCGGGTCTCTGACCGCTGTGTCCGGACCAGGTTGATAATACCGGGCACTTCCTCATCCAGCCAGAACAGTTGCTCCATCATATCGGCAGCTGCACCGTTTCCGCCTTCTGACAAGGCCATCGCGGATACGTTCAGTACTTCAGCCATCTTCTCCAGCAGCGGCTTTTTGGGAATCCGGTACCCCATCTCATACTGGGCGATACGGTTGGCGCCGCCTGCGCCCAGCCCGATCTTTTCTCCCAGTTCCTTCTGCGTCATCTGCCGATGGCGGCGTATCCGTTTAATTTTCTCGCCGGTCGTCACGGTTTTGCTCCTCCCCAAGCCGTTATCGCGTCCACGGATTTCCCGTGGGCGCGTCTTTTGGTATTCATTGTACCCTACCTGTCCCCGTTTTACAAGAAAATTGTAACAAATTTGCGAAAGTTCAATAGAGCGTCCGCAAATGATTACAGGAAGGAGGTTTTTCTATGATTATCCAATTCGTACACTTTCATTCTATGAGGGTCGCATGTCTGCGAAACGCCTCATCCCGGAAAAAGAGCTGAAAGCCTGCTATGGCCTGCTGTTTGCCGACTATCCCGACGTGGTGACAGTCCGGCAACTGCAAACTATGTTGGGCATCAGCCGTCATGCGGCGTATGATCTGCTGGGAGAAGGGGAAATCGGAGCCCTCAAACTGGGCAACGCCTACAAGATTCCCAAAATCAACGTCATCCGTTATCTGCTGACCAATGCACAAGGGGCGGGTTTTGCCGGGCAAGACCTGCAAAGTGAATCATAGCATGATTCACTGGAAATCCGCCGCAGGAAAAGTGAATCATAGCATGATTCACTTTCTGCTGTATTGCGGTCAAAGGTATCTTAACAAGATTCACGCAAGCGATTTTCCCGACAAAGCGAATCTTATTAAGATTCACTCTGTACCGCCGCCCAAATCTGCGCCGTGTCGCGCGCCGTGTCGCGCGCCGCCGGGCGGCGGGCACGTTACCCGCATTGTCGCAAAGGTCGCGCCACAGGGCCCCGTTGGGCGGCCTGTGGCCCAGCAAGAAGGAGGCGTATGCCATGCAGAGAAACAAACCTATTGATGCTGAAACTCTACTTTCCACCCCGCTGCCGCCGGTACGGTGGCTGATTCCCGGCCTGCTGCCCGCCGGGCTTTCCTTGTTGGCCGGTGCCAGCAAGGCAGGCAAAAGTTGGCTGTGCCTGTGGCTTTGCCTGCAGCTGGCCCGGGGCGGCGAGATCTGGGGCCGCACCACCCAGCCGCAGACTGTACTGTACCTCTGTCTGGAGGACACCTACGCCCGCATCCAGGGGCGTTTGTTCCGCCTCACCGAGGAACCCGTTCCCAGCCGGTTGTACTTCTAGACCGGAAGCTGCGCCATCGGGGACGGGCTGGAACTCCAGATCGAGAAATTACTGTCCCAACGCCCCGAAACCGGGCTGGTGGTTATCGACACCTTGCAGAAGGTCCGCACCGCTGACCCGAACAACGGCGCTTACGCCAGCGATTACCAGGATATGAGCGCGCTGAAATTCCTGGCGGACCGCCGCGGCATCGGGTTGCTGCTGGTGCATCATCTGCGCAAACAGGGCGCATCCGACCCGTTCCAGCAGATTTCCGGGTCCAACGGCCTGATGGGTGCCGCCGACACCATCTGGCTGCTGCAGCGCCAGCGGATGAGCGACACGGCCCGGCTGCTGGTGACAGGCCGTGACATGGACAGCTGCCCCCCCCACCTGCAAACCCGGGACTGCATCTGGCAGCTGTTGGAGGAGGAAACCGCCGAGGAGCAGGTCCGGAAGGCCGTTCCGGACTACCTGTGGCGGGCGGCGGACTTTGTCCGGCGCGCCGACAGCTGGACAGGCACCGCCACCGAACTGCTGACCGCCGCGAGCATCACTGAGGTGCAGCCCAACCAGTTCACACGCAAACTGGTGGAGCACTTCTACACGGTGTTTGCCCCGCAGGGCATCCGCTACCAGTCCCGGCGCACCTCCAACACCCGGCTGTTGTGCTTCATCTGTGACGGGGATGACGGTCATGACGGTAGTGACGATGATACCGCCAGATCCCCTTTACCGTCTGGTACGGCACCGGTTGGTGAAGAGGGTGCGGCCCCCGTACCGTCATCATCGTCATCACCGTCACCGGGGCCGCATCACGGTAGCGAGCATGGGCTTTGTGTTGCCGACGGGCAACCCTTCGCCGCGGCGGACACCGCCGCTCCTACGGGGACGACCCCGAACCCCGTAATCTCACGGGAGGCTGCCTCGTGAGAAACCGCACCGTGGGTATCAACGTGCGGGTGACACCGGCTGAAAAGCGCCGGATGGAATCCGCCGCCCGGCGCTGCGGTCTGACGCTGTCGGAATATCTCCGGCAGCAGGCACTGGGGTACACACCGCAGTTTCATCCGCCCGCGTCTTTGTTTTCCGCTTTTGAAGAACTGGACGCACTGGCGGACCGTCTGCCGCCCGGGGACGCGCTCCTCTGCCGGACGGCAACAGACCAGATCCGGGATGCCCTGCTGCCGAAGGAGTAATCCCTGGCCGTCACCAAGATCTGGCCGGTGCGGGACAACCTGCGCCGGGTGGTGGACTATGCCGCCAAACCGGAGAAAACCGAATACGGTGCCCTGTCCCAGGCGCTGCACTACGCCGGGAACGACGCCAAGACCACCTTACCAGAAAGCGCAAAACTAGTGAGCGGCATCCACTGCCGCCCCGAAACCGCCTGGGCGGATATGCAGGCGGTGCAGCGGAAGTTCGGCAAGACCGAGGGCGTGGTGGCGATGCACGCCTACCAGAGTTTCCAGCCCGGCGAGGTAACCCCGGAACAGTGCAACGCCATCGGGGTGGAGCTGGCCCGGCAGGTGTGGGGCGGACGTTTCCAGGTGCTGGTGGCCACCCACATGAACACCGACTGCCTGCACAACCACTTTGTCATCAACGCGGTGTCCTATGTGGATGGCAAAAAGTACGAGCAGCGCCGCAGCCAGTACCGGGAACTGCGCCGCGCTTCTGACGCCCTGTGCCGGGCCCAGAGGTTGTCGGTGGTACAGCCCCAAGGCAAGAGCACACCGCGTCTCCTCTACGAAGCGGAGCGCCGGGGTGAGCCCACCCGGTACAACCGGATGCGGGAGGCATTGCAAACCGCCCTCCGGCAGACCAGCACCAAGGAGGACTTTGCCCTGGCTCTGCGGCGGATGGGCTACCTGTGGCGGCGGGAGGAGGGTCGCAAATATGCCACGCTGCGCTCGGTAGACGGTGGCCGCCCGGTGCGGGTGCATCGCCTGGGCCCAGAGTTCGACTGGCCCGCGCTGGCCCGGGTACTGGACGCCCACTATTACCAGTTCGGTCCCCACTATTACAGCCTGTTCGGCGGGTATGACCGTCCCAGGCGCCCGGTTTGCCGTTCCTGGGCCAAGGTGCGGTACAAGGGGCTGCTGGACGAACTCTTCGGAAAGCCCCACCTGGGCCGGCAGTATCTCTACTTCCGGTACAAGGTACAGGCCAAGCCGAATTCCCGGGCGTCCATCAACTGGCCTGAGATCGAAGCGATCTGGCGCAACGTGGAGCGCACGCTGGAGGAGATGCACCTCTGTTTTGACCGGGATTTCCACACCACCGATGAGGTGGAGGCCCACCGCCGGGAACTGGCGGCGCAGATCGACGCCCTCTGCAAGGAGCGCGCCGACTGCGCCCGGCTGCTGCGCCACAAGGTTCCGCCGCCCGGCACCGCCGAACGCCGAGCCGGACTGACCCGCCAGATCAAGGCGCTGCGGCACGAGGATGAAGTCTGTGACAGGATTCTCCGGAGGGTACGAGCCACCACCGCCTGCCGCAAGGCCCTGGAGGAACAGGCCCGTCAGCGAGCCGAGGAAAAAGCCCGCCGCCGCGGTCTGGAAGGCTGAACTCCAACCATACCAAAAGCCCGCGCCGGGATGTTCCCGACGCGGGCGCTTTGGTAGATTCGTACCCAAAACAAGGGCGTATCCTTGTGTAGATTTGTGAATAGCTTTTGCCGTGGATTCCGGGTATTGTTGTGTTGGACCCGGAAAACCGTACAAACGATTGTGAAAGGAGAAATGCCTATGGTAGCAGGCCGACTGCAAGAGAAAAACGGATATTACTACATGGTACTCAGCTATACCGGTGCCGACGGCAAGCGCAAACAGCCCTGGCACGCCACCGGCCTGCCTGTGAAGGGCAACAAAAAGCGGGCGGAGGAGATGCTGCGGGAACTGCGCCGCAGCTTCACACCGCCCAAACCCAACCGCAAAGAGGAACTGAGCCCCGATATGCTGTTCAGCGACTATATGCTCTACTGGCTGAAGATCATCCGCCCCGCCGTGCAAGAGACCACCTGGTCCTCCTACAACTTCAATGTGAAGAATCACATCGTCCCCTACTTCGAGCCCACCGGCATCACGCTGGGCGGGCTGCAGGCGCGGCACATCCAGAGTTTCTACCTCCACGAGCTGGAAACGCTGAAAGCCACCAGCGTACTGCGGCAGCACGCCAACCTGCACAAGGCGCTGAAATACGCCGTGAAGCTGGACCTGATCCCCGGCAACCCGGTGGACAAGGTGGAACGGCCCAAGCCCGAGAAGTACATGGCCGCCTACTACACCGCCGAGGAGATGGAGCAGCTGTTCGAAGCCGCCCGGGGCCACCGGCTGGAACTGATCATCCAGTTCGCGGCCTTCTACGGGCTGCGCCGGGACGAGGTGCTGGGCCTGCGGTGGGACGCCGTGGACTTCGAGGCCGGCACCCTGACCATCCGCCACATCGTGACCAGCACCAACCTGGAGGGCAAACACGTCCTGGTGGAGGCTGACCGGGCCAAGACCAAGTCCAGCCTGCGCACCCTGCCGCTGGTAGCCAGCTTTGCCCAGCGGCTTCGGGCGCTGAAGGAGCAGCAGGCCTACAACGAGAAGCTGTGCGGCAACTGCTACAACCAGAAGTACAAAGGCTACCTGTTCGTGGACGAGATGGGCAATCTCATCTTACCCAACGCAGTGACCGACGGCTTCTCCAAGCTGCTGGTCGACCACGGCCTGCGGAAGATCCGCTTCCACGATCTGCGCCACTCCTGTGCCAGCCTGCTGCTGAAACAGGGGGTGCCGATGAAGCAGATCCAGGAATGGCTGGGCCACAGCGACATCTCCACCACGGCCAACATCTACGCCCACCTGGATTCCCAGTCCAAGCAGTTGAGTGCCGCCACGATGGAGTAAGCCCTGCCGCTGCCGGAAGAACTGCCCGAAAGCCGGTGGTAAGAGAAATGGCGGCAAGCCAAAATATTGACTTGTCGCCATCTCTCTCAGATATTGCCAGCTGTTGTCCTTTACCCTTGAATCGGCCTTTTCCCAAATTTTTCTTCGCAGATCCCTCTGAGTGAGGATACCAATACATTCATAAATCCAATGTTGTAAACCTTTGATTTTGAATTTTCTCGAACCTCATGAAAATAACGGAGCTCTACGAAAGTTTCTTCCATGGCTTTAAATTCTAAATAAAATTGTTCTGCAGTAATTACGTTGCCCGTTTCCCTTTTGTAAACTTCAGTAAAAACTTTCGTCACCATCTGCTGTGTTATGGGGTCTAATTTGCAAAACAAATCACTATATAACTTATGCCCTCGAATAGCATCCCTAGATAGAGATTTAAGAAACGCTTCACATGCAAATGCCCCATTTACCATTGCGGGAACAACAAGTGTAAAGTCCTCATAATTCAAAGAACTCCTCGATAGCATGTGTTGATTGATCAAAATCTTAAAAGCGTTAGAGAACATTAATCCCGTATCATATGCAGAAATTATCTTATTGTCCATTATGTCTCCCATGCCTGTCGTATGCTTGTTTTATAAAAAGCAAAAACTGTATTTCGGAATTTCCAAAATACAGCTTTTACTATGGCGGAGATGGTGGGAGTCGAACCCACGCGCCTCTCTCGAGACCTAAAGCATTTCGAGTTAATCTTAGAAAAGGCGTTATAGCTGCAATAGGGGTCAGTGCAGGCTGGTTTGTCCGCTGATTTTGGGCGATGCTTGTGGAGAAAACACTGCCGAACAGACAAAAAACGATGTAGGTACGAAAATAAGCAAAATCACCCGTTTTGGGGCAAAAATGGCGGCTTTTTGGGAGAAATGCAAGATAAGATGCAAGATGAGCCCTGCCCCAAAAGCCGGATAATAGTGCGGTCTTGCGGACACGAATGAGAAAAAATGCAGGAAACAGAAAAA
>ERZ833963.1762-NODE-1762-length-23718-cov-4.861556_pt1 | contig 23718 bp, 19 predicted proteins | sample MGYA00519693_ERZ833963 | MGnify/ENA primary metagenome ERZ833963 (study PRJEB31850, sample SAMEA3708748) | human gut metagenome | biome: human gut; feature: human-associated habitat; material: faeces | place: China | collected 2014 ... | reverse complement strand
GGGCGGTCCTTATAGGGATGCAGGCGCAGCGTCACGCCGGTGACATTATAGCCGGCCTGCCGCAGCAGCAGCGCCGCTGCGGCGCTGTCCACGCCGCCGCTCATGGCCACAAATACACGCTGGGACATAAATGGGTTCCTCCTGAAAAGGCCGACGGAGCGCCGGTCGTGTGATAGGGCTATTGTAGCCGATTTCCGGAAAAAAGGAAAGCCGCTTCTGCGAAAAAAACCGACCCCAGCCGGAGCCAGGGTCAGTCCAGATGGCGCTGGGAGAAAGCCTGGGGGGGCAAGGCGTCCGCCAGGGCCAGGAGGAGCGGATTGAAGCCGCCGTTGTAATCGAACTTCACGTCCGACACGTCCGCAGTCCCGCATCGCCGGTCCGGCAACGACAGGGTGAAGCGGGACCCCTGCCCCGGCCGGGACTCGGCAATCATGGTGCCGCCGTGGCGCTCTGCGATGTGCTGGCAGATAGGCAGTCCCAGGCCCAGGCCGTGGGGCTGGGGCGCCATCGCATCGTCGTGAAGGTAGCGGTCGAACAGGAAGGGGATCTGGTCCTCCTGGATACCGCAGCCGGTGTCGGACACGGACAGGCGGACCCATCGGTTGATGAATTTCAGCTCCACGGTCACCGCGCCTCCGGCGGGGGTAAACTTCAGGGCATTGGAGAGCAACTGGTAGAGCAGCAGCTCGATGGAGGGCTGGTGAAAAGCGCAGGTGTGGCAGTCCGCAGCGCTCCGGAATTCCAGCTGGACCTTTTTGAGCGCAAACAGACCCTGAGCCCCGGCACAGACCGCACGGACCGTCTCCGTCAAATCCCGGTCCCGGACGGGGAGGGGCGCGTCCTGCCCCAGCTCTCCCGCCGCCGTCAGATTGTTCACCAGCCGCAGCAGGCGGTAGTAGCTCTGATCCAGCAGGGAAGCTGTGGAATCCAGCGCCGGATCCCCCTCCCGCCGGATGGCAGGCGCCAGCTGGGCGGCCGCCAAGTGCAGGTTTCCCAACACGCTGCGCAACTGGGCGGCGATGTTGGGGAACACAACGGAGAAGTCAAATTGCTCTGCTTCCATAGGCGCATCCTTTCAGCTGGGATTCTCTCTTGTAGCATATACGGGGAGGGGCTTTCAAACCGTGGAAAAGCCTGCCTCGAACACCAATAGGATAGCAAAAAAGGGATGCAAAGACAAGGTCTTTGTCGAAAAAGGGGGAAAAATGTCGAAGTCCGGCAGACACGGCCGAACAGAAGTCCAGTCTGTGCAAAACGGACAACAAATCTTGCGTTTTATATGCGCAATTTTACGCAAAATTGCGGTGACATTTTCCGGTAATATGGTATAATGAGGACAACATCCGCTGCGGCGGAATACGGAATACAGGAAGGAATGGGAACATGGCGATCAAAGTGGGAATCAACGGATTTGGCCGGATCGGCCGCGTGGCACTGCGGATCATGGTGGAGCGCGGCAGCGCCACCTATCAGATGTGCGGCATCAACCTGCGGAACGCGGACCTGGACTACATGGTCTATCAGGTGAAGTACGACTCCGTGTTCAAGACCTTTCAGGGCACGGTGGAGCGGGACGACCGTCACCTGATTATCAACGGCAAGAAGATCCGGGTTTACAGTGAAGACGACGCCGCCAACATCCCCTGGGACGACTGCGGCGCCGAGTACATCATCGAGTCCACGGGCGCCTACTGCACCACGGAAAAGGCCTCCGCCCACTTCCGGCACGGGGCGAAAAAGGTCATCATCTCCGCCCCGGCCAAGGACGACATCACGCCCACCTTTGTCATGGGAGTGAACCACAAGCGGTACACCCCGGAGATGGACGTGGTCTCCAACGCCTCCTGCACCACCAACTGCCTGGCCCCCATCGCCAAGGTGCTGAATGACAAGTTCGGCATCGTGGAGGGCCTGATGACCACCGTCCACTCCGTCACCCCCACCCAGAAGCTGCTGGACGGCGCCTCCCTGAAGGACTGGCGCGGCGGCCGTGCCGCCACCGGCAACATCATCCCCTCCTCCACCGGCGCCGCCAAGGCCGTGGGCAAGGTCATCCCCGAGCTGAACGGCAAGCTGACCGGTATGTCCATGCGTGTTCCGACGCTGGATGTCTCCGTCGTTGACCTGACTGTCAACCTCGCGAAGCCCGCTACCTACGAAGAGATCTGCAACGCCATGAAGGAAGCCTCCGAGGGCGAGCTGAAGGGCGTTCTGGGTTACACCGACGAGGCCGTCGTTTCTTCCGACTTCCTCGGCGACACCCGCACCTCCATCTTCGACGCCAAGGCCGGCATCGCTCTGACCGACACCTTCGTGAAGGTCGTTTCCTGGTACGACAACGAGATCGGCTATTCCAACAAGGTTCTTGAGCTCATCAAGCACATGTACAGCGTTGATCACGCCGAGTAATTCTCATCCAATTGCATAACGGGAGCGCGTCCTAAACTTTTAGGACGCGTTCCTTTTTCCGTCCGCTTGCAACTTTTGCGCAGATGCGCTATAATTTTCCATAGAGGAATGTCCCCGATAACCGCCTGCCTTACCCGGGGGAGGCGATCCACGATCAGGAGGTATGCAACATGGCCGCATCGAAAGTCTACTTTACCACCTTCCATACCACGCTGGAGGAAAACATCCAGCAGAAGCTCTCCCGTCTGCTGCTGACGGCGGGGATGGATCAGATCGATTTCAGAAACCGCTACGTCGCCATTAAAATGCACTTCGGCGAGCCGGGCAATTTGGCCTACCTGCGCCCGAACTATGCAAAGACCGTCGCGGATCTTGTGCGCCAGCTCGGCGGCAAGCCGTTCCTGACGGACTGCAACACGCTCTATGTCGGCGGCCGCAAGAATGCCCTCGACCACATCGAGTCCGCCTATGTCAACGGCTTCACGCCCTACACAACGGGCTGCCACGTCATAATTGCCGACGGCCTGAAGGGCTCGGACGATGTCGCCGTTCCGGTGGACGGCGAGTATATAAAGAACGCCCGCATCGGCCGCGCACTGATGGATGCCGATATCGTCATCTCCCTGACCCACTTCAAGGGCCACGAGGCCACGGGCATCGGTGGCACGATCAAAAATCTCGGCATGGGCGGCGGCTCCCGCGCGGGCAAGAAGGAAATGCACGCCGACGGCAAGCCCGCCGTGAACGAGTCCAAGTGCATCGGCTGCGGCGCGTGCCATAAGATCTGCGCCCACGATGCACCGACGATCGAGAACCGCAAGATGCACATCGACACGAACAAATGCGTCGGCTGCGGCCGCTGCATCGCCGTGTGCCCGATGGATGCCATTGAGGGCGTGTACGACCCGAACGGCCACCTGCTCAACTGCAAGATGGCGGAGTATGCCAAGGCCGTCGTGCAGGGCCGCCCGAGCTTCCACATCAGCCTCGCCATGGATATCTCGCCGAACTGCGACTGCCACGCCGAGAACGACGTGCCCGTCATCCCGAATGTCGGCATGTTTGCTTCGTTCGACCCCGTCGCGCTGGATGAGGCCTGCGCCGAAATGTGCAGCCGCATGCCGCGCAACCCGAACGCCGCCTTTGAGGACGCCTCCTCCGACGATCTGTTCCACGCCGTCCACACCGTGACGCACTGGCAGGACCAGACGGAGCACGGCGAGAAGATCGGCCTCGGCTCGCGCGAGTATGAGCTGATCGAGATCTGACAGTATACAAAAGCCGCCTCTGCCGGAAGGACTCCGACGGAGGCGGTTTTTCGTAATTTGATTGCAGCGGCGCTCCGTGAGCGCCGTTGGCAGCTGCAGGCTGCCGGGCGTCCTCGTTGAGCGTTACGGGCTTTCAAGTTTGTCATTGCGAGGAGCAAAGCGACGTGGCAATCTCGCAGTACCCGGCTCGATCACAGGAAAGCCACGGCGAAAACGTAACTGCCTTCCCGAGATTGCCACGGCCCCTTCGGGGCTCGCAATGACACGTCAGGGGAGTGCGGCACTGGGGGCGGTGCGTTCCTCCGAATTGGCGCTGCTTTTGCCGCTTCGCGGACGGGAGCGGCATGCCGCTCCCCTACAGCGCGATATGCTGTCTCACTGAATATGAACGTGGTTATTGATATGATCGATGCAATAGCAGCAATAGCCCTTGCACTTCGAGCAGTAGCGGAACTCAAGGTCCGGGTATTCCGTATCCGTTCTGCCGCACACAAGGCACTTGTGGCGGTAGGGGCGCTCCCCGGCGCGGTTCTGATAATTCTGCGCCCAGTTGGGGTTCGGCTGCTGCTTCGGCGCGGAGGCACGGCGGAATTCGGCGCGGCGCTTGCGCTCGGCACGGGAGGCATGCCTGCGCAGCGACAGCGGCAGGAGCTGCGGCAGCTCATGCCAGCAGAAGAGCAGGCAGGGCAGCTGCGCCACGATCGGCAGGAAGGCGACAAGGATGAGTCCGATGCCGAGGAGGGCACTGCCATACAGCGTCCAGAACCGGACGGCTTCGAGGATGTCCTTTACAAGATAATAAAGAATGCCGCCGATGTCTACGAGGGCGAGCCAGCGCATTTTGACCGGGATGAAGAAAAACAGCAGGCCGCGCGCTTCCGGCATCAGCGCCGCGACAGAGAGGAACATCGACAGGTTCAGATAGAGCGCCGAGACACCGTAGGAAACGTGGAACAGGAAATACACCAGCATCGCATAGACATCCATGGCCAGGATGCCGATCAGATAATACAGGTTCACGCGCAGCGAGCCCCAGAGCTGCTCCAGATAGCGGGCGGGCCAATAGGAGCAGTAGAGCGCGAGGGCGACACTGAAAATGGAGTAGATGCTCATATCGCCGATCCCGGCGAACGTGAAAATATAGCTGAAGAGCCGCCAGACCTGCCCGTGAGCAATGGCCTGAGGGTCGAAGGACAGCGCGCTGTACAGGCTCAGCGGTGTCCCGAACTGGGAAAGAAAATAGACCAGCGCGTTGCCGATGCAGATCCACAGCATGAGATTCGGAATTCCCTTATTCCGGTTGTTGTTCAGAAACCGATGGTAGGAATAGTTGAGTTTGCTCAATCGGATCCCTCCTTTATTACCGCTATTGTAGCGTAAAACCATGGGCTTGTCCAGCAACAAAGTGTGAATTTTAGAAGACGTTGCAAAAAAACCGGCGCTGTGGTATGATAACAGCAGAAAAAACAGAAAATTCGACTGGCCGCAGGCCAGAAACGGAGGAAATCACCATGAGCCATGTCCGCGATATGTCCCTTGCCGAGTCCGGCCGGATGAAGATCCGCTGGGTGCAGGATTTTATGCCCGCCCTTGTGGCGATCCGCGCGCGCTTTGAGCGCGAAAAGCCCTTTGCCGGGAAGAAGATCACCATTTCCATCCACATGGAGGCCAAAACGGCCTTCCTCGCGCTCTGCCTTGCGGCAGGCGGCGCGGAGGTGCATGCCACGGGCTGCAATCCCCTGTCCACGCAGGACGACGTGGCGGCGGGCCTTGCGTCCATAGGCGTGGAGACCTATGCCATGCACGGCGTGAACGCAGCGGAATACCGCGGCCTGCTCGTCGAGGCGCTCTCGTGCTGCCCGGATCTCATCATCGACGACGGCGGCGACCTGCTGGACCTGCTGAGCGGGGACTATGCGCATCTGGGCAAAAACCTGCTCGGCGGCGCGGAGGAGACGACGACCGGCATCCACCGCCTGCACGCCCGCGCCCGCGCCGGGGTGCTGCCCTTCCCGATGATGAACGTCAACGATGCGAAGTGCAAGCATTATTATGACAACAAGTACGGCACGGGCCAGTCCGTGTGGGACGCCGTCATGCACACGACGAACCTGCTCGTCGCGGGCAAGACCGTCGTTGTCGCGGGCTACGGCTACTGCGGCCGCGGTGTGGCCATGCGCGCAAAGGGCATGGGCGCGAACGTCATCGTCACGGAGATCGACCCCATCAAGGCGCTCGAGGCCTCCATGGACGGCTGCCGCGTCATGCCCATGGACGAGGCTGCCCCGCAGGGCGACCTGTTCGTCACGACGACCGGCTGCCGCGACGTGCTGACGCGCAGGCATTTCGAGGTCATGAAGAATAACGCCTTCCTCTCGAACGCGGGCCATTTCAACGTCGAGGTCGACTGCGAGGCGCTGGCGGATATGGCGGTGCACGTCTATCCGCGCCGGCAGGACATCACGGGCTATGAGCTGGCGGACGGCCGCACGCTGAACCTGCTGGCCGAGGGCCGCCTGGTGAATCTGGCCTCCGGCAACGGCCACCCGGCCGAGATCATGGACACGAGCTTCTCCGTGCAGGCGCTGGCGCTGGAGTATCTGCTGCACCACGCCTCCGAGCTGGGTAAGCAGGTCTATGACATCCCGGAGGAGATCGACCGCGAGGTCTCGCGGCTGAAGCTGCATGGCGCGGGCCTGCGCATCGACACGCTGACGCCGGAGCAGGAGGCCTATCTCAGCGGCTGGCAGGTCTGAGCCGATGGAGCTGTATTTCAAGCAGCGTCTGCTGTCTTTTTTTGACAGCTTTGATATCTACGATGAGGACGACAACGTCATCTACACCGTCGAGGGTCAGCCCGCGTGGCTCCACAAGCTGCACGTTCTGAACGCCGCGGGCGAACATATTGCCACGGTGCGGCAGGAGCTGTCGCTGCTGGCGAGCTTCGAGCTTCTGGTGGGCGAGGAGAGCATCGGCTGCGTGGAGCAGAACTTCTCTCTGCTGCGCTCGTCGTTCACGCTGGACTGCTATGACTGGGACATCGAGGGCGACGTGTTCGGCCTGGACTACAGCATCACGGCATCGGACGGCCGGAGCGTGGCGGCATTTTCCAAGGAGCTGTTCCACTGGACGGATACCTACCATCTCTCGGTCCCGCGTGAGGAGGATGTTCTCCCGGCCCTGCTGATCGTGCTGGCCATTGATGCGGCGCACTGCTCGCGCGGCGGGTGACGCGAATCCGTATAATACGATATAATACGATCCCCCTGAAGCCTGCGCTGCTTTCAGCACGGCTTCGGGGGAATCGTGATTTTTTGGGCTGTGCGGATCACCGGCCGTCCTTGATGCGGAACAGCAGCCGGACAACGCGGTAGCGGCGCTTCAGCAGCAGACGGTAGACGAGGCGCTTGTTGCGGTCGAGACGCGGCAGGTAGCGATTTTCGCGGAAGTCGGGGAAGTTTTTCTCCATGTAATCGCGGAACTGCCCGAGCAGCTCGCTCTTGCAGTCGATGCGCGCCACGCGCACCGAGGCGGCGATGAGAAGATGGCTGATGGCAAGGAACGTCAGCTCGTCGCGGTAGGCCTCGCGCAGGCCGTGCTCCCCGAACCAGCCGAGAATGTCGTCAAAGGCATAGAGGATCTCCACATTGCGGGCGCAGTTTTTGTTGTTCATCGCGCTGCCCTCGCGCTGGAGATAGTGATAGTAGGCCCCCGGCAGGCGGACGACCTGCTCCGCCAGCGCCAGCACCTTCGTCACGATGCGGATATCCTCATACCAGACCTTCGTGGCAAAGCGGATGCCGCCCTCGGTAAACAGCGTCCGGCGATAGGCGCGGTTCCACGGGGCCATAACGCCGAAGAACAGCTGGGGCGCGTCCTTCGTATGCGTGGGAAGATCGGCCGGAAGCTCCTCATGCAGCTCGCCCGTGACCTTGCCGTCCCGCTCGACGAGCGCGCCGAACAGATAGAGGTCTGCCGGTGTGGCCGCGATGGAGGCGGAAAGGTCCTCCAGCAGGTTCGGTGCGAGCCAGTCGTCGCCGTCGACGAACAGCAGATAGTCGCCCTGCGCCAGCTCGATACCGCGGTTGCGCGCCGCGCCTGCGCCGCCGTTTGGCTGATGCAGGGCGCGCACCTGATTCGGGTGCGAGGCCGCATAGCGGTCGCAGATCGCACCGCTGCCGTCGGGCGAGCCGTCGTCGATCAAAAGAAGCTCAAAATCCTGACACGTCTGGGCCAGAATGGAGTCCACGCATTTTTCCAGATATTCCTCGACCCGGTAGACCGGGATGATGATGCTGAACTGCGGCATAGTGCTTCCTCCGTTTCATTTGGATCGTGTCCCTATTATATCCGCTGCCGCCTGTTTTTGCAAGCCCTCAGACGAGCAGCGGCTGGAGCTGCTCACCCCGCAGCGCTGCCTCGGCCGCCTCCGGCAGCAGGGAAAAATGTGCCACAAGGCTGGCGGGCTTTCCGGTCGGGCTGTCCTGCCCGAAGGGGACGAAGTAAAAATGACGGCGGGCCAGCAGCGCACCCAGATTCGCGGCGCTGCCGGACAGGCCGTCGTTCGTGGAAACGGCCAGCAGCACGGGGCGGCCGTTGCGCAGATGCGCCTTGCAGGCAAAGCTGACGGGCGAGTCGGCGATGCCGTTTGCAAGCTTGCCGAGCGTATTGCCCGTACAGGGTGCGACGATCAGCAGATCAAGCAGGTGCTTCGGGCCGAGCGGCTCGACCTGCGCCAGCGTGTGCAGCGGCTCCGTGCCGCACAGCGCCGTGACCTCCGCCCGGAAATCCGCCGATGCGCCGAAGCGGGTGTCCGTCTCCCACGCGGCGTCCGAAAAAATGGGGACGACCGTATATTGCGCTGTCAGGGCGCGCAGGGCGTCAATGGCCTTTCGGAATGTGCAGAACGAGCCGCACAGGGCAAAGCCGACAGTCGGTCTCATGCTGGGAACGCTCCTTCCTGTTCGAGAATTGCGGCGGCATAGGCCGCGCCCGCACTTGCGGGACAGAATCTTCCGGGCAGGCCCGGCGCGTCGATGCGGGTGACATCCGTCCGCGTGCAGGCTGGGATACCGCCTGGCGCGGAGGCCAGCTCCAGCAGCAGGCAGCCGGGCAGAAGCGCAGCGAGCTGGTCCTGCGTCAGCACGGGTGCAGGCACGGTGTTGAACACAAAGTGATAGGCAAGACCGCGGGCATAGCGGCCAGTTTCGTCGGCTTCCAGCCCGAGCGCCTCAGCCGCGGCGCGGTCGGACGGCCTGCGCGCTGCGACGGTCACGCGGGCGGAAAGACCGTGCAGCTTGTTTGCCAGCACGCGGCCAATGTGCCCGTAGCCGATGACAAGGCAGGGCGCGCCGTGCAGCCGGTACGGGCTGTGCAGCACGGCAAGGGCAATGGCGCCCTCGGCTGTCGGCACGGCGTTGTGCGTTGTCAGCGGCTCTGTGCCGAAAAGTTCGACAGGCTCCGCGCCGCAGTCGAGCAGGGCCTGCCGCAGCGGGCTGAGCCCGCCGCCATAGACCCGCGTACCGCAGCGGCAGCAGGCGAACACGGCCGTGCGCTCCGGTGCGGCGGGACCGCGCAGGCGTCCGCCCTGCAGGGCGGGAAACGGAAGAATGACAAAGTCGGCGGGAGCCGGGAGCGCCTCAGGCATGCCGGGCACGCCGCAGCAGCGGACCTCGAGCCCGGCGTCCAGCAGGGCCTGTGCGGCCCAGCGCTGGCGCTCGTCTCCGCCGAGCAGAAAGCAGGTTTTGGACATGGCAGCACCTCCTACCCTCATCCTATGCAATTTTTGCGGTTTCGGTGAAAAAAAGTTGTCAATTGCGGTCGGACTTGCTATAATAATACAGTATGTCGAAAAAGTCCCTTCGGGATTTTCCCGCCGGACTGCATTCAAAATTGTAAAATAGAACTTTGTAAGATTATTTTGCAGTTTTTCCGCTGCGGCGGGTGATCAAACGCGAAAGGACACCCTGACGGTTTCCTTTCACACGTTTCCTCCCTCCGTAACTTTTGGCTGGACAGGGTTTCCGAAAGCCTGTATAATAATATTTTGCTTTCAAGAGATGAGAGAGAAAGGAGCGGGCGAGCATGGAGCGGCATGGCTTTGTTCATGATATGCTGGACGTTAAGGTCCTGATCTTATATATTATGGCGCGGGTCGCCTATCCCGTCGATCTGCAGAAGATCTATGAGCTGTCCTATCAGGATGACGGCCTGAGCTATTTCGACGTGGCGGAGGCCGTGCCGCAGATGATCGAGTCCGGCCATCTGGAGCGGGTCGACGGCGAGCGTTATGTCATTACGGAAAAGGGGCGCGAGGCCGGCTCCGTGACGGAGGATTCTGTGGCCTATCCCGTCATGCAGCGGGCACGCGCGGCCGTGGAGCGCTATAACCGCGACGTGCGGCGCAGCAGCTTTGTCAAAACGGAGATCAGGCAGCGCGAGTGCGGCGATTTTACCGTGCAGATGAGCCTGAACGACGAGGTCAGCGACCTTTTGCGGCTGGAGCTGATGGCCCCGACGCAGAAGCAGGCGCACCGTCTGGCAGGGGCGTTTTCCCGCAATGCCGAGACGATCTACCGCCTTGTGATGGATCAGCTCCTCTCGGAGGAAAAGGAAAACTCCTGAAAAAACAGCTTGCTGCAGGGACCGGATGGGGCTTAGCAGCAAGCTTATTTTCGCTACTTGCATGTTTCGGTAAAAGGTGGTATAATCATACCAGCAGATCCCCAATCGGCCCAATCAAGAAAGGAGCGACTTCGAATGAAATTCCAGTTCACAGAGAAAAAAGTCAGCTTGCCCGAGAGCGTTCATGCCTATGCTGAGAAGAAGGTCATGAAGCTCGAGCGCTTCTTCCGGGATGATGCGGAGGCACTTGTTACCTTCTCGGTCGAGAAGGATCGCAATAAGGCCGAGATCACGGTTCATGCCGCCGGTACCTATTTCCGCGCCAGCGAGGCGACTTCCGATATGTATGCATCCATCGACGCTGCGGTCGCCACGATCGAGCGCCAGATCCGCAAGAACAAGACCCGCCTGGCCCGCCGCCTGCGGCAGGATGCCTTCGTCCGTCAGCCGGATGTCACGTCCTTCGCGCCGGAGCCCGAAGAAAATACCTTTGAGATCGTCCGCACAAAGCGGTTCCCCATGAAGCCCATGACGCACGAGGAGGCCATCTTGCAGATGGAGCTCCTGGAGCACAGCTTCTTTGCCTTCAAGGATGAGGAGAACGACGGCGCGTTCGCCGTGGTCTATAAGAGAAACGACGGCGGCTACGGCCTGATCGAGGACGTTCAGTAAGTCTGCCGCATATTCCGCAGAAATAACACGATGCCGGGAGCGAAAGCTCCCGGCATCTCTGACTGTCGAAAAAATGCCCAGCCGAAAGTTTCGGAGGGAAGGAATGTGTGAAAGGGAACCGTCAGGGTTCCCTTTCGCGTTCAATAACCCGCCGCAGCGGCAAAATTGCAAAATAATTCTACAAAAATTTCATTTGCAATTTTGAAGGCAGGTTGGCGAAAAATCCCGAAGGGATTCTTTCGACAAGCTGACCGGGAGCGAAAGCTCCCGGCATTTTTGTCATTTCAGCGCATTGGCACGGGCAAATTTGCTCAGCGGCTCCCAGCGCAGATTATACTGCTTCGCCAGCCGGCCGGCAAGGGCCTTTGCGGCGTCCGGCGCGCCCTCCTTGCTCTCCAGCTCGACCTCGGCAAACGGAAGCTCCTCGGTTTTGCCGTGCAGCACGCCGCAGTCGCACGCCAGCTCGGCGCGGCTGCCGTCTGCCAGACGGAGCATGACGCTGCGGCGCAGGAACCGCGCGCCGCACACGGGGCGCAGCGGCGCTTCGCCGTAGAGCTGCAGCAGCTGCCGCGGCGCGCCGAAGTCCAGCAGCCATTCGATGGCGGCGTCGTCCACCGCCCGGGCCTCGACCTCCCATTCACCGCGGGCGAACGGCTCCGGCTGGGGCGTCTTGACGCAGACGACGCTGCGGCTGCCCTCCTGACGGCGGCGGAGCGTCCAGTGATTTGTGCGGAACGCATTCGTCTCCGTGTCAAAATAGGTCGTTTCCATCGGCGTGCACACGATGGGGCCCTCCATCCGCGCGGCCGTTTCGGGGTCGCCCAGCAGACAGTCCAGAATGGCGTCGTTTGCGGCGGCCAGCTTGAATTCCAGTTCCTTACCCATATTTATCACCTCAATGGCAATATTATACACGGTTTCCGGAAGCTGCACAAGTTTTTCCCGGAAAAATTTCCGCTCCGATTTCCCGACAAAACTCTTGCGCCATGCGTGCTAAAATCGGGACAAATCGTTCGGCAGCGCGGCGGCTCGGCCTTCTCCGCGCACCGGAGAGGGGAGGAGCTCATGAAAAAGTCCGGTTCTCAGCAGCTTCTGGCGAAACAGCGGCTGCCGCGTGCGTCCGTCCGGCTGCACGGGCTCGGGGAGTGCCTGCTGCTGCTCGGGAGCGGCTTCCTGACGGCCGGGGCGCAGATCGGCGGGCTGGCCCTGCCGCTCGGGGCCTGCCTGACGGCCTCGCTGCCGTTCGGGCGGCGATCTCTGTCGGCGGCGCTCGGCGCGGCGGCGGGCTATGCCCTGCTGTGCGAGCCTGCTATGGCGGCCGAGCGCATCGCGCTGACGGCCCTGCTGCTGGCGGCGATCGTGGTGTTTCAGGGCACGGCGCTCCCGGCGACGCGGTGGTTCCTGCCTGCCATGGCGGCCGGAACGGCTCTTGTGCTCGGCAGCCTGCAGGTCTTCGGCGGGAACGGCGGGTGGCGGCCCGCCCTGCAGTGGCTCACGGTCAGCGCGGCGGCCGGTGTGGGAACGGCCGTCCTGCGCTGCGGGACCGGAGCGGGAGAGCGGGGGCGGCCGCTGTATTTTGCGGCGCTGCTGAGCGGGCTGAGCGGCCTGACGGCGCTCGGTCTGCCCGTCGATCCGGGGCTCATCGGGGGTTGCGCCATGGTCTACGGCGCGCCGGAGCTGTCGGCCGTGTGCGCTGCCGCTGCGGCGCTCGGCCTGACGGGGAATCTCGGCTGGAGCGTGACGGCGGCTCTGCTGCTGCCTGCCGTGACGGCGCGGGTCGTGCGCAGTGATCTCGCCCGCGTGCTCCTCGGCGGCGCGCTGTGCTGCGGCGTTTTGTGGCTGGGCGGTGTGGGGACGCCCGCCGCATTTGCCGCCGTCGGCATCGGCATACCGCTTGGGCTGTGGCTGCGGCGGACCGGTGCGCTCCGGGCCTCTGGCCCCGCCGCGGCGGAGGAGCTGGCTGCGCGCCGCTTGGGGGATGCGGCGCAGGTGCTCGAGCTGCTGCAGGCTCAGCTCCCGGTGCAGGAGCGAGGCCAGAGCGAGGCGGACAGCGTCTATGACGGGGCGGCGGAGCGCATCTGCCGCTGCTGTGCGCGCTTCCACCGCTGCTGGCAGCACAATGCCCGCCAGACCTATGACGCGCTCGAGCAGGCGGCCGGGCGGCTGCTGCAGCGCGGCAAGGCGGAGGCTGCGGACTTCCCGGCGGAGTTCCGCGAGGGCTGCTGCCATTTTGACGGCTTCCTTGCGGCGCTCGATCAGGAGCTGGAGAGCATGCTCTACCGCCGCCGCTACCGCGTGCAGCTGCAGGAGAGCCGCGCGCTGCTGTCTGAGGAATTCGGCTGCGTGGCGGAATATCTGCGCCGGATGCAGGCCGAGCTTGGCGCGCCGCAGCCCGATGCGCCGCGCTACCGCGCCGTGACGGGCATCTGTACGGCCGGGCGGCACGGGGCCGCCGCGAACGGCGACCGGGGCGCCTGCTTCCCCGGCCCGCGGAACGATTACTATGTGCTGCTGTGCGACGGCATGGGCACGGGGGAGCCTGCCGCCGGACTGAGCGCGGACTGCGTGCATCTGCTCGGCGACCTGCTGCGCGCAGGCGTCGCGCCGCTCGATGCGCTGCGCATCCTGAACGGGACCTACCTGCTGCGCGGGGACGGCTGCTTTTCCACCGTGGACCTGCTGCACATAGATCTGACCAGCGGGGAGGCGGAGCTGCTGAAGTGGGGCGCAGCGCCGTCGTACCTGCGCTGCGGGGATACGGTCAAAAAACTGGGGACAGCCTCGCTTCCGCCGGGCGTGGGGGTGGGAGGAGATCACGCGCCGGAGCGGTACCGGCTGTCCCTTCGGGGAGGAGAGATGCTCGTTCTGGTCAGCGATGGCGCGGGAGATGCAGAGAGCGCCGTGGCGGGCTTTGCAGGAGATTCGCCGCGGGAGCTTGCTGCGCTGCTCATCGCAGGCCTTCCGGCAGAGGATGACATGACGGCTGTGGCGGTCGCGCTCGCGCCGCGTGCATCCCGCGATTAAAGGTATCATATTCCGGCAGGATAATCTGTCGAAACAGACGGGCGGGGAAATAATATTTCCCAAGTTCGGTGCGGACGATCCCAAAAATCGATCTTTTTCGCGCAGAAACGATCAAATCACACATTTCAGACGAACCCGGCGGGATTTCTGCCGGGTTCGCTTGCTTTTTGTGCGGCCGATGCCTCTGTCGGTTGACTTCCACCCGCACATGCATTACAATAGAGACTCCCGGCGGGTAACGCCTGCCAATCCGGAATACAGCGAGCAGGGAAATGAAGAGAGAGAAATACGCCGTTTTCACGATCGATGTCGAGGATTTTGCCGACACGGAGTGCGTGGCAAAGTCCGGGCAGCGGGTGAGGCGGCACATGCTGGACGGGCTGGATATCTATATCCGCCTGCTGGAACAATATCAGATCCGCGCGACGATGTTTGCCGTCTGCCGGACGGCTCTGCGAGAGCAGGAGCGGGTGCAGCGCTATGTTGACCGGGGCCACCGCCTCGCGCTGCACGGGCTGGAGCATGTGCCGCCGTGCGGCATGGACGACGAGCACTTTCGCCGCGCGACGCTCGCGGGCAAGCAGCAGCTCGAGGCGGCCTTTCATACGCAGGTCAGCGGCTATCGCGCGCCGTGCTTCGGAATGGACGAGGAAAAGCTCGATATTGTGCGGCAGCTCGGCTTCCGCTACGATTCGAGCCGGATGGATTTTCCGGCCGCGCGCCATGTGAAGCATCTGGACATGACGAGCTACCGCGAACTGCGCCCCGGCATCTACCGCAAGGGCGATTTTTACGAGTTCAGCCTGTCGTGCCAGCGCCTGTTCGGGCAGAATTACCCAATCTCCGGCGGCGGTTATGTGCGCCTGAGCAACTGGAGCTTTGTCCTGCCGCTCCTGCGCAGCTATCTGCGCGAACAGGATTTCTATGTGTTCTACCTGCATCCGTTTGAGCTTTCGCGGCAGCATCAGCCGGAGCTTGCGGGCCTGAAGCTCTATGACCGCTATTATCTCCACCACGGCCTGCTGACCTATCGTCGGAGAGTCGAGGCTATCATCAGTCTGCTCCGCACACTCGGCTATCGATTTGTCACGTTCGATGAGCTTGCTGAGCGAATGGAGAACAAGTCTGAGCGAAAATGAACTTGAACGGAGGAGCAGTCATGATATGCGAGACGGAAAAGCGCCTTCTGCCTGGCGCAGCCTGCGCGGTGCTGTTCGTGCACGGCATTCTCGGGTCGCCCGCGCAGTTTGCCCCCTTCCTGCCGCTCGTGCCGCAGGACTGGTCCTTCTGCAATCTGCTCCTGCAGGGGCATGGCGGCGGTGCGCGGGATTTCTCTGCGGCCTCCATGGCGGTCTGGCGGGAGCAGACCCGGCAGGCATTTGCCGAACTGCGCGCACGGCATGAGACGGTCGTGATCGCGGCGCATTCCATGGGGACGCTGTTTGCCGTGCAGGAGGCCGTGCGTTCGCCGGTCGAGGGCCTGTTCCTGCTGAATGTGCCGCTCCATGTGCACGTCCGTCCCCGCGCGCTGCGCAATGCGTGGCTGAACTACGGCGGCACGCCGAGGGACCCGTGGGGGCAGGCGGCGGTTGCGGCCTATGGCGTGGAGCGGGACCGCAATGTGCTGCACTATGCCGGCTGGCCGCCGCGCTTTTTTGAGCTGTTCGGTGAGATCCGCCGGACACGGCCGCTCGTGCGGCAGCTCGCCGTGCCCTGCCGGGCGTATTTTTCGGAACGGGACGAGCTTGTCTCCGTGCGAAGCGCGCGGGAGTTTGCGGATGTCCCGCAGGCCGTCGTCACGATGCTCCTGCACTCCGGGCACGCCTATTACGAAGCGCAGGAGGACCTGCCGCTGCTGCAGTGCGGCTTCCGCGCCATGCTGCAGGAATGTGAAAAGAAACGATAATAAATGGCCGGTGCGAATTCTCGCACCGGCCATTGTGATTTCTGGATTATTCCTCGTCTGCCTTCTTGGCGTCCTCGATGATCTTCGCCTGATTGATCTGCGGGACCTCCTCGTAGCGGACGAACTTGAGGCTGTAGGAGCCGCGGCCCTGCGACATGGAGCGCAGGTCGATGGCGTAGCTGCTCATTTCGCCCATGGGTACCTCGGCCTCGACGATCTGCCAACCGCGGTTGTCGGGATCGGGGTTCATGCCCATCACGCGGCCGCGGCGCTTGTTGAGGTCGCCGATGATATCGCCCATGTTGGCGTCCGGGATGAAGACCTTCAGCTCGCCGATCGGCTCGAGCAGGGTCGGACCGGCGGTGGGCAGGCCTTCCTTGTAGGCGATGCCGGCAGCGGTCTGGAACGCCATATCGGAGGAGTCAACGGGGTGATAGGAGCCGAAGTACAGCGTGGACTTCAGGAACACGACCGGATAACCGGCCAGAACGCCCTTGCCGATGCAGTTGCGCAGGCCCTTTTCGACGGACGGGATGAAGTTCTTCGGCACGCAGCCGCCGACAGTCTCATCAGCGAAGATCATGTCCTCGGACTCGCTCTGCGGCTCGAAGCGGATATAAACGTCGCCGAACTGGCCGTGGCCGCCGGACTGCTTCTTGTGACGGCCGTGGATCTCGACCTTTTTCTTGATGGTCTCGCGGTAGGCGATCTTTGCCGGGCGGAGCTCGGCCTCGACCTTATACTTGCTCAGGAGCTTGGCAATGATGACGCTCAGGTGGATGTCGCAGACACCGGCGATGATCATTTCCTTCGTCTCCGGATCGTTGCCGTAGGTGAAGGAGGCGTCTTCCTCGTTCAGCTTGACGAGACCGGCGGCGACCTTGTCTTCCTGACCCTTCGTCTTGGCGTAGATGGCCATGCGGTAGCAGGGCTCTGCGTAGGTCATGGGCTTGATGGTGACGAGCTTGCCGGGCTGGCAGAGCGTGTCGCCGGTGCGGACGGAGGCGAGCTTCGTGAACACGCCGATGTCGCCGCAGCAGACCTTCGCGGTCTTGGCGTTGTCCTTGCCCTTCGGGAAGAACGTGTTGCCGAGCTTTTCATTGTCGCCGGTGCGGGCGTTAACAACGGTCATGGTGTCTTCGATGTTGCCGGAGAGGACCTTGAAGTAGGAGTTCTTGCCGTACTGGTCGGCGACGGTGTTGAACACGAACGCGGTTGCGGGGCCGTCGGGATTCAGCGGGAACTCGGACTCCTTGCCTTCCTCGTCGACGCGGACGGCGGGCTTGCCCTCCAGCGGGGACGGAGCAAAGCGGACGAGGTTGTCCAGCAGGGCGGCGGTGCCGAGGCCGTTCATCGCGCAGCCGCAGAAGACCGGCGTGACGGAGCGCTGGCGGATGCCTTCCTTGATGCCCTTGAGCAGCTCTTCTTCGGTGAACGGCTCCTCCATGAAGAACTTCTCCATGAGGGCTTCGTCGGTCTCGGCGACCTGCTCATTCAGCTCGGCCATGTACTCTTCGATCTTCTCTTCCGCCTCGGCGGGCAGGGCGATCTCCTTGCCGGAGACGTCGTAGGCCTTCTTGGAGACGAGATCGACAACGCCGACGGCCTCTTCGCCGTGCAGGATCGGGAACGTGAAGGGGATGACGGAGGCGCCGAAGATATCGCGCAGGGAGTCGAACGTATTGAAGAAGTTCGCATGCTCCTCGTCGAGCTTCGAAACATAGAACATTGCGGGCAGACCGGCGTCGGCCAGGGATTTCCAGCCCTTCTCGGTGCCGACGGCGATGCCGGACTTCGCGGTCAGGCAGATCAGGCCGGCATCCGCAACGCGCAGGGACTGTACGATCTCCGCAGCAAAGTCAAAGTAGCCGGGGTTGTCCAGTACGTTGAGCTTGCAGCCGCCGAATTCGACGGGGATGACAGACGTTTTGATGGAGTACTGTCTCTTCTTCTCTTCGTCATCAAAGTCAGAAACGGTCGTGCCGTCGGCGCGCTTGCCGAGACGGGTGATCGCTTTGGTCACATAAAGCATGCTCTCGCACAGGGCGGACTTGCCGTCGCCGCCGTGGCCCAGCAGAGCAAGGTTGCGGATATCCTTCGCAGTGTACATAGTTGAAAACTCCTTTCTAAACAGCGCAGAGGCCAAGATGCCCTCCCGCTGCGGGCGGCATATCGATTCCGTGCCACAATTGAATTTATTATACACGATTTCCCAGCGTTTTTCAATTATAATTACAGAATTGTGAAAAGTGCACGAATAATATTACTTGCTTTTGTGCAAACGAGCCAAAAATTCAGAGTCTTTGCAGAATACCGGACAGAAAACCGGCCACAAGTGCCCAGATGAGCTGGAACGCGGCAATGTGGAACGGCGAAACGGCGGCCGCCGAGCCCCAGTAGAGCAGCAGCGCGCACAAGCAGAGCCCCAGAATGCCGGACAGCAGGCTCAGGACCGTGGAGAAGCGCGTTGTGCTGCGCAGCGTCTGCGCGGCGGCAACGGCCGAGGCAAAGGCCCCGAACGTCTCCTTGGCGATGAGCGCGCCCTGCGCGTCCGCCTCGCCGCCGACGGCCTCAGACAGGCGCAGCCGCTCGGAGTAGACGGGGAAGGCGATGCCGCCGACGGCCAGCTCATAGCGTGCCGCGAGCAGCTCCGGCGTGATGAGGAAGTCCCGCGTGGCGAGGATGACGGAGTTGCCGGGATTGGCCAGCAGGGCGCGCAGCCCGGCGCGGGTCGAAGCGCTCGGCTTGTATTTCACGGCAAAAATTCCGGCCAGCTCACCGTTGACGGACACATAAACGGCCTGCCGCACACGCGCGCCGTCGGACATGTGCACGCCCATGCTGCGCATGAACGGCAGCGAGCCGACAAGGACGACGTCCTGCCCAATCTGCGCGCCGATGCCGCCGCCGTCATAGCAGCGATAGGCGTCCGCGCGGCAGCGGCGGCCGAACTGGGCCTGCAGCAGCCGGTCGAACAGGGCGGCGAGGGGATCCTGCGCCGCCTCGAGCGCGGCAAGCGCATAGGACAGCACCTGCCCGGCGGGCAGCGTGCCGTAGAGCTTCATACCGCTGGAGGTGATGTTGTTCGCGGGGAACACATCCTCGTCGCGGAGGATGACGGTGTGCTTTCCGCCGAGGACGCGGGCCCCATGCCAGCCGCACAGGGCCGCGCCGAATGAGGCCAGCCGCCGTGCCAGCGCAGAAAACGGCCGCGCGAATGACAGCATGGCGGCGCAGGGCGTCGCGCCGAGCAGCAGGATGAGCCAGCAGCGCACAAAGCCCATCGAGCCAAGGCGCGACAGGGCCAGCGCGGCGAGCAGCGTGCCGGGCAGGGCGAGGAGGGTATAGACCCGGAAGGTGCGCGCGGCGGGGTCCGGGTCGGAGAGATGGCGCATAAAGTCGCGGGTATCACCGGGCGCGCAGCGCAGGCCGTCCTCGTCCGGCAGGAGCTGCGGCACATGGCGCACGCCGAGCGGCCGGTCAAAGCCGCAGACGGCGCGCAGCGTGCGGGTCAGGCCCTCGCGCTCGCGCGTCAGGGCATGGAGCAGGCCGAACAGCACAAGGGCTGCCGGGGCGGCGTAGCCCGGCGTTCCGGCGGAGAGCTGCTGCACGCTGTCCAAAAGCGCCAGCACACACAGCACGGCCCCCGGCGTATAGAGGCTCGGGTGCACGAGATCGCGCATGCCCTGCCACAGGGCGTCGGCCGACAGCAGCATCTGCAGGCCCAGCAGCGCCGCCGGGAGCAGCAGCTGCAGCTTCCCGCTCAGAAACGGCAAAAACTGCAGCGAGAACTGCCCGTAGCACACGAGCAGAAGCTGCATCAGCATCAGAAGTCCGCTGACCGTCAGGCGGGCGCGCCGCCCGCCGAGCCCGGCGCTGCACAGCTGCAGGGCCTGCTGCGGCGTGGGCGGCTCCGGCTCCGGCTTCGGCCGCTCGACGATCTGCACGGGCCGCTTTTTTGCCTTCGGCTTCGGCGCGGGAGCACTGCGCTCCGGCCGCGGCGGACGCCGGTCCGGCACGGGACGGAACACATGCACGCGCTCCTGCTGCGGCCCCGGCGGAGGAGACTCCGGCTGCACCGGCTCGGCTTCCGGCTCAGGTTCCGGTTCCGGGATCGGTTCCGGCGCCTGTTCCGGCGCCGGTTCGGACACCGGTTCGGACGCCGGTTCGGGGACGGACTCCGGTGTCGGCTCCTGCGGCGCGCCGAATTCGGCCATGATCTCCTCGAGCGTATATTCCGGCTCTGGCTCAGCCGGGAACTGCACGTTATTCGGTTGTTCCGGCTGACGGTGATTCATGGATTATCCTCTCTGTCGAACGGCCTCATACAGCAGCACGGCGGCGGCCGTCGAGGCATTCAGGGATGAAATGTGGCCCTTCAGGGGAATACTGACCTTGAGATCGCAGCTCTCTGCGACAAGGCGGCTCATGCCGCTGCCCTCGTTGCCGATGACGATGGCGGCCGGGCCGCGCAGGTCCGCGCCGGTGAGGGTCGTGTCGCCGTCGGCTGCCGTGCCGAACACCCACACGCCGCGTGCCTTGAGGTCGCGGATGGTGGAAACGAGGTTTGCAACGCGCGCCACGGGCATATATTCGAGTGCACCGGCAGAGGCCTTGCCGACGACGGCCGTCAGGCCGACGCTGCGGCGGCGGGGGATGATGACGCCGTGCGCACCTGCGCATTCTGCCGTGCGGATGATCGCGCCGAGGTTGTGCGGATCGGACAGCTCGTCGCAGATGACGAGCAGGGGCGCCTCGCCCTTCTCCTGCGCGGCGTTCAGCATATCGTCGACCGTGGCATAGTCATGGGCGGCGACGGCAGCCATAATGCCCTGATGCGCGCCCGTGGGGCTCATGTCGTTGAGCTTGCGGCGGTCGACGCGCACGACGACGGCGCCGCTCTCCTTTGCCATGGCGGCAAGGCGGCCAAGCGCACGGTCCGTGTCGCCGTCGGCCAGAAATACCTTGTTGATGGTGCGGCCGCTGCGCAGCGCCTCGGTGACGGCGTTGCGGCCCTCGATCATATCCTCAGGCAGCGATTCCTGCGCGGCCTCGCGCGGCTTTCTCGGCTCTTTGGTATATTCTTTCATGGATGCCTCTGCTTTCCGGCGCACGATACGCCTTTTGCGATTTCATTACCTTGGGAAGCTCTGAATCAATCATCTGCGGCGGATGCCGGAGCTTTTTCGTCAATCCATCGGTATGGAAAGTTTGTGGTACACAAAGTACAACTGCACTTTCCATACCTCGCCTTGCCAAAAAATCTCTCGCCATCCACTCTTGCTGATTTATTCAGAGCTTCCTTTGCTGATTATTCAGAATTTCCTTAGAGCTCTTCGAGGGAGAGCTGCTTTTCGGCGGCATCCTCCTCGCGGAGCAGCGCGCCCGCTGCGGGGAGCGTGCGGGTGCGGTAGCGCGACTCGTTCACAATGCCGCTTTCGGCAAGCGGGCAGGCGCGGGAGAGCTCTGCCTTGCGCCGGAGCGTGAGAACGGCGACGCCGAGCGTCGTGCGCGTTGTCTTCGGGGCCAGCTGGGCCGTCTGCAGAATGAGGGCGCGTCCCTCGGTGGAGTATAGCACGAGCTGCACATCCTCCTGCAGCAGGAAAATGCCGCGCAGCTCACTGCGGTCGCTGTAGGCGCCGGTCAGCTTGCGGCGGTTGGACTTCGTCTGATAGGCGGAAAGCTCCACGCGCGCCGCCTTACCGTTGGCGAACAGGAATAGCATGCTGCCGCTGTAGTCGCCGGGCAGGCAGACGGCCGCGACGCTCTCGCCCTCGTCGAAGCCGAGCTTCGTGGGCAGATAGTCGCCGAGCAGCGAGGCCTTGCCGTCGTCAAAATCGGCGCAGCGCGCCTTATAGACCTGGCAGCGGTCCGAGAAGACGAGCAGCTCCGCCGCATTCGTCGTCTCGCACGAGAAGCGCAGGCCGTCTCCCTCCTTGAAGCGCTGCTCGCCGGACATGCGCAGCGACTGCGGCGTGATCTTCTTGAAATAGCCCTCGCGGGAAACGAAGATCGTCACGGGATAATCGGGCGTCTCCTCCTCCGGCTCCGGGTCGAGCTCCGCCGCGTCCTCCACGATGACGGTGCGGCGGTCCGTGCCGTATTTTGCGGCAACGGCGTCCAGCTCCTGCACGATGAGGCGGCGGATGCGCTTTTCACTGCCGAGCGTCTTTTCCAGCTCGGCAATCTCGGCGGCCAGCGCGTCGACCTCCTGCGTTCGGCGCAGAATGTATTCCTTGTTGATGTTGCGCAGCTTGATCTCCGCCACGAACTCCGCCTGCACCTCGTCGATGCCGAAGCCGATCATCAGGTTCGGCACGACCTCCGCCTCGGACTCCGTCTCGCGGATGATGCGGATGGCCTTGTCGATGTCCAGCAAAATCTGGCGCAGGCCCTCAAGCAGGTGGAGCTTTTCGCTCTTTTTGCGCTTCTGGAAGAACAGGCGGCGGCGGACGCACTCCGTGCGCCATGCCGTCCACTCCTCGATGATCTCGCGCACGCCCATCACGCGTGGCATGCCCGCGATGAGGATGTTGAAATTGCAGGCGAAGCTGTCCTGCAGCGGCGTTGAGCGGAAGAGCTTCTGCATGAGCTTGTCCGGCTCGACGCCGCGCTTGAGGTCGATCGTCAGCTTCAGGCCGGACAGGTCGGTCTCGTCGCGCATGTCGGAGATCTCGCGGATTTTGCCCGCCTTGATCAGCTCGGAGACCTTGTCGATGATGGCCTCCGTCGTCGTGGTATAGGGGATCTCATAAATTTCAATGAGATTGCCCTCCTTCAGGTAGCGCCAGCGGGCGCGCAGGCGGACGCTGCCGCGGCCGGTGCGGTAAATTTCCGCCATTTCCGCCGCGTCATACAGCAGCTCGCCGCCCGTGGAGAAGTCCGGCGCGGGCATGACCGAGAGCAGGTCGCATTCCGGATTCTCGATCCACGCGGCCGTGGCCTTGCAGACCTCGCGGAGGTTGAAGCCGCAGATGTTGCTGGCCATGCCGACGGCGATGCCCATATTGGCTGAGACGAGGACGTTGGGATACGTCGTCGGCAGCAAAGCAGGCTCGAGCATGGTATTGTCGTAGTTATCCACAAAATCGACGGTCTCGCTGTCGATATCGCGGAACAGCTCGGCGCAGATGGGGTCGAGCTTCGCCTCGGTATAGCGCGAGGCGGCGTAGGCCATATCGCGGGAATAGACCTTGCCGAAGTTGCCCTTTGAGTCGACGAACGGGGTGAGCAGGGCCTCGTTGCCGCGCGCCAAACGGACCATGGTCTCGTAGATGGCGGCGTCGCCGTGCGGGTTCAGGCGCATGGTCTGTCCGACGATGTTGGCGGATTTTGTCCGCCCGCCGTTCAGCAGGCCCATTTTGTACATCGTGTACAGCAGCTTCCGGTGTGACGGCTTGAAGCCGTCGATCTCCGGGATGGCGCGCGAGACGATGACGCTCATCGCATAGGGCATATAGTTCCCGGTCAGCGTGTCGGTGATGGGCTGCTCGAGCACCTCGGCCCGCAGGCCCTCGACATGCGCCGTGTCAATATTCTTTTTGAGCTCGGGTTCCTTCTTTTTTCTTGCCATAAACCGATACCTTTACAGTTTATTTTGTTCGTGAATGGAGATTTCGTTGCGGGCAGTTTCGCATATCAATGTGGGGGCGGGGACAGCCACGCCCGCGAAGCGGCAATCAATAGCACCAATTTGATAGGATGCACCGTTGTTACCGCTGCACCCGCCTGATGTGTCATTGCGAGGAGCGAAGCGACGCGGCAATCTCGGGAAGGCAGTTGCGATTTCGCCGGTAACTTTCCCACGATGCAGCC
>ERZ833963.1761-NODE-1761-length-23740-cov-8.711083_pt1 | contig 23740 bp, 23 predicted proteins | sample MGYA00519693_ERZ833963 | MGnify/ENA primary metagenome ERZ833963 (study PRJEB31850, sample SAMEA3708748) | human gut metagenome | biome: human gut; feature: human-associated habitat; material: faeces | place: China | collected 2014 ... | reverse complement strand
CATCGAGGCGCGGGAATAAAATCCCATTCAGACGCCGGATAGATTCAAGCAAGCCCACTTATCGTCAAAATCGGTGTTGCAAAAACGGGATTGACCATAGATTCCGTTTCCCAAACGGAGCCCGGAAAAGCAGAAAGGCTCACGTGGCATAAGGCGTGGACAATGGTATCGACTGGTTTTTCAATTTCCTATACGTCAAGAACAGACACGATTTGCCCCCGATATTATAAAGGCACAAAAAAGCGAAAACAGGCACCGGGTGTGGCATCCATCAGGTGGATGCCGCCACCATGCAATTCCAGCATTCGGCGTACAATTAGTAGCCCCAGTCCCCCCCGCGTTTCGCGTGAGGCTTTTTGGCTGAGCGCTGATGGTCGCTGGAACAATTGCGCCCGCATATTCTCTTCTACCCCCGGTCCGCTGTCCGCCACTTCGACCTGCAACAGGTCATGTTCTTGCCATACTTTCAACCTGATTGTGCCGCCCTGTGGAGTGTGGCGTACCGCGTTATCCACTAAATTGGTGACCACGCGCTCGATCATTGATACATCAGCATTGATCAGCGGCAGAGTATGAGGTATATCAAGCCGTAGCTGTAATTGCCGGGTTTCGATGGTGAGATCAAATTTCTGCGCCACATCCTGGATGAGTTCGCCGATGGCAAATCGCTCCAGGTGGGGCTTGATACCACCATGCTCAAGGCGCGCCAGTTCGAAAAGCTGCTGAGATAAATGCCTCACTTTATGTCCCTGGCGCAGGGCAATCGCCAGGGAGTGACGGCAGTCTTCCGGTGAGAGCGTATCCGCTTTCATTGACAGGGTTTCCAGATACCCAAGGAGCGACGTTAATGGTGTCCGCAGATCGTGGGAAATATTGGCGATAAACTCACGACGTTGCCGATCGTTATCGGAGAGTTGATCCCACTGGCTGGCGACTTTACGTGCCAGCTCAATAAAGGTATTACGCAAGACCGCGACTTCATTGCCGGGCTGCGGGTCAGACTCCTGCATTGCCAGCTGTTTGATCGCGCTCATACTGTCCTGTTCAATCCTGCTGACATTCGCCGTCAATTGTTTTACTGGGCGCGTTACCCAATACCAAACCAACATCCCGGCCAACAGACCAAACACGGCCACCAGTAGCAGTGACCACAGTAGCGCATTCCAGAGCGCTTTTTGCCACAGCGTATCCGCGAGGGCATTGAGTTCTTCGCCCTGCAAAATGATGTACAAATAGCCGCGCAGCTCACCATTCAGGTGGATGGGGGCCACGCTGAACACTTTTTGTTTATCCGTGCTTCGCGGGTCATCGCCGTATACCGGCCAGGCGCTCCCGGCAAGGAATTTTTGCAGCGGCGCGATATTTACACGCCGACGTTTGAGGTGCCCCGAGGGCGCAGCATCCGCGAGCAGTTGCCCATCCGGCGAGATCAGATAGAGCTCCACGCTGGGATTAAGGGTCATGAGCCGATCAAACAGGATTTTTAGCGTCTGGCGATTGACCTGCCCGGTGTTATCCAGCAGCGGTTCGCTGATGACGATTTGTTGTGCCAGACCAGCAGACAAACGTTGCACCATCACGTTGCCGTACTGATTACTGCTGTAGATCTGGATGCCACATGCCGCAGCGGCGCAAAACAGAAGAATGGCGGTAAACACCAGCGTTAACCGCTGGCTTAATGTCAGACGACGAATCATGAGTGCGGCTCCGTTTTATCGACAGCAAATTTGTACCCTTTACCCCAGACCGTCAGGATAATCTCCGGCTCGGCAGCATCATGCTCAATTTTAGTGCGCAGACGGTTGATGTGCGTGTTCACTGTATGCTCGTACCCTTCATGTTGGTACCCCCAGACGTTGTCCAGTAGCGAAAGACGGGAAAAGACTTCACCCGGGTGACGGGCGAACCAGTACAGCAGGTCAAACTCGCGGGGAGTGAGATCGATCAACTCGCCACACAAGCGAACTTCGCGCGCCAGTGGGTCGATATGCAAACCGTGACAGCGGATCAGGCCGCCTTCCAGACGGATATTTTGCCCCATGGCTTCCTGGCGACGAAACAGCGCTTTGACGCGCGCAATCAACTCCTGAACAGAAAAGGGCTTTGGCAGGTAATCGTCTGCGCCCATTTCCAGCCCCAGAATCCGGTGAATTTCACTGGTGCGGGCGCTGATGATAATTACCGGCAGGTAGCCCGCCATTTGACGGATACGGCGGCAAATCTCTAGGCCATCAACATTCGGTAGCATCAGATCGAGGAGCACCGCATCCCAGACCTGCTTCTCGAGTAATGCTAGGGATTTGGCGCCGTCCGCCTCATGGACAATCTGATAGCCCTCATCCTGCAGATTCAGCCGCAACAGGGTGGCGATGTCGTAATCATCTTCCACCAACAGTATTTTTTTTGCGTTATTCATAGCGAGTAACCCACGATCTCTTTACCAAAAGCTTACCCTAGGCTGGCGTAGCGAGTTATCACATTTTATTTAAACTTTCGTGAGGATGTGGAGATCAGAAAACTGCCATAATGTGTCCATATCTTCCACAGAGAGCGCACCATGCAACTATCACATTCACAACCGGTACACCCTTTATGGCTGCGCTGTTGCCACTGGGTCAATGCAGTGGCCATTGCGGGTATGTTGTTCAGCGGCTGGCGCATTTATAACGCGTCTCCCTTGTTTCATTTTAAGTTTCCGACATCGTTGACTCTTGGTGGCTGGCTTGGCGGTGCCTTGCAGTGGCACTTCGCCCTGATGTGGGTACTGGTCATCAACGGTGCGGTATACTTTTTGCTGGGTGTCGCCAGCGAGCGCTTTCGGCGCAAATTCTTCCCGCTCTCGTGGCCGTTGCTGAAAGAAACCCTTTCCCAGGCGTTACGAGGAAAACTGCAGCACGCGGACCTGCGCGACTATAATATGGTGCAAAAAATCGTCTATCTGCTTGTTCTTCTTGACGGTGTAGGGCTGGTGTTTTCAGGCCTAGTCCTGTGGAAACCCGTCCAGTGTTCGTTGCTAAGTACGCTGCTAGGTGGTTATGAAGCGGCGCGTTATATCCACTTTTTGTGCATGAGTGCGATGACGCTGTTTATCGTTATTCACCTGCTGATGGCGCTACTGGTACCGCGCACACTGTTGGCTATGCTGCGTGGTTGCTAAGGAACTGATCATGAAAAAAGAGCGTTTTCTCTCCAAGAGTGATGCCCATTACCTGGTGAAGGATGCAGAAAAGATACTTAGCCAAGACAGGCGCCGCTTACTGTGTCAGGGACTGACGCTGGGTGGCATTATGATGCTGACCGGCTGTGATATTAGCGATAACGCGGATGTGGAAAATGTGTTGTCGCGGATGTCCCGATTTAATGATCGGATTCAAGGGTTCCTGTTCAGCGAACACAATCTGGCACCGGAATATACCGCTGCTGATATAACCCATCCATTCCCCTTTAACGCTTTTTATGGGGATGAGGATATTCCGCAGGTTGAGGGTAGCGATTACCAATTGGAGATCCGTGGGCTGGTGCGCGACACCAGAAGTTGGAGTTTACCTGAACTGTATCGCATGCAGCAGGAGAGCCAGATAACCCGCCATATCTGCGTGGAAGGATGGAGCGCGATTGGAGAGTGGGGCGGAGTACCATTCCGTCATTTTCTGACGCTGATTGGCGCCGATATGCGCGCGAAGTATGTCAGTTTCCGCTGTATGGATGACTATTACACCAGTATTGATATGGCGACCGCACTGCATCCACAGACCCTACTGACGCTGACATGGAATAACCAAATCCTCCCTAAGGAATATGGGTATCCCATGAAGTTACGCATACCTACCAAGCTGGGATACAAAAATCCAAAGCATGTTCAGGTCATTGAAATAACCAACCATTTCCCAGGCGGTTATTGGGAAGATCAGGGGTACAACTGGTTTGGTGGCTGTTAATACAACAACTTTAATAAAGAGGAAATACCATGAAAAAGATGATTATTGCAGCAACTGTGCTTTCTGCTCTGTTTATGGTCAACGTCCAGGCGGCAGACACGATGGCGAAAGACTCCATATCTAAGCCGCATGCTGAAATGTGCAAAGACAGCATGTGCAAAGATGCCATGAACAAGGATCATATGAGGAAAGGCAATATGGGCAAAATGGACAAGATGGACAAGATGGACAAGATGAAAAAGGATGATATGGGTAAAAAAGACAGCATGAACCAGTAAACGAAGGTAAGCGTCAACGGAGCACCGTATTGACGCTTATTTATTGGTGAGTACTACGCATCCGGCGTTATTTCTACAGGTAATAATTCAACGCCAGTGTCAGAAGAGGTCGTTACCGGAAGACGCCGCGAAACACGCCTTTCGTTCTGTCAGAGCCTGAGCCATTTGATAATAACATTATCATTGACGCCATTTTCACGTGCAATCTGTGCAACACAAGCTCCAGGTTGTGATGACAGTTCCACCATACGAAGTTTGAATTCATTCGAATAGTTTTTAACGAGGTTCTTTTCGCCAGTCCTGTAATTCCATACTTAGATGTCCGTCTATATCAGATGGGCGTCTAAGTTACCAATTTTCGTCTGATGGCTACATACGGCGGTCAGTTTACGCTTACCCAATAGCGGCTTCCCGGCTGGCGCATTACAACGGAAGAACGGGTCGCGAGGCTGAAACAGCACATCCCGGAGAAGTTTTTTAAGATGGTGAGGTACTTCGGGTTCCTTGCCAACCGGGTGTGTGGAGAGAAGCTGCCGCAGGTGTACCGTGCTCTGGGGATGGATAAACCGGAAGCAGTGGAGAAAGTGTGCTATGCACAAATGGTGAAACAGTTCCTGAGTCGTGACCCGTTCGAATGCGTGCTGTGCGGCGGCCGGATGGTATACCACCGGGCCATTGCGGGGCTGAATGTATCAGGGCTGAAGAAAAACGTGCGGGATATCAGTCTGCTGAGGTATATGCCGGCCTGACACAGGCTAAGTGTGCCCGGGAATCGGTGCAAGTATAAAAAACAGCCTGTTTCGGTATAAAAATCGACCATACAGAGAGAGAAACCACCGGAGTGGTGGGAAAAGCAGAAAGGCTCACGTGGCATAAGGCGTGGACAATGGTATCGACTGTTTTTTCAATTTCCTATACGTCCAGGATATGCCGCGCCAGCGGCATGTAAGGCGGCACGCTGTGGTTACATGTGATACCGGAGTAAAACCGACGAAGCCCGGCGTAAGCCGGTACTGATTGATAGATTTCACCTTACCCATCCCCAGCCCTGCCAGACCATACCCGCTTTCAGCCATGATAGAGCCTCTGTGCGCGGTCGGAGTGGTCCCGACGAGGGTTTACCCGAAGTCGGGGCGTATCTCCGCGTTAGCGGACCGTCAGGGCCGCTTACGAGCGTGTATTCAGTACGTCCAGCCAGAAGACTGGCAGCGATGACAATGTAGTTACAACATTCATAATTAAAAGCGACTCTGTTCCGGCCCGAAGGGCCGGGGCGGGGCCGCTTTTCAGTTATGAGGGAGGGGCTTTGTGGTTTCAGTTCTGCGCTGGTTCGGGGTTTTTCTGGAGGTTGGTTTTGTGTGTTGTAACTAAAGTGGCTCCGGTTGGGGCCCGCCGTTTACGGTGGGAGGTGCATATCTGTCTGTCCACAGGACAGGCAGTGAATAGGTTTTCTTTTTAAATGAATGTAATTAAGTAGTTTAAAGGAGATATAAACAGGTGTTTAAAAGATACATTGCACCCTGTAAGGCTGGCGGCTGGCGCTTTATGACATGAACGGTTGTAACCTTATGGGGAAGTCCATTGCAGTTAAATGTGGATAAGCAAAATTCCCCGTCTGTGAGGCGTGTTTTGTATCAAAAACAGGGGGGGCCAGATGCACCAGAAGGTGGATGATGAGGTTGTTTTTTGTATGAGGTGCTGCTTTTTTGTTCGCTGGCAGGCTTCAGGCGTGCGAATGCCTCCGGTGCGGGCCGGATTATTCAGAAGAGGTCACTTTCAGGGGGAAGCTGTGGCCAGCCGGCTGTAATTACGGTTACGTGACAGAATCATGCGCTCTTTCACACGACGCTCCACTTCGCGTTTTACCGCCTCACGATTGGCAGTGAAGCGCCCTTCCGAGATTTCACGCGTCAGCTGCCGTTTCACCAGGGTGACGATATCCTGACGTTCCCTGTTCGCATCACGACGCGCACGGGCACGCTTTATTCCACGGGACTTAAGCTCTGTCTGGTAACTGCGGAAACGCTCACGCACAAAACGCCAGGCTTTCGCTATCAGTTCATCCATACCCAGGGTATCCAGCCCCTGCTTTTTGCGCTGTCTGTTTTCCCATTCAACACGACTGCGGCGCGCAGCAACCACTGCATCCTCAGACACATCAAGGGCGGCAAATAACGCCGGTGTGAACGTGATATCGGTCGGAATGTAGCACCCGATAAGCGGATCATATTCCGTCTGGTAGGTAATCAGTCCCAGCTCTGCAAGGAACGTCAAGGCTCGGGAGGCCCGGGTGATGGAGAGTTTTCCGGCAGCAGACTCCGTCGCCAGTCCGCACTCAATGGCCAGCGTAGTGATGGAGCACTGGACGCGGTTGGCCAGCGGGTCATAGTGAAAACACAGCCCCTGCAGCAGCGCATCAATAGCCCGGCGACGCAGTACCGGTGGCATGCGCCGACGCAGTCCCTTCGAACGGGCATGTGCCACATGAATGGCGAAATCAAAACGGGAGGTGAAGCCCACCGCCTTTTCCATCAGTTTTTCGCAGAACTTCAGCGTTCCGGCACCTTCACGGGGTGTGAACACCGGATTCGGATTTTTAACCTGTGAATAGTATTTTTGAAGGAGATCAGCCATGTCCCCCTCCAACACTATTCCCCCTCCTACGGGCGGTAACTAGCTCGTCTGGGCCGACACGTAAAGTTTCGAACATATCTGGTCTGAACCAGATGGTTCCTCCATCAAAAGCGATGAGATGAAGATCATTATCAAGAGTTTTGAGGGCTCTCCAAACACGAGTGTATGAACCTCCACTACAAACTGAAAGCTCTTTAACAGATAAGTTAACTTTGTTCGTATCAGGGATGTAGTGTGCGCACATTACTTGTACGAGGGAAACATAAAAACTAACCATCGACGCGCTGATTTTATTTTTACGTTTGCCATGCGCTATTGCAAGCAAACCTCTGATGAAGATCAGATGCTTGAAGGAGTCAAAATGAGCCCTTTTCTGGAGAAGGCTGCAAAACGGGTGAGGATACTTGCTGGAATCAATGTGAAGATCTGATTCAATCCCACCCGCTATTACTGAATGTGTTTCATGATTAGCCACACCATCCTGCACTTACAATGCACAGAAGGAGTGAGCACAGAAAGAAGTCTTGAACTTTTCCGGGCATATAACTATACTCCCCGCATAGCTGAATTGTTGGCTATGCGGTTTTATGGGGCCCCGGTAATCTTTCTAGTCGCCAAACTTGAAGAAGATTATCGGGGTTTTCGCTTTTCTGGCTCCTGTAAATCCACATCAGAACCAGTTCCCTGCCACCTTACGGCGTGGCCAGCCACAAAATTCCTTAAACGATCAGCAATCTACCACTCACTCCTGAGATAAGCAAGAATGTGAATATTTACGAAGTCGCTCTGCGTTTCAGCTCTGATTCAATCAGTTTTTCAAGCATCTGCGCCTGAGTAATACCTTCCTCATCCGCCAGTTCACTCAGCCTGTCTTTTAACCGGGCCTGAATAACCGCATGAAAAGCCTTATGAGTGTTGCTTCTGCGAGCCAGAGAAGCTCTTTGCCTCTCTCTGGCCGGAACAGGGTTACCTTTCCGGTATGTACGCTTGGTGCCTGATGAGGAAGTCACTGCATTTTCTGTCTGCGACATCTCGCCTCCTCAATTCTCAAACAGGGATCGTTTCGCAGAGAATACTACAGTTTTTTGAAATCAGCGACTTGAAAGTTGTGACGATGATCTGTGTTGGCGCACAAATCATGTCTGATTACGACCGTTTAATGTGATTTTGATAATGAAATGACTGAAAAGCTGGAAATGCCTTAGCCAGGGTGCCGGCCCCGGGCGGGACCGGCTGTTTCTGGTATATAGGGTGTCTGCCCCTGAAATACCTCACACTTCCGGAAAGCGGGGACTTCCGTCCCCGCCCGGCAGCTTACTTCCGTGCTTCGTAGGCCAGAGTTACCTGCACCACTGTATTTCCTCTGTGAATATTCAGCTCACATAACCGTTCCCTGAATATCAGTGAAAAACACAACACCGTGGCGCACACGGCGAGCAACCCGATAAGGGCATATTTCGTCATAAACTTTGACCTCTCAGCAAAGAAGAGGCTACAATCAGTAGTGTTAAGGTACTTCATGCAGACCTCACGAGTTAATGGATTAACGAGTGGGGTCTTCGCATTTCTGGTACCTGCGTCTTGCCTGAACCAGAAAGGCTCAAACACCCGCCGCGATAATACCACATTCCCTGTTGCTGACTATTACCCCCATTTGCCTGTTTTTGTTACAAAAACGCCGGGAGCGGGGGAAAACTTACTTTTTCCCGTTTCCGGGGGGGACAACTGAGCATTGCGAACGCGTCAGCTACGATGTTCCGGTGATTGCTGATCAGCCCCTGTTGTATTCATAAACTAATTAACATTCATTCTGTCTGGTGCATAAATCTGCCCGTGAACATCTGCAGACAATACCGGCCATGAAAAGATAAATAATACCAGTGGAATATATTTCCTCATGTTATTCTCCATATCAGATAAATGGCACCTGTATTTCAGCCCCCCTGAATATCGCAGCACACATTGAATAAGACCTTATTTTGTGAAATTAATCACAAAATATAAAATCGCGACTTAATACGGAAAAAACTCTGTGCTACTCAGAACTGGTCGGTCATACTGCCCGACCGGATATTAAAAAAAGCAAATCTCATAAACTCCTTTCAGCCTTCTGACTCCTGGAGTAATGAAGGCTGCTTTTTTCGTTACACCCTTCCCCGGCAGCGCCGGTGGCAGTGTTCAGCCCTTTTCCGGGCAAACTGTTGCCAGTCTGTCCGGGGAGCTATGCAGGCAGCCCGTCGCCATGCTTCTGCCGCTTCCATCCAGCGTCCACTGACCTCCAGAATAACGGCCCGCCCGCCGGCACGCTGGTAACGCCAGACCTGACCGTTCCGTGAACTGTTTCTGAATCCATTCATTTTTCTGCTCCTCCCTTTTAGTCGTCAGTATTATTGTGGTAAATAATTCAGTGGACTGGCTTCCTTTCGGGTACGGAAGTTATTTCCTTTTAAGCCTTATTGTTTCAGCCTCCCCGGTTTCCGGGGAGGCTTTTTTTATTTCCCATCAAGCACGGCCTGAAGTTCTGCCTTTGTCCGGTTCTGGCGGCGAATTTTCTCCAGACGCCCTGCCGCATACGCTTCCTCCTCCTGAGAAATATGCTCCGTCACATACCCTTCCGTGTCATACCGGCAGGCACCGGCTTTCATGGCACACAGATAGCTTTCTGAACGGGTGATGGCCTTCAGCGCCCGGCGCAGTTTTTTATGCGAGAGCGGGATATTCCGCTGCGCCACGTCTTCCAGTAACACGTCCCGGATACCGCAGGCCAGAAGCCGGGGCGTGTTACCGTCAAACAATCCCGGCCACCAAGGTTTCAGAGTGTTCACCGCCTCATCCAGCGAGGGCAGCGTCAGATAAATGGACAGCGCCTGTCTGGCCTGTGCTTTCTTCGCCGCCAGCTCTGCTTCCCGGGCAGCCTTCTCCGCCAGTTTCTGCTTTTTCACCTTCCATTTTGGTGGCGTGGTGACATTGATGATGGTTTTCCGGCTCCGGGTCGGTGTTTCCCCTTCCGTTTTCCGTTTCAGTGTCAGTACCGGTCGTTTCTGCTCTGTCATGATTGCCCTGACCTTTGTGAAAATATGTCCTCCAGGTCGTTGAAACTACTCACTATGATATTAAGCTGACCTCAACGACCTCTGACATATTAATACCGACAATTAAAGATGTTTTTTAAACCATTGCGTCTGTACTGCCGCCACACGTTCAAAAAACGCGCCTTTATAAATATCATAATGGCATGCGTCAGCTTCCTCGTATAATTCCTTAGTACCAGAAGCAACAGCATCATATAAGGCTCTTCCCTGTTCTGGTGGATTAACACTATCCTGGCCGGCAATAACAACCAAAACTGGGCACTGTACTTTGGCTGCGCTCTCTGCCGGTTTATATTGCAACGTCTCCATAACCGTAAGGAAAGGTATTTTTATATCCATTTCAGGATACTGACCTTTTACCTTCTCGAAGAATACCTTTGATTCATTATCACTCAGTACCCGGGTAACCCCCACAAACATCTCTTTCCCGGTATTTTTCTTCTTTTCTGCCATTTTATTCAGCGTGGACAGAAAAGAAGCTTTCTCCAGTTCATTCATTTCTCCGGTAACCAGAACCTCACCGTCAGCAAAAGCCAGCTGGCTGACAATACTTTTCACTCTTTTATCCTGCGCAGCTGCATTGAATACATGACACCCACCCAGCGATGTTCCCCATAATCCTATACGCTGATTATCAATACATACCTGCTTTTCTGCCCAATTGATAACTGAAATAATATCTTCGGTCTGCATTGCCGGAACCAGACGACCTCGTTCCCCTTCACTCTCACCGAATCCACGATAATCAAAAGTAATCGTTGCAAACCCGGCTTCTGTAAACGCATTCGCAAAGGAAGGCAGCAGAACATTCCGGATACCGCAAAATCCATGGCATAAGAGAATCAAAGGATGTTTTATATTTCCTTCCGGGACACGAAATGTCAGGGCAATACCTTCAGGGAGTTTGTGATCCGTAATTTTCATAAATATCCTGTGTTATGTTGTTTATTAATAAGCAGAATCAGCGCCAGCATCATACCAGTCACACAGCCAGAACGCCCAGCACAGTAAGATGACAGGCATAGAACGTCGGGAAAAAATCCCCGTACCAGAAACGGGGTAGTGATTTCCCTGTACAGGACACCAGACCAACAGTCAGCACCGTCATCACAAGGCCGGCCACCGCCGCTGCATCACTGGTGGCAAGGTTAAGCGCCGGAATAACAGCCAGCAGGCAGGCGACCAGCGCCAGACGTTCCATTCTGTCTTCCGCCCGGTACAGCCTGTGGCTGACTGCCAGCATCAGCAGCCCGGCAATGCCGTAACTGGTGCCGGAGAAAGGCAACCACATTGCCAGAAGCAACATGGTCTCTGCGGAACGCCACCAGGTGCGCGTTTCACACCATGTCAGCACCTGTGCCACCGTTTTGATGATATCCCGCTGTCCGGGTGACCAGACCAGCAACGACTGCAACCAGGTATCGGTCCGGGCAGCCAGTGAATCATTACGTGTTGTGTTCGTGTTATCCGTTGTCATCAGCGTTTATCTTCCTGTGTCAGTCTCCGCCCAGGGTTTTCTCTTTCTGCAGGTCACGAACCATATCCCGCTCCATCTGCTGCAGTCGCTCCTGCAGCAGATTTTCCCGGGCAACCTCCCGGACCGCTTCCCGCACCCGTTGTGGTTCACGCAGTACACTCTCCGGCAGCGCGGCTTCCCGTTCAGATATGGCAGACCGGTCACGCTCCAGCCCGGCAATATCCCTGACAGCCTGCTCTGTTTTGCCGTCCGGCAGGTCAGGTTTGTTCTCTGCCATTTTACGGACAATTTCATCCGCACGGCGTTCCGTTTCACGGCGGATGGCCTCTTCAGCCTGCCGCTGTGCCAGTACCTCTGCCGTGACCGGTTCGCCATTTCCGGCTCCCGGCTGAACGCTGTTGTCCGGGATATCCCCCCACACGCGACCACCGGTGATGGTTCTGGGATTCCACGGACGACCTTCACCGGCGATTCTTACCACCACACCGCTGTCAGGATTATCACGGGCAATCCGGACACCATCCTGCATATTATCAGCCAGCAGGCTCTCTCCGTTACGGCTGCCCTGCAGGGCCACGAACTGCGCATCCCCGCTGCCTTTCACCCGGCCTTCACCACTGAAGCCCCGCAGCCCGTTTCCGTCATCCGTGGTCAGCGGGTTCAGCCAGATACCAGCTGACTTGCCGTTACGGTCAAAAGCCGGCAGTGCCACATACGGCTGCGGATATTTGCGCCCGGGTGCAATAAACCGTGCAGGACTGTCTCCCCCGGCCAGCCCTGCCTGACGGAGAACGGCACGGCCGGCCACCACGTCCCGCAGCTCCCGCGCCGTACTGAACAGCCGCTCTGCATTCATGACCTCCCGGTCCGATTTCGGCTCTAGCACATCGTGGGCAGTTCCTTTCTGTACGGCATTGTTAATGGCATCCGTCCAGCCCTGACGGTTATCGGTATACACCTGCACATGCTGCTTCATACGCGACAGGGCCACGTAGGCTGACTCAAAGCCGGCCATCTGTTTCCGGTTACCTTCCGTGCCTTCAAGCGCAATGGCAAAGGTTTCACTTGCCCCCTGCGCACCGTGGGCGGTGATGGCATAGGCCAGGCCAATATGTTGCTCTGCCCGCTCCTGACCGGGGCGAATCACACGGGTCTGCTGTCCGTCCGACAGCGTGACACTGTCACCGGAAACCGCTGTCACCGTCCAGACGCTGTTGGCCACATAACCGCGCTCCCGGTCACTCTTCGTGAAGCGCATCCGGTCACCGGTTCCCACCCGGATGGTGTCCGGAGTGTACAGTGTGACGCCTTCAGCCACCGCCTCCCGGGGCGAAATCAGCCGCGTGTTACCTTCCGCATCCTGCAGGGTTATCAGCCCGTCATCCTTGCTGATACCGGCAATCCGGTGATACACATTATCCACCAGGGCAAGTGCGTCCCGATGTGTCTCCCAGGTGGAGAGACGACGCAACTCCCCGTCGCGTATATTCGCTGTGTTCAGGACAGGCACCATGACCTGCTCTTTTCCCAGCTCACCGGCCTTTTCCCGTGCATCATGAATCATGCTGTTCAGTACGCGCCGGTCCTCATTCAGATGCGTGACAATCAGCGTCTGCTCCCGTGCTTCCGGCGTCCTGCCGGTATAATCGCGGACAATGGCTTCATACAGTGTCATGGGAATATCCGGAAAAGCCTCACCTTTCAGCATCGCCTTCTGCTGCGCTTCTGCCAGTTTCGCTTCCTGGCTGTGACTGAACTCCGTCACGGAGTGCTCCGGTACCCATGCGCCCTCCTGACGTGGCACCTGAGACGGTTTCACACTCTCAAGCCCGGACAGTGCCCTTTCCACATCCCGGTTAATCAGGCTGTATACCGCCTCCCGCAGCTCCGGCGTCTGGCGCACAATCTCCTTCATGATGGCCACATCGGCAGCACTGCGCGTCTGCTGGAGACGGAAAGGCTGACCGGGCGCGATGGCCTGCAACTGGTCCGTGTCACCACTGGCCACGGCACGACCGCCACCGGCCGCAATCAGGGCGTATGCCCGTGCCATGTCGGTATTGCCCACCATAGAGCTCTCATCGAGCAGGAACAGCGTGTTGCTGAAATTCGGCGTTTCTCCGCTGCGCTGCAGCAGCTGCGTGTCATGCAGAAAGGACGCCAGCGTCTGTGCATCCACGCCGGCGCTGCGCATCTCACCGACCGCACGGTGCGTGGGCCCCAGCCCCACGACACGGGGACGTTCACTCTCCGGCAGCATGTTCACGGCTGACATCACCGCCCGGAACTGTGTGGTCTTACCCACACCGGCATAGCCCTGCACCACCGTGAAACGGTCGGACGTTTCCAGTATCATGCGGGTAGCGGCACGCTGTCCTGATGTCAGTTTCTCCATGAGTTCGCCAGGTACTCTCTCCATCAGTGGCGTGACCGCCTCCTTACCTTCGAGAATATGGCGAAGAATGCTCTTTTCTGCCTCATACGACGCACGGGAAACCAGCAGGCCTGTGCCATAGCCTTTTGCCACATCCACATACAGTAAATCACCGCGTTTTATCTGCGCATTGATTTCCCCTCCCAGTTCAGTAAAACTGGTTCCTTCTGCAGCAAACGACTTCGCCTCTGTCAGCAGGTCCACCATGCTGAAGGCCAGGTTTTTACTTTCCACCACAGGAAGCGCCAGATGAATAGCCTGCTGTGCCGGCGTGTGAAGCCCGGTTTTCTGCAGACTGATAGCGGTTTCCAGCAATGTCTCACCGGCACGCGCCTTTATCTGCTCAGAAACCACCGTAAAGGAGGGATGGCGGGCAAGTTTTTCCGCAGTACGGGTTTCATCCAGTGAGGAATACAGCCGGACATCACGACCGCTGCGGGCCAGACCGTTCAGGGTGGCGTTGTCCATTGCCATCTGTGTGACGGAGGCAAAAACCTTCGCACTGTCGCTGACGGAATGCCCAGGCGTTTCCACCCAGCCGTTCTCCAGCTTCAGTGCCATGAATGGTGAATCGCTCACAGGCAGGGAAGCCGGTTCAGCCCGCCCCGGCACAACAACCGTCATCGCATCTTCACTGACGGATGCCACCTGCAGGCGGTCACCGCCGGAGACGCGGAGTCCGGGAATTTTCCCTGTCACCCTCAGTCGCTCGCCGTCTGCCACCGGCATTTTTTCCGGCCGGAACAGCGACCAGCTGCTGTCCAGGGAGGAAATACGCACCACCTGCGTTTCACCCTGCGCATCCCGCAGGGTCAGGCTGTTACTCTGCGCCGTCACCCGGTCGATAACATAGCGGTCATGACTGCGTGTCTCCGGGTTCCACTGCTCCATCACCATCCCCGGACGGTACATATCCCGCAGATAACGGCTCCGGCTGTCCAGCCAGACCGGCGACAGGGCGGTCATGGTTACCTCCGGGCGTCCGAGCACGCCCTGTGTTTTCAGCTCACTGCGAATGGCCTGTGTCAGTATGGCCTGTTCCCGTACCCCGCTGACCTGTGCCACGCTCTCTTCTCCGGCTTTCACGCTGGCAGCAAAATCTCCTGCCAGCCGGGCATAGCGGACATTACGGTCCGGTTCACTGATGATGGTGGCCGGCCGCTGTTCTCCCCCCTGCCAGCGATATGTGTTCACCCCGGCATCTTTCATGGCCATCAGTGCACTGCCTGTACCGGTTCGCTGCCCGCTGTCGGTTATCAGGACCTGTACGTTATGACGTGCGGCACCGTCCAGCAGGGTTAACGTCTCTTTCAGGGAGAGTTTTTCGCCCTGGTCAACGATAACAGTATTGCCCGGCGTGAAGGCCATGCCCTCCTGCAGCTGACGACGTCCGGTTATCAGCTCACCGGACAGCCGTTCATCCTGCTTCAGGTTCATCTGCGAGCGACGGTCAGCGGCGATAATCTGCACCTCCCGCCCCTGCTCCCGGGCCATCATGACCAGCTCCGCCACCCGCTCACGCTGCCCGGCTGCACCGCCCTGCCCGGACACAATAGCCAGCGACGGGCGATCCTGTGCCAGAACACTGACCGCATCGCTGTAACCGGCCGTCCGGGGGACACTTTTCTCCGGATGTACGGTCACCCGGTTCTGTTTCATGATGTCACGACTGAGTGCCCGGACTGACAGCTCATCGAGCACATGAATCCCGGACGTGAACAGCCCCTTCTCACGATCGAGGGGGATAAGCTGCTCACGGCTGATGGCCTCATCGATACCGGCGCGTGCCCGTTCAATCACACCATTTTCCGGCGGCAGTATGCCGACCGTTCTGGCCAGCACGTCCGTGTACGTAAACTGCACTTTGCGTTCACTTAATCCGGCAATGGCCTGTGTCACCGCCTGCTGCACATCCGGCCCGTCCTGTGAAGCGGGTCCGGGCGTCTGCGTGCGGGTCTCCGCCCGTTGGTCCGCCGCGTCACGATACGCCCGGATGTCGAACCCGGTTTCCTTCAGCGTCTGCATCCATTCAGCCATTCTGACTTCAGGATCGACGTGCTGTTTGGATTTTCGCGTATCCAGTGCCGCCACATCCCGGGATTTCAGCGAGGCGTCTTCCCCGACGGCCTCCCGGATAGCCTGTGAGCGTCCGGAGAAGGCCTCCACCGGTACGCCCGGCATCTCCCACATACCGTGCTTACCAACCACTTCCGTTTCATAGCCCAGCGCCTCAACCTGCTCTTTCAGTTTTTCCCGGTAGAGCCTGCCGAAGGCAATCTGATTAGCGTACACATTCTCAATGAACCCCGTTTTCCCCACTTTGTCACTGCTCAGTGTCTTCCACTCGCCGTTATGCTGCGTGACATTGGCCACTACCGCATGTGTGTGTAACTGTGGTTCCTGATCGCGACTGGTGTCGTGGTTAAACAGTGCCATCACAAGATTACCGGTCAGCACCGTTTCTGACTGTCCGTCCGTCATAACCCGTGTGGAAGCCAGCGCCTCCACCTGACGGACAGCAAAATCCACGGCCTGGTTATGTGCATCAATAAGACGTTTATCACCGCCTAACATGGCCATCACGGAGACACTTTTGGGGGCGGAGAAGGTCAGGTCGTAGCCGGGACGATGCTTATTACTGCCATCCTGCATGCGGCTTAAATCCGCTCCGTCCGGCAGCTTCCCCTCCAGAAGACGGGTAAAAACATCCTTATCGACGCTGCCCTGCAGCCCCAGCTGTTCAGCCCCCCTGCCGGCCCAGCGTTCTCCCATGCTGCCCAGCACATAGTAATTATCCTTGTCGGTATAATAGTTACCGGCACTTCCGGCCGATCTGACCTGCGCGATACTCATCATAAACGTATATCCCTTTGACATATCCCGGTATCAATCCCACAATGGATATACACAAGACATATCCACATAAGGAGGCAAATAATGGAAACCACCGTATTTTTCAGCAACCGCAGCCAGGCGGTCAGACTGCCAAAAGCGGTTGCATTGCCGGAAAACGTAAAACGCGTTGAAGTGATTGCTGTCGGACGAACCAGAATCATTACGCCAGCCGGAGAGACATGGGACGAATGGTTCGACGGACACAACGTCAGCGCCGATTTTATGGATAACAGGGAACAGCCCGGCATGCAGGAAAGGGAGTCATTCTGATGCTGAAGTTTATGCTCGATACCAACATCTGCATTTTCACGATGAAGAACAAACCCGCCAGCGTCAGGGAGCGTTTTAACCTGAACCAGGGGAGAATGTGTATCAGTTCGGTCACCCTGATGGAGCTGATATATGGTGCAGAAAAAAGCCAGATGCCTGAACGTAATCTCGCTGTGATCGAGGGATTTGTTTCCCGCATTGATGTTCTGGATTACGACGCTGCCGCAGCCACACACAGCGGCCAGATAAGAGCAGAACTTGCCCGTCAGGGACGCCCTGTCGGGCCATTTGATCAAATGATCGCAGGTCATGCCCGCAGTCGGGGACTGATTATTGTGACTAATAACACCCGGGAATTTGAACGTGTGGACGGTCTGAGAATTGAAGACTGGAGCTGACCTGTTCATCAGAAATCATCTCCCGGCTCAACATTCTCCCCGCGCTCCCGGTGCACATTGATGTTCACCTCTTCACGACGCTGCATCTTCTGCTGGATATCCGGATTCTGCTCCCGTTGCCATGCCTCATAAACGGCCATATCCACCACTTCACCGGATTCACTGATCCCGGGTGGCAGTTGCTGTTCCATCTCTTCTTCCGGTTTCATTTTCAGCTCCTGCTCGATCCCCCCTGCCGGAACATTCACACCTGCATCTGACTTCTTATCGTTGATGGCAGGAGACACCGGCTGTTGCGGCTGTTCAGCCTGAGTCACGTCTTCTCCGGAAACAACCTCCGGGACATCCGGTTCGAAGAGGCTGGCCATCTGACGACCTTCTGCTTCCCTTGCGGCAAGTACGGCACTCAGACGGTTCTCCATTTCCGGGTTGATGTCACGCGGAATAAACTCCGGAGCGACCTTCGGTCGTGTCTGATATTTCAGGGAGAGTTTTACTGCCGGATACGGTCCGGGCAGGGTGACATAACAGGTCAGATCCGGCAGAGACTGAATGTCGGAATAACTGACCAGCGTCTGACGCTCCATATCCTTACCGGTCGATACCCCGTCACGTACCGGATCAGCACCGTAGGAATACTGCTCGCTGGCTTTCAGGTGCTCTTTCTCACCAATTTCACCGGCAGCGAACTCTGCAATCTTATGGCTGGGAGAACGGAAAAAGGCACGGGTGTTCATGACGTCAAACAGCGTGGCAGCCGCTTTCTCACCGTAGATATCTTCCAGCTGGGCATAGGACTGGATACCAAACACATAACAGCCACCGAACTTACGGGCTTCCGGCAGGATCTCCACCAGGTCCGGCAGTTTGTGTAACGTGGGTAACTCGTCACAGAAAAACCACACACGACGGTTACGGTTTTCTCCCATTGCCAGCAGACCACGAATAGCAATGGACAGCCACATGGAGATCACCGGCTTCAGGGAGGCATGGGTGTCGGCGTTCGACGAAATAGGGGTCGTTTGCGGGAGAGGGCGAAATCCTACGCTAAGGCTTTGGCCAACGATATTCTCCGGTAAGATTGATGTGTTCCCAGGGGATAGGAGAAGTCGCTTGATATCTAGTATGACGTCTGTCGCACCTGCTTGATCGCGGCCGCGATAGCTAGATCGCGTTGCTCCTCTTCTCCATCCGCGTTCCAAGCTGCGGAAAGGCACCCATAAGCGTACGCCTGGTCGAGCAGGCGACGCGGATCGACGTCCAGCGCACGAGAGAATGCGTCCGCCATCTGTGCAATGCGTCTAGGATCGAGACAAAGGTCGTCTCTGTCAGCCGGATCGTAGAACATATTGGCGGCGCCAAAGCCCACTTCACCGACCAGACCGACGGGATCTATCACCAGCCAGCCGCGACTGGAGAACATGATGTTTTCATGATGCAGATCGCCATGTAGCCCACGCAGTTCCGAGGCATTGCTCATCATTTGATCGGCTATAATCGCCGCGTGGACGTAGTCAGTTTGACAACCTGCGTTTTGATCATCGCGCGCCCGCTGAAACAAAGCTGCAAAGCGATCCCGGATCGGGAGAAGGGCAGAAGGCAGGGGTTCCTCAGATGCGGCATACAGCTTCGCCATTAGTTCCGCTGCAATTTCGGTCGCCTGGTAGTCGCCGTGCTCGGCAACGATGTGAGAGAGCATTCGCTCCCCGGCATATTCGAGCAACATCAGATTGTTCTCACGACCGAGCAACCGGACTGCTCCCCTCCCATTGCGCCATACCAGATAGTCGGCCCCGCGCAGTTCATCAGCAATGTCTTTTATAGGTTTCAATCCCTTGACGATTGCAGGAGTCCCGTCTGGCAATGAAACTTTCCAAACGAGGCTGGAAAAGGTGTCCGCAATGAGAACAGGTTGCGAAACGTGCCAATGAGCAGGAAAAACAGGCGGCATGAACATCAACCCCAAGTCAGAGGGTCCAATCGCAGATAGAAGGCAAGGCGTTCGCGGTCGGGGGCTTCGATCCCCAATACATTGAATAGGACAGCGAAGGCGCGCTCTGCTTCATCTGGCGCTGCCCAGTTCTCTTCGGCGTTAGCAATCATGAGTGCCAAATCGGCATAGCGATCTGCTGTTCCGAGCCGCCCAAGGTCGATCAGACCCGTGCATTGAAGAGTTTTAGGGTCCACCATGAAGTTCGGCATGCAGGGATCACCATGGCAAACAACCATATCGGTGCGCTCTTGGTCGAGCCGCACCGGTAGCTCTCGTTCGACACGAGCCAAAAGATCGAGCTGCGGCGTACTCTTGTCCTCGTCCGGTAAGAAGTCGGGATTGACGGCATTGCGGGACACCACATCAACGGCGCGTCCGAACATTCGCGACAGCCTGCGCTCAAACGGACATTGATCAACCGATAGGCTGTGAACAGCGCCAAGTTGCTGCCCCATTGACGGCCACGCTTTGAGCAAATCCGCTCCAGACAGATCAGCCGCCGGTACTCCCGGAATTGCCGTTATCACCAAGCATGCACCCTCCTGTTCCTCCTGCCAGTTGATGACCTCGGGGCAAGCCACACCTCGACCTTTGAGCCAAATGAGGCGGTCACGCTCTCCAGCGAGCTCACCGCGGCGGGAAGCAGGTGCGATTTTCGCGAAGGCATGCCCGTCACCACGTCGAAAAACAAAATCACCAGATTCTCCGCCTCTGACAGGCAACCAGTCAGAATGCGATTCACCAAAAAAAATATTAGTTCGATTCAATGGAGGTTCCTTCAGTTTTCTGATGAAGCGCGAATATAGAGAAATATCCCGAATGTGCAGTTAACGAATTCTTGCGGTTTCTTTCAGCGCCGCCAATACCGCCAGCCCGTCGCGCAAGGGGCGCGGCTCGTGTGTGCGGATGAAGTCAGCTCCACCTGCGGCGGCGGCAAGCTCTGCAGCGAGTGTCGCGGCCCCGACATCCCCCGGACCACGGCCTGTGAGCGCGCGCAGAAAGGATTTGCGCGAAACAGACAGAAGCACCGGCAAATCGAAGCGCAGCCGCAATTCATCGAACCGCGCCAGCACCGAGAGCGAGGTTTCGGGAGCAGCCCCCAGAAAAAACCCCATGCCGGGATCAAGGACAAGGCGGTTGCGTTTGATACCGGCACCCGTCAGCGCCGCGATGCGCGCGTCAAAGAACGCCGCAATGTGATCCATGATGTCGCCAGCGGGTGCCTCGCGCCGATCTGCCTGCCCGTCTTGCACCGAATGCATAACGACGAGTTTGGCAGATGATTTCGCCAATTGCGGATAGAACGCAGCGTCTGGAAAACCGCGAATATCATTGAGATAGGCCACACCACGCGACAAGGCATAGGCTTGCGTCGCGGGTTGATAACTGTCGAGCGAGACGGGAATGCCATCTGCCTTGAGCGCGTCCAGCACCGGCGCGATACGCGCGATTTCTGTGTCGGACGAAACAGGCGCGGCGTCGGGATTGCTGGATGCCGGACCGAGGTCGATCACATCTGCCCCCTCGGCCATCAGCTTACGCGCCTGCGCAATGGCTGCGTCTGGCGCCAGATACCGGCCTCCATCGGAGAAACTGTCCGAGGTTATGTTGACGATGCCGAAAATGATGAGCGATTTATTCATGGGGGCTTCTATAATAATAATAATCGAGCATGAGTATCATACGGATGCTCGGGTCGAAAGGGAATCCCCAGGCGAGTAACCTGTTTGCGGTGATCCATTAGCTGCAGGAGCAGAAGAGCATACATCTGGAAGCAAAGCCAGGAAAGCGGCCTATGGAGCTGTGCGGCAGCGCTCAGTAGGCAATTTTTCAAAATATTGTTAAGCCTTTTCTGAGCATGGTATTTTTCATGGTATTACCAATTAGCAGGAAAATAAGCCATTGAATATAAAAGATAAAAATGTCTTGTTTACAATAGAGTGGGATACAGACACGCTTGATATGTTTGGAGATCAGCCATGACAGATCCACTCAAAGCCCTTTTCGGCAAGCCTGATTACTCCCATATCGTAAGGGACACCACGGCCACTATCAGCATCACAGCCGCTGAAATGGCCGCTGTTTTGGAGGCTTACGACAGGGGTATAGACACGCTGGACGGCACCACCAGAACGGCGCTGGATTCCGTTATATCGAAACTCAAGGACGAGGTATGGCCATGAGCATGTATTACATCAAGACAGGTCTGGAGTACTGGAAACCCAAGGGCTACGGGTACACCAAGAGCCGCGAGGAGGCGGGGGTTTTCACCCTCAAGGACATGGAAGAATTGAACCTCGATGGCTGCACCCTGGAACGCGCCGAAGTGGCGTTCCTGGACGAGGACGGCCCCAGTCCCGACCTACCCCACCGCGTCACCCTGCCCCGCGATTGAGCGGGGCGCTGGAGGGTTTCAAAGGGGCACCCTTTGGCACGGGATATGTGTCAAAAACGGAGTTTTTGTAAACATATCCGACGTGCCTGTAAATCCGCGCGATTACTGCCAGCCCTTACACCCCGGTTGCTTAGGGTTGGTTGAAAGTGGTTTAGGGTTGGTTGAAAGTGGTTTAATGTTGGTTAAACAATGGTTTAAGGTTGTTCAAGGTTGGTTAAAGTTGGTTGAAAAGGGTTAACGGCCCCTGCTGCGGTCGCTGCGCTCCCGTTCCCGCTTGGCCTTGAATCGCTCTTTGATCTGCTGGGCGCGCTCCTGCTTCTCCTGCTCGTTCTCCTGCCGCAATTTCACCGCCTGCCGGATCAGTCCCGCTACCTGATCCTTGGATAGCCCCTTAAACGGCTCCTGAAGGGCCTGTAAGCGTTTTTGCTGCTGGGCTAGGGTTTCCCTTAGCTCCTTGGCTCTTCGCTCGTTCTGGGCGCTTACAGCGGCTTTCTCGGCCATCGGCTGCACAGACCCCATTATTTTGGCGTTCAACCTTTGCGCCACCCCTTCGACCGTCTCCACGGCTCCGAACACCTTCTCGGCCAGTGACACCCCCTTGACGGGGTCTGACGCTCAGTGGAACGAAAACTCACGTTAAGGGATTTTGGTCATGAGATTATCAAAAAGGATCTTCACCTAGATCCTTTTAAATTAAAAATGAAGTTTTAAATCAATCTAAAGTATATATGAGTAAACTTGGTCTGACAGTTACCAATGCTTAATCAGTGAGGCACCTATCTCAGCGATCTGTCTATTTCGTTCATCCATAGTTGCCTGACTCCCCGTCGTGTAGATAACTACGATACGGGAGGGCTTACCATCTGGCCCCAGTGCTGCAATGATACCGCGAGACCCACGCTCACCGGCTCCAGATTTATCAGCAATAAACCAGCCAGCCGGAAGGGCCGAGCGCAGAAGTGGTCCTGCAACTTTATCCGCCTCCATCCAGTCTATTAATTGTTGCCGGGAAGCTAGAGTAAGTAGTTCGCCAGTTAATAGTTTGCGCAACGTTGTTGCCATTGCTGCAGGCATCGTGGTGTCACGCTCGTCGTTTGGTATGGCTTCATTCAGCTCCGGTTCCCAACGATCAAGGCGAGTTACATGATCCCCCATGTTGTGCAAAAAAGCGGTTAGCTCCTTCGGTCCTCCGATCGTTGTCAGAAGTAAGTTGGCAGCAGTGTTATCACTCATGGTTATGGCAGCACTGCATAATTCTCTTACTGTCATGCCATCCGTAAGATGCTTTTCTGTGACTGGTGAGTACTCAACCAAGTCATTCTGAGAATAGTGTATGCGGCGACCGAGTTGCTCTTGCCCGGCGTCAACACGGGATAATACCGCACCACATAGCAGAACTTTAAAAGTGCTCATCATTGGAAAACGTTCTTCGGGGCGAAAACTCTCAAGGATCTTACCGCTGTTGAGATCCAGTTCGATGTAACCCACTCGTGCACCCAACTGATCTTCAGCATCTTTTACTTTCACCAGCGTTTCTGGGTGAGCAAAAACAGGAAGGCAAAATGCCGCAAAAAAGGGAATAAGGGCGACACGAAAATGTTGAATACTCATACTCTTCCTTTTTCAATATTATTGAAGCATTTACCAGGGTTATTGTCTCATGAGCGGATACATATTTGAATGTATTTAGAAAAATAAACAAATAGGGGTTCCGCGCACATTTCCCCGAAAAGTGCCACCTGACGTCTAAGAAACCATTATTATCATGACATTAACCTATAAAAATAGGCGTATCACGAGGCCCTTTCGTCTTCAAGAATTTTATAAACCGTGGAGCGGGCACTGTTGCAAATAGTCGGTGGTGATAAACTTATCATCCCCTTTTGCTGATGGAGCTGCACATGAACCCATTCAAAGGCCGGCATTTTCAGCGTGA
>ERZ833963.1758-NODE-1758-length-23769-cov-6.582356_pt1 | contig 23769 bp, 21 predicted proteins | sample MGYA00519693_ERZ833963 | MGnify/ENA primary metagenome ERZ833963 (study PRJEB31850, sample SAMEA3708748) | human gut metagenome | biome: human gut; feature: human-associated habitat; material: faeces | place: China | collected 2014 ... | reverse complement strand
TCCTTCATTTAAGAAGTTGACTATAGTACCTATTTCTATATCAGATAATTTCATTCCTCTTTAATTATTAAGAAGGTTATCAACTCGAAGTCGTCCATACCTTTGATTTCTCCCTTGAGGGCAGTTGTCTCACCCAAAGAGAAGAGGCTTTCAATGTCTGTTTCTTCTTTAATGCTCACGATACTGTCAATGGCTGTTTGAAGCAAGGTATTGTACTTGTTCATGCAGCGACCGTCTTTTGTTTCGCGATTGACCATGGCGCAAAGCGTACGGTCGTAATCGTTTTGGCTTTTGCAGAGCGCACGCATGGTGTCGAGCAATTGCTTGGGATGCAAGTGGTCGCAAACGACTTCTCCATCGTCAGCCAGATAGACCATATAGAATGGATGTAATTGGTTCTTACGGTCGATGTTGACCGCATTATTGCGATTCTTCAGAACGAACATCACACCAGGTTTAGCCAAGTCGGAACTTGCTACCACGGCATTTAAACCAAAGGGTGCATGCTCAATGTCTGGATGCACCTTGATATACTGCAAGAGGTCGAGACGGAACTCGTTCAGTCCCAAGTCCATGATATTGATGCCTGTATCCATATCTTCGATGTCCACCACCTCGTTTTGCAACTTCTTGAGTTGGCCAAGGCGATACTCCAAATCGGCTTCTTCGCCCACAGATAGCGGGTTGCCGGTGCCGGCTGCTGTCAAGATAGTTGCTTTCATACGGCTCTCTACACGACCTTTTAGCTGAATATAGTCATCGAGTTCCATATCGGGCCAGTAGTTGACCAACTGAATCTGTTTGTTGCGACTACCGATACGGTCGATACGTCCGAAACGTTGAATGATGCGCACAGGGTTCCAGTGGATGTCGTAATTGATGAGATAATCGCAATCCTGCAGGTTCTGACCTTCGCTGATACAATCGGTGGCGATGAGCACATCTATTTCACCTTTGGCATTGGGGAAGAGTGCAGCACGATCTTTAGACAGAGGCGAGAAGTACGTCAGCACATTGTTGAACGACATGGGAAACTTCGGGACGGTACACTTGCCTTCGGTGGATCCGGTGATGAGTGCTGTATCTAGTCCACAGGTCTCTTTGATCCGGGGAGCCAGCTGTTCAAACAGATAGTTGGCCGTATCGGCAAAAGCCGTGAATATGAGCACTTTCTTGTTCTCACCATTGAATGGATGCGCAAACTTTTGCTTCAAGTCCTCAATGAGCATCTGTAACTTGCTGTCGTGCTTGGGGGTAATATCCTTCAGCATGAGCAAAAGTAGGTCAAAGCGTTCCAAATCTGCAGCAAGGTCGCGACGCCAGCTTACATAGTCCATATCAGCCAATGAAATCTTCGACTTCTTAGTGGCAAAGGTCAAATCTTCTCCATCCTCAAAGTCTTCAGCACCATAAGGCATCATGGCTTCGGCAGCCATCAAGGTGCTGCTTCCATGGCTCTGCTCATAGGCATCAATCGTCTGGATGGTCTCCTTGATGTACGCTTGAATGCGAGTGAGCGTCAAGCGGAAAGAGTTGACCGAACTCTCCAGGCGTTTCAACAGATTGGTAGCCATTAACTTACGCAAACCTTTTTCTCGGCCATCAATCGAAAGGCCTTCACCATCATAGTCGATGCTGTAACCGCTGCGGGCACTATCGAACAAGTAGAGTGAAGGTGTATAGATGGAGAGATTAAGGGCATTGAGCTGATCTGCAATGTCCTTGAAGTTGATGGCATCATTCAGGTCTGTCAGGTGCGGACGACGTGACAGCGGGGTGAGGCGTTTGGGAAACTCACCAATATCTTTCGTATCATAATACTTGATGATATGGCTACGGCTACGGGCGATTGTGACAGCATCAAGCATCTGGAAGAAGTCGAAATGCAGACTTGACAGCAACCCTTCGGTGGTACGCTTCTCGGGGTCTAATTTTGCCCAGCGGTTGTAAGCCGTTTGGGCAGTTTTGAAGATGTCGTCTATGTTGCGGTCGAGGTCGAGCGCTTCATTGATATTCTCCACTCGTCCCTCATAAGCCAGCTGTAACTGATTCTTCAAATCTCCAAAGCGGTTATTGACAGGAGTAGCCGAAAGCATCAGTACTTTGGTCTTTACGCCTTGACGAATCACGCGGCTCATCAGGCGTTGGTAGCGGTTTTCTTTCTTACGGCCACCCTCTTCTGATAGGTCAAAGCCATCATCAACATCTTCATCAATGTTGCCACCATTGCGGAAGTTATGGCTCTCGTCAATCACAATGAGGTCGTAATTTCCCCAATTAACATGCTCTAAATCGAGGCCGTTGCTTAGACCACGATCGCGTGAAAGATCGGAATGGAAAAGGATGTCATAACGCAGACGGTCAGCTGCTACAGGATTATTTTTATAGTTGGCACGAAAAGTCTGCCAGTTGTCATTCAGCTTCTTGGGGCATAGCACGAGCACCGACTTATTGCGATTTTCGTAATACTTGATGACCGCCAACGCAGTAAAGGTCTTGCCCAATCCGACAGAATCCGCCAAAATACAACCATTATATTTCTCCAGCTTGTTAATGATAGCCAAGGCTGCATCACGCTGGAAGTTATAAAGCTTGTTCCAAATAACGCTCGTCTTGAATCCGGTACGCTCATTGGGCAATACATCCTCGCTGATGTCTTTCAAGAATTCATTGAAGATATTATAGAGCGCAATGAAATAAATGTATTCAGGTGCATTTTCTTGATAGACGGTATCAATATACTCCAGCACACGCTTGGTCACATCTTCAAACTTCTCATCATTATTCCATTGCTCATTGAATATATCAAGATAGGCATTGGCTGTGGGCGATGGCAGTACGTTGACAATGTTGTAGATGTCGGCACCACGCTCACAGCCCAGTTGAGAGGTGGTAAACTCATTGAACGGCAGATAGACATGTTGCGTATCATTATTGACATGCATGAATCCACCCATCGGATCTTGTGAGGCATTGGAACGAAACTTCACTTTTCGGCGAATCCAGTCGGCACATTCCTTAGCTATCGCTTTTTGTGACAGTTGATTGCGAAGACGGATTTCAAAGTCTGTTCCATACAAATTTCGTTCACGGTTGAGCTTCGGGATGAAGAACTCACGTTTTTCTTTCTTGGTCTTATCTTTGATAAAGGTAGGTGAGGTGAAAATAAAGCGTAGTTCCTCAATCTTTTCCAACTCTTCCTTTAAGGCTTCATAGGCATAGATGGAGAATGAAGCGGCTGCGATAGATACACGAGTATCTTTGGATAACCTTTGCTTCAGGTCATCCACCATGCGCTCGCTTATGTTATTTATCAACTTAGGTTGTTCCATCTTTCTGCCATTAAAAATTACTCTTTGTCAAGTCCTTTGGTACTCTGATGTAGGTTGCATCATCTTCCGTAGGCCTTAACAATTCTCTTACATCAACTTGAAGTACGCTTGCTATTTTCAGGAGCATTTCTAAGGTTGGTTGTGCATTATTGGTACACCATTTCGACACCGTAGCTTGGTCTTTGCCTAACTTCTCTGCCAACCATTTGTTAGTCAAACTCTTTTCTGCGAGCACTACTTTTATTCGGTTTATATTTTTATTCGTCGCCATAAAAATCCAATTTGATGTTCTATTTGCTCTCAAAGGTACTTATATCTTTTGAAAATACACCATATTTTGGGCGAAATCTGATAAATCTTTGCGTTTTTTGCCAAATTATAGGAGAGAAAAGGGCCAAAACTTGCTATACAACATAAAAATGCCCTGTTAGTTACCTTATAATGAGGACTAACAGGGTATTTACGACTGGAACAAAAGCTTGAGTTCAGTCCATCGTCTTCGGCTAATAGAAGCAACGATCTTTCCCTTGTATCGGCTAAAGTCAAGATATTCCTTATGGAAGTTCCGACTGCCAGACTTTATCTTCTTGATAAGCCGGCTTTCAGGGATGGATTTATTACCCAACACTTTGTAGGGACCAACATTGTAGCTGAGCGTTGCGAGAAGTAGAGAGTCTTTGCCATAGGTGCGAAACAAAGCACATAGCTTGCGCAAATCACTTCTCAACAGAGAGACCGCTTGCTTCTCTGTGAGCCGCCAAGTAAGTCGTTCACCAGACAGCAGTCGATGGCCGTAGCCAATGTAGGGATAATGTTGCTTTTGATGAAAGCCTTCATAGAACTTGATGCATCGCACGGCTCGTTCAAAGGGAGGGAGGCTAAACAAGGACGAAGCCTCACGGGTGGGGCTTCGCTCTTGTGCCATAAGGGTACTGCACAGGAACAGGCTTCCTATCAGTAGTTTGAGTTTGGTTGTCATTTCTGTTTCTTTTGGTAGGCAAGTTTCTTAGATGGCCTTCTTCTTTTGGAAAATATCCTTGATCATGGCTTTCACGTCTTCACCAACCTGTACGAAATTCTTATAGAGAATGCGCTCACGCTCGTCGGTTGACTTGAACGTGTAGAACTTGGGGAGAGCCACGTAGCTTTCTTCTTCCTTCTTGATGTCGGCCATATTGAAGTCGGTCTTGCAGTAGAACTTGGAGGTTTGAAACTCTGCGCTCTCTTGGATGTTCATCGAGCCACCTCGTCCAGTCTTGGTGGCCAAGAAGTCACGTGCAGTTTGGCCACAAATCCAACCTGTCGGCATATCAGAGATTTTTGAGGCCGGCACCAAGCTATCCATATTCTCGTTGAGATTGATGGACGTTTTGTCTCGGTCGATAGTCACGCCCTTCTTGAGCTGAACCACCTTGCCGAAAATGTCGCTGGAAAGCCATTCAAGGGTCTCTTTGGCTCGGGCAGAGCCTGATACTACATTACCCACCGTGGTAATAATTTTCTGCATACCGACCTTGCCATAGTCGGCCTCCAACTGGGGCAACTCCTGAAAGCCCAAGGCTACCGATACCTTGTTGCTTCGAGCGGTACCAATCAAGCGGTCTATCTTGTGGAAATAGAGCGTTGGAAGCTCATCTACAATGATGCTCACCGGAATGTTCTTGCCTTGGCCAGTGTTTACACGAGTGACCAAGCGGTTCAAGATAAGCGCATTTAGCGCACCGATAATACTCTCCATTTCAGGGTCATTGGCAATGAGCAGGTAACTTGGATTCTTGGGATCCGACACCTTCAGGTCGAAGTCGTCGCCATCCTTATGGAATATCCAGTAACTCTCTTTGGTAGCCAATCGAGAGGTATAGACACGCAGCGTACCAATCATACCTTCGAGCTGTTCCATCGCGCGGTTCTTCAACGCCGTCTGAAAAGGCCCTAATAATGGGGCCACTTCATTGTCGGTTTCAAGCACCTCAAAGATGGTTTGGTAGCTCTCATTGAGGAAGGAAAGGATGTGCGGCATATCCGAATACTTGCCAAGCCAGTATTCCGGCTGCACCTCCTTACCATTCTCATCAAACACTCTACCTGTAGGTATCATTCTACCTGTTTTAGTGTCCAAGTTCTTTTCGGCTATCAACATCTTACCGTTCTTGTCGTAGGGCTCCTTCTCATAGTTGATGAAGAAGTAAATGCAGGCAGCCAAAAAGTTGACGGCAGAAGTCTGGAAGAACTGGTCGCTACCGCCACCACCTTCCTTTTTACCTTTCTGCAGAGACTCCAACAAGGTCTCAGCCGTTTCACTGGCTGCGGCCAAGTTGTTGATGTACTTCTGCTGAATAGGGTTCACACGACGTGAATACTCCACTTCTACGAAGTTGATGATGTTGAATTTGCAGTTCTCCGGCAATTTACCCAACTTCTGATTCTTCTTGTAATGATAGTAGAGTTTGGTGGCCAAGGTCGGGAACTTGTAGTCATATACGACCATCGCAAACCCTTTTTCGCTATGCTGGCGAATGAAAGGTTCGATGATAGAGAACGTCTTACCAGAGCCTGGTGTACCGACGACCCACGTACCACGAAATGGATTGACTATGTTCACCCATCCCTTACGGAACTTGCCTTTGTAGTAGTAGCGCATAGGGATATTCACTGAATACTTGTTCTCCTGTTTGTCCTTACACTGCTCAAAGCTTTCGTTCTCGAAGTTGAAGCGGTCTTTCAACAATCCCTCTTTTAGGAACTTGGAGATATTATCGAGAGCTACATGCACCAACACGGTTCCTATGATTGTGGCAATCATATAGAGAATGATGTTCAATCTAAGGGAATAAAGACGCATGTCCATCGTATAGCCGAAGAGCCACACAGAAAGGGCGATGAGGAACACACCGCTCACCAATGGATAAAGCACCTGCTTTCGGGCATCGAACTCCAGATGCTTTTTATTTCTGGTGCCGACGCAGGTGATACAGATAAGCAAGAAGGTGGCGACCTTACTAAAGATAAGGTTTCCATCCTGGTATATCATCCATTGCTTGATGCGACCATGTATGTCACTCAATACACCGCCCCAGTGGTCCAACATCTCAGGGTTGATGGCGTACTCGAAGAACTCCACCAAAAGAGAAATGTAGATGACCGCTCGGAATATCTTATATGCGCCTTGCAGTTCTTTGCTTTCTTCCATGTTGTTTGCTTTTAATTATTCAGAGAGATTATAGCCCTTGCTTTATGCGAGGCATTCTTGGGAGTTTCCTGCATGGCTCCACTGCTGAGTGAATAGAGCCATGCTTTGACTAAATCTTGGTCTTGCACTTCGGTGGAGGTCCAATACCAACAATCATCGGGATTATCGGGGATGGGGTCACCACCGCATTTCACGATATAGGGATTGACAATATCTTTGGCTGCATAGAGCAGGCGCATCTGCGCAACAGAAGGTATGTAGGCACTCTGACCATAGACCCAAATAGCAAATACGCTATTGGCCAATGGTGATCCGACTTCCTTCCCTTCATACATCTTGTAGGTATTGAGGTTGCCATCATGAGCTGTGAGGTCGGCAGATGTTCCTTGAGCACAACCCAAGCTATCTGCAAATGCGACAGGCTCGATGTCCCATAGATATACGGCATAGCCGGTACCTTCCACGTCTTCACTTTGCTGGGTATTGAACACTACAGCAATAGCCTGCTTCTTTTCTGCTTCGTACTGAGAGAATGGAACGACCTTGCCATCGGTACAAAGGATATGGCAGGGCTTAATGGTTGTATCAGGAAAATCCTGATGGGCATCGCAAGCTGTCATTAACATGGATGCAAATGCCAGCAATAAGAATGTGATATGCTTCATTGTCGTTTTAGTTTAGAGGTAGTTTCACTCCGAGGACAATTCCAGTACGGAATAAGTCCTCGCCTTTAATCATCACGTCTGACTTCACTTGCCAAAATAGCTGTACGCCTGAACGAAGTGCATAGTTGTGTTCATAGCCCACATGCAAACCGCCAAGGAAGTCATGGGTGTCGCTTCCGGCTGATGCGCCCAATCGGAGGTTTCCATGGTGGTTGCGCCCTCTAACGACACAAGGTTTATAAGCCACTCCCACACCATACGAGCGATAATTTCTCCAGAAACTGTCTGGGCAGATGTGCTTGCATGAAGCACATTCATCCCATTTCAGATAGACATTGCCAAAGAACTCCCAAGCGTTATGATACTTGGTTTCATGCTCATAAGCAAGGGTTACATCCCAACCATTTTCATAGAGCAGGCCAGTGCCTAATGACACACGTCCGTTACCACTTTGAGCGAAAGCTGATACGCTTAGTATGATAGTACATACTACGGTTAGTAAATACTTTCTCATAAGACTATTCCTCCTCTAACAATACAGCGTTAAATGAATCGGCAGACAAAACATCCTCATAATCAATGCTAAGAAGAATGTTTCTACCTGATATTTGCTTCTCCGACATTTCAATGGTAAGCACCTTGTCGTTGGGGAAGGTCATCTTCTTCAAGACGATAACATTGCGGTAGCCATGCTTAAACGACTTGGTTCCTTCCAAACTCATCACAGGGTTCAGCTCAATCACTTGCGCATTGGTAGCCTTAGATAGTTTCTTGTCTGAAAGCTTCACCCTTACTTGGTCTATGTCAAAGCGAATATTGGTACGGTTTTCTATCGAGTAGTCAATGAAGAAGTAATCACCAGCGGAGTAGATATTGTTAAGTCGCATCACCATGCGGTGCTGTTTGGTACTCACATTTCGGATTTTGGCCGGAGAGTTCCATATCTGGCGAGCAAACCTTGTCATCTCTTCTGTAGACATACTGACGGCAGGGTTGTTGTAAGGTATCATCTCCTGACGCTGCACTTCTTTGTCCGTAACCGCTTCTTGTAGGCGAGTCGTGTAGAGCAAAGCATATTGAGTGCGGTAGCGTTCGGTAACGATGGTCACAATCGCCAACACTTGACCATCCACATAAAGGCTGTCTTTGGGTTTTAAGCGGATGGTATTGTTCATAGGCTGGTCACCCACAACTTTATCTGTAGAAATATCTACAAAGCGAATTGGCTCTGTAGCGGTGATGACAGTGGTCACTTGCTCATTGACGGTGAGCTGTTCCATTTCTTCGTAGGTCTGCTGGGCCATCGAGGGGAAGATGGAAAGTGCGCCAACCATAAGGGCGCAGAGAGTTTTTTGGATGTACATATTCTTGTTCTTTTGAATGACTAAATGAGATTACTGATTGTTCTTTTGCTGGCCATTGATGAGATACACAAAGGTGCCGTACTTCAACTTCACCTTGTTCTTCTTGATGGCCTTACCAATGGCGTTGCTGGTCTTTTGATAGGCATTGCTTGCAGCCTGCATTCCCCATTGTGAGAAACTACTTCCTGTTCCAGTGGTATTCATATCCATGGTGCTGGACATGGCTCCACTGGCAACATCCTTGGTGGTTTCTCGGAAGCTACTACTGGGGACATATAAGCCTTCTAAGCCGTCGGTATCATAGATGGAGAGGTTGATTTTCACCAATTCATCATCTACCAACAGACTTTTTACATTGCCTTTGACACGCTGAGAACCGAAACCGCTCATGGTGGCATAGAGGTAAGAACCTTTGCGCACTACGGTTTCACCAATCTCAATATCATCGAGCAGGCGCAAGCGAACACGTGAACCATCAACGGCTTTTACGTTCTCATCAATGATGGCCTTAATAAGATTGGGCTCTTTCTCATTTTCTGTCAGGGTATTGAAGTAGTCGGAAGAGGTCTTCACCTTCTTCACAACTTCACTGGGCTTTTCTGCATCAGATAGTCCCTTTACAGCCTTGTCGTTAATCTCAATCTTGCCCTTCATTTCGACTTTGCCATCGGACTCTGGGCTACCATCGGATTTACCACTATCAGGTTCCAACCCTTTCTGCCCACTTAGGCGAGCTTCAGCCAACGCTTTCTGGAGTTCGGCAAGAGCTTGACGGTCTCTTTCTCTGGCGTTGGCTTCTTGCAGTTCCTTATCTTGCAGGGATGCACTTTGGGCTGCTTCTTTATCCAGCATTTCCAATTCGGCATCGGAGTATTTTGATTCATATGCTTCCTTTTCATCTTGATTGTTTCTATCGATGTTACTGATGGCACTATGGTCTTCAATCTTTCCGTATGATTTGACCATACTTTCGTAGCGGCCTCCAATGCCGTCACCTCCCTTAATCTGAGCTTCAGGAAGGTCTGAGTTCAGATATTCGGTGGTTTGGAGGTTGGCAGCTGGTTTGTCCTCAATCTTCGTATCGAACATATCAAAGACAAAATAGGCGGTGCCAATCACTGGAAGATATACGATGAGCGGCAGCATGTATTTAGGCTGTCGAAAATTGATTTTATCTGTCAGCTTCATTGTTGTTTCGTTTTAGGGTTATCACTCTTGTTGATAGGCGTTACCAGTCGATTGTGGCGAGCTTTCAAAACAGAGTCTTGAAGCTCGGTGGCTGTGCGATGCCTTTCACTTCGATTGTACACCTTCACGATGCGGAAAATGTTGAAACCAAAACTGAATGCCACAAAACTGAAAACAATAACCAGGAACAGCGTACGGTGGATGTCTGCAAACTTTTGCACCTTGGCTGCTGCCTTGTCGATGCGCAATGTTTTGGCGAACTTGCGTCCAGCCGCCACATCACGCTCGTAGCGTTCTTTATACTTCGGATCATCCTTGTCAGGCATCTTTTCTCCGAAGAGCATTTTCTTGAATCCTTTCATATACGTACCTTTTAATAGTTAGCTTTCGTTTTCTGATTGACATCCTTATTGAGAAGTGTGCGCCAGTTGACGATAAGTAATCCATGAGGATTGTTGTCTGTGCGAGGCACACGTTTCAACTGACCGGCAGTGACCAATTCACGAGTGAGGATGCTGGTACGTCGCTCGATGCGTTGACGACCATAGTAGGTAAACTCCATCTTTTCTTCATTGAATTTGATGCTGTCACAGAAGATGGAGAACACAGCACTAGTTCCCATGATGTTCGAGTAGAAACCTTTTTCCTTCAAAGTGTTATACTGAGCCAAACCTGTTTCATCCACGAGATACATGGCTTTCTCCATGGTGTACTTGATGTATTTGTCGTCAGGAGCCAGCGTGAAGAAGAGGTGGTGGAAGCGTTCGATGTGACTCTTTGCTTCAATATCCAAGGTCTCTTCCATGGTGGTTCGCTGCACTAAGATGGGCACATTGCCATCCAATACATAGATTTTGTTTTGGGCATCAACCACCATACTTCTTGCTGTCCAAATGCTGGAGATACTGATGAGTATGCACCCCACAAGGAACATCGAGCAGATGATGGTGACGAGCTTAATCTTGTTTTCGAGATTCTTAATTACCATATTGCGTTATTATTTGATTATTACTTCATCATTGATGTCATGGCTCCTGTAGCCGACATCTTCGCTTGTTGGGCTACGCCTTCACCAAAGTTTCGGGTTGAGAAAGCTGTATCTCCTTCGGGAATCATCCATGCAGCCAAGTCTGGAACCAAGTTCAAACACTTCAAGGCAACGATACTTGCAGCCATTAAATAGCCTGCTGAGAAGAACGAGTTCTGCAGGTAAGCAGCCATCGTTTGTTCAGACACTGTTATCGCTGTCAAATTCTCTACTTGAATGCAGAGAACTATATCAAAGAGGAGCAAGACATAAAAGCCCACGAAGTAGAGCATCGCGCCATAGAAATGCACTGTCAGATAGCGCGTTAGCCATTTCGCCCAAGAACTTTCCCACTTTGGTAAGAGTGAGAACGCCCATTGGATGGGACCGAAGATGGTAAGCATACCCAGCAAGATTTGCTGACAGTAAATCGTGGCCCACCAACCGATTCGGAAGACGATTAGGGCGATTAGCATTACAAGTTTGTCTATCCCGACAACTGCTCCTGCGGTCAGTGAAGTGAACCATAGACGTGAGGATTCTTTCTCCATATTGGTGACTTCATCCACGCCAGTCTGTTCCATCGTACTCTCAATCAGATTGGGGTCAGAGGTTCCTGAGTGAGCCACATCCGCTTGGGCTTGTAAGTTTGTGTACATGGTATCACGCACATACACCAACTCCTGCACTTCGGCAAACTTGTCTTCAATCTGAGTGGCTTCTGCCTGATAAAGGTCATGGGTATAGGAGCCGATAGCGTTGGGGATGTAACTCAAGAATTCGAGCACACTCCAGTGGCTACCGCTGTTTCCCATTCCAGTATCTGCAGGTGGGTACCACCAGCAGAGAATAATGGAGATGACCAATGGCTTGAAAAGCTTCATGATGTCCAGTGGCTCATGTTTCACCATCATCTTGTAAGCCATACCTGCGGCAACGATGATGGAGAACAATGCGGCCAGCGCCATGCTCATTTGAAGTATCCACCAAAATGGTCCTTGTGAACCAGTGAATGTTGCATCGGTTAGGAACTCATTGGTCTGAAAAATCACGTCATCTATCTCTTCTTCAAGGAGATTGATGCCGAAGTCGGATAAGATATTACTCGTATCTGCCATAATCGTTTACTTTTGATGTTTACGTTTAATATTCATTTTTCTCATTGATTTTGTCCCGTTTTTGTCCCGCCACTCGCTCTTTGACCAATTTCTTTCCATCGCCCACGAGCTCCATCAGCAATGCTTTGCTTATCGGCGGTACGGTAAGAACCATTCGTGGCAAGCAGTTCTTTGGTCTTTGCTGCATTGTTCATTTGCACCAACCGTTTGATGAGTATTTCATTCTGAGCATACACATCTTTGTAGATACTCAAATACATTTTCTTCCGTTGAGCATTGGGCATGTAGGCTTCTTTGGTGGACTTGATAGCGCATTGAAAGACGTTATAATATTCCGTCCATCGTTGTTTCTCGTAGAAGTCACCACCTGCAGGAATGATACGGTCGATGTTCTTTTGGAAGTCTCCCATCTTGCTGTTGATCTTGGAACCTTCGGCCAGCCAGGCCACATCTACCGTGCGGTCGGTCACATTAAGAGCTTCTATCTTCGCTCTTGCTGTGAGAGCTGAATCGATGGCTTCTGCTTCATCCACTTGGTTATAGAGTGCAATGCTTGCAGCGGTTCGGAACGTCTGTTTGTTCTTTTGGGCGGCAGACTGCTTATAGTTCCGGTGAAGCAAGGTGTAGTATAGTTCTGGGCTAAGTGAACCACTACCTAATTCCATTACAGTCACTTGATTCTTCTTGGATGAATCATGGTTATATGTCACTCGTTGTGCGTGTACGGCTGCTGTTCCTACAGTGGTCATAGCCAGAACCATGCACAGTATTTTCTTTATTGCTTTCATTATTGTAGTATTTTAGTTCCTACTAATATCCTAACTTACCAGCCACACGCCATCTGCTAAAAGCATCTTCAATCATTTGCTGTTTGGTTTTGGTACGATAGACTTTCTCTTTCCAGTAACCAATGCGCAGTTGTACGTATGTCCATGTCTCAAAATAGGAGCGGTTCAAATGCCTTTCAATGTTATCCAATCCATTATTGATGGATTCCAACACAATCAGCAAATCTGAAGTTGAACAAGCGGCAGCACCAGTAGCATAAAGCACCAAATCGCTTACCGATTTATAGAGGTGTTCACCTTCTTCTGCTATGTTTTCAATGGCACGTTTATTGATGCCTATGATGATGGTATCGGCCAATTCTACATGATGGCGTTTGAGTACTTTCTCGTTATAATCATTCAAGAGCTTCTTATAGTCCTTGATGCGGTCACTCACACCTTCATAAGTGGAGTACACATTCAAACTTGTACGAAGCGATTGATAGAGTACATCGATCACATCAAAGGCACGAGTGTACTTGTCAAGGTCCACGTTCAGTTCTTTGTACTTCACGGTTTCCTTGCTGCTGTATTCGTGCAACAACTTATTGCTATACTCAAGCGTACTTCTGGCTAAGAGCAAACTGCGTTGCTTCTTATGGTCGTTGATGTAAGCTTCAATACTGGGTACATCAAAGCTCCATTGCGCGTGTGCTTCTTGCTGATAACCAAATAATACTACCATTAGTACAATAGTATGTACTATATTCCTAATCTTAGAATTTACTTCATTCATTGCTTATTCCTCCTCGTCGTATTTACCGTTATAACTATCGGAATGCATACTGTTTGCAGCCTTACGCAACCATCGTTTGCGACATTCTTCCACAAGGGTAAGCCGTCGGCCTTGGTCGTCATTGATATGTGGTGCTACAGACTTTAGCACGTCGATAATGCTACGTTTGTAGTGCATCATCTTTTCCAGTGACACTAGGTCTGCATAGATTTTTGTAATACGGCTGTCCACTTGTCTGGCAATCTCCAAACGGTCGCTTTGCCATAGCAGGTGATAGGTGTCTGGTGTACCATCGTTCTCTGTTGGGGCACTCTTAGCATACTCCGTTGTAATTTTACAAGATGGATATTCCTGAGCGATTTCTGAGATACGCTTATTCACTTCGTCTGCTTTCTCCTTATCGCTTTTGTTAGGATCTAGTGTCATTACTTCTACCACAGAGGTACTGGTATATTCAGACGTAAGTTCCCAACTAATCTGTAGTATGGCTCTATGGATCTTAATACCCAAGAAGTATTTGGGCTTACGTACAATACTGAGTGTGGCTTTGAAAGTAATCACGCCATTGATATTGGGCATGGTTGCTTTTCTTACATAGGTATAACCTTCCCAAGTCCCTGGACCTTGCCATGTGAGATTGTAGGCTGTCTTGCAATCTTGCATGATGGCTGGAATGCGGTAATAATCATCAGTAGCCACAGCATTGTCTTCTGCGGCATCTGCCTTGGCTTGTTCTACGTCTGCCAACTTTTGCTGTACGTCGGCCAAGTCTTTTTTAAGCTGCGCGATTTTGACGTTATTGGCTTCAATCAGTTTTACGTTATAAGGCCCAAGATTGGGGTTTTGATGCATTTGAATAATCAGCCTTTGATTGTCAGCTTCCAATGAAGTTATCTCAGACTTAATTTGCTCAATCTGTGCCTTGTATTCGGCCTCTAACTGCTCCAATTCAGCCATGCTATTATCGTTTTCTGAAATCGTTATCCTCATCGCACATTCTTTGCTATGCGCATTGAGTGACCCACCGCATTCACGGCATTTGTACTGCGTGCTACCACTGCCAAGGGAAACGCCATCACTACAGGTTACACTAATGGTCACGCTTTCGCAACCTTTTAGTTTGCCGACATCGGTGGCCTGATAATAGTTTCTGCTGTCTGAACCTATATAATAGGTATAACCTTCCTCGTTGTCGTTAAACTCAGAAAGACGCGCATTCAGTTGGGCTTTGAAGGTATTCAAGTCCATACTGTACGAGTCGAAAACTTCTTCGTACACTTCTTCCACATGGTTCCAATACTTGCTCACATGGATTTCGTATGCATATGATTTTTGGGTTTGTCTTCCTCCACGGCTAATTATATAGCCTTTGAGGTAGTAGTTTATATAATAGGTGAAGCCATCATTTTGCTTGTTTAGCATATCCACTCGACTACGTGACCACCCTGCGTAACGCTCGGAATTACTCAAAATTTGCTCACGTTGAGCTGAGTTCGGTGAAAAGTTGGAATCACTGGTATCAAAACGCGTCCATTCTCCGCCATAGATAACGCTATTATCATCTGTAGGAGGATAGTAATCACAGAGCGTTTCTGAACCTTGATCTCTACGAGCGATATACCATCGTTGGGTGTAATAATTCCCTGCTTTCTCACTCAGATAGTCCGTCATCCATGAGGTTAGATTGTAGTTCGCGAAGTTGAACAGGCCATCGACATTGTCTTTGCCGCCAACCATGCCCAACAACGTATTACCCACGCTCTTGTCTAGCTGTTCAAAGAGTGTGGAGTAATTATCTACAATATTCACAGCTGCTCCCAACTTTCCATTGATTAGGTCATGAAACTGGCTGCTCTGTAAGAATGCATCACCGATGTTGCTGACCCCAGCAGAAGCCAAGTTTACGCCCGTCTTATAGAGGTTGTCAATATCCGCTTTTAGGTTATCCACCGTAAAGTTCCCAGGGACCTTCGACAGGTCATCGAGCATTCTTTGCCAATCCACGTTGCCGATTTCTGAAAGCTTCAGGATAGAGGCTATTTCTTCCTTGATTTGCAAGAATGCAATATCTGAGAATGTAAGGGAAGAGTTAGTTACGACGCTCTCGAACTGCATACACAGGCTCTTGGTATCATCGCATATCTTCACCAAATAGCTACCCCAATAGAGGGCCGTTTGTGGGCTTTTGAGCATCATACCAGCAACCGTCCATATCTTTGGCATAATCTTTCTACTGACCATGTTATAGATACGACGGTAGTAGTAATTCTCAGTGCTGCTGCTCCAAACGCCCAACTCTGTAAGTGCTTTGCGGTCGAGGAACTTGGAAGCAAAGATACCTGCCGTAGCAACCTCGGCCGCATTATAATGCTTCAAGATGTTTTGCACCTGCTCATTATAGTATGCCTCGGTAGCCGCCTCCGTATTATAGGCAGTAGCCATTGCTGCGACAGTCTTCTTGTCGTAGTTCACACTGTAGTATTGCGCCTGAGCGGTTAAGCCGACGCAAGAGAGGAATAGGATGATAAGCAGGTGTATCTTGTTCATTTGATTCTTGAATTATTTGGGAAATTGGATAGTTTTACGATGCTCATAAATGTATTTCTCTGCTGCAACACAACTTTCAGCAGCAGTAAACACGAACACCTCATGAATGGCCATCGTATCAAGCATAGCCTTCTTCATACGCCCAACTTTTGAGTAAAACAGCCGAACATACCAAGGCTGAGACAAGTAAGCTTCTCTGGCACTGGTGTACATCTGCCAGCCAAAGTCATTTAGCTTTTGGCTGCCAACAGGCTTTGCATGAAGGTCACGCTTCAAGCTTTCTTTGAATAGTTCCTCATTGAAGAGGTTAGAATCTGTTTTCATTGTTATTTCTTGTTTTTAGTGGATAAATTCAATACGTGTCCTACCTGATTTACCTTTTGGGCAAAGGGCAGAGATTTTGAAATGCCGGAAGCATCCCAGTCGCGACAATAAGCTTCGATAGCTTCTTGATGAGAGCATTGCAACTCCGATTTGTAAAGCTTCAATGCTTCCTTCTCGGCACGTTCAGTGGTGTAGGTCATGTAGCACTCATGCGGTTCCTCTACGCCATACACATTACTGGTACTCCCTCGACGGATGAACACTTCTCGGAAGAAACTACGCCCTTCTTTGTTCTCTAGTCGGTTGATGGTGAAGATTTTCTTGCAATCCACATCGGTCAAACCAAGAATAGCTTTGATGGTATCAAAGCGTTCTTTGAACTTGCTTTGGTCAAGAAGCATCACTACATCTGAGTTATTGATGATGGCTTCCTTCACAATCTCACTTCCAATGATGTCTTGAATCTCCTGAGTGACCACACCGACACTAGCCCAGAACTTACGAGCTGTTTTATAGAGGTACTTGATGTATTCGGCCATGAGCGGACTGGCGATGGCTTTCCACGCTTCCTCGATAACCAACACCTTGCGGTTCTTCTTGATACGCATCTTTTGCAGGAACACGTCCATGATAATGAGCGTCACGATGGGGAAGAGCAAAGGGTCGTCCTTGATGGCATCAATTTCAAAGACAATGAAAGTTTCATCAAACAGCGAACTGTCCATGTTCTCGTTCAAGGTCTTGTCGTGGTTGCCACCTCGATAGAAGTCCTTCATCATGTAGCGATAGGTGGATATGTCAATGCCACTAATACTATTTTCACTACAGATGTCGGGAATGCGCTGAACAGAGAACTCGTAAAACGTATTGAACGAAAGACTTTCCACATTCAACTCTTTACGACGTTGCTCTATCTGATTGATGGTACGCTCCAAGCGTTCGTCACGCTGCGCTTCACTTTCATCTGCATTTTGACGGGGACGGTTGCGGTCATCTATCAATAGGCTTTTACGAAGATCCTCACGTTGGGGAGGCGTAAAGCCTGTGAAACCATTGAAATAGGTGTCGTAGTATTCCGTAATGACTTGATCAATGAGGCGGTCTTCGGTTTTGCTTACCGTTCCCTGAGAGCCTTTCCAGATGAGTAGCACCAAATTTTTCAAGAATCCAGTTTTTTCTACATTCAACTCTTCACGATTGATACGGAAAGGGTTCATGGTGATGGGCTTCTCTTCGGTATAACTGATATACTTACCGCCGACATACTCACAAAGTCCCTCGTATGAGTTACCTGTATCGACCATAACTACGTCTGTATTTTGCTCCCAAAGCTGGCGAACGACGCTATTCATATGGAAACTTTTGCCACTTCCAGAAGGCCCTAAACAAAAGAAATTACTATTGTCTGTCAGCTTGTTACGTCCTTCTTTACCTGTAATATCGATAGCTACGGGAACACCTTGACGGTCGGTATAATATATCTTCAGCGGAGTGTCTTCGCTATGCTGAATTTTCTCCTTATACATCAGGCAAGAGGCTGCGTCTCCCAACGTCAAAAATCGGTCGTATTCATCGCTCATACCATAGCAGTTTCCGGGGAATGAATTGACGAACAATTCCAACTGATTATAGGCGCGTTTTGAGATATGAATGCCCATACGCCCAAAACTGTTTTCCAGATGATTGGTGCATTTCTGCAGGTCTGTATCAGGAGAGACGGCCACCACAAGGTTGTAGTGAGTATAGACTAGTTGTTTATTTTCTCTGGCTACGACTTCTTGCACACGCTTAATGTCTTCCACAGCCATTTGATTGCTGGGGTTCGGCATACTGGCATGTCTATTTTTCTTTTTGTCGAGCAAAGCCAACTCACGTTTCTGATTGGGCATATAAACGATTTGGTTGTACACCACGACTTCTGCCCCTGGGATGTTGTCAACCAACGACACAAGGTCAACAGGCATACTGGTGTTGTTTACCTCGATATTGGTGAACGGACGGATGGCAGCAGGTAGGTTGGCGCAGTCCACATCTACAAGGCTATAGACCTTGCAGCGCTTATCGCCCATATCAATGGATTCTTCATCCACTTTGAAGTTGCTCATCGATACGACCTTGTTTTTGAAGTTCATGGCAAAGAAGCGATCAATATATTCGCTGGCTTCTTGCTTATTCAAGAACTTGGCGGCAATGCCGGCATCTTTGAGTTGGTCTTGCACCTTGCGTATCTTAACCAAGAAGTCACGCCACTTCTTATTGTCAAATGAGAGCAGTCGGCTCTTCTTGGATTCTTGAGTGATAGTGATATAGGTTGCACTATCGGTATAAACACGTCCTTTGAAGTAGCGGAAATATGACTCGGATAGAAACTCATGCTTGTTCCCATCCTCGTTTTTGAACTCCTTTCGGCTTATAACATCTTGCTTATGAATGGCGTAGCCTTCACCTAGAGTCTGACCAATCGCTGTAAACAAGTTGGTGAACTCGTAATAGCTATCGATGTTTGCGGAGTATTTCTGTACGGGATTTTCCATTCTTAGAATAGCGGAGTACTCACCGGACTTTGTGTAAAGTACACCGATTCCATCTGTTTCTTCTACAGAGAAATAGATGTCTTGAAAGATTTTCTTTCGCTTACCACCTGTTCCAATGGCATAGACAGATATGGCCATACCTATGCAGGCAGCAACAAAGAAAAGTAGGATGTATATTACCATTGCATTGATATTTAGATTGAATCTTTGGTCATTGAATCCGTTGGGATGGTGTCATGGACAAGACTATCCACGTGTATTGTATCGGTGATTCGTGCATGAGGTTCCTCGAAGAAGCCATCAGCATTATTTCCTCTTATCAACCATTGCTTCCGAGCTTCTTGTGCAGCCCTTATTGCTCCCAGCTTGGGTAGTTGGTATGGCTTTTCTTTGCAACTGACAAAGAGTAGTGAAGTGAGCGCAACAGCTCCAGTGACTAAAGTTCGATTCATTTTGATTACTACAAATAAAGGTAGGCTCTGCCCTTGGTTGGGTGAGCCTACCTACGTTCTACATTACTATTTAATCCACACGTTGGTCATGATGGTCTTTTGTTACATACGCTTAGAATAGGCATAAATAAAAACACCTTGGTCGTCTTTCTTGGTGTGCAATCCTTTTCGCTGTTTGATGATGATGAGCGCAGCACCAATGGAAATGGAAGCGACCAAAGCAATTAGTCCAGCGATAAATCCTATCAGGCAGTAGGCCAAGATGAAGCCGACAATGGCTCCACCAATAGCCCCGGCTGCCCAATAGATGTAGCGCCCTTGAATACCCATAAACTCAAGGGGCTTTTGCAGTCCCTTGAATAGTGGGTAATCTGGGTAGCGGATTTCTTGCTCTTGACTTGCCATTCATCCTTCTGCTTAGTTAGTTACACCGAAGAACAAAGGCAAAGCCTGAGCAGCGGCAACGAGAAAGATACAAGCACCGACGATCATCATGATCTTCTTCTTGAAATCCTGCCAATTATTCGTAAGTAATTGATACACAATGTGGTTTTGTGAAGAGAAAAGGCAGAAGAAACAAACTGGAAACAAAAATTTGAGAAACCCTAAAATGAAAAAATCTGCTTAACAAATCTTAACATGGAAAACAAAGGCAATTTGCAGATTTTGGCATTTGGAGGTTGCGTTTTATTGAAAACATTTTGGTAGTTGGATGATTCAATAACATTAATAGTGATGTTCGTCATCTCCAAAATTGGCATTTATGATTGTCAGATAACATAAAAATCGTGAAAGAGCAACAGTTTTTATAATAATCATGCTCATAATCCAGTAAAATTATGGATCTTTGCATCCAAAATCAATATATTTGCAATGGATGCGTTAAATAGAATAAAAGTTGTTCTTGTTGAGAAAAAAAAGACAGGGAAATGGTTGTCTGAACAGTTGGGGGTTAATGTGGCCACAACAAGCCGTTGGTGCTCGAATGTGACCCAACCAGATTTACCAACGTTAGATAAGATTGCAAAGCTTCTTGACGTTGACGTAAAGGACTTATTAAATTCAACTGTAAAAAATGTATAACAATGGTAAAGAAGCGAATTACATATCTAACTCCCCAAGACTATTTAAATAGAGTTATAGAAGCGGATTGTTTAGAAATAATGAAACAACTCCCTGATAATTCTGTTGATATGGTGCTTTGTGATTTACCTTATGGAACGACTCAAAACAAGTGGGACAGTGTTATTCCTCTTGATTCTTTATGGAAGGAATACAAACGTATTGTAAAACCTAACGGAGCAATTGTTTTGACTTCGCAAGGTATTTTTACAGCAAACCTTATTATAAGCAATCCAAAAATGTTTAAATATAAATGGGTATGGGAGAAATCGAAATCTACAAATTTTCTAAATGCTAAGAAACAACCTCTTAGAAAGCACGAAGATGTATGTGTATTTTATAGTAAACAACCTGTGTATAACCCTCAAATGATTGAAGGTGAGCCTTATGACAAGGGCATGAGGAAAGACCAATTAAGTGGAAGTTATGGGGATTTTCATTCTGTTCATGTTCAAAGTGACGGAATGAGATACCCAACCGATATTGTATATTTTAAGACCTCAGAAAGCGAGGGCGAAGTAATTCATCCGACACAAAAGCCGGTATCTTTGGGGAGATATTTTATTAGAACTTATACCAACCCTGGCGATGTTGTACTTGACAACACATCTGGTAGCGGAAGTTTCCTTGTGGCGGCTCTTTTGGAAGGTCGTAATTTTATTGGCATTGAGAAGAATGAAGATGTTGCGCTTTTCAAAAAGCATTCTATAGACTACATTCAAGCATCAGAACAAAGACTTCAGAATGCTTGGTGCAGTATGAAAGACGAAAAGAAATCTAAAATTAAAGTCATTAACTTAATATCACGTTTTAACAATGAAGCAACCCAAAATTGTTGTCCGAAAAAATGAACGTTCATGGGCTATTGAAATGATTTCTCAGGTCAACCTGCTCGCCGATAAATATGACCTCGCAATTAAAAGAGCAGGTGGAGAATCAACCATTTCATATGGTAATGGAAAGAGTATGTTCCCAGATGTGATTTTATATGGAAACAAAGAACTCACTGATATACTTCAGGGATGGGAATTGAAAATGCCAGATGTCCCTATTACCGATGAAATATTTGTTCATGATGCCCAACGAAAGGCAAGAGCATTAAAACTGAACAGTTGTTTGATTTGGAATTTTACATACGCGAAATTCTACGTATTAAACAACGAAACTGACTCGTTTGAGGTAGTACGTCAATGGGAGAATCTTCATATAGTCACACGTGCTGATGTTGCAACATATCATAACGATTGGAGCAAAACTCTTGAAGAAATTGTACTCTGTATAAACGAGTATTTTGTATCGAACAAAATTCAAAAGGCTTCTATTGGAGATGTTATTGCACAGGGTGCAATAAATATGCTTATAAATGAGTTTAAGGATGATGTTGCTGACAATTATAAAAAAGCAGGTATATCCAATACATTTGTGGAGGCCGAAATTGATAATTGGTGGAATGAAATCAAGACAGAATACCAATTTGACGAAAATGACAAATACAAAGCATATGCGAAGAATGTTTTATTAAACTGGGCATATCGCATTATATTTGCACATCTTATCAAATCAAGACAACAAGCAGCATCATTAGTTAATGATATTGATTTTACCACAGTTCCTGCTGATGCAAATCTTATATTTAGACAAATTACAGAGCGATGTGATTTCTACAATGTATTTGAGGGGCTTGCTTGGAATGAATTGCTACCCGATAATGCCTGGACAGCCTTAGTTGAATTGTCTATGTTCTTGAAAGAGAATGGCATCAAGAATGTAGATCAGACCATTTTACAAAATATACTTGAAGGTTCTGTCAATACAACAAGGAGGGAGTTAAATGGTCAATTCACAACACCCAAAACCCTTGCAAGAATACTTGCATGTATTACCATCCATAATTGGCAAGATGATGTTGCCGATATATGTTGTGGAACAGGAACAATTCCACACGAAATAATCGAAATCAAGAAATACAAGATTGGAACATCACAAGCCGTTGAAACAACTTGGGCAAGTGACAAATATAAGATGCCTTTACAAATAGCTAATATTAGTATGACATCATATGATACCATGAACATGGCTAATAGGCTATTTCAGATGAATGCATTGGAATTGAAACCTGGAACTAAAATCAAAATTGTCAATCCGCAGGATGGAAAAATGATGACTGTAACGATTCCATATTTTGGTGCTATTTGTTCTAATCTGCCATTTGTGGCATTTGAAAATCTGCCTGATGATGATAAGGTATATGCAGAAAACATAAGAGAGTTAACTGGACTTGACGGTAAGTCTGATTTAAGTTATTATATAACTCTTCATCTTGCAGACTTGCTCGCAGATGATGGCTATCTTGGAATAATCACTTCAAACTCATGGCTTGGTACAACAGCAGGCAACAATTTTTATCAGGCTGTGTTGGAGAAGTTCGACCTTAAACAAGTTCATATCAGCGGAAGCGGACGATGGTTTAAGAATGCTGATGTAGTTACAACTATACTTCTCCTTCAGAAGAAAGCGCAAGTTACCAATAATGGAGAAACAAGTTTCTTCGTATGGAGAAGAAGCCTTGATGCAATTGGTATGGATAAAAACATTGAAAAACAAATTGTAAATAGTTCACTTCTTGATAAAGTGAATGACAATTCTGTAATAACGAAAGCTTCATACACAAGAACAGAAATTGACCAACTACATTCGCTCAATCTGTCATACAATGCATTATTCCATAACGTTAGGTGGCTGCTTGATATTCAGGACAACCTTGTCCCTTTGAACGATTTGTTTACGGTGATACGAGGAAGCCGTAGAGGGTGGGACCCATTGTTCTTCCCCAAAGAAGAAAATAGCATTGAAAGCAAATTCTTATTGACTGCATTATTTAATGCCAAAAATGTTACAACCTTATTAACGGAACCAGATAGAGATGCGTTTAGCTGTGGAGAGCCAATGGATGTACTTAAACATAATTATCCAGGAGCCTATGAATGGATAAAGAAGTTTGAAACCCAAAAGAATGGGAAAGGTAAACCATTACCTAACGTACTTGCAAAAGCAAAGGAGAAATGGTACGAAATGAAGCCCAATGAAGTTGTCGAAATATTCACAATGATGAATCCTGACAAAAGAATATTCTTTGGCAGATTCGTTAAGCCTTCCTTCATTAATCAGAGGCTTATCGGGCTAAAACTCGTCAATCCATATGATGATGTAGTTTTATATCATGCTCTTCTTAATTCTGTTCTTATGAAATTCTTTGTCGAAGCTGTTGGCTTTGGGAGGGGGCTTGGTCAGGGAAAACGCATTATAAATCATGTAAAATAAGTTCCCATAAGAATTCATTATC
>ERZ833963.1744-NODE-1744-length-23916-cov-9.340891_pt1 | contig 23916 bp, 17 predicted proteins | sample MGYA00519693_ERZ833963 | MGnify/ENA primary metagenome ERZ833963 (study PRJEB31850, sample SAMEA3708748) | human gut metagenome | biome: human gut; feature: human-associated habitat; material: faeces | place: China | collected 2014 ... | reverse complement strand
TGCGACCTCCGGGTTATGAGCCCGACGAGCTACCAACTGCTCTACTCCGCGATATTTATTTTTGGTGCCGGTGACCGGACTCGAACCGGTACAGTATTGCTACCGGGAGATTTTAAGTCTCCTGTGTCTACCATTCCACCACACCGGCAGCTTATCGGCAAATATTAGGATACCATACTCCCGGGGAACTTGTCAAGAGGAAACTTTAAAATAAGGAAAGAAAATTGAAATGCCGCGAAATGCCACGGCATTTCAATCTGGAGCGGCTGATGGGAGTCGAACCCACCTATGCAGCTTGGGAAGCTGCCGTTCTACCGATGAACTACAGCCGCAGGAACGTATTGTATTATAGCAGACCTTTCTTTATTTTGCAACACGAAAAATGGCGGGTTTTCTGAAAAAGTTAGAAGGATCTCCGAGGGTCAAATGGTGGCGGCATGAACGCCTTTGCACACTCATATAATGCACCGATCAGAAAGGGGAGGTCATCATGAAAAAAATCCTGGCGCTGATGGGCGCCGTATTGCTGCTGAGCGTCAGCGCCCGGGCTGTGGAGGTGTCCGCTCCCTCGGCGCTGCTGATGGAAAAGGAGACAGGGACCGTGCTGTTCGCCAAAAACGAACACGAAAAGCTGGAGCCGGCCAGCGTCACCAAGATTATGACGCTGCTGCTGACCATGGAGGCCATTGACGGCGGGACACTGCGCTATGAGGACACCGTTACCGCCTCACCTCACGCCTGCTCCATGGGCGGCAGTCAGATCTGGCTGAAGGAGGGGGAACAGCTGACGGTGGACGAAATGCTGAAGGCGGTGTGCGTGGTTTCCGCCAACGACTGTGCCGTGGCCCTGGCGGAGCATCTGGCCGGCAGTGAGGAATCCTTCGTGGAGCGGATGAACCGGCGGGCAGCGGAGCTGGGGATGAATGACACTACTTTCAAAAACGCCTGCGGTCTGCCGGTGGAGGGCCACGTCACCTCTGCCTACGACATTGCTTTGATGAGCCGGGAGCTGATGCTGCGCCATCCGGATATCCGAAGATACACAACGGTCTGGATGGACACCCTTCGAGATGGGGCATCCTCACTGGTCAATACCAACAAGTTAGTGCGGTTCTATGACGGCACTACCGGACTGAAAACCGGCTCCACCAACGCTGCCGGGTACTGTATCTCCGCCACGGCGGAGCGGGACGGCATGGAACTGATTGCCGTCATTCTCAAGGGAAAGACCTCTCCGGAGCGGTTTGCGGACGCGCAGACGCTGTTGAATTACGGTTTTGCCTCCTACGCCCTGAAAACCGTTATCCCCGACGAACCGCTGCCGCCAGTGCCGGTGACGCTGGGGACGCAGGCCACGGTTCAGCCGGTTTTGGGCGAGGAAAACCAGCTGCTGCTGGAAAAGGCCAAGACAGGGGAGTTGAGCCAGTCCGTGACGCTGGAATCCTCCGTACAGGCCCCAGTGGCGGTGGGGGATCGGCTGGGGACGCTGACCGTCACCTTCGGGGAAGAGGTTCTGGCGGAACTGCCCCTGCTGGCGGGGGAGGAGGTTCCCCGGATCACCTTCCGCCAAATGCTGCCACGGGTGCTGCGAATCGCCTGTCTGGTTGAGTGAACGGATCTCGCACCGCCCTTTTTCTCTTGCCGTACCCGGGGAAAAATGCTATACTGGACAAACAGAGGGAAAATGTGCCCTCTGGCTGAAATTTGATACATGAGGGTGAATCACATGCTGGATGTTCAGTTGTTTGATCTGCATACATTTTTACCGAAGCCTTACGAGGAGGCACTGCTGCCCCGTTTGAAAAAAGCCCATGAAGAACTCCAGACCGGCACCGGTCTGGGCGGAGAATTCACCGGATGGGTGCATCTGCCCCAGGCGTATGACCGGGAGGAATTTGCTCGAATTCAGGCTGCCGCTAAGAAGATCCAAAGCGATTCTCAGGCGTTGGTGGTCATCGGCATCGGCGGCAGCTATCTGGGAGCCCGCGGCGTGATCGACTGCCTGTGTTCTCCCAATTATAACCTGAAAAAGAAAGAGACGCCCAACGTGTACTTTGTGGGCAACGGTCTCTCCGGCGACGCACTGAGCGAGGTACTGGATCTGGTGCGGGATGTGGATTTCTCCGTGAATATCATCTCCAAATCCGGTACCACCACGGAGCCTGCCGTGGCATTCCGTTTCTTCCGGGAGCTGCTGGAGGAGAAATACGGCAAGGAGGAAGCCGGCAAGCGCATCTACGCCACCACCGATAAGGCCCGGGGTGCGCTGAAATCTCTGGCGGACGCCGAGGGCTGGGAGACCTTTGTGGTGCCGGATGACATCGGCGGCCGCTATTCCGTCCTTACCGCCGTGGGTCTGCTGCCCATCGCCGTTACCGGTGTGGATGTGGAGGCCCTGATGGAGGGCGCGGCTGAGATGATGAACGTCTGTGCCGACGGCTCCTACGATAGTCCCGCATGGCAGTATGCCGCTTTGCGGTATGAGCTGTACCGGGCCGGGTACGCCATTGAAATTCTGGGTTGCTACGATCCGGCCTTCCGGTTTATGACGGAGTGGTGGAAGCAGCTCTACGGCGAGAGCGAGGGAAAGGACGGCAAGGGCCTGTTCCCCGCCAGTGTGGAGTTTACCGCAGACCTGCACTCCATGGGGCAGTATATTCAGGAGGGCCGCCGGATCATCTTCGAGACGATCGTGCGGCTGGGTGCCTCCGACCGGCAGCTGGCCGTTCCTCGGGACGAGACGGACGGCGACGGGCTGAACTTCCTTGCGGGTGCGTCTATGGACCACATCCGGGACCGGGCCACGGAGGGAACGCTCTTGGCTCACAGTCAGGGCGGCGTACCCAACGTCATTGTGAATGTGGGCGGTAAGGGCCCCCGTGAGCTGGGCCGGCTCATCTACTTCTTTGAGTATGCCTGCGGCTTGTCCGGCTATCTGCTGGACGTGAATCCCTTCGACCAGCCCGGCGTGGAGGCGTATAAGAAGAATATGTTTGCCCTCCTCGGCAAGCCCGGCTACGAGGATCGTAAGGCAGAACTGGAAGCCAAGCTGACCGAAAAGCATTGAGGAAAGCGGAATACGAAAAGCGAAATATGCAAAAAAACACGGCAGAGCATACATTGCTCTGCCGTGTTTATAAACAAATTTTGAAGTTACTTTTTGGGATTGTCTTTTTCCATTCTTTATGGTATGCTATGACTACGAAAGGTCCCGTTAATTACGGAGACGAACTATGACAGGAGTGATCTATTATGGTTAGACTGATTATGGGCGTCAAGGGTTCCGGCAAAACCAAGCAGCTCATCGAACTCATCAACGCTGCCGCGAAGGATGAGGCCGGCAATGTGGTCTGCATTGAGCCGAAGCGTGACATGTCCTACAATATTCACTACAACATCCGCCTGATCGACGCGCAGGAATACGATCTGCACAGCTATGAGGTATTCCGTGGCTTCATCAGCGGTCTGTATGCCGGCAACTACGACATTTCTCAGGTGTTTATTGACAACCTGTGCAAGACCGTGGGCACCGATGTGGATGCGGAGACCGAGAAGTTCCTCAACTGGCTGGATGTATTCGGCGAGCGGAACAACATCAAGTTCACCGTCACCATCAGCGGCGACGTGGAAACTGCTACCGACGGTATGCGAAAGTACCTGTAATTGAATAAAAGAAAACCGCCTTGCTGAAAAGCAAGGCGGTTTTTTCTGTCCGGATTTGAAAGCTCAGCTTTCTTGGGCTTGCAGAGTACCGTTGGGGGTGGAGAGACAGCAGGAGGATACGCCGAAGCAGCGCAGCAGCTGCTGGCGGGCTTCCAGCGCCTTTTCGTTGAGATACCAGACCACCGTATCCTTTGTCTCCAGATAGGCGCAGGCGTAGCGGTCAGAATAGTAGGTGCGGCCTTTGGCTTCCAGTGCGGCCACAGTGTCCCCGCTGAAGGCGGTGGGTTTTCCGGTACCCTTCCGGCCGCGGCCCTCCGTCGTCAAAAGCAGGGCGAGCTTCTCACCGGGGATCTGGTCATTCAGAGCGCTGAGCGCGTAGTAGACGGTCTCCAAAGGCTCCATGGCATATACGGGAACAGCGCCGTCCGTGTCCTCATGTCCGGACACCTGCAGCACGATCCGGTCCGCGGCCTTTCCGAGGGCCTGATAGTCCGGAATTGCTTCCCTGCGGGCCGGGGCGCTTGCCGCCACATACAGCTTTTTCTCCGGCACAGCGGCCCGGAGCGCCTGTACGAAGGCAGCCAGGGCGTTGCCATTTTCGGCAGACGGGGTGATGTTCAGATAAACGCCGTCATAGCTGCTGTCGGTCAATGCTTCGGCAACTGCCGTGGCTGCGGCGGCGGTGCTCTTCAGAACGCCGGACTGACCGGAAATACCCAGCAGGACCGTCTGGCCGGAGGCGGTTGCTGTTTCCATGACCTGTTTCTGCGTATTGCTGACACTCAAAGCCAGCCGGGGGTTCTGACCGCCGGTCAGCGTTCCCGCCGTGAGTATGACGGTCTGATATCCGGAAAGGTCCTCTGCTTCCTCGCCGGAGCGGAGAAGGACCATGGCCTCGTTTGCGGTCTGAGCAGGGTGCAGTTTGTCATACAGGCGGCTGAGCATGACAGCAGCCTGTTCCCGGGTGGCGTACCGATCCGGCACGAACAGATCATTCCCCATACCGCTGACCAGACCCAGCTCGTAGGCCATAGCGATATGCCCCTTGTTGGTGGTCACGTCCCGGAAGGGAAGCGGATCATCCTCCGCGAGGCCGGCGATGGGCCCGTAGCCCAAGGCCCGGATCAGCATGACTGCCAATTCCTCCCGGGTGATGGGATCGCCGGGACGGAAATCGCCGGTCTGACGGGTGACTGCCCCGTGCTCATAGCAGGCCCGGAGGGCCGGCTCATACCAGGCGCCCTGCGGCACATCCGAAAAGATCCGGTAGTAGGTCTCACCGCTCTGCCAGCCGAAAAAACGGCTGAGTGCCACGGCGAAGCCCGCCCGGGTCATGGGCTGGCCCACGCCGAAGGTATCGGCGGTCTTGCCCTGAAACCATCCCTGAGCCGCGCAGCGGTCGATGGCGGTTGCCGCCCAGTGGTTGGACGGCACATCCTGAAAGGAAGCCGCCCCGGCGGGAACGGTAAGCGCCCCGCTCAGCACCGCGCACAGGCACAGGCAGGCGGTCAGCTTTTTCAAAATCGTTCGTTTCATCTATCTGCCTCCTTATGGAAAGGGTATCCGTTTTTGGACTTTATTAGACGGTTTTGGGAAAAACTCCCATCTATTGTAGCAGACAGCGGCCTGTTCGTCAAATCCGGAGGGAAAACTGGCTGAAAAACAGGGAAAAAACCGAAGGGACCTCTTTCGCTGAGCAGAAAAATGTGGTATCCTATATGCGCTTTATGAACTCTTACGGAGGATTGATTATGAACAACAACGAGATCCTGCTTTTAAAGCTGGGCGAGGTGGTGCTGAAGGGCCTGAACCGCCGCAGCTTTGAGGATAAGCTGGTGAGCAATGTCCGCCGCCGGATGAAGCCCTGCGGCAGCTTCCAGATCTACATTCGCCAGAGCACTATCTATGTGGAGCCTCAGACCGAGGACTGCGACATGGAGGCCGCCTTCAAGGCTGCCCGTCAGGTGTTCGGAATCGTGACGGTGGCCCGCGCCGTCCCTTGCGCCAAGGAGATGGACGCCATTGTGGAGACCGCCAAGACCTATCTGGCGGATGAATTTGCCAAGGCCAGAACCTTCAAGGTGGAGAGCCGCCGGGCGGACAAGCAGTTCCCTATGAACTCCATCCAGATCTCCCAGTATGTAGGCGGTGAGCTGGGGCAGTTCTTCAACGTGAAAGCGGATATGCACCATCCTGATCTGACGGTTTATGTGGAGATCCGGGAGAAGTACGCCTATATCCACACGCCCTCTGTCCCCGGCGCCGGCGGCCTGCCCATCGGCATGGGCGGCCGGGCGGTGAGCCTGCTTTCCGGCGGTCTGGACAGCCCCGTTTCCTCCTATATGATTGCCCGCCGGGGCGTGGAGCTGGAAATGGTGCACTTTGTTTCTCCCCCGTATACCTCCCAGCAGGCGCTGGACAAGGTGCTGGAGCTGGCCCGGCTGCTGACGGTGTACTGCGGCCGGATGATCGTCCACATCATCCCCTTCACGGAAATTCAGGAGGAGATCCGCCGCCAGTGCCCCGAGGAATACTTTACCCTCATCATGCGCCGGTTTATGATGCGGCTGGCAGAGGCAGTGGCCCGGAAGTCCCACGCCTCTGCGCTGGTTACCGGCGAATCTCTGGGTCAGGTGGCCAGCCAGACCATCAAGGCCCTGGGTGTCACGGAGGACGTGACGAAAATGCCCGTTCTGCGGCCCCTCATCGGCACCGACAAGGTGGAGATCATCCGCATGGCCCGGGAGATCGGCACCTACGAGACCTCCATTCTGCCCTATGAGGACTGCTGCACGGTCTTTACCCCCCGCCACCCCGCCACCCGGCCGGTGCTGGAGGATGTGGTGCAGGCGGAATCCGTTCTGGATATTGACGGCCTGGTGGCCAAGGCCCTGGAGGGCGAGACCTGGGTTCGGGTAAAGCCCTGACCGGATCGGAAAGAAGGCATCTGTTATGTCACATACCGCTGAGATCATTGCCGTCGGTACGGAACTGCTTCTTGGAAATATCACCAACACCAACGCCAGCGAGATCTCACGGGCGCTGTCTGCTGTTGGTGTCAATGTGTTCTGGCATACCGTGGTAGGGGACAACCCGGAACGGCTGCGGGAGGCGCTGGACATCGCCCGGAAGCGGGCGGACGTCATCCTCACCACTGGCGGCCTTGGCCCCACCTATGACGATCTTACCAAGCAGACCGTCTGCGAGACCTTCGGCAAGCCGCTGGTCCTGCGGGAGGATGTGCTGGAGCATATTCGGACTTATTTTGCCCGGAACGTCCACCTGACCATGCCGGAAAATAACCGCCAGCAGGCGGAGTTTCCCGCCGATTGCGTGATCTTCGACAATCCGGTGGGCACCGCTCCCGGCTGCGCCTTTGAAGCGGAGGGGGTGCACGTGCTGATGCTGCCCGGTCCGCCCTTTGAAATGCGGACCATGCTGCAAAGCTGGGCGGTCCCCTATCTGCGGGGACTTTCCAAGGAGGTCATTGTGTCCCATGACATTATGACCTTCGGCCTTGGGGAAAGCCCTATGGAGGATCTGATGCGGGAGCGGATCTCCCGGATGGGGAATCCCTCCCTCGCCACCTACGCCAAGCCCAGCGAGGTCCGGCTCCGCGCTACCGCCAAGGCGGACAGCGCAGCGGCGGCGGAGGCCATGCTGGCCCCGGTGGTGAAAGAGGTGACGGATTATTTGGGAGACGTGGTGTACGGCGTGGATGTCCCTAATCTGGAAACCGTCTGCATGACACACCTGAAGGAAAAGGGCTGGACCTTCGCCACGGCGGAAAGCTGCACCGGCGGCCAGATAGCCGCCCGGATCACGGCCCTGTCCGGGGCCTCCAGTGTGTATCGGGGCGGCGTGGTGAGCTACTGGACCAGCGTAAAGGCAGAGGTGCTGGGGGTGCCCCAGACGCTTCTGGACCAATACGGCGCCGTGTCGGAGGAATGTGCCCGATCCATGGCGGAAAATGCCCGGCGGATCACCGGAGCTGACATTGGCCTGTCCGTCACCGGCGTGGCCGGTCCGGATCCGGACGAGCGCAACAACCCGGTGGGACTGGTGTATGTGGGTCTGGCGTCCCCCGATGGGACGTGGTGCCGGAAGCTGGAGTTGGGCAAGCGCCGCCGGGATCGCATTCAGGATCTGGCTGCCAACCACGCCTACGATATGCTGCGCCGCTGCCTGACTGGACTGCCGGTGGAGCAAAGCGGCACCGGAAAACACATGGAAAAACTGTAAAACGCGACGAAAATCGCAAATAACAGCAAAATGACAGCAAAAAGGACACTGGCTTGTTATGCAAGCCAGTGTCCTTTCTATCATTATGATGCTTGCGTTGTTGTCGATCGGATCACTTCAGGACCCGGACGCAGCCCTCGATCAGGCTCATGGTGACGGTATCGCCCACGCTGAAACGCTCCGTCAGCTGGGGGTTGTAGACCTCCACGATGATGGGCTGCTCACCCAGCATGACCTCGTACTCGACCTTGGCACCATAATAGGTGGCGCGGGAAACGGTACTGGGGAGAGCACCGGCATCCTTGGTAAGCAGGAAGGATTCGGGGCGGACCGTCAGGCAGCAGGCACCGCCCACTTCCACACCCTCCATCTTGCCGGGGGCGGGGATGGAGAAGGTCTTTCCACCAATCTCCACCAGCGCAGCCTCGCCGTCACGGCCCTTGAAGATGCCGTCGATGAAGTTGGCCTTGCCGATGAAGTTTGCCACAAAGCGGCTGGCGGGCTGCTCGTAGATCTCCTGAGGAGTGCCCTGCTGGCAGATAACGCCGTCCTTCATGATGACCACCTTGTCGGAGATGGCCATGGCCTCGGACTGGTCATGGGTGACGTACAGAGAGGTGATCCCCAGCCGCTGCTGGAGGGCGCGGAGCTCATCCCGCATGCTCTCGCGGAGCTTGGCGTCCAGGTTGGACAGGGGTTCGTCAAACAGCAGCACGGAAGGCTCGATGACTACGGCGCGGGCCAACGCCACACGCTGCTGCTGGCCGCCGGAGAGCTGGTTGGGGAACCGCTTCTCCATGCCCTTGAGCTGCATCAGCTCCACTACGTCATTGGTGCGACGGATGATCTCATCCTGAGGGATCTTGGCCACACGCAGACCGTAGGCGATGTTCTCCCAGATGTTCAGGTGGGGGAACAGGGCGTAGGACTGGAACACCATGGAGATGCCCCGCTTGTTGGGGGGGATCTTGGCTACGTCCCGGTCTCCGATGAACACGTTGCCGCTGGTGGGATACTCAAAACCGGAGATCATCCGCAGGGTGGTGGTCTTGCCGCAGCCGGAGGGGCCCAGCAGCGTCACCATCTCGCCGTCCTTGATCTCAAGGTTGATATGGTCCACAGCCACGAAGTCCTTGCCGGTATCGGGCTGCTGGAAAATTTTGGTCACATCTTTCAGAACCACGCCGGAGCTCTTCTTGCTGAAGCCCAGCTTCTCATTCTTCTCTTGGCTCATTTTGATTCCTCCGTTTTCGTTTTAGCTTGGGGCACCTTGGAACGGGGCGCCAGCAGGAAGTTAATGACAGTGTTGAACAGGCCAATGAACACCAGCAGGATGCCCACCATCATGGTGACGAAGGCGGCCGCCTGACCGTATTTGGCCATGTCGAACAGGGAGTAGATGTTGCTGGTGACCAGCTTCCACCGGGGAGAGACCAGGAAGATCACCGCACTGACGGCGGTAATGGCCTTGGTGAAGGAGTAGACGATGCCGGAGAAGAAGGCGTTTTTCAGCATGGGCAGCGTAATGCGGCGGAAGGAATAGCCGGTGTCGGCGCCCAGAATGGTAGAGGCCTCTTCAATGGAATTGTCGATCTGCAGCAGGGTGGTGGTGCCGGACTCGATGGCTACCGGCATATTTCGGAAGGTGAATACGATCACCAGGATCAATCCGGTGCCGGTGAGGGCCAGCGGCTTGGAGTTGAAGCCCAGGATGTAGCTGATGCCCAGAACGGTGCCGGGAACGGCAAACATCAGGACGGAGGAAACCTCAATGAAGCGCTTGCCGAAATAGTTCCGCTTGGCGGTGATGTAGGCGATGACCATGCCCAGCAGGCCGCCGATCACGGCGGAGATCAGGCCCAGCGTCATGGAGTTTTTCAGGCTGTCCCAGCCGTACTGGAGCGCCTTGCGGTACTGATCCAGCGTCAGGGAGAAATCCACGCCCCAGGTGCGGACAAAGGAGGCAAAAATTACCGTGCCGTAGAACAGAATGATGATGGCGGAAACGATTAGGCAGAAAGCAAACAGGGGCCACTTGATGTGGGGTTCCTCAATGAGCTTCCGGGCCTGGGTGGGCTTGCCGGTGACTGTGACAAAGCTCTTTTTGTTGACCCAGTATTTATTGAGAAGATACGCGATGACTGCGGGCAGAAGCAGCAGCAGCGCCAGCACGGAGCCCTTTCGCATATCATAGCTGCCGGTGATAATGTTGTAGACCTCAATGGAGAGGGTGGTGTAGTCGCCGCCGATGGTAGCCGGGTTGGAGAAGTCCTCCAGAGACTGGATGAACACCAGCAGCGCGCCGGAGATGATGCCGGGGAGGGACAGGGGGAAGGTAACCGTCCAGAAGGTTTTCCAGCGTCCGGCGCCCATGTTGCAGGCGGCATCCTCTACAGAGGCGTCGATGGAGGCCAGAATGCCGGAGAGGGTCAGGTAGGCGATGGGGAAGAAGCTCATCACCTGAACCACAATCAGGCTCTTGAGGCCGTATACGCTGCTGCCGGTGATGCCAAGCAGGTTCTTGGAAATCAGACCCTGCTTGCCGAAGAGGAAGATAATGGACAGGGACAGCACGAAGGGCGGGGAGAGGATGGGCAGCGTGGCCATGGTCTTGAAAAAGCCCTTGGCCGGTACGTTGACCCGGGTGACGGTATAGGCAAAGACATAGCCGATGAAGGTGGCGATGACGGCCACAATCAGGCCCAGCGCCATGGTGCGGCCGAAGACCTTGCCGTACCGGGGCGTTTGCAGGATGGTGATGAGATTGGCCAGAGAGAAGGCACCGGTCTCATCCGTAAGGCTGTAGATCAGCGTTTTGGCCAGAGGATAGATGACGAACAGCAGCAACAGCGCGAACGAGAGGATGATGGCAATCAGCAGCAGGGGCTGGCGCAGGATCATCTTCGTTTCATTGAGGCGCTTTGCGCGGGTAGTGGCATTTGCCATGAGCGTTCCTCCTGAGTGAGAGTGTCAAAAGCGGCGAGAAAGCTGCGCAAGGGAGTTCCGCCTTCTCTGTCTTGGTATGCGGGCCCCCTCCCCTTGGGGGAGGAGGCCCGTTTGCGGGAAATCAATCAGAAATCTATTGGGATCAGCCCTCGGGCTTGGTGGCGATCTTATTCTCGAACTGCTCGCAGTACTCGCTCTTGACGCTGGCAGCCCAAACGGCGTCATAATCAATCACGGGAACCTCATCCAGCGTCACCAGACCGTCGGCCACAGGAGCGGCGGTGTTGGTGGGAACGCGGAAGGAGTCGTTTTCGGCGTAGCAGCCCTGACCGGCCTCGGAGGTCATCCAGTCGATGAACTTCTTGGCGTTCTCCTGCTCGTCGGCCTTGCCGCCCTTGATGAGGGCCATGGCGCCTACCTCATAACCGGTGCCGTCGGTGGGGAAGCTCAGCTCAATGTGATAGCCCTCGGGAGTCAGCTGCAGGGCGTCGTGAGAGAAAGTGAGGGCGATGGCGGCCTCACCGATGGCCACGGCATTGGGAGCGGCGGAGCCGGACTTGGTGTACTGACTCATGTTGGTGTTCAGCTTTTCCAGATAGTCCCAGACCTGATCGTCGCCCTTGAGCTGAACCAGCGTGGCCAGAACGGTGTAGGCGGTGCCGGAGGTGGCGGGGTGGGCCATGATGATCTCACCCTTGAACTCGGGCTTCAGCAGGTCTTCCCAGCTGGTGGGATATTCCAGACCCTTTTCGGCAAACCAGTCGGCGTTGCAGGCGAAGGCGATGCAACCCACATAGATGGGGTTCCAGGTACCGGTGGGATCCAGATAAGTAGAGGGTGTCTTGTCCAGATTGGGAGACTGATAGGCTTCCAGCAAGCCCTTATCCACGGCGGCGATGTAGTTATCCGTAGAGCCGCCGAACATCAGCGTTGCCTGAGGATTGTTCTTCTCGGCTTCCACACGGGTCAGCATCTCACCGGCGGAGAGGCGGACATAGTTGATCTTGATGCCGGTTTCCTGCTCAAACTTGTTGAAATAGTAGATGACTTCGCTTTCGGGGAATGCGGTGTAAACGGAGAGTTCCTTGCTGCCGGAGGATTCGGCGGGCTGCTCGGTCTTGGAATCGTCAGTCTTGGGAGCCTCGGTCTTGCCGCCGCCGCAGGCGGTGAGGGCCAGCAGGCTGGTGGCAGCCAGCAGAGCGGCGAACAGGCGCTTAGTGGATTTCTTCATAAATCGTTTCTCCTTCTCATCCATTATTTATTTCCATTCCGCACTGCGGAAGAGAAAACACGGCTTTGCGGGAACCTTGGACAGTTCCTCTTTGCGGGAAACAAGCTGCGGACCAACTCATAGCACCAGTTGTCCTGACTTCTATCCGGGCCCGCAATCCATTTCTATGTAGGCGGTTCGCAGTTTAGCATGGACAGGCGGCATCCGGTCAGACGCTGCGCAAACACTCCAACTTATGGCAGTGTAAACAATGAACACATATGTGCAACCGTTTACATTGACAACAATACCACATATTTCCAAATGCGTCAATGAAGAATGTACTTTTTCTACATCTGATGCAAAAAGAACCCTGTATGCTTTGTACAAAATGGACAATGCGGCTTGCGGCCGCACGGCTTTTGCTTTTGGCACATACACAAATGACTGCGAATACTGGCGAAAAATATTAGAGGCATCCGCCATGTAAAAGTCCTTTTCAGCTGCGTTTTATGTAACCGCTTACATTATAAATCAAGAGGGCAGCACATAAAAAGCCTCCGCCAAACGGCGGAGGCTTTTGCTTTGTTGAAAACAGGCAACCACGGGCTATGCCCGTGGAATAAAAAAGGCTAAGCCTATGAGAGGGAAAAGATAAACCTCCCATGCTGCAATCGAAGCAGGTTTGCCGACCGCAAGAAAAGTAGCAGAGGAGGAATATCCATGTTTGGAACACAAAAGAAAGAGGAAATAGATAGTCTTGCCCATACACGCTGGAACTGTAAATAACACATAGCCTTTGCAATGGTATTTTCAATCACACATTGTTGTGTGAATTTCATCAAGGCAAGCTGTTACTCCATTTAACGATACCTTTTGAAGAAAAGCCAAAGACCAACTTACCGAGCGACAATCTCAAGTACTACCGTCAGCGAAAACAGATGACAACAAGACAGTTGGCGGAAAAGCTGGATATTGTACCATCAACTGTTGTGATGTATGAAAATGGAAAACGTCCTATTCCTTATGATGTAGCTATTAAGCTGGCAGATGTTTTGGAAATCGAAGCGACCTTACTCTGTGATGATTTCTCCCGTTTCCTTTCTGTACCCTATACCGAAGCGCTAAAGAGCGTTAGAACGGCTCTGAGGCTGTCACAGAAGGCTTTTGCAGAACGGATAGGGATTGTACCAAGCTACTACTATAAAATCGAAGAAGGCAATCGCAGACCGTCACGAAAGGTTTATCAGAAGATATATGCTGCGCTTGAAACGACCAGTCTACAAACTTCACTTTTAGGGGAGCATCCATTACAATGAAGGTAAAAGACAAAACGATTGGAGGAGTGACTATGGCACAGAATTTGACTTATACCCGTTGCGGTGATTATCTTATCCCTGATATTCGGTTAAGCTACACAAGCGATAAACCGCTTGGAAAATACGGCAGGATGCGCAGAGCTTATCTGGAGCAAAACAACCCTATGTTACTCGATGATTTAATTCTTACTGAAACTTTGTTCCCGCATCTTTGGAAAATTGATGAGATAGCACATTGCAGAATGGAGCGGCTGACGGAGAAGCTTTTGGAAAGAAATCCCGCTCCGGATAAAGCAACTCAACAACTTGCATGGGTTCAGCACATGAATATGCTGAAAGCACAGGCTGAAGAAATTATAGTTGCAGAGCTGATTTACAGTTAAATAACCAATAAAAGAATGGGCTGGCTCGAAAGGGTCAGTCCATTTGTTATGCAGAAGAACAATTCTTGAATTGTGTTTTTGACAGTTCCAGAATTGTGATTTTCACAATTCGAGAGTTGTGAAAATCACAATGTAATAATACTGATAATAACTATACTGATTATAGTGATACCGATCCGTTTCTTTCTCTTCCTATCCGGAATGGAAAAGAAAGGATAAGATGTTATATAACTGATGGTGAGGCAGTGGTATACCTTTATTGCAGAATATCTTTTTCGCTATCTCATATAGAAATGTGATCGACGAGCATAAAAAATAAATAATTTTGTGATTGTAATTTATATGGATTTCGCATATAATAAAAGCGTGATTATAAAGCATAAAACTCCAATAAAAATGTGAGGAGTGATTCTATGGAACGATTTATCTTAAAAAAACTGCTGGCTTGGAAGAATTCTCCCTACCGCAAGCCGTTAATCTTGAAGGGCGTACGTCAGGTGGGTAAGACTTGGATTCTGAAAGAGTTTGGCAGGCGCTATTATGAAAATACAGCCTACTTTAACTTCGACGAAAATGAAGAATATAAGCAATTTTTTGAAACAACCAAGGATGTAGATCGGATACTACAAAACCTTATGCTGGCAAGCGGTCAAAAAATCGTGCCTGAAAAAACCCTTATCATCTTTGATGAGGTGCAGGACTGCCCTAAGGTCATTAACTCTATGAAGTATTTTTGCGAGAACGCACCGCAGTATCACGTTGCCTGCGCTGGTTCTCTGCTGGGTATTGCTCTGGCGAAACCTTCCTCTTTTCCGGTGGGTAAAGTCAACTTTATGCAGATTGACCCGATGACCTTTAATGAATTCTTACTTGCCAATGGTGATGAAAATCTGGCACAGTATCTAGAACAGGTGGACACTCTTGAACCCATCCCTGACGCCTTCTTTAATCCGCTGTATGAGAAGCTGAAAATGTACTATGTCACCGGTGGTATGCCGGAGTCGGTATTGATGTGGACGGAAGCACGGGATGTTTCTGCCATGCAGGAAGCATTGTCCGGAATCATCGGAGCCTATGAGCGAGATTTTGCAAAACATCCTAATCTCAGCGAGTTCCCGAAAATCTCAATGATCTGGAAATCCATTCCTTCTCAATTGGCAAAAGAAAACAAGAAGTTCATCTATAAAGTGGTCAAGGAAGGAGCACGAGCCCGTGAGTACGAGGATGCCTTGCAATGGCTGGTAGATGCCCGTTTGGTGCATAAAATTTATCGCAGCTCAGCTCCCGGCCTGCCGATTGCAGCTTACGATGACTTGTCTGCCTTCAAGATTTATCTGGTGGATGTGGGACTGCTCCGCCGTCTGGCACAGTTGGCCCCCACTGCCTTTGGCGAAGGGAACCGCCTATTTACTGAATTCAAAGGCGCATTAACCGAAAACTTTGTGTTGCAGACTTTAATTACTCAGTTTGAAGTCATGCCCCGTTATTGGAGCCAGAATAATCCACCTTATGAAGTGGATTTCCTCATTCAACGAGAAAATGACATTTTCCCTGTTGAGGTCAAGTCTGAGGCCAATACCACCAGCAAGAGCCTTAAGAAGTTTAAGGAGCTGTTCCCGGATCAAGTCAAGCTCCGTGTGCGGTTCTCTCTGGATAATCTGAAGCTGGATGATGATGTACTGAACATCCCTTTGTTCATGGCTGATCAAGCAGATAGATTGATTGGATTGGCATTAGAAAAGAAGAATAGCTTTGGTCCGTAATGGTTCATCAATATAAAAAGTAACAATTTGACCTATAGAATGAAAGAAATAGAAAGGTGATATGATGGTCAAAGGCTTCATTTTCTTCAGAGACGGAAAGATACCATTCGTAATCGAAAACTACCGCATGGAATTATTTACGGATGACTCGCTGCTGGATGATTTTTGTAAAGAATATAATTTTAAAGAAAACTATATCCTGCATGGACAATGTTTTGATATCGGAATTCGTGGACGGAAAGCAACTTTTTTAGTAGAAAACTCTATAGGCAGTACCTGCTATTTACGTTGCTATACTATCAATATGTTCGACAAAGATGAAGAGTATGACTCCATAGGCCTTCAATCACCGTCCCTCGATGAAGTTTTTAGATGCGAATATGAATACATTGACATGGTGCGAGCGGGAATCAATTTGGCTATAGAGCCTAAGGTTGTATATAAGGTTCCGTTTGGTATGAACGATCAGAAGTATGAATTAGAATTCCGGATAGGTCACGATAACCGACTCGGGCTTTTGGAAGACCTCGACAGAAAGTGCGAATTGATTCTGCCACTACACACCAACGAGATACAAGAGTGCTATGATATTACTAATGTTCTACATAGGCTTGCAATGTTTATGACATCCCATGCAGAAGTTCCTTTCAAACGGATTACACTTTATAAACAAGGATTGAAAGCAGGGTGGTTCTACTGCCCTCTCATTTCAGAAGATATAGTTGGTGGGCATGGCGGTTTCTTCCACGAATTTGATGTTATGAAATACATCCCGAAAATCTTAAATAACATAGCGTTAGATTCCGGCAATAAAATAACACAAAGCATTCCCCTGGGGCATTTAGGGGATTTTAACTCCATGTATACACCGCAGCGATTTGTAGAACAAGTTATGGCGTTTGAGTATTTGTTCGACAAGCTGGATCACAAGAATGCTCAAAACCCTAAATTTCCCCTAAAAAAAGAATTGGAATGTATGTTTAATGAATTCCCACAATTACTATCACGAACGAAGATTTCTGCAGAGAAGATTAGTGATCAAATTAAGGAAATTAGGCGTACTATTGCACATGGATATGCGTATTACTATGATTTCAAAAATGACTCCAACACCAAATATTTGATGATTCTTCTCGATGAATTGATCAAATGCATGAGCTTGAAATGGATAGGGTTTTCTAATGATGACATTTCAAACTATATTCTCTTTTAGAAAAAACATACAAGCTTGATATAGAAACTCAGTTAGATACTCAGAAATTAGGCAATATGTCCTTACAGATACTTAGAAAGGGCGAAAATGAAATGGCAAAGAAAGAAGTTAAAACCGATTTGTGGGTCGCTCGTCAGCTCGATGACTCCAAAATTAAATATGATGCTCAAGGTAGCGATGTTAAGGAAATCAATGACGCTTTGCAGAGTGCATCAAAGCGTGGTACTGGCAACGCTGGATACCCCGAGTATGTTGCAGTTGTTAAAGATTTTGTTATTGTCATTGAGGACAAAGCTGATCTTGCCAAGCATCAGAAACTGAGCAATACAGGAATCCTTTCTGTCGATCAGAAAGATATTGCAGATTACGCTGTTAATGGAGCATATTTTTACGCCAAGCACATTGCGCAAAACAGCAGCTTCCATAAGATTTTTGCAATCGGTGTTTCAGGAGATGAAAAGCACCATAAAATCACTCCGCTGTATGTGGATGATAGAGATGGGTATAAGCAGCTCCCTGATATTGAATCTTTTACCTCCTTCACCGCTGTCAATATCGACGAATACTATACTCGTTATGTTCTGGCAGAAAAGACCGATGTCGAAAAGACTACTGAGGAAATTCTAAAAGATGCGGCGGAACTGCACGAATATCTGCGCACCTATGGCTCCCTGAAGGATCAGGACAAGCCTTTGGTGGTCTCCGGTATTCTTCTGGCACTGGATGATAAGTTTTTCAAACCCGATGATTTGCTCGGTGACGAAACGACCACAGATGGTCAGCTGATTTACGATGCGATTCAGCGCCGCCTCAAAGCATCCAATGTTGGGCCTGATGCAAAACGTGACAAGCTGATGAGTGAATTTTCTATCATCCGCACAAGCGCCCGTTTGAACGAAGTTGATGCCAAACTGGGCAAAACCCCACTGAAATTCTACACTGAGTTCTTGAAGAAGAATGTCTTTGACAACATTAAGTATCGAAGCTCTAGCGAGGATTTCATTGGAAGATTCTATGGCGAATTTATGCGCTATTCTGGCGGTGATGGTCAGACACTGGGCATTGTCCTTACGCCTCGCCATATCTGCGATTTGTTCTGTGACCTTCTGAACATTCAGACCACAGATATTGTGCTTGACCCTTGTTGTGGTACTGCCGGATTTCTTGTTGCAGCGATGCATCACATGCTTGAAAAGGCAGGTGCTGATCAGAACAAGCGAAAGAACATCAAGAAGAAACAGTTACACGGATTTGAACTCCAGAGCAATATGTTTGCTATTGCTGCAACCAATATGATCCTCCGGGATGATGGTAATAGCAATATCAAATGCGAAGATTTTCTCCGACAAAATCCTGCCCAAGTGCGGCTCAAAGGCGCAACTGTTGGCATGATGAATCCTCCTTATTCGCAAGGAACCAAGTCAGATCCGTCTCAGTATGAATTGTCCTTTGTGGAGCATTTGCTCGATTCCCTGACCGAAGGAGCAAGGGCTGCGGTAATTGTTCCTCAATCGTCCATGACAGGCAAGACCAAAGACGAACAGACTTTTAAGGAAAATATTCTGAAACACCATACATTGGAAGGTGTCATTACCTGCAATACAGATACCTTTTATGGCGTAGGTACTAACCCCGTTATTGCAATCTTCACTGCACATGAGCCACATCCTGAGGACAAAGTGTGTAAATTCATTGATTTTCGAGATGATGGTTATGAAGTGCGTGCGCATATCGGTCTTGTTGAAGGCGATTCTGCAAAGGATAAGCGCCAACACCTACTTGATGTGTGGTTCGGCAGAACTGAAGCGGCTTCAAAATTCTGTGTGGAATCTACAGTAAAGGCTGAGGATGAATGGCTACATTCCTTCTTCTATTTTAATGATGAAATACCAGCGGATGCTGATTTTGAAAAAGCAATTGGTGATTATCTTACTTTTGAATTCTCCATGATTATGCAGAACAGAGAATACTTATTTGGTCAAGGTGGTGAAGAAAATGCGGAACCTTGATGAATTGCGTTGGGAACAGTTTCACATTGGAGATATTTTCTCCGTAGAACGCCCATCCGCTCGGAACAAAGACAATTACGAAGATGGTGATGTCCCTTTTGTAGCATCAGGAGCTATAAACAATGGAGTGATGAAATGCTGCAAGCCAAAAGATGATGAGAAACTTGATAAGCGTGAGTGTATTACGGTTAGCCCAGTGGATGGAAGCACATTTTATCAAGCATATGACTTTTTAGGACGGGGCGGAGCAGGATCTTCTGTTTTATTACTGCGTAGCGCCTATAATGAACTTTTAAGTGGACAATTTATTGCTCGCATGATTTCACAAACCTGTTCCAAGTACACATATGGTCATATGGGTAATAAGGAGAGTATAAAAAGAGAAATTATCCAGCTTCCAACTACCGATGAATATAAGCCAGATTATCAATATATGGCAAGCTATTCCAACCAAAAGCGCCTTGCGTTGTTGGAAAAATATAGGGTATATGCGAAAACACGAATTGCAGAATTAGGTGAACCAATGGAAATTCCGGCAATCACCCAAAAGAAATGGGAACCTGTCCTGGTTTCTGACATCTTCGATATTTTGTCCGGAAAGCGCCTGGTCGCAGCAGATACTACTCCTGGAGACAGACCATTTATCGGAGCTTTGGATAACAGCAACGGCATTGCACGTTTTGTGAATGACACAAATGTGTCTCTGGATAAAAATGTGCTCGGCGTAAACTATGATGGTAATGGTATGGTAATAGGATTCTATCATCCATACGAATGTATTTTTTCTGACTCAGTAAAGCGATTTCACCTGAAGAATCATGAGGATAAAGCGTTTGTGCTGCTATTTATGAAGGTTGCCATTCTGCAGCAGAAAAGCAAGTTTGGCTACCTGTATAAATTTAACGCAGAACGCATGGCTAATACCAAAATCATGCTGCCTGTTACCGATGACGGCGCTCCTGATTACGAATATATGGAGCAATACGCCAAAAATCTGATGCTCCGGAAGTATAAGCAGTATTTGTCATATCTTGATTCAAAAGAAAAAACTGATACGGTAGCTACAGACAATTGACAGCTTACTACAGATAAAAACGGAGGCATATATGCAATTATCAAAAATAAGAATTAGAAATTACAGATTGCTTATTGATGCCGAGTTGGAAGTCGATCCCAAGACAACCTTAATTGTGGGTAGAAACAACACAGCCAAGACATCATGCTTCGTGTGCATTGGCAATGTACTGGAAGGGAAAAATATATCCTTTAATGATTATCCACTGTTAAAACGGGAAGATTTCTATACTAAAATTGCACTGTTTATGGAGAAAAAACTCTCCTATGAGGACCTTTGCAAACAGGTCGAAGTTATTTCCATTGATTTTTTAGTGGACTACTCATTGGATGACCCGGACGACAACTTGGGGGCTTTGTCGCCATTTATTATCGATGTCGATGTAGATACGACAACCGCTCTGATTCGTGCAGAGTATCGACTAAAAACCGACGAAAAAACATTGTGGGCACTATTGGAAAGCAGCTATTATAAAGACGGCGCTTTTGCTCCGAATGAGGAGGCTCATGATGTGCTTGCTGATAATTTTGGAAAATTGTTCGGATTGACCGTCTATGCTATTAATCCGAACAATTTGGAGGATAAGCAAGTAAAAAGCCAAAAAGAACTACATGATTTGTTCCCATTCCACGCTATTCCCGCTGAACGTGTTCTTGGCGAGGATGATACGCAGAATAGTTCTCTTGGTTCGTTAATTTCTGGTTTCTTTGATATGAGCGAAGGAGATTTGGATCCGGAAGTTGCCGAAGAAATAAAGCGATTACGTACAATAGTAGAAAAAGCCAATAAGAATGTTCAGAAGCAAAGTGATGAAATCCTGAGTGCAGTTGTGAACAGTTCTATTGGCTTCGGTTACCCCAATATAGAAGAATTGAAACTTGGAGTCACAACGCAGCTCAGCATTGACGATCAGATAAAAAATCAGACCAAGCTATCGTATATCTCTGGTACAGCAAACGAAAGCTTGCCGAGTTCTTACAATGGCTTGGGTTATAAAAATCTGATTAAAATGGAGTTCCTCCTTGCTGCATTTGCTAAAGATATTGAAAAACGTGGTGTTGCCTGTGTTCCTCTGCTCTTTATTGAAGAACCGGAATCTCATATGCATCCGCAAATGCAGACCGCTTTTGCCACGTATTTAGAAAAGTTTCTTGGCAAGCTCTCTGACGTGAAAATTCAAACTTTCCTAACCTCGCATTCCGCTCATATAGCTAATACTATGGAGTTTGCAAAGGTTCGCTATGCGCAAAAGTCTAGTACCGGTGTTATTTATAAAAACTTGAATACCTTTGCAGAAGCTAACCCCGATAATGTGGATTTTATCCGGAAGTATTTGACTTTGACGAGATGCGATCTGTTCTTCGCAGATAAAGCAATTTTCGTTGAAGGTGCATCTGAGCGTTTGCTATTACCAGACATGATTGGGAAATGTGAATCTTCCGGAATATTTGGTGCCTGCAAGTATCCATTATCTGCACAGTACTATGCGGTAATTGAAATCGGTGGAGCCTATGCACACAAGTTTATTCCTTTTATCGATTTTTTAGGAGCGCCATGTCTAATTCTTACTGATCTGGATTCAGTAGCGGATCGAAAAGGGAAAGGCGGAAAGATCGTAAAAAAGTCGGTAGTGGTTAGCCAGGGAGAAACAACATCAAACGAAACTATAAAATGGTGGGTTCGTAGAAATAAAGGCCTTCCTGACGATGATACTTCAAAAATTGCCCTTTCGGATATCATTGCGATGACATCAGATGACAAAACCAAAGGAAAATGCCATATCGAGTTCCAAACTAACGAAAATGGATTATGTGGACACTCTCTGGAAGAGGCAATTCGTAATGTCAATCGAAAGCATTACAATTTAGGTAAGAGAACAAGCGAGAAGAAACTTGAATTCACAGGCAAAAGCAAAACAGATTTTGCGCTCGATTTGATATACAAATGCTCCGACTATTGTATTCCTGATTACATAAAGTCCGGATTAAAATGGTTGAATGACCAAAGGGTTCTGGAGTAAGGAGGTGCCAGTACATGGGTGGAAAGCATACAGGTGCAAACTATGATCTTGCAAAAGCTGAAGCTGACAAGGTTGATGCACAGATTATTGAAACACTTAAGACCGGGCACAGTTTTCGTGTCGAAGCAGGTGCGGGTTCTGGCAAAACTTACTCTCTGAATCGAGTAATTGAATGGATACAGTCAAATAAATGGTCTGATTACAGTCGAAAAAAACAGAATGTGGTCTGTATCACCTATACAAATGCAGCTGTAGACGTGATTGCAGAGCGACTTGCAAAAGATTCGTTTATTCTCCCTTCCACAATCCACTCGTTTGCTTGGAATGCTATCAAACAATATCAGAGCGTTTTAATTGATGCTGTTACAACTAACCCTGATTTTCTACCGGATGAGGGCGATTTTAATAAGGTTACAGAAGTTGCATATACTTTGGGACATCGCTACAAAGAAAATGGTATTCAGTACCTTTATCACGACGATGTTCTAAAACTATTCTGCCTACTTTTAGATAACGCTAAGTTTCGCCGTGTGTTTGCGGACAAGTATCCTTTAATTCTAATTGATGAATATCAGGACTCTTATAAGCCTATTATTGACCGATTTGTTGATTATTTTATTGCAAAGGGTATTGGCCCGCAATTCGGTTTTTTCGGTGATGCTTGGCAAACAATCTATCAATCCAATAAGGCTTGTGGCGCAATAGAACATGACAATATCGATGTAATCAAGAAAAGTTCGAATTTTAGATCCTCACCGAGAATAGTACAACTTCTCAATGATATTCGTCCAGACTTACCCCAAAAATCAGCAATAGATGACTTTGAAGGAGAAGTGTTTGTTATTACATGCGAGGATTATACTGGACCTCGTCGTACAGACCGTAATTTCAAGAACGAATTACCTCCAGAGGAATTGAAATCACGATTAAACAAGGTTACTGAAAAAATAAAACAAGAAACACCTGCGGATGAAGAATTAAAAGTTCTAATGATTACGCACAAGGTTCTTGCTACACAGCAAGGATACGAGAAACTCCTGGATATTCTGAATGACGGATTGAGAGACAAAGAAGACCCGTTCCTATTGTTCTTTATGGAGACCGTTGAACCGATCTATCATGCGCTTAACACCTCCGATATGCAGTTGCTTTTTGATATACTTGGAATTAAGCGTTATCCAATTACCAAGAAGGTTGAGAAAAACAAGTGGAAAGAACTACAGCGTCAACTTGATGAGGCACGCAAGAAAAGAGCCATTGATGTTTTTGAAATTATCAACCGGACTAAATTGATTCCTATACCACCCAAATTAGATGGTTGGTATCATTTGTACCAAAATACACCTGAAACAATATATGCTTCTAATACTTCAATTGAAGCGTTCTTGAATCTGGATTACGCACAGTTTATTGCTGTGAAAGACTTCTTACATCCAGAAGCACAGTATTCTACAGAGCACGGAGTCAAAGGAGAAGAATACGACAATGTGATTTTTGTTATCAGTAAAGGATGGAACCAGTATCAATTTGAAACCTATGCTCCAATGATAACAAAAAAAGCTGTCATCCCAAGTGGAAAACAAGCTTCCTTTGAGCGTAACCGCAATTTGTTTTATGTATGTTGTTCAAGGCCAAAGAAAAGGTTGATTTTCTTTGTAACGGTTCCTATTGATTCCACCTTCAAATCGTTTTTGGTTGAACTTGTTGGAGAACAGAATATTTTTACCTTCAGCCAGTATATCGAAAGAAAATCGATTAAGTAGTCAGAAGTAAGACATCACTCATCGTTCTTTGAACGGTGAGTGATGTTGCTATAAATTCAATTATTATTTCATAGACTCTTTTCTGTTGCTTATTTCATAAGGCAAATTATAAGAACAGCGGATAAGGTAAAATAAGGGACCTGTTGACAAAAGCAAAAAAACTGCTGAAACCCACAGTGGTTCCAGCAGAATAATAAATTTGGGGATAGCGAAAGATGGCATTTTGCCATCCGCTTAAGATTTAGGGCCATGGCAGCAAGGAGGCATTCTTCCGTAGCTGCAAGAATGCCCCTTTTTCGAATCCTTGAAA
>ERZ833963.1704-NODE-1704-length-24371-cov-97.262543_pt1 | contig 24371 bp, 27 predicted proteins | sample MGYA00519693_ERZ833963 | MGnify/ENA primary metagenome ERZ833963 (study PRJEB31850, sample SAMEA3708748) | human gut metagenome | biome: human gut; feature: human-associated habitat; material: faeces | place: China | collected 2014 ... | reverse complement strand
ACTGCGGCGAAGTACTGGAGTAATTCCGACTTCGTACTGCGGTAATTTGGGTGAAATACTGGAGTAATTTGCACGAAGTACTGGTATAAAAAGGTTGAGATTTAGTCGCCCTCCCAATTAACCCGCTCCTCAAAACCGTCGAAGTCGAGGTCGTCGGGGGCGCCTACTTGCTTGAGCACGCTACGTATGAATGCTTGCTCTGAGGGTGGCATGGGCGTCTCTCCACGCCGTCGCATGAAATAGGAATTACGCCCAAAGTGGGCAACGCAGACCGACATGAATTGCCGGTACTGATCGGGGTACATGCGCTTTTGGAAGTTGGTAAATCCAAGGGCATAGCGCTGTGGGCGGTCATCGCAGTAGAAAGAGCAATGGCCGTCGAGTGTAGTTTGATCGGGATTGAGCACAACGTACTGCCGCATGCTGCTGTCGCGGTAGTTCCATGCCCAAGCATGCAGACAGTGGCTGCGCTGGGGACAGTCACAAGGCAGGCAGGCCTCGTAACCATTGGGAATAGATGTTTCTTTGTTGTTCATAGAGTTGTTGAAAAATAGAATAGTTATGTGTATTGTGTCTGAAATATTACCCTTAGAAATCTACCACCGTGATACCTGCCCCACCAAACTGCACATTCTCATCTGCAAAATGGCTGATATTGGGCTCAGCACTCAAATATTGACGGATCAGTTGACGTAAGATGCCGTTGCCCTTGCCATGGAGAATGCGCACACGGGGCATGCCCATAAGAATGGCATCGTCGATGAAATAGCGGACCGCCTGCAATGCCTCATCACCACGCATACCTCGGACGTCGAGATCCTGATGGAAATTTTTGCGATGGTCGTCGATCGTCTCTTGTGTCATGCGAGAAATGCCATACTGCTTTAAACCCTCTTTCAACTCGTCCATCTTTGTCTTGGGACGATCACTGCTCTCGGCAGAGGCTAAGCTGTCGGCTAATGTTAACCTGCTCAAAGGGACCTTGGTGCGCATATCGCCAAAGATCACCGTAGCTGTCTTGTTATCAATGGTCTCTACCCTACCCTGCGACTGAACACCACGCATCTTCACAGAGTCTCCAACAGCAATGGGGCGATTTACGTTTTGTTGACCCTTAACCACAGCTTCTCTCAGTACTTTGGCAGCCTGCTGTTCACTCGCCAGCTTGTCCTTCTTGCGTTGCTCATGACGTTGCTTGCGAGCTTGAATCTGTGCCACTTTCTTTTGGAAGTCCTCGTCTGAAAGAATACCCGTAGAACGCTTGTCCGGCTTCTTCCACGTTTCTTCATCAACTTCCTGCTTGAATTGCTCCAACTCTGCCCGGATTTTTTTCGTTGTCTCCTTCTCTGCCTGCTCCTCACGTATCTCACGGATGGCATTCTCTATCTGCTTGTTGCTCTGTGCAAGCAATTCTTTGGCCTCCTGACGGGCGTTGGCAAGTATTTCCTTGCGCTGCTTCTCTACTTCGGAAACGCCTTTTTCGTATTCGTCGATTTGACGTTGCAAACGTTTCTCCTGCTCATGTACAGCTTGTCGCTTCTGTTCCCAGTAGCGCTTGTCACGCACAATATCTTGAAGGTATTTATCGCTTTGAATATAGTCAGAACCGACAATGTCTGATGCTTCACGAATCACCTCCTCCGGCAATCCTATCTTACGCGCTATCTCGATAGCAAATGAACTGCCCGGTCGGCCGATTGACAACTGAAACAGAGGGCGCATCTCGTGACGGTCGTAGAGCATGGCTCCATTCACCACACCATCGTGACTGTCGGCAAAATGCTTCAGATTCTGATAGTGGGTTGTGATCACTGCCCACGCGCCTTTTTTGCAGAACTGACCTAAAACGCTCTCGGCGATCGCACCTCCAATTTGGGGCTCTGTACCCGTTCCAAACTCGTCGATCAAAATCAATGTCTGAGAACAGGCTTGACGCATCATCACCTTCATGTTCAATAGATGTGACGAATAGGTACTCAAGTCATTCTCAAGACTCTGCTCATCACCTATATCAATCATAACATCCTTAAACACACCACATTTACTTCGTCCGCTTACAGGTATGCTTAATCCCGTCTGAAGCATATATTGTAAAAGTCCCGTCGTCTTTAAGCACACCGATTTACCACCAGCGTTGGGACCAGAGATGATCAGAATATGCTTTTCAGGGGTAAGCTGGATATCCAAAGGTACCACTGCGGTTGGTTTCTGACTCTCTGTCATTCCACTATCTTCGTTATCTCGTTTTGCACGGGCAAGATGGCGCTCCAACAGTGGATGACGGGCTGCAATGAAGTCGAGATAAGGATAAGACCTCAATTCCGGCTCTACAGCACGCATAGCCTGTGCCAGTTGGCATTTCGCCTGTATCAGGTCGATTTCGGCAAGGAAATGATACGAGTCTAGCATCTCGCGTACATGGGGGCGAATGCAGGACGACATCTTTGTGAGAATACGGATGATTTCCTGACGCTCCTCAGCTTCCAATTCCCGGATCTTGTTGTTGGCCTCCACTACCTCCGTCGGCTCTACAAACACCGTACGGCCCGTGGCACTCTCGTCATGTACTATGCCTGGAATACGACGCTTCAGCGAAGGAACGATAGGTATCACCAGTCGCCCGTCGCGCAACGTTGGAGTTACGTCTTTCTCCACTAAGCCCTCGCTTTGAGCCGAGTGGAGAATGCCGTTAAGAATCCTTGAAATGGAACTTTCCGTTCCGGCCAATTCTTGGCGGATGGCATGCAACTCAGGTGATGCACTATCGCGCATGTGACCATACTTATCGATTATCTGGTCGATCTGCTGGATGATAACCGGAAACGTCGCGATACCGTCCGCAAGATTGTGAAGGGCAGGATAACTCCACTTCTTCAATTCAAGATCTTCTTCCGACTCTGCCTTGTCCTCCAAAGGCTTACCTCTATAAAGAAATCGTACCAATGAGTCTATCGTCGCCAAGGAACGTCTGAGGTCGAATAGCTCGCCCTCTTCCATCCATGTTCCCTCCAACCGCACTCGTTTCAGACTGTCACGCACGTCATAGAAGCCCGACAGTTCGAAGTCTTCTTCTTCCTCAATGATTCTCCGCATCTCACGGTTCTCCTCCATCCAGGTCGCAATCTGTTGAAAATCAGCAGAGAAGTCCATCGCCTCCACTATACTTTTTCCGAGAGTACTCAGACAATAACCTTTTAGCCACGTCCGCACCTCATCGTATCCAATCTTCCTTTCGAAGTTCTTTGGGTATATCATTTCTATTTTATCTAATTTGTCCTTTTATCATTTCTATCTTTCTCCCGGATCTACTTTACTGTCAAATCCAGTTTTACCCAATCTGTTTTTTCCGATCCATTTATCAGATCATATTCATATCATATTTATATCAGATCTTGTTCATATAAAATCTGATTTATATCGACCTGATTTATAAGAGACCCGATTTTATGTCGGATCTAATTCTATTAATAGCTTTTATCTTTTAGCATCAATTCTCATGGCCTCATGGTTTCATTGTCTGCACTTTCTCTTTTTAGAGAGAATACCTACAATCAGCAACCACTCCACCGTATGACATTTATTGCAAAATTACCTCTTTTCATTAAGCTATCTATCTTATTAATGTTAATAATATTTAATCAACTTATGATTTCTTCAGTATTTAATCCCTATTTCAAATGAATTGTGTACCTTTGCACCCACATTCAGAAATGATGCAGGTATATCACACCCATTGGAGAGATGGTAGAGTGGTCGATTACAACGGTCTTGAAAACCGTCGTACCGAGAGGTACCGGGGGTTCGAATCCCTCTCTCTCCGCTGAAAATAATTTACAAGTTATGTAGATTAGTTCACAAAATTCACTAAGTGCCGTAAAATCAATGATTTGCGGCACTTTTTGTTTCTTCGCCTTTCTTCTCTGACCCTCTAAAAAGCCTAATTGTGGTCCCATTGTGGTCCCAATTTGGCTACACATACGGTACAGAAAATGTGCCAGCACAAAAATTGTAGCCAAAGACCCTATTCTGACCACAAAAAGACCCAAATCAGACCACAATAAAATTGTTGAAAATCAGTCGCTTATGTCTAACTTTGCACACGGAAAGTTTTCCGGTACAGGAAACGGGTACCTGTGTTTTTCTGTAGCCAAAACGGCTTCTGAGACGACACCGCCCTCCCCCTGCCGAACTTGAAGTTGCACCATTAAATTAATTAAGCGTATGAGACGTGCATTTAAAGCGGTTTTCTACATTCGTGGAAACTATGTGAACAAGGAAGGGAAAAGTGCCATCATGATTCGCATCTGTCTTGATGGTAGCCGAATCCCTGTTGGAACAACAGGCATCAGTATCGAGCCTGAGAAATGGGACAGTAAACGCCAGCAAGTACGTGGCCGGACTACAGAGGTCCTGCACTTCAACAAGAGTCTCGATGGCATCCGTTCAGAATTGGAGGCCATCAGCGACAAACTCGAAAAGGAAGGCAAGCTGACCCTTGAAAGAGTCAAGTCTGTCTATCATGGCATCGACGAAGACAAAAGCACCATTGGCAAGCTCTTCGAGTCCTACATTAATAATGTAAAGGACCAAGTCGGTGTGAGTCTGAGCCAGACCTCGCTCAGAAAATACCAGCTGTGCCAAAAGCGTTTCATGGAAATGCTCGAGAAAAAGCATCATTGCAAGGATATGTCCCTCAAGGAGCTCAACCCTGTCGTTGTACAGGACTACAAGAACTACCTGATGACTGATATTCGCATGTGCAATAACACGGCAGTAAAGACGCTGAAGACGTTCAAGACCGTTGTCCTCTACGGCATCAAACTTGGGGTCATCCACAAGGATCCATACTTGGGTGTCCGTATGCACTTGGATGCAGTTGACCGTGGTTTCCTCACTGACGAAGAGATTGAGGCCATCATGACCAAGCAATTCGACATTGAACGACTTGAGCTCGTACGCGACCTGTTCGTCTTTTCCTGCTTCACTGGCCTCGCATATATCGATGTCAAGGCACTGAAGCCTGAGAATATCGTCAAGCTTAACGGTGTGGAATGGATTATCTCCAAGCGTGTCAAGACAGAGATTCCCATCAATGTAGTTCTCTTTGAGGGTGCAAAGCTCATCATAGAGAAGTACAAGGATGCACCGAAGAAGAAAGGTCATGTATTCCCGGTCTATTCCAATCAGAAGACCAATGCTTATTTGAAAGAGATTGCAGCGGCATGCGGCATCAATAAGGAGCTGACCTTTCACATGGCCCGTCACACATTCGCAACGCTGACACTGAGCAAAGGCGTACCCATAGAATCCGTTTCGCGTATGCTCGGTCATACGAACATTCGCACGACTCAGATTTATGCCAAGATAACTAATAAGAAGATAGAGAATGACATGGCTAAGTTCTTCAAAGACAAGACTATATGCGACTTCAACAAGGAGTCTGCAACTATGACAAGTAAGGATAAAAAGACTTCCAAAACAAAAGGAAAGAAGGACAACAAAGCGACTGATAGGGCTTGACAGCACGTCAACAGTCAGAATATGACTATTGTCTCTTAGTTAAGAAGGACTCTTGATGCTATATGTGTCAAGAGCCCTTTTACTTTATAGGAATGACAACCTGTAAAGCATACGACAGCAGCACAGAAAATGATACGATGAGTCCCCTTGAAAAAGTGCCTTAAAACAGAGGAGTGTCTAAAAATACTTTCAGTTTAAAACTATAGTGTGCAAATAATGCCTATAGATCTTGTAAAATGAAGTTCATAGACCCAATATATGGCTTATTTTGTCTCTAATACTTATAAATTGAAAGCACGCTGACTTTTTAAAGTGGACTCATACGATTATTTATGTAGCCAAATTGTAGCCAATACTCCTTTTAAAAATGTAGCCAATCTGTGTAGCCAAATTGTAGCCGCAGTCTCGTACAATTGTAGCCAACATGCCTATAATAGTAATGGAATCAGCGAGTTATAACGTAATATATTAGCTTGGGGGATACACAGAAACTCAAATTATTTACTTGGCAAAAGAGGAAAGCAATCGTTCTCGAATCGTATCGTTCTATGGATTGTGTGCTGCCAACGGAGATGAAGCACGGCAAGAGTAAGCAAAGCCTCTTGCCGTCAGCGAAAGCGAAGTTGGTACGCACTCAATCCTAAGAACATAAGCCTCCATCCTCTCTCCCCTGCCGCCGGATGTCACGTCTGGCGGTTAAAGCGGTGCAACGCAGTTGCATGGCTTTAAGGGATTGGTCATCCAGACTGATTATCTGAGCATCAATACCAACATCCCGTGCCTTACTGCTTGAAAACAAATAATTCTTTATTACAAGTGGTATCTCGAATTTATTGCGTAAATTTGTGGCAATAAACATCAATATGTATGATAGACTTCAACGAGATTCATAAAAAGCCGTATCATTTCACATTGGAACGTGTAGATCCCTACGATGAAAACGTACCGAAGGCCATTATCCCTGCTGACAAGAACCTCTACTTCCTTCCGGAAGAGATGCTGGAACTCCGCCGCTTCTACAAGACCTATGGCCGTGATGCTCCTTTCGAGGAATTGGAGGACTTTGCACCGGATTCTTATGATAAGGACTGGTGAGCCATGCTTGATTATCTCTACAGTTGCACATCCATCGACATGATGGTGGCAGAGGCAGCCGCCTATCCCGACCCGGTATTAAACAAAGACGGCAGACTTGCCACACTGATGCGCGATTTGCCCTACAATCTCGATGACTACTGGATTACTCCACCCGAAGAGCTCATCAATGATGTCCTTGATGACAATTTTACGGATTGGATGAGTCTGGTGAATAAGCTCGATTTGGACAATGCCCAGTTGGATGCCGAGGCAGAACTTTTTGAATAACGGAAGGTTCTGATAGAACGAACTAATTCTTCCTTTCAAGAATATCCATGAACTGCGGATGCCGCTCATACCACGCGGAGGCGAATGAGCAGATGGGCTTTACTTTCAGTCCCTTGCTGACTGCATAGTCGTTTACGGCACTGACAAGCACACCGCCAATGCCCATACCCTTCTTGAAGGCATAGGTATGGTTAATGCTCATGACGTTCCCGTCAAACGAGAACTCCAGTCGGCCAACAATTTCCTCACCATCTAAGGCAAGTACCTTGCCGCCAATATTAGTAGTCTCAATCTTTGTCTCCATATCGGGCGCAAAGGTACGACATTTCCTCGACAATTCTGTTGTGTAGCGTTGCATTACATTATTATATATGTGATACTTCAAACATTGCGTAAGCCCAACAAAAGCTTGACTTCGCCCTTATCGACATGGACGTAAGGGTGAAGTGAAGCATTCAAGGGCTTGTGCGCAAGGCGTGTGGCGGAAGAAGTGTCGAAGTGCAACCGAGAAGCTTCTTCCGCCACTTGCCTTGCACACTGATTACCTTCCCACTGGGCTACGCCTCCCCAAGCTCCGCCCCCATCTCTAAGAACATCGGTCGGAAGAGCTCGTGCATTCTCCAGTTCTTGCCTTGTGCCAGCGTGACTTTCTTGCCATTGTCGAACTCGGCGACAACACTGTCCTTGCCGAATACAAGGTTTCCATGAGTGAGCTCCCAATAGCCAGGATGCGGATAGATGACAGGCCGGATCTTCCTCAGAAACTCTATCTGCTCACCGGACAGCTTGTCCATCATACGCATATAGTCGATGAACTGCTGCAGCGAGGCAACACTGTCCTCCTCAAAAGCCGTCGAGAGGATGTCGAACTCTCCGAAGTCACGAATCTGAATGCTGTACCCGCTCTGCCGCAGCACGTCAAGCCCGTAGCCGTTGATGAACATCCAGCTCACCGGCCCTGTCGTCGCATTGACACGCCCCGTCTGCCAGCCAAAGACCTCAAAAAGCCGGTCTGCGTCCTGTCCGATGGCCGCCCAACGTTTTGCATTCGGCTTGCCGCAAGGGAAAATGACGATATGCACGTCCTCCTCGCGCTTGGTTGCCTTGAGCAGGATGTCCACGAGCTCGCGGTTCCAGTTCTCCATTTCCATCCACTTCAGAGGGTTGAAGCTCAGCTTCCATCTGATGAAGACATCGAGAACCTTGTCGTTGGCACCCTCCGCGTAGTCATCGAGGATGCCCAGCTGATTGTCCTTGTTGGCAGGACTGTCCATGTCTGTGAACGACAGGCCATAGTCTTTCAGCAGCTTGCGCCACTGCTTGAACTCCTCCATGCTCTTGACTGAGAGCAAGGCATCGTAAGCCTTCTTGAGCTCCTTGTATTGGAACTGCTCCGGGTTCTCGTCATAGAATTCCAGGATTTCGATGAACTGCATTCTGAGCAGGTTCACCCACGTCATGTTAAGTGTTTCCATAGTAGTGTCTGATTAGTTGGTTTGACTGATGGTTGATTGGTTTTTGGTTCATGGTATCGGCAGCTCAAAGGATTTGTACACCTGCCTGCCCTCCTTGTCTATGAAGCACCACCGCTCCGAGCGGTACGGCAGTTCGGCTGCATCCACGCACTGGTAGTCAATCTTCACTTTCCATCCGCTGAACTCACCCTTTTTGTCACCTTTCATGATGAGCGAGCGAATCTCAGCCATGCTGCGCATCTGACGCTCCGCAAGGCTGACGACATAGTGGTCGGCAGGATTGAAGCGGTTCATGTTGTCGGTGCGCTTCATGATGGTGTCCGTCACCACCTGCATCGTTCTGAGCATCCCTTTTACCTCGTCCTTGGTGAAGTAGCCTGCTCCGAATGCCGAGTCCGGCTCCGAGACGGCAAGCACACGCAGCTGCTTGGGATAGTCCACACTGAGCTCCAGGTTCTCCTTTGCCAGTTTCTTCATCTTCTCACTGGAGTTGCCGCACGACATCAGCAGTGCGGCACCCATTAGTAGCAATAATGACTTCTTCATATTCAATCGGTTATCGTCCATACTTGAAGTTGTAGTTGGTCACGTTGCCGAAGGCCTTGAACTTCACCTTCTTTGTTGGCGGTGCGATGAACTCCTCACCCGTCTGTGGATTGCGGCAGACACGCTCGCCGCGCTCCCTGACGTAGAACTTCCCGAAATCGGGGATGATGACCTCTCCGTCCTCACGGAGAATGTCAGACACAGCACAGAGGAAGGCATCGACGGCCTTCTCCACTTCCTTGATGGAAAGGCCGGTCTCCAAGGCCGCCTTTCTCAGCAGTTTCTTCTTGTTCATAGTACTCATGTTATTGGTTAGAATGGTTTGTAATCAGTTGAAAGAATTCTCAGTTGTAGATATTGTAGTCAGCCACAATTCGCTTGTGGTCGTCAGACAACCGCAGGTAAGCCTTCGACAGCGAACCCTTGTCGTCGATGAGCATCACCTCATTTCTTGTGACACCATCAGTAAGCAGCTCCCGCAGCTCGTCCAATGTTACCTCATGTCCACGGACATGTCGCCAGAGCGTGAGATGGTACGGCTCGCCGAGCTTCTCATGGCAGGAGCAGTTGAACGCCACCGGACTGACCAGTACATCCTCGCCGCAGACAGGACACTTGCCGACTACAGACGACAGCGACATGCCATAGACATCACTCTCCATCAACACCGCCGAGAAGATACGTCCCTGTGAGTTGAAGCATCCGTCGAGCACTGTCGGATGCCCGTCAAGATAAGCCTCTATCTCGCGCGGCAGGATAAAGCGGTGGCTGAGGATGCCGTTGCAGTGCCACTTGCAGGGCTCGCCCTTGTCAAAGTAATGCTCACAGAAGTACCCCTTTGAGGTAACCTTGATACGCCCTCCACAGTGAGGACAGCGGTGTTCCAGGTATTTCCCTTCCGGCACAACCATGAGTTTGTCACTCCCCACCTCAATATGAGCGAGGTATTGTTTTCCCTTTCTGTCCTTGAATGTCAGGACACGGCTTCTTCCAGTGTCCTCCAGTTCCTTTCTGATTGCGTCCGTGATTTGTACGCCACGGATTGATTTCTTGTTTTCCATAGTTCTAAAAGTTGATTATTGATGATTAAAATGATTAGTAGTTCTAAAAGAATTGTTTCTGATTAGTAGTTGACAGTTAATGCGTTACTGCAAACAGCTAAAGTTACTTGTGGCTAAAGATGCTTTGTTAAAGGTGTTCCGCTACAGATACTTCCAGTCAAGTATCAGTCCGTCCACGATAGCCTTTCCCGACATCACCGTTGCCCAACCGTCAGGGTCGAGTCCGAACCAAAGGTCGTTCCACGAATACGTCCTTATCTGCCAAGCCAGCAGCCACAGGTCCGTGTTGATGCTCTCCAGACGTGTGACAATCTCGTTGGCCACATAGTACCGCTCCGCCGAGTTCAGCAGATTGACCTTGTGCTTCTCCGTCTTGCCGTCAGCGTTCGTCACATTATAGCTTCCCGAAGTCACCAGCTGCTTCATGAACGGATAGAGCGAGAGCATCTGCGTGGTAGCATCCATGAGCTCGTCTGACACCAGGACGGCTATAGCGGTTCCTTTCAGATTGCCCGGTATCGACTTTCTGAGCAACGCCATGTTCTTCGGTATCTCCACGCCCACGAGCTCAGCGGCACGCTTGATCTGATAGATATTCTGCATGGCACCCTGCGCGTTCTGCAAGTAGCCCAGCATCTTGTTTTCCAAGGAGTGCATCCGCTCCATAGCCACAAAGACACTGGCTTCCGAGGCTATAATCGCCTTCTGCGTCTTCTCACGCTTCTTGAAGAGCTTCTTCAGTATTTCCGTCTGTGTGGCCACCGCCCCTGTCAAGGCCGGGTCTGTCTGCTGTGCGAAGCCGCAGACTGAGCAGGACATGGCCAGCAACAGACAAAAGATTTTTCTTTTCATAGTTCTTCGGTTGTTATGGCCACGGACAGCCCTTACGGTACGGACTTGAAAAGTTGGTGCCGGAAGGATGCACCGTGGCCTCGTTCATACTCTCCCATACACATTTATACGGGACTTCACATCTTAAAACCGCTTCTGCACTCGTTGCGCTCTCGCAGCTCCGTTCTTATCCTCGTGAGATTCTCGTCCCGCTGGAACTTCGTCTTAAGCTGCAGAGCCTCCAAGGGCATGCCTCGGACAACGTCGTTCCAGTCCTTGTAGTTCACGGGTGGCTTGCGGACTTCGATACGGTCAGACAGCTTCATGTGTTTGGCAAGTTCCTCCACGGAAGCCTTGCCTACAGGAATCTCAAACTTCTTACCTTCGGTCTCAATGCCGAGCATATCACCGTTCTGAGTGATGGTGAGCCGCTTGCCGTCGAGCAGCGCAGCCATTCTCATGCCGTAGATACGTCCCGGCAGGTCGTTGTCGAAACAGTCCACCGCCTTGGCCATGCAGTAGTGCTTCATCAGTCCCGACACCTGCCCGTTGGACAGCGCACCGCCCACAGAGACGAATGCCGAGTGCGGCAGGTCAATCTTCGCCCGGTTCGCCTGATAGAACGACATGGCATCGTAAGCCGACTCACAGAAATAGACATGCCGCAGCCTCGCTTCATTGCGTGGCTGCGGCAAACCGATAGAGGGGGATCATTCTATTTCGATGAACACAGGCTCGCCCTCGTCGCGGTGGTCGATGACTTGCATCAGACGGTAGAGGGTGCGGCGGCTGTCGGTGACCTTGCCCACATCGGTGTTCCGCCCCACGAGGATGCAGCCCTCGGTGTCCTTGGCGGTGTTGCCGCTGTGGATGCGGATGCCACTGTAGCGGGGCACGCCGACGAGCAACGGGAGCCAGCGGTGGAACCGTGGACTCATCGTCACCACCACGGGGTAACGGCCTTCGGGGATGGCGGTCTTGCCCTTAGTCTTGCGGCCGCCGTGGTGGAAGTCGACCCAGTGGGGTTCGAGGGCGTCGCTGAAATAGGTCCACGGGGCGAGCGTGCCGCGCTCCCGGCGGCGGATGCTGAGGCGGCCGATGGTGTAGGCCGGGCGCTTCGCGATGCGTTTCAGATGGAGTTCTATCATAGCTTTTCAGTTTTAGTCGAATACCTATAAATGTTACGGTGTTACGGTGTTACGGTGTTACGCTTCACCTTCTTGTATCTTTGCCCTTTGTCGCCTTTTTGTCTTGGCAACGGCTCGACCCACCCCGCCTCACGCCACCGCTTGATAATCATCCGGGCAGCGGCATCGGAGACATCATTTTTCAGCGCGAGGATGTCGTGGGAGGTGAAGGTGTCGGCGAGTCGGTCGAAGACGGCTCGGTTCTTGGAGTTGCGGCGGGTGTCATCAGCGTCGGCGGCATACTGCTTACGGAGGACATCGCCGAAGAGGCGGCACTGCTCCTGAAGGACGTATTCTGCCATCATCAGGGCGAAGTCGATGACGTGCTTCGTCTCCTTCTCGCCCGAGAGCAGGCACGCCACCACGCCGCAGCGCATGCCGATGACGGCTGCCCGTCGGCGGTAGGTGTCCATGACGCGGTCGATGCGCTGGAGCGCCTGCTGACGCTTGTCCTCGACCCACTGGGCGATGGCGCGGCGCAGCCGTGGCGTGTCGACAAATCCGTGCTTGGCGCGCAGCGTGCCGACGGCATCGAGGATGGCCTGGGCATCACGGTCTTTCCGGTCTTGGAAGGTGGGCATTGGCGCGAAAGCCGAGTCGGGCATCTCGCTGACGATGACGCGCGAGGAGAGACCGTTCTCGATGTTCTCGCCCTTGAAGCACTTGCCGAGGGCTCCGTAGGTGCCGAGGATGGTCCAGTTGTAACCCACGCTGACCATTCCGCTCTCGGCCTGGTCGCTGTTGTAGTCCTGACCCCACTCGTCGTGGTCGAAGGCCAAGCGGTAGATGTCGTACTTCGACGACCACGAGCCCGCTCCGTTGGTCTTGCGCAATGTGTCGAGCTCGGAGCAGAACGAATAGAGCGTATGGCCCTGGGCGTTCTTGAGTCGTTTGAGGAGCGTGGAGCATGAGATGGTGATGGGCACGTCGCGGATCAACACCTCCGGTTCGGGGTCGAGTTTTTCGTTGGCTCGCCGGTTCTTGCGTTTCTTTTTCCACTCGTCCTCCTTGCGCCGCCCCTGTTCGTCGTCCTCGTCCATGGGCTGCCGCCACAGGTCGATGATGTCCTTGCAGATGCTCTTGCCCGAGGCTTGCTCACCGACGACGATGCTCATCAGTCCGAGCCGCTGCTCGCGTCCGTCGCAGTAGCGGAAGGTGACGTCGTCGGCATAGGCGGCAGCCATCGGCAGCAGGGCACAGAGCGCCGGCATGCGCATCTGCTCGGGCACTCCCGTGAGGCTCTGCTTCAAGCCGGGAATGGGCGGGATGGCCGTCTCGCCGTCCGAAGGGTTGGCAGGGGTTGTGTCGGCGGGCTCTTCCGGTTCTTCCTCGTCCTTATCTTTCTTCTCCTTAGAGAGTTGGGCGAGCTGTTCGGCGCGTGCGTTGATGCGCTGCACGGTGGCTGACATGATCTTCGAGTCGTCGTGATATTTGGCGTAGAAGTCGTGGATGAGCTGGCGGCAGTCGGGCTCCTGGAAGAACTCAGGCATCCGCCGCTCCACCACCGCCATGGCCTCCGCCTCGGAGAGCAGGCGTGCGGCACCGACGCTGAGGATGGCAAGCAGCGAGTTGTGGCGGGAGCCGCGTGCGTTGATGTCCACGTCTTTCAGCCCCGCCTGCTCACGGCAGAGGTCGAAGACGAAGAGGGGCTTGGAAGTTTCCGACGCTGCTGCAGGTTTTGCCGTGCCACCATACGATTGTGGGAGGACGGTGGCATCCTGTGATTGTGGTGGTACGGGATTTACCGATTCTGACGCGGCTGCAGGTTTTGCCGTAGGGGCGGGGGGTTTCCCCGCCATAACCCCCTTGTCGGTAATATTTTCTTCCTGTGGGGTTGAATTTCCACCCTGCGGGGTTAGGGCGGGGATAAACCCCGCCCCTACATTGAACAATCCCTCCTCATTGCAAAAGAGCACATACTCTTCCGGCACTGCAAACGAGCAGCGCGCCAAATCCTTGCAAGCCTCATCAAAAGCCTCTAAGCCTATCTGCTTCGCCAGCCACTGCTGCGCCTCCACAAGTCCCATGCCCTGCGGGATAATGAACACTAAGCGAAGGCCCTCACCGCTGGGGGTCTTATGGGCGAGGACGATGCCCAACTCTTTCACGCGGGCCTTGATTTTCTCATTGAAGAAGACCTCGGGCGAGCCCTTGATGTGGTCGATGTCAAGTATCGACAGTCCCGAGGCTATAGCCTCAGCATTGAGCCTCCGCCCGTTCTTGAAATGTGCGTGAAAACAGAAGGCAGGGAGCCGTTTCTTCAACTCGGTCTTCTTCGTCTCGAAGTCCTCGCGGCTCATCTCGCCCCGCAGCAGCTGCTCGTGGCAGTCGGCAATTTCGGCACAGGTCTGGCCGACGATCGTCGAGCGCATCACCGTGTGAAGAATCTTGGCAGTGCATGGCACCGTATGGTGCGAACGAATGTTTTGAATATAATCGAACATATTTTTTTGTTTGGGAAGTCCGGAAGCCCGGAAGTTCGGAAGTCCGGAAGTCCGGTCATTACACTTGCAAATGTTTTGGGTATTACCAGCCATTTGACTGAACTTCTGGACTTCTGGACTTCTGGACTTCAATATTTATTCCTCCATATTCTGTTCCACGAAGCTGGCGGCATCGTCCACCTCGTCGTAGATGATCTCCGCCGGGTCGGTGGTCTCCTCGCGCGGAATGCTCATGTAGAGCCGGATGCGCTTGCTGTTGACCGTCGTGGTGGAGTGCTTGGTCTTAAACTGCCGCTTAGGTAGCTGCTCAGATTCGTTGCTCTCACTGTACGCCCGGAAGCAGAACTCCTCGGGCGAGTTTTGACAAATGGTGCCACGCACACGCTTCGGCGTGGCAAGGATGCGGCGGTAGTCGTCATCGGATAATATCAGATTAATCTTCATAGTCATTTGTTTTTTCAATCATCGGGATGATACCCATTTTCTTAAGAATGTCGTAGAGGAAGAGCCGGCCGCGCTGCGTCCATCGTGTGTACATGCGGCAGCCGTCGGTGCCGTCGTTGTGGCGGTAGTTGAACGTATAGCTCTGCACCAGTCCCCGGTCCTTGTAGGCCGCATAGAGCACCCACTGCCCGCCGACGCTGTACTGTATGCCGGCGCGTTTGAGGATGCGGTTGAGCGCCACTGCCGACATGCCGTAGTCCTGCGCCACCTGCGAGACGCTCACCGTTTCGGGGCAGGCGAGGATCAGGACGGTGTAGTCGGCCAAAGGCTGCAGCTTCCTCACCCGCTGCTCAGCCTCGCGGCGCATGTTCTGCTCCTGCTGGAGATTCTTCAGCAGCGCGATGCCGAACTCCGGAGATGCGATGATCTTCTCTATCGTCGGTGCCGTGGCATAGGCGCCGTGGCGACGGATGGAGGGCAGCACCTCAGCGGTGACCCAACGCTTGAACTTCTTGGCAGAAGGGAGCTTCGAGGAAAGAGTGAGGAAGTAAAGGCCCGACTCGTTGATGAACGTTGTCGACGAGACCACATTCCCATTTTGGGAATCTGCTTTCAGCATAACCTTTTGCTTGTCCTCCTCATCCACGTGAACCATGACCGCTTTGCTTGCGTTACTGTACCCTAATGCCACTGCCACGTCCTTTCCCACGAACCACGGTTCACCGTCTCTCTCGATAGCCCGGATATCTCCGAACATCTCATGATGGAAATTTATCAATTCGTTGTTCATCGTTTCTCAATTTTTATGATTCGTACATTGTTAAACCATCTCCCGTCTTTCTCGTGGGCGTAGAAGCTCAGTCCAGCCTCCACGATGTCGCCTTCCTTGAAGTCGGGGCTCTCTGCCCAGTCGTCTCGCAGCGTGGCCACGATGAGGTCGGGGTACATCACAGCCTCGGTTGATTCGAGCACGACCTCACGGCTCTTCCACTCCTGTCCTGTCCGCTCCGACGTGCCCTGAAGGAGGGCGAGGAGCTTGACTACTTTGAATTCTTTCTTCATGTCGCTAAAACATTAAAAAATTAATAATCCGTTGAATGGAAGGTGCGCACCTCCTTGTTTGTGCCAAACGTGAACAGCCTCAGCCATAACGAAAAAGCACCGCAACCAGCAGCTGACTGATTACGGTGCAAAGATAGAAGAATGTTGGAAATAAAAATCCCTATATAGGTACTATAGATAGTTCCTATATAGGGAGTATGATTACTGATAATGAACGACTTATATTCTACTCCTCATTGAATATTTTGTCTATTTCTTCAGCCCTTTGTGGCCGGTTGCCAGTGTCTTGCATCCGTTTCTTCTCTTGGGCGAGATTATTCATATTCCAAAGCTGTTCAAAAGGCTTCCAACGATTGGGCAATTTTAGGGCATCAGCCATGCAGTCGGCTATGTACATTGCAATCTGTCTTGATACGCCCTTGCACCGCTGACAATGCTCGTCCACAAAACCTGCCTCCATCAATTTGCGCCAAAACTCTTTGGCTTTGTCGGTAGCGAGACTTGGGGGAATTTCACCATGGGCTTCGCGGCTTTCTTCGTTAATGGGCTTGGGCTTCTTTACCGAAGTGGTGATGAAGTCGCCGTGAACTTCAATCTTGGCATTGTTGAAGATGGTAGGATTGCTACCCGTCTCAAAATGCATATTGTAATTGTTCTCTATTTTATCCTCTTTCATTTGACATTAATTGTTGAACCGTTTGCTAATTGTGGATTAGAGCCAGCTTGAAAATTTTGATTATAAATATTGGTAATGCCCGCTTGGGTTGCTTTCTCCTCTACAATTTTCAATTTATTCAGCTCTTTGCATTCTTCCAAAATCTCATTCAGATTGTCTTCGTCGATACTGATTCCGGCTATTCTCTGCTGATGCCGGTCGTAATAGTCAGGGTCGCAATCCGCCGCTCGTCCAAACAACTCCATAGCAAGACCGATACCGTCGGCTTTCTCACAGACGAGCCGGGCCACAACAGAAAGCACGATACAGGCAGCAGTAAAGGGTTCTTTGTACGCTATTCCACTTTCTACCAGCATTCTCTTTGCGTGTCTTGCTATTCTGTCAGCAAGTTGCGATTCTGGCTCCGTCCCTTCTGAAGATTCAACTTCTAAAAGTGTATGCGCAATCGCAGAAGTGATGGTATCTTCCTCGACCATGAAATTTTGCTCAAGCCAATCATTGGCAACCGTAGCTGCAATTTGTTCTATCCTCATCTCCTTACTTGTCTTCATAACCCTTTAATGACTCATATATCTTGTCAAGTTCATCATTGAGCATAAAAGTTCCCTTCAGCCCGGGCGCCCCGCTTATGAAGTCGGCCAAGTCGCGTTCCAGCAATTCTGTGTGGGCATATAGTTTATCTTTGGCCCGGACAATGCTCATATCATTGAACTGCACGTTGATTTGATAGTGCTCCTTGCTGGCGAACATTTCCGTTGCACGGAAGTCGGCCTCCGCCATTTTCATCTCCTTTTCGTCGCCTACCGCGTAGTTTGCCTTGAACGAGCCATCGGAACTGCCGCTCTTTCTGAGCAAGTTCATCAAGATGTAGAGAGCTGTGTCTTTCTGAGGCTTGTTTTCATCGTCTTCATCATCCGCCGGGAAAAGGTATTCTATCGACCTGACACGCTTGTTTTTCTTTATGATTCGTTCCATCACTGTTTTCCACAACTCACCTTCCCGTGCCACAGGCTCTATCTCCATGATTCGACCATGCTCACGCAAATAGTTGCTCACCGACTCAGCAATGAGATCGGCCACGCGCTGGGTTGAATTGTTGTCACCCCGGCGTTTCTTGAACGAGGAATTCTTCTCAATTCCGATAATCTGCCGTCCCTCGCGGTTGTCGATGACAACATTCAGAAAAGGGTGGCTGTCTTGCTTCTCGGTCTTGAAGTTCTCGTCGGTGATGGGCAGCTGCATGTTGTTTTGCAGTTGCATGAGTCCGACACCGTCATGGTAATAGATACGATTATGGTACTTCTCCACATCGCCCTTGCTCTTAGTGTGCATGATGCGCAGCTCTGCTTTCGCCAGCTTGCTGCCGAGAACATCCCTTGGTGTTCCGGTCTCCTCCTCGGCTACAAGGCTTGGCTCTGCCGGCACTTCCTTGAATTTGTAGCGATAAAAATAGTAGTCGTTCACTGTTTTCCAGTTCAATAGTTGGTTTATAATTTTTTATTTTATCCCCAAGAAGTCACTCAGAGGTCGGATCTTGGCAACAAAAGTGTTTCTTGATTCTTTCAGGTTGGGCAACTCCTTGATAGGTATAGGATGAGTATTATCAAACTTGAGTACGATGTAGTAAGGCGCATGGGCTGGTTGAAAACCATATTGCTCTAAGGTTTCCTTGGTCCAGATATTGAAGTGACCGTGCGATTTCAACCTGAACAGATGGCAGTCGTCACCATCGGTATGCAGGAGCACATAGGACAACCGCTCAAAGCCCGGTGTGATGCATAGCGAGCCCTGAGAGTCTCCGGCGCGAAGATAGCAGATGCCCTCCTCAATCATTTTCTTTTTTAGGCTCTTTCGGCAATGGTTCACCATGACGGTCACTTCCTCGTTGTTCTCTGAAATCTTTTTCAGAATTATCTTGCGCTTCTCCGCGTCTTCTATCTCTGCCTTGCGCTGTATACCGTAGTCAAGATACCCCCGGCTTTGGTCTATACCGATGAAACTCCGCCCGAGCAGATTGGCGGTGATGCCCGTGGTACAGCTTCCTGCAAAGGGGTCAAGAATCAGCTCTCCCTCTCGTGTCGCGGCGAGGATAATGCGATAGAGCAGCCGCATGGGTTTCTGCGTGGGGTGCTTCCCCAGCCGCATCTCCCATGAGGACAGAAAGGGTATGCGCCACACGTCTGGCATTCGTGCCCCACCGTTGAGCTGCTCCATGACATCGCAGTTAAAGAAATGTGGCACTTTCTCCGACCTTCTTGCCCAAACAATATATTCAGCAGTGAAGTTGAAATAGTTGCGCGATAAAGTGGGTTTGGCGTCGGTCTTCTGCCAAACGATGATGTTGAGAATCTTATATCCCAATTCCGTCATGCAGGTGGCAACAGAGAAAATGTTGTGGTAAGTGCCCGAGACGAAAATGGTGCCGCTGTCTTTCAGAACGTCACGGCACTTGGATAGCCACTTCATGTTGAAGGCGTTGATGTTCTCCATACTCATAGCACGATCCCACTCTCCCTTTTCAAAGCTCTTCCACGTGCCGTTGATGCACCGCGAATGGCCTTGCGACAGGAAATACGGTGGGTCGGCAAAGATCATGTCAACCTTGCAGCCGATATGATCCAAGACCTCCATCGTATCGCCTTGGATGAGGTTGAAGTCTTTGTCTTCCGATTGGTAATAGTAATCCATCTCCTATGCAAAATTTAGTTCCAGTTGCATATTCGGAAGAGCAACAGCCTCTTGGAGGTCGAAGTTGTACACCATGGCTTCCACCATGGCATGACGGTTCTCGATATGCCCCCCGCCAAAGTAGAAATGCTCCTGGGTAAGGACGTGGAACTGATTCCAGTACCGCTCAATCATCTCGTTGCCCCGGAACTGGTTGTGATGCCATGTAGAGAGAATGAAATGGGCTGGGGTGTGTAGAAGCGCGTCGAACAGCGCCTCCTCGTCCTCAGCCGTCCAACCGTTGTAATAATCGACATACCGGCCGAAATAGGGAGGGTCGCAATAAATCAAATCGCCCTCTTGCGCCCTGTGAATGGTATCTAAGAAGTTTTGGTTGTCAAACTCCCAATGATGGCGACGTATCACCTTGCGGACAGCATCCACTTGATTGCATATCTTGGTGATGTATGCGGGTGAGAAGCGATGGGGCTTCTTGCAGAAGGGTATGTTCCACCCTCCCTGTCTGTTGAAGCGCATCATCCCGTTGAAGCCTGCCCGTGAGAGAAATATGAAATCAAAGGGGCTGTGCTCCTCGTTGAAGCGGTCTCTGACAAGCCGGTAGTGGGCGTATCCGTCCTCGTCGGCCTCTGCCAACAGCTCACCCTCGTGCGTGAGATAGCCACGCATGTTCTCCGGGGTGATTTCGCCATTGAGCACAGCATTGTAGAACCGGATGATGTGTGGGTTGCTGTCGCCGACGATATGGTTGCCACCCACGGGCGCATTAAAGCCGACGACGCCCGTTCCGAAGAATGGCTCTATCCAGTTGGTGTGCGGCAGATCCAGCCCAGACTGCCTGATGACGGTGTTGATCCAAGGCACAAGTTTGGTCTTGATGCCTTGTGACTTGATTGGTGGTATGATAGTGGGCATAAGTTTTATCCTTTACAATTTCTCCAATATATCCTTCTGTGTGGCAAGATACTCTTTATATGTCTTTAGATTGTGGTAGTGAGGGGTCCCTATCCCTGCATTACGCGCATCTGTCTTGTTGAAATAGTTTTTCCAATAGTCATCAAAGACATCCTCGCCCAATTCCGCAAAGGGTCCTTCGCCATTGATAAGTTTCTCGATGTTTGTAATGCCGCCGATGTTGCGCGTGTTCCCGCTGCCGGGTATATCGTTGGCTATCTTCCACTTGGGTTGAACAAAGAAAATAAACTGTTCGATGACGGAGTGGATGACTGCCAATTCATCTATGGAATAAACATTCTTCTCGTTTGCATCAATCACACTCTGCTTGTAGAGCATGCCTAAAACGGTATGAGAGCTATAAGAATTATAGGAATGGTCCATGTTCATCACTGAGTCTCTGTTTCTGAAATATCCCCAATAAGATCCGAGCGTAAGCCCATTGACGGACTCGCCATCGTAGTAGCTCGACTTAAAATCTACTGCGAACAAATGACCTTCCTCATCTTTGAATGTCAGGTCGGGATAATAATTCTGCTTCGAAGGCAACTCCAGTATCATCCCATGGTCTCGGGCAAACTTGTCCAGCTTTGGAATAAGGAGAATTTCGATGATCTTGGAGACCACCTTCGTGTCGTTCGTAATCGTATAGACGTTTTTGTCTATGTCTATGAACCCCTTGACAATCCAGTCGTGGCTGTCGGTCTCCAGAAAAGTCTTGTATGTTTTTACTTCTTCTGACAACAGAAAAAAGAATTGGTCTTTGTTCATATATGATATTTTTATATTCCTTATTAAATCAAATTGTGATACGTAACTGCAAATATACGACAATTTCTTCTTTTTACAAAGCATAGATAACTATTTTTTGAAAACGCACGACAAGTCTCCAACTCTCCGCCCCTTTTCTTTTCTCTCCTCAACCGTAACAACGTAACACCGTAACACCGTAACATTTATAGCTATCGCATGTCGGAAACATTATGATTGTAAAATAATAAGAAGAAATATATAATTGATATAATATACTAATTATTAATATATTAAATAATATTATAATATATAATAATATAATATATTTTTACTCTATAGTCTCATTTTCTGACCCATTTGCGGCGTTTTGCCGTTATCGGCCTTATGTTACGCTGTTACGGTGTTACGGTGTTACGCATGATAGGAGTAATGAACAGTGAGCAATAAGCAGTGAGTAATGAGCAAAGAGCAGCCCCCGTCCTGCCAAACAATCTGTTTGCTTTGAGCGAATAATAATTACGCCCCTCGCAAACCATAAATTCAGAAAAATGAGGTTTACTGCTTGCTGTTAACAGATTTTAACCGCAATAGACCGTCCAAATTTGGAAACGGGGCGATTGTGTAGTACCTTTGCATCAGAAACTTCTAAATCTATTTGCTTATGCTACACTACAAAGTTTATCAAAACAAGTCCAAGGGCAACAAGGCCTACGGCAAGTGGTTCGCCCGTGCCACCGTCAACCAAACCATCGACCTGGAAAAGCTCGCCGAGCACATGGCCAACCACAACACGCCTTACTCCAAGGGTGCCATCTATGGCGTGCTGACCGACATGGTGAACTGCATCCGCGAGCTCGTCCTCGACGGCAACGCCGTGAAGATCCCCAACCTCGCCATCTTCTCCGCCGGTCTGACCACCAAGGGCGCTGAAACCCGAGAGACTTTCCTACCCTCACGAAACATCCTCTCGGCGCATCTCCGTGCGCGCTCCACCGGCGACTTCACCCGTGCCGAGCTCACCTCCGCGGCGCAAATGCAGGAGGCCGACGCCTATGACCGAGGTACCGGCAAGACGGTGACTCCGGCAGAGGGCGGAACAGACAACAATCCGTAGCCTTAGAGAGTGAGGAGTGATGCCCCGCTCCTCACTCTCTCATTCCGATCCCCTCCTACTTAATTGCTAATTGCTAACTTCTAATTCCTAACTAACTATGTCCGCAGAAAACAAGAAAGAAACCTGGAAGATGATCATCAACATGGTCATCTCCATCCTCACCGCCACCGCCACGACCTTCGGTCTGACCAGCTGCATGGGTTGGTGAACGAAGTAAAAACGGATACCCCCGCTCCCCCCCGCTCCCGTCCTTTATTCAAGGTATGAGAGCGGGGGATTTATTTCGAGACAGTTTCCGGAAGAGGGCTGCGCCGTGAGGCAAGGGGATCAGACGGCCACGTGAGTGGCACTCACCCATCTTCCATTTTCATGTGGTCTTTAAATTGTAATGAAGAAAAACCTTAACAAACTTATGTTACAAACCATTTCAACCAAAACCATCATGAACTCCTGCATGAGCGCATGCAAGAGAATCCCCGTGAAGCGTGTAGCCGCCTTCCTCGGAATGTTCCTTTTCTGTGCCGTCATGACCTTCGCCCAGAGCAAAGGAGTCGGCGGATTCACGAAAGCCATCTCTGAGGTGACGGATTACCAGACCCCTGTGAGCAACCTGATGAAGGCCATTGCTGCCGTTATCGCACTGGTCGGTGCGTTCTCCATTTATTTCAAGATGCGTGCGTCCGTTAATGGATATGTGCTAAATGCCTCTTTAGCAAGAGGATAGGTTTGACTCGAAGACCTACTCCCAAACGACTTACCCGGTTAAGGAAACTTTAAGGGGAACATAGCATGTCGTAAGTTTTAATGAGCCTTAACAAATTTTGTTACATAAGCAAAATTAAAAAGACTTAATTAATTCAAAGCGGAAAGTCACCTAACTGTCATGGTGCGACTGAACCGCAAGGGAGAAAGACAGACATGAGGATGAAGTCTGGATTGATTGAACGATAGTCTTGCGACAATTGAAGTGGTTATGGCGAAAGACAGTTGAAATCGCCATAGTGTTGACAGGCAGCTTCCCTGCATTTGAAGTTTGTCCAAGAGAATGTCACACCGCAGCCGCAATAAGCGGAAAGAGACGAAAGTCGCATCCGACAGTCTGCCGCGCTAATAGTTGGCGCATATCTAAACGGAGATTGCCTAAATCGGAACGCCGAAAGGCTATTGGGGTGGGCCCATGAATATCCGACATGGCAACGGAGCTCCCATAGTAGTCTGAGCAAGGGAAAGCCTTGTACTTGGCGAAGGGGAGATGAGTACTAACATTAATACAATTAAAGGAAGATGAGTGATTCATTAAGAAATCCCGAGAGTGTATTAAAAGCTCTAAGCGAACACAGCTCAGATTCGGACTACAAGTTCGAACGGTTGTATCGGAATCTGTTCAACAAGCAGTTTTTCTATGCTGCCTACCAAATCATATATGCCAACCCTGGAAATATGACGGCAGGAACAGACAAGAGGACTGCGGAAGGATTTACCCTTGAGCAGATTGACAATCTTATCGTAAGTCTCCGTAATGAGACTTATCAGCCATGCCCTGCAAGGCGGACGTATATACCGAAGAAAAACGGCAAGTTGCGTCCACTAGGCATCCCTGCTTTCAACGACAAGCTTGTGCAGCAGGTAGTGAAGATGATTCTTGAAGCCATCTACGAGGGAAACTTCGAGTGGACCTCGCACGGATTCAGACCAAATCGGAGCTGCCATACCGCACTCGCACAAATTCAGAAGCAGTTCTCAGGAACTAAGTGGTTTATAGAAGGAGACATAAAAGGCTTCTTCGACAATATAGACCATGACGTCCTCATAGAAATTCTTCGCAAGAGAATAAAGGATGAATGTTTTCTGAGGCTGATTAGAAAGTTTCTGAATGCAGGTTATGCCGAGAAGTGGGAATTTCACCACACATACTCGGGAACGCCCCAAGGTGGTATCATTAGCCCTATACTGGCTAACATCTACCTTGACCAGTTCGACAAGTATATGGCGGAGTATGCTGAGAAGTTTGATAAAGGAGACGCACGAAAAAGAAACAACGAATACTACCGACTGAACACGAGGATGTGCAATCTGAAGAAGAAAATCAACTCTGTGGAAGACAGTACAGAACGTGCAGAAATGATATACAAGTATCAGAATATGCGCAGTCAAAAGTTCAGCATGTCACCCACAGAGGCAATGGACGAAAACTACAGAAGCACTAGTGTCCACTAAAAAAAATTAAGACTTAATTGAGTTACATTTTGAAACT
>ERZ833963.1701-NODE-1701-length-24387-cov-119.227437_pt1 | contig 24387 bp, 13 predicted proteins | sample MGYA00519693_ERZ833963 | MGnify/ENA primary metagenome ERZ833963 (study PRJEB31850, sample SAMEA3708748) | human gut metagenome | biome: human gut; feature: human-associated habitat; material: faeces | place: China | collected 2014 ... | reverse complement strand
CGGCAAGACGCGCTATGCACTTTTCAATTGAAAAGTGCATAGCGCGTCTTGCCGTAAGTCTTTGTTAATAAGCCACTTGTCAAAAAGTTGGTCTACTTCACTTGTATGGTCATCCCTTTACCACAAATTCATTGCGTAAGCAGTGATTTCTGCCTAACTTTGCAGCGTCAAAACAGAGAGCCAGGCACCAATCGCCACACTCTCCCTCATTTGTCAAAACCTAAATCACTTAATAACAATGTATATGATACCAAGTAAAATGAAAGGCAAGCTGTTGGGTCTGCTGACCTGCTGCTTCTCAGTTTTTCTCTTCTCATGCAGTAGTGAAGAAGAAGGCAAAGCCAGTCCAGACTATTCCGCACCCGCGCAGGTAACCGATTTGCAAGCTACACCCATCGCTGGTGGTGTGGAACTCAGTTGGAAGAAATCGCCCAGTGCAAACTTCATGTACGCCAAGGTAGCGTACACCGATGCCAAAGGCAACGACAAGGACACCTTACTCTCTGCCGAGCATGCTGATTCCGTCACAGGTATGATGACGGCCACGATCCGAGGCTTTGCCAAGGAGCAACCAGTAAAGTTCAATGTATATGCGTGCAGCGTCAAGGGCAATCACGGCGAGCCCGCCGTCATCGAAGCTACACCGCAGGCACCAAACTTCATCAAGGTGTTGGACAAGGTGAAGGTAACGGCTGCTCCCGGTGGTGCCCACGTGGCTTACACCAATGATTATGACGAGAATGTCACCGTGAAGCTCGTCTACGCTTCCAAGGCCGATGCCTCGAAGAAAGGCTCCGCCACCATCTCTCTGGCTCCAAAGAGCAACGGCACTGATTATGTGCGCTTCGACTGTGGCAGCGACATCCTCTCCGGCGACTGCCAGGTGGCTGTCACTACTCTCGACGTGGCTGGCAACGAGTCAGACCCCACAACAGTAGATTTGCAGAATGTTCAGGCTATCGCGCAGATTGACAAGGCCGGTTGGAGCGTGCCGGGATACAATGCCAACTCCAGTGATGGTACCATCGGCTACAGCTCGCAGGAGGCTGTCGGTGAGGGTAAGACCAACGGTCGTGTCACCTGTCTGTTCGACAACAACCTCTCAACATTCTATCATTCTCGTTGGAAGGGCGACGGCGGTGCACTGCCTCAGTGGTTTATCATCGACTTAGGCAAGGACTATCCTCTCGCTCAGATCGAGCTCTTCGCCCGTCAGGACAGCAACGGATGGAAAGGACAGAAAGGTCATCAGATCTTTGTCTGCGCTGACAAGGATGCCGTTGACAAGAACGACCCTACCTCATGGAGCTGGAAGGACTGCGGCGAGCACAGCTTTGACCCTGCTAACAAGAAAGGACAGATCATCGACCTGTCGCCCTATCAGGTCACCGCAAGATACATCAAGGTGTATATTGCTGAGAAATACCGCGGCAACGGTGTCTATGCGTTCCTTTCCGAGATCAATGTCTTCTACATCAAATAACCGACTCAAACCATTACGAAACCATGAATAAACGATATTATTTAGCAGCTGTCATCTGCTTTGCCCTCCTTTCTCTCGGTCACAGCACGACAGTCCATGCCGCCCAGCTCCCCGTTGTGGAGCAAGCCAAAGGGCATATCCTCAAGGGCACCGTGCTCGACGAACAAGGACAGCCTATCATCGGAGCCACCATTATGCAGAAAGGCACGAAGAAAGCGACAGTCACCGACCTCGACGGTCACTTCCTGCTCACGGGCGTGACCGGTCCCGTTGTCGTGTCTTATCTCGGTTATAAGGACCAGGTCATCAAGCCTACCGATGACGACATCACTGTGAACATGAAGGAAGATGCCGGACAGCTCGACGAGGTAGTCGTCACTGGTTACGGCACACAGAAAAAAGCCTCGCTGACAAGTGCTATCTCGCAGATCAAGGGTGACGAGGTCTTCAAAGACCGTAGTGTATCCTCAACGGCTGTTGCACTGCAAGGTGAGATTCCCGGACTGACCGTCACACGCTCCTCTACACGACCGGGCTCCGAGGGCGCTTCGATGCAGATCCGTGGCGACATCTCCATCAACGGCGGTGGTCCGCTCATCATCATCGACGGACTGACAGGATCCATCGACGAGCTCAATGCCATCGACGGCAGCGACATCGAGAACATCTCCGTGCTAAAGGATGCCTCGGCTGCCATCTACGGTTCACGTGCCGCTGGTGGTGTCATCCTCGTCACCACAAAGCGTGGAAAGAAAGGTGCCGCGCAGATCATCTATAATGGTTCGATCAGCCGCACCATCAATGGCATTCAGGCACCGCTGACCAACAACCGTGAGTGGCTCGACATGTTCTACGAGGCACAGTACAACGATGCTGCCGCGCTCACAGGTCTTACCGACCCAGAGGCCATCCATCAGAAGATCAACTGGTGGATATTTAACTCTTTCGGTGGTGTGAGCACCGATCCTAATGATGTTGACGAGAACGGCAATCCGCGCAGCTATGTCGGCGAAAGTCTCTTCAATGCCCTGCGCGACGGCAAGACGCTCACCCTCAAGCGCAACCAGTATATCGACCGCTGGGATCCCAACAGCTACTTGATGGACTACCTCTACGGTCAGGCTACCTCGCAGAAGCACAACCTCAGCATCTCGGGTGCCGACGACCGCTTCGGCTACCGTCTCTCGCTGGGCTATGAAAGCGACCGGTCGCAGCTCAAAACCGCCTATGACGGACAGCGTAAGTGGAGCGCACGATTCAATGGCGACTATCAGGCCACCGACCGTCTGAAGCTGCAGACAAGCATCTCCTTTGAGAAACGCAAGGTGCAGAGCCCCTCAACCGATGTCGGCGCCGGATGGTTCGACCCTTGGTTCTGGGCTGTTGTCAACGAAAACGGTGATGCCTACGACACCTTCTCCGGCACGCGTAACCCCGTCGGAGGACTCACGCAGGGCGGCACCTACACCAACCAGCTCTCCACCTTCCGCGGCAGCGTGCAGGGCACCTACGACCTCGGCTTCATCACCAAGGGACTCTCGCTGACCGGTTCGGCAGCCTTCAAGCGCGTGGAGAAGAACGAGCAGACGCAGAAGAACGGCATCACCTATTACGACTGGGTAGGCACCGTCTACAACACCAAGCAGTTTCCCAGCTCGCTCTCAGAGAACTTCAAACGCTGGGACAACATCACCCTCGACGGCTTCATCAACTACAGCAACACATTTGCCGAGCACCACAAGGTCTACGCCCAGTTAGGTATGACCGCCGAGCAGGAGACCAACAAGGCCATCTCGGCCAGTCGCAACAAAGGCGAGATGTTCCCCGGCTCTGGGCTCAAGGATCTCGATGTGTATATCGGTGGTGACAATAACGGCGCCGACGGTGGACAGTATTCCTATGGTCTGGTCTCGTATGTCACCCGTCTGAACTATTCCTACAACGACACCTACTCCTTAGAGTTCATCGGCCGTCGTGACGGAAGTTCCAAGCTCTCCAAGAGCCAGCGTTGGAAAAACTTCTACTCACTCTCAGGCTACTGGCGTCTCACCAGCGAGCCATGGATGAAGGACATCAAGTGGCTCAACGACTTGAAACTGCGCTATAACTATGGTAAGACAGGTAGTGTCAGTGGCATCGGCAACTATGAGCGCTTCGCCGGCGTCAGCACCGGCCAGGTCCTCTTTGGTGTCAATCCTGCATGGGAGCCCTCGTTATGGGTCGGCGGCATGACCAGTGACAACCGCACGTGGGAGACCATCAACAGCCACAACATCGGTCTCGACTTCACCATGCTCGACAACCGGCTCAGCGGTAGCTTCGACTACTTCATCAAGACCAACAGCGACATGTTTATCTCTGTGGAATATCCTACCGTTCTCGGCGCTACCGCTCCAAAGGTCAACGACGGCAAGTTCCGTGCGCGTGGTTGGGAGTTGGCTTTGAACTGGAAAGACAAAGTCGGACAGGTGAAATACAATGTCGGCTTCAACCTCTCCGACGTATGGTCGAAGGTGCTCAAGCTCACGCAAAACGCTGACAAGCCCAATCCCGGCATCAACAAGAACCGCATCGTCGGCAAGCCGCGCAATGCCATCTATGTCTATCAGACCGACGGCATCTTCCAGACACAGGAAGAGGTCGACGCCTACTATGAGATGTACTACTGGAATGCCGACCACACAGGTCCGAAGAGTGGTAACATCCTGCCCGTGCCTTCAAAGAGTGCTACCAACACACTGCGTCCGGGAGCCCGTCGTCTCGTCGATGTCAACGGCGATGGCAAGATCACCGTGGACGATATCTACTACGCCGGCGACACATCACCACGTATGACCTTCGGCATCAAGGCTGGCCTGGAGTGGAAAGGCATCGACTTCAGCGTCTTCTTCCAAGGCGTAGGCAAACAGAAGATTCTGCGCAGCGGTAACCTCTATGCACCATGGGTGACCAACTACATGATGCAGAACAAGAACTTTGCAGGTAAGATGTGGACACCTGAGAATCCCAATGCTGAATACTGTATCGCCTCGCGTGACCAGAACTTCAACAAGTGGAACTACGAGAACAAGGATGTCAGCGTACAGAACAACCGCTATATCCGTCTGAAGAGCCTCGTGTTGGGCTATACACTGCCTAAGAGTTGGGTGAGAAAAGCCACACTGGAGAACGTACGTGTCTACTTCTCGGGCGATGATCTCTGGGAATGGACAAAGGTCAAAGACGGTTATGATCCAGAATACGGAGAAAACACCAACAACACCTTCCCCTTCAGCCGACTGCTCACTTTCGGTATTAACGTCACTTTCTAAACATTCTTAGATATTCAACTTTATGAAAATACATCATTTATATATATGTGCCCTGCTGCTCTCTGGACTGTCACTCTCCTCTTGCAGCGACTTTCTCGACAAAGAACCGCTCGCTCAGGGCACCACGGCTGTTGCCTTCAAATCACCGGAGCAATTCAACGAGGCCGCAAACGCTTTCTACAATCATCTGCCAAAGGGCTACACAAACTGGGATCACGGAACAGACATCAGTGGACTAAGCAGCAACGGTGGCGGAACGGCACCCGAAGACGACGGCACGTGGAATACCGAGTACAGCAACATCCGTCAGTACAACACGCTCTTGGAGAAGGCTGCCGCCTACACCGGTGAAAAGACCGCACTGAACAATGCTGTCGGTCAGGCTTATTTCTTCCGTGCCTTTGCCTACTTCGAGCTTTTGAAACGCTTCGGCGGCGTGCCCATCATTGACAAGGTGCTTGATGTCACCGACAACGATGAGCTCTACAGCGCACGGGCCAGCCGCTACGAGGTGGCGCAGCACATCTTCAACGATCTCAAGCAAGCCATCAGCCTGCTGCCCAACGAGTGCGACATCGCTGATGCCGACAAGGGACACATCAGCAAGGAAGCCGCTGAAGCCTACTATGGTCGCGTGCTTCTCTATGAGGCTACTTGGGAGAAATATGTGCCCACGATAGGCTACAACCTTGATGGTGACGGACAGAAAGAGGGAGCAGGGACGACCAAACCCGACGGATATCCTTCTATCCAGCAGATGCTCTCTGACTGCAAGAGCAACTCTAAAGCAGTCATGGACGAGGCTGCCAACCACGGAACTTACAAACTTTGGAACGAGTGCGATTCGCTGTCGTACTACTATCTTTTCAATATAGATGAGAAAGACGGTAACATCAGCAACTTCATGAATGTTGGCAAAGCAACCAACAAGGAGTTCATCATCAGCACGAAATACGACTATGATCTCAAGCGCCGTGGTGAGCAGATCGCCCACATCGTCTATACCTGGCAGGGTGTAGGCATCAGCGCACAGTTTGGAGAGTCGTTCCTCTGCCGTAACGGACTTCCCATCCGCATCAGCCGTACAGGCAACATGGCTGATGCTGAGAACAACCCGGAATTCAAGGGCTGGGGCACGTTCATGGGTGAATACCTCAACCGCGACATGCGCTTCTTTGGCAGTACGTTCCTCCCCGACCGTCCAGTATGGCAAAGTAACAACCCCGGTCTGGAATGCACCGTCACCGGTCATCCCTATCCTGACCCGATCTATCCGAAGAACAACAACAAACTCGACACCAGCGACCCCGCATACTCCAGTTCTCGCGGCGTCTTCAACCCCTATCTCCGCGACAACACCACTTTCTACGGCTACGGCAGCCGCAAGTTCGGACCTGAGGGTGCCAAGCGTCCTAACCGCACCGAGTCGGCCGACTGGCCTATCCTGCGCCTGGCAGAGGTTTATCTCAACTATGCCGAGGCTACCTGTGAGTTGCAGAACGGACAGATCAGCGACGAGGATCTCAACCTGTCCATCAATCTGCTCCGCAAGCGCGCACGTGTAGCTCCACTGACTAACGCACTTATTGATGGAGTCTGGGACGCCGGATGGTGGGATTGGAAACAGAAGAAGACCGTCTGCCACAAGATGACCATGCTCGACGAGATCCGCCGTGAACGGGCTTGCGAGCTCTTCGGCGAAGACTTGCGTATGGACGACTTGAAACGTTGGGGCATTGCCAAAGACCATCTTACCGGCACGATTCTCGGACGTCACGTGCTCAACACAGCTTACACGACCAACAAATGCAACGATCAGAAATACTTTGGACAGCCCTGCTACTATCCTCAGAAGTATCCGCTGCTCTATGGCGTGTACACAGGCTCCGGTTCCGACGATCCCGACTATGGCCGCTCCATCGCTGTGAAGAGTGAAAACCTGCAGTTCCAGAACCGCGACTATCTCTCTCCGCTGCCGCTGAAGCAACTTCGCAAGAATCCCAACCTCAAACAGAACCCGGGATGGTAAACTGAATGATACATGATGAATGTTGAGTGTTGAATTACGAATGATCCATATTGAATGGGAAATCTGGCATTCAACACTCAACAATCGTCATAGCTTCAGTTCTTCACTCGACAATCATCATTGCTTTTAATCTTTATCAATACTCAACATTCAACTTTCATATGAAGCGATCTATTACCCTATTCATACTTGGTTTGATTTGTTTGTCAGCTATGGGGCGTATTTTTGTCCATCCGGGCGGCATTATGACCATCAACGACCTCAACCGGGTCAAGCAGCACGTCGAGGCCAAAGATGCGCCTTGGTATCCTCTCTTCACTGATTTGCAGAAGGATGCTTATGGCAACATGTCGCGTACAGCACGCGGAGCCTCCGACATCGGTGGCTCCAACGGCAACAGACAGCGTGCATCCGGCGATGCATACGCAGCACTCGTAGACGCTATCGAGTGGCATGTCACCGGCAACACAAAATATGCCGACCATGCCGTGAAGATGCTTAATGCATGGGGCAGTACTGTCAAGACAGCCAATGACCAATTATTTCAGCTGCCGTCGGTAACGATGACCCTTGCCGCAGAGATGCTCCGCAATAGCGACGGCTCCTTCTATTCTGGTTGGGCCGATGCCGACAAGGCAGCTTTCCTGAAGATGGTACGCGAAGTGCTCTACCCCGCTTGCAAGAGTCAGGCTGAGACCAACACGATGACCTCGTGGTCGGCGCCGGCCGCTGCCGCTGTCATGGGTGCGGGCATTCTCCTCGACGATGAGACCATCTATAACGAGGGCTTAGCTTTCTTTAAGGACAGCAAATACCCCGGCTCAGTGTCAAACTCTATTGCCGAAGACGGTCAGTGCAAGGAGATGGGACGCGACAATGTCCATTGCATGCTTGCCCTCAACGCTTTGGCCGAGATGGCACAGATGGCCTGGAATCAGGGCGACGACCTCTACAGCTATCTCGACAATCGTCTGCTCAAAGGTTTTGAATACTGGTGCGATTACAACATCGGCCATGAAGATGTGGCTTACAAGCCTGTTGGCAACTGGTACTACATCTCTACTCATAACAACGCATTCCGCCTTGCTCCCCACGGCACTTGCTTTGAATGTGTCTATCATCACTATCAGGAACTGAAGGGCATGGATGGAAGCACGCTGTTCCCCAATCTCACAGCCTTCACCAAACTTGCACGCCCGGAAGTGGGGGGCGATTTGGCCAATGGCACATTGCTCTATACCATAGATGCAGCCACATCACCTTATTGGACTACAGTGCCCCAGGTTGCTGAGGGGGTTGCAGCCCAAGCGGGAGCTGACGGTGTCTGGCTCTCATGGAATGACAATGGACTGAACGATGCCAGTGGCTTCAGAATTCTCCGCGCTGAAGAAGGAAAAGACTATAAGGAAATTGTCAATTGGAAGAACTATACACGCAAAGCCTACAAGGACGGCACGGCTGAGGCTGGTAAAACTTACAGCTATCAAGTAGTAGCTTTCAACCATGCCGGCGATGCCCCGGCCTCCACTTCTGTCACTGCCGCAACGCCACAACTTGGAGGGCTTCCCAACGGCTGGTCGCTGACTGGAATCGGTAATGGTGCTGGGCAGGCCTTCTTCACCAACAACATGGGCAATAGCTTTGTCGTAACGGGAACAGGCAACGGATTCCGCCGCCACGACGAGGGGCATGTCTTCGTTTACCACAAACTCAATGGGGATGGCTGTCTCGTGGCACGTCTGTCTGACTGGAAAAGCGACTTTAAAGGTGTGGGACTGATGTTACGCAATGGACTGGCGAGTGGTTCCACTCAGATGGGACTGTCACTGGAAGGTGCCGGACTAAGGTATCTCGATTGCATCTCGCGCATCAATGCCAGTAGTCAGACAGAATGGAAGACTGGTGATGACTTCACTTATGCACCGGTATGGTTGAAACTTAGCCGCAAAGGCAAAACGGTGACCGTCAGCCAAAGCCGCGACGGCAAGCAATGGTTCGACATACAACAACTCTATCTTGACATCAATGAAACCGTATATGTCGGCTTCCAGCTGGCAGCAGACAACACCAGTACAGTCTATTTCGATCATGTGGAACTCACCCAGGACAATTCTACAGCAGATGCCCCAGTAGCCAAAGACCTCACTGCAACTTGCCTTCCCGGCAATATCGCCAGTCTGGTATGGACGGGCGTCTATGGGGCTGAGAAATATATCGTCTACCGCCGTGGCAAGAACGACAACGACTATGAGCCTGTCGGCGAAACCACGACAAACAGTTTCCGCGACACCGGCGTAGCCGACGGTGACTATGTCTATACCGTCAAGGCTGTTGTCGATGGTGTGACAGAGGCAGCCTGTCCTGAGGTCTCCGTCAGCATCCACGCTATCGCTATGGATCCCTTGACAGGTACTGTCATTGGCACGGAAGGATCCTGGGATGGCAAGTCAACAAGGGACAAGGTCTTTGATGATGATCTTTCTACCTTCTTCGATGCCCCTAATGGAGCTGGCGAGGGCACATGGGTAGGCCTGGACCTCGGCGAGGGTTATGCCGCACAAGTCAATCGCATCGCTTATTGTCCTCGGTGGAACTACGCAGGGCGCACTGTCGAAGGTGTCTTTCAGGGTGCCAACAAAGCTGATTTCTCCGATGCCGTGCAGCTCTATCAGATAACCACAACACCGGAAGTAAACATGCTTACAAACGTGGACATTACCGTTACCGGGCAGTATCGCTACCTGCGATATGTCAGCCCGAAGGGCAGTAATGGCAATATCGCCGAGGTGAAGTTCTATGGACTGCTTTATAAAAACGGAGTGCCCACTGGAGTCGTCATGCCTTCTACCACACATAAAGACAACACGATGGTCTATAACCTCAACGGACGTTATCTTAGCTCAAGAATAAACAATAACACTCATGGAGTCTTCATTATCAAGACTAATGGTAAGACTATGAAAGTAGTCCGATAAATACATTTCAAGAAACTCTCTATGATAAATTATAAGAACTGGATATTTCTGTTAGTAGCCAGCGCACTTGCCCCTTGTTGTGCTTTGGCTGCATCCGTCAAGTACACGCAGCCCACCTTCACCGAATGGCACGACCAGCAGGTCAACGAGGTCAACCGCTTCCCTGTGCACACCGCCTTCTTCCCCTTTCTCAACGAGCAGGACATGAGGGCAGGTAAGCCTCAGCAGGCTGCCAACTACCTCTCACTGGAAGGCATGTGGAAATTCTGCTGGGTAGCTGATGCTGATCAGCGCCCCACAGATTTTTTCCGTACTGACTACAACGACGCTGCATGGAAAGAACTTGCCGTGCCCGCCATCTGGGAGATGAATGGCTACGGACAGCCCGAGTATCTCAATATTGGCTTTGCATGGCGCGGACATTTCAAGAACAATCCGCCGATGGTGCCCACAAAGGATAACCATGTCGGCTCCTACCGCCGCTATGTCGATATACCTAAGGACTGGAACGGACGGCAGGTGATTGCTCACTTCGGTTCTGTCACCTCGAATATCTATCTGTGGGTCAACGGCCACTTCGTCGGTTATGCCGAGGATTCAAAGGTTGCGGCAGAGTTCGATCTCACGCCCTACCTCCATGCCGGCCGCAACCTCATCGCTTTTCAGACCTTCCGCTGGTGCGACGGCAGCTACAGCGAGGACCAGGACTTCTGGCGCCTCAGCGGTGTGGCCCGTCACTGCTATCTCTATGCACAGAATGCCAACCACCATATCAGCGACCTGCGCTTGACGCCCGGTCTTGATGCCAACTACCATGACGGGTCACTGCATATCGACGCAAAGATAAAAGGGGAAGAAAATCTGCACTTCTCTTTGGAAGATGCCTTAGGACATGTCGTCGCCGAGAAAAGCCTGAAGACAACAAAGGGAGAGAATCGTGTCGCGACAGACATAACAGTTAATAATCCTGAGAAGTGGACGGCAGAGACACCTTGTTTATATATACTGCGCACACGCCTGACTGACAACACTGGCAAGACGCTCTATGAGACGACTCGTCAGAACGTTGGTTTCCGCCGTGTGGAAATCAAGGGCAACCAGCTGCTCGTCAACGGCAAGCCTGTGCTCATCAAGGGAGTGAACCGACACGAGACGGATCCCGATGGCGGATACCTGCTCACCGAGGAACGGATGATACAGGACATCAAGATGATGAAACGCCTCAACATCAACGCCGTGCGCACCTGCCACTACCCCGACGATCCATTGTGGTACGACCTCTGTGACCGCTATGGACTCTATGTCGTGGCCGAGGCCAACCAAGAGAGTCATGGTTTCTGGTACAAAGAGGACTCTGAGGCTGGCAAGTCCAACTTTGCCAAGCCGATCCTGGAACGCAACCAGCACAACGTCTGCCTGAACTTCAACCACCCGAGTGTCATCATCTGGAGTCTGGGCAACGAGACGAAATACTCCCAAAACTTCGATGCTGCCTACGATTGGATCAAAAGCCAGGACCAAAGCCGTCCCGTGCAGTTTGAGCAAGCTGGTATTGACGGCCGCGCCACCGACATCTTCTGCCCGATGTACTACACGGTTGACGCCTGCAAGTGGTATGCCGAGAACAGTAAGTATAGCAAGCCCCTCATACAGTGCGAGTACAACCACACGATGGGCAACTCAGGCGGTAACCTCTCTGATTACTGGCAGCTGATACGCAAGTATCCCAAGTTCCAAGGCGGATTCATTTGGGACTATGCCGATCAGGCTCTGCACCGCAAGCCACATTGGAACACCAGTCGCACGCTGTCAGACATGGAGGCTACGGCCAACCGGCTCTCTCCGGTCGACAGTCTCGGCAACACACAGGTGGTGCCCTTCGTAGACTACAGCTATGGCGGCGATTACAACAGCTACGACCCCTCGGACAACAACTTCAACTGCAATGGTGTGCTCGGCTCCGACCGACAGATGAATCCTCATGCCTATGAGGTCACCTATCAGTATCAGAACATCTGGACCGAGCCCGTCGACCTGTCTAAAGGTACCATCCGCGTGCGCAATGAATACTTCTTCCGGGATCTGAGCAACTACCGCATGGACTGGCAACTCACCGACGGTGAGCATACCATTGCCAAAGGTTCGGTCGACGACCTCAATGTCGCTCCACAGCAGAGTCGCGAATACCATCTCGACTTGCCAAAGACTACTGGTGAGACTTTCCTCAATATTCAGTTCCGACTGAAACATGCTGAGCCTTTGCTCACCGCCAATCATGTCGTAGCTTACGACCAGTTGGCTATGCCTGTGGAAAAGGCCGACAAGGAGAACGCGCTCGCAGTAACTGCCAAAGGAAAGCTGAAGGTCAGTCAAAACGACTCGTTGTTGACCATCAGCAATAAGAAGGGTGATGTGTGTATCGCATTTAACCGCTCTAACGGTTGGATGGCAGACTATCATGTAGGTGGACAGGACTATCTCGCCAAGGGCAACAGCCTGAAGCCTCTCTTCTGGCGTGCTGTCACCGACAACGACATGGGAGCTGAGTTCCAAAAGAAGCTCGGCGTTTGGCGCAACCCGCAGATGAACTTAAAAAATCTGGTCGCCAAACAGGCAAAGAACCATGACGGCAGTCAGGCCGTTAAAGTCACTGCCCTATATGACATGCCCGAGATGAAAGCCACGCTGACGATGATCTACACGATAAACGCCGACGGAGCCATACATACAGAAGAGCGTATGACGACGACGCACGGTGCAAAGATTCCCGATATGCTGCGCTTCGGCTTGGAACTGGTGCTGCCCTACAATATGGACAAGACTGAGTATCTCGGTCGTGGCCCGGTAGAGAACTATGCAGACCGCAAGGACTGCATGCCGGTGGGTATCTACCATACCACTGCCGACGAGATGTTCTATCCCTACATCCGTCCGCAGGAGACCGGCACTCACAGCGACCTGCGATGGTGGCGCCAAACCGATGACAAGGGCCACGGCCTCTACATCACAGCAGACAGCTTCTTCTCGGCCAGCGCCCTGCACTACGCTATCAAAGACCTCGACGAAGGCATGGAGAAGCATCAGCGCCACAGCCCACAGGTGCGACGCTCGTCCTTTACACATCTCTATATCAATGGAGCCATGGCCGGACTCGGAGGTACGAACAGCTGGGGGCAGTGGCCGCTTAACAAGTACCGTCTGCACTACCAAAATCGTACATTCCGCTTCGAGCTTCGTCCACAGTAATTGGATACAAGTGTCTAAACATAGAAAACAAGCAATAGCAATGAATGAGAAAGAGAGCAGAAACAGCATTGTTGAGGCTGCCTATAGAAGGTTGCACGATGGTCTGACCGTCTTCATCTGCAACAGAGTCGGCAATCGTGACACGGCTGAGGATCTTTGTCAGGACGTCTTCCTTCGTCTTTTGGAATATGACCTGCTCACTCCTAAGACCATCACCAGTCTGGTTTACAACATTGCCCGCCACCTCATCGTGGACTGGGCAAGGCGCAGACAATGCCGCGATACTGTGATGAACTATCTTTGGCACAACGAGGTCACGGCCTGCAACACTACTCTTCACGAGGTGGTATGCCACGATCTCGAATATATTGAGAAACGCCATATAGCCCGTTTGTCGCCCATGCGCGCAATGGTCTACCGCCTCAACCGCTACGAAGGGAAATCTACTGTAGACATTGCCGCAGCACTGGGCATCAGCCCACGTACGGCCGAAAGCCATCTCTTCTGTGCTCGCAAGGAAATGAGACAGTATATGCGAGGATGCATATAGTTAATCCAAGTATAGTTGCCCTCTCAATCGTATCTTTAGCAAAACACTAAAAAACAGATAAATCGGAATATACGAATAGAATCAAGATGCCTGGTATAAAGAGAGGCAACTCTCTGCTTATGGTTATGCTCACCTTCACGATAATAGCCAATGCGCAGACTAAGGATGCAGATCCTCGCGAACGCTTGTGTCAGCCGTTTCTCACGCCGCCCGACCAGAAGTCAATCGTCACTTCTCTCCGTCGCTGCAATTTCATGCTGCAACGGGGCCAGCCATACCATGGGACCACCGACCAGCGCATCATGGACGACGACGCCCGCATCCGTTTTACTGACGATTCTCTGTTTGAAGTCAGATTTCCTGACGGTCATCAAGAATTGTGGAATTCAATACAGAAGGATGAGTGACCGGCAACCTGCTTGTCGTTGTATTTATAGATATTACCTATATTAAATGATTGGATTAGATTCGATTAGATTTTAGTTTTATGTTGATGACTATGTTTCAACTCATGAATCCTTTTCGGACTCGGGCGTGGCGACTGACGACATTGGTCGCCGCGGCCCTGTCCATTTCGCTATCGGCGTTTGCTTCGCGGCTGGTCGTCTACCCTGAGGCCCAGGGTGCCCCGGTCAGTAATCTATATCACGTGCTCGTCAGGGACGAGGGCGGGAAGGCCTGGCAGCGTGTGCCCGTCTACCAATGGAAGGTGGACCACGTGACGGATGGCCGTCACCACAACGAGGACAGCAACGTGGCCTCCTTCGACTTCGAAGGCAGTGTTGACGTGGCCGTCGTCCGGGCGGGCGGCAGCGGCCAGTGCTGGCGCGTGCGACCCTTGTCGTATGCCATTATCCAGCGGCAACAAGGTGACACCCTCTTCTTCCACCTCGACCGTCCACGGTCTCTCTCCGTCGAGGTCGGTGGCGACCTCTACCACAACCTCCAGCTCTTCGCCAATCCTCTGCCTCCCAAGGTGAAGAAGGGCAAGAACGTGGTGTGGATAGGTCCGGGCTACCACGAGCTCGACGATTCCCTCGCCGTTAGGAGCGGCCAAACCGTCTACATCGACGGCGGTGCCTATGTCAAAGGTTGGCTGTCGGTCTACAAGGCTCACGACGTGCGCATCATCGGCACTGGCATCGTCAATCCCGAACGTCAGCACGAGGGCATCATGGTGCGCTACTCACGCAACGTCGTCGTCGACGGACCTTTGACGACGCAGATTCCCGTGGGTGGCAGCGACAGTGTCGTGGTGCGCAACGCCAAGGTCATCAGTTGGTACGGTTGGGGCGACGGCATGAACGTTTTCGCATCAAACCACATCAGCTACGACCACGTGTTCTGCCGCACCAGCGATGACTGCTCCACTATCTATTGCACGCGCAAGGGCTACCAGGGCAGCTGCCGCAACATCCGTATACACGACACCGTCTACTGGGCTGACGTGGCCCACCCCATCATGATTGGACTCCACGGCGACATCGAGAAGAACGAGACCATCACCGACGTAGTCTACGACGACATCGACATCCTACAGCAAAACGAGCGGCAGATCGACTACCAGGGATGCATCGCCATCAACAACGGTGACAACATTCTCGTCGACGACATCACCTTCAGCAACATCCGCATCGAGGATATCAGCCTGGGCAATCTCTTCAACTTCCGCGTGTGCTACAACAAGAAGTACTGCCATGCGCCCGGTCGCGGCATTCGCAACATCACCCTGCACAACATCACCTATCAGGGCTCCCGTGCCGGCATGTCGCTCATCACGGGTTACGACGACAGCCGTACGATCTCCGGCATCCACTTCGACAATCTCGTCATCAACGGCCAGAAAATCTCCGACGATATGCCGGACAAGCCCAAATGGTACAAGACCTCTGACTTCGCCAATATGTTCATCGGTGAGCATGTGAGCGACGTAACGTTCCAAGGACACTAAGATTTTTGTTGAACCCCATAGCGTAGCCGATGCAATTGTGCGTCGGCTACGCTATTTTTATGTCCCTACAGTATCCTTTTGTGTCCGTTCCGTGTTTGTCTAATTCAGATGGACTACACACAAGTAGCTAATAGTTAGCAACTTAAACGAAACGGACAAGCAGCTAAATGAAATGGCGGGAGTTCAGCGCTCTTTTCTTGACCTATATCAATTAAAAGCTTAACTTTGCAACCGTAAACATCAAATCACGAATAACTAAAAGCTCTAAGATATGGAAAAGGAACAGCCTCAATGCGGCAAGGGACGCCACTTGGACAATGACCGTTGCGACATCATCGCCTCTGTCTATACGCAATATGCCAGCGACGTGAAGCGTTACTTCCTCAGCTACACCCACGACGTGATGGCAGCCGAGGACATGGTTCAAGATCTGTTTATGAAAGTGATGGATTTGGATGTCATTGCCGAGAACACCACACACAGCCTTATCTTTGTCATGGCCCGCCGCATGATCATCGACGACGCGCGCCACAAAGCTTATGTCCACAAAGCCAAGCACGATCTCATGCTGACCGCCTCTTGCTACGACAGTTATTCTGTGGTGCGCAAGATGTCGTGCGACGAGATCCGGAGTGCGGAGCAAGTAGCGCTCCAGCGCATGGCGCCCAAGCGTGCCGAAGTCTACGGGCTCTTCCGTCACGAAGAGCTTTCGGCCAAGGAGATAGCCAGCCGCATGGGCATCAGCCGCCGCACCGTGGAGACACATATCTACCTCTCCACGAAAGAGGTGAGACAAGAAGTCAAGAAAATCATTTAATTACATACACATTATTTAATATACGCATACCTATGATACGAAACCTAATCAGCGCATGCCTGCTGGCAGGTCTTGCCGGTTACGGAACGCCCGCGTTGGCATCCTCACCGAGCATCTCTGCCGTAGCACAGCAGCAAGCCGTCAAGGGCACCGTGGTCGATGAGAATGGCGAACCACTCATCGGCGTCACCGTACAAGTCATCGGACAGTCGGGAGGCACAGTGACCGACATCGATGGCAACTTCAGCCTAAACGTCAGGAAAGGAGCTAAGCTCAAATTCTCTTACGTGGGATATGTTGACCAGACTGTAGTGACTGGCACATCTCCGCTCAACATCAAGTTGCAACCCAACAACAAAGAGTTGCAGGAAGTGGTCGTCGTGGGTTATGGTACTCAGAAGAAAGAGAGCCTCACCGGTGCCGTGACCGTTGTCGATGCCAAGGCTTTTCAGGACAAGGGTTCTGTGACTTCTCCGTTGCAGGCCCTGCAAGGTTCCGTTCCCGGTGTGATCATCACACGAGGCAGCGGAGCACCGGGCGATGAAAGTTGGGGCATGACGTTGCGTGGTGCCGTCTCCACCAACACCGCAGCACCGCTCGTCATCGTCGACGGCGTGGAGTACAGTGACGGCATCAACGGTCTGCGCAACCTTAACTCCAACGATATCGAGAGCATCAACTTCCTCAAAGATGCCTCCGCCGCCATCTATGGTAGTAAGGCTGCCGGTGGCGTCGTGCTCATCACCACCAAGAAAGCCAAAGTCGGAAAAACCACCATCGACTACAGCGGCTCGTTCACTGCCAAGAAGCCGGGCTTACAGCCTAAGCTGATGAGCCTCGACCAGTGGTGCGACGCTGTGGAGACCGCCCTGGTCAACGACGGCAGCACCAACACCAACTGGCTGGAGTATGTCGCTCTCGCACGTAAGTACAAAGGACAATATATCGATCTCGATCACAGCGTCAACCCCTACGGCGGTGCCGGCTTCAAGGATGTGGCCGACTTCGTCTTTTCCGACAATGACTGGCAGAAGACGCTGTGGGGCAATTCCTACAGCACCCAGCACAACCTCAGCCTCTCCGGCGGCAACGACAAGAACTTGTTCCGCTTCTCTCTTGGCTATCTCTACGACGGTTCACCGTTGCAGTGGGGCGACAACAACAACCAGCGTTTCAACCTCCGCGTCAACGATAAGCTCTATCTGGCCAACAATGTCTCGCTCACCTCTGACATTGCTTATAACCGTCAGGATCAGGTGCGCCCCTCGCAGCTCCGCAGCGTGCTGTCGTCCTCGACACCTCAGCCAGGTCTGCCTGCCTCGACCATCGACGGCAAGCCTTACGCCTGGGGCTCCTGGATGGCTCCCAACTGGGTGGCGGAGCTCGGTGGCGACAACAAGCTGAAAGTTTCCGCCATCAACATCAGCGAGAACTTCAACTGGGACATCACCAAGCACTTCACTTTCGCTGCCACGCTGGGTTACAACACCTCCACAGCCACACGCGACAATGTGAGCAATGCCATCGACTGGTACAACTACACCGGCACGAGAGTAGTGCTCAACAGTCCTACGCAGGCTCAGAGCTCCTACAGCAACTCGTTCTCCCGTACTGATTACTATATGGGCTCCGCCTATGTCAACTGGCACAACACCTTTAACAAGGACCACAACGTCAGCGTGATGGCTGGTACGCAGTACAACTACATGCAGTACAAATATACCAATGTCACCATCAAGGACATCAACGAGCAGCTCGAAGTGCCCAATGGCCAGGGCACGCAGTCGCTCTCTGCCAACAAGTACCACGAGGCCATGCTCTCCTATTTCAGCCGTCTGAACTACGACTACAAAGGCCGTTACCTTCTGGAAGGCCTGCTGCGCTATGACGGCAGCTCCAAGTTCCAGGCCGACAACCGCTGGCAACTCTTCTGGGGAGCCTCGGCCGGTTGGCGCATCAGCGAGGAGAAGTTCATGGAGCCCTTGCGCGATGTCGTCAACAACCTGAAGTTACGTTTGAGCTACGGCGTGGTCGGTAACCAGAGTGGCATCGACCGCTACGATGGCACACAGCTCTACAACCTCAAGACCGCCAGCGGCGTGCTCATCGGCTCCGGCAAGGTCACCTATATCGACACCAACGGCACCCTCGCCTCTACCGACCGTACTTGGGAGCGCATCCATAACTACAACATCGGTCTCGACTTCGGCTTCTTCAACAACCGCCTCAATGGTACTTTCGAAGCCTTCTACAAGCGCAACAACAACATGCTTGTCTCTGTCTCCTACCCCGGCATCCTCGGTGACAAAGCCCCGAAGGCCAACAAAGGCAAGTTCGAGGCCAAGGGCTGGGAAGGTACCGTCAACTGGGCCGACCACATCGGTGACGTGAAATATCATGTCGGAGCCACTCTCACCTACGCCACCAACAAAGTGCTCGACATCGGTGCCACCTCCGTGATCTCCGCCGGCTACAAGGATGTGCAGGAAGGCTATCCTCTCCACTCCTTCTTCGGCTACAAGTATATCGGTAAGATTCAGAATGCCGAAATGCTGCAGAAGTACACCGATTACTACTACGCCAACAACTCCGTGAACTGGACAGGCAAGTTGCGCCTTGGCGACAACATGTTCGAAGACGTGAACAAGGACGGCAAGCTCGACCAGAACGACATCGTCTATCTTGGCAGCGACGACCCGAAGTTCTCTTTCTCCTTCAACCTCGGTGCTGAATGGAAAGGCTTCGATATCAGCGCGATGTTCCAGGGTGTGATGCGCCGCACCATCTTCCGCGACAGCAACGGTGGTCTGAACACATGGCGTGTGCCTATGCAGGCTATCTACCTCAACACCACCACACAGAGCATCGGCGACACTTGGAGCACCAGCAATCCCAACGCTTACTACCCCACCTACTCCAACATCAAGTGGATCAACGCCTATAACTATCAGATCTCTACGTGGAGTGTAGAAAACGGTGCCTACATGCGCTTGAAGAACCTCACCATCGGCTACACCTTCCCCTCGTCCATCCTGGCCCATCTCAAGCCGATCAACAAGCTGCGCATCTACCTCTCCGGCAACGACCTGTGGGAGACCAGCAAGATCCGCGACGGTTGGGACCCCGAGCAGAAGCGCGAAGCCTACAGCGACTCCGAGAGCACGGTGATCTATAAATATCCGTTCTGCCGCTCCTACACAATCGGTGTGGACCTGTCTTTCTAACCCATTACCATACAATCTAAGCATTATACAGTCATGAAGATTCATTTCAAATATAGTCTGCTTGCCATCGTCGCAGCCTCTCTTTCCTTGCAGAGCTGTCTCGACCTCGACCCTCAGGATCAGTTAGGCGGCGACAAGATGTGGGCCAATGCCACTGAGTACAAGCAGTTCGCCAACAACTTCTATGGTTGGACCCGCGACTTCGGCTCCAACGACAACGGCCCTCACAGCGACAGTCGCTCCGACCTGGTGACGTTTGCCACACCCAACGAATACAGCAAGGGTACGAATACCGTACCCACGGGCGACGGCAACTACACCAACAACTACGCACACATTCGCCGCTGCAACCTGCTGCTGCAAAACGCAGCCAACTACAGCAAGCCTGCGGAAATCACAGAGTATGTCGGCGATGCTTACTTCTTCCGTGCCTACGCTTACTTTGAACTGTTGCAGATCTATGGCGACGCCATCATCGTCACCGACCCGATCGACGTCACCTCGGGTCAGCTTCAGGCTAAGCGCAACGACCGCAAAGACGTGGCCCGTTTCATCACACAGGATCTCACCAAGGCCATCGAGCTGCTGCCCGCCTATGCCGACATCCCCGCTGCCGACGACGGTCATGTGAGCAAAGAGGCTGCCGAGGCCTTCCTCTCACGCGTGGCACTCTACGAGGGTACCTGGCAGAAGTTCCACAACGGCGACGCTACATTAGCCGACTCACTGCTCAACGTCAGTGCCAAGGCTGCCAAGACCGTCATCGACGGCAAGCAGTTCTATCTCTACGGCACTCAGGGCGCCAGCGTAGCCCTTGGTGACAGCGCACAGAAGTATATGTTCATCCTGGAGAATGAGAAGAGCAACCCCGCCGGACTGCAAAAGGAGTCCAACCACGAGTATATCTTCCGCCGTCTCCACGACACCAACCTCAGCACCGTAGGACTGAACATCACCCACGGATATGTCGACAACGTGATGTGGGTGACCCGCAACTTCGCCAACCTCTATCTCTGCCAGGACGGTCTGCCCATCAGCAAGTCCAAGGAGTTCCAAGGCTATGCCAAGCGCAACTCTGAGTTCCAGAACCGCGACAACCGCATGAAGTACTCCCTGCTCACTCCCGGACAGTACTACTGGACCAACGACAACCCGCACACCACATGGGACTGGGTCAAGGACATCAAACCCAACGGTGGAAACGGTGTCATCTATGTCGACGGTCACGGCTCAGGCTACAACAATCAGAAGTGGGGATCGGAGCGTGCAATGACCGACGCGTTGGAAGGCTATGACTATCCTGTCATCCGCTATGCCGAGGTGCTGCTCAACTATGCCGAGGCCGTCTATGAGCGTGACGGACACATCAGCGACGCCGACCTCGACATCAGTCTCAACCTTGTTCGCCGCCGTGCCAACCCCAATATGCCGAAGCTCAGCAACGCTTTTGTCAGCAGCAACGGACTGGACATGCGTGAGGAGATCCGCCGCGAGCGCACCGTAGAGCTCTATCTCGAAGGCTTCCGCGTCAACGACCTCAAGCGTTGGAACACTGCCGTGCGGACGATGAACCAGCCTCTACTCGGCGTGAAGTACACCGGCACTGAGTTCCAGAGCAACTGGGGAAGCTCCAACCAGCCCAGCCAGCTCAAGGACAGCGAGGGTTGCCTCATCATGGACGACAACCGTCAGTGGTCTGAAAAGAACCTGCTCTACCCGATTCCTTCCGATCAGCTGCAGCTCAACCCCAACCTGGAACAGAACCCGGGATGGAAGTAATCTCTGTGTTGAGTGATAAATGTTGAATGATGAATTGAGTGATGATTGACATTACAAATTCCAACAATGAACCATATTATGAACCATAATAGATTAAACATATCGTGCGCCAAAGCCGCTTGCGTGGCAATGATGACCCTTGGTCTGCTGGCATCCTGCGGTCAGGATCATGACTTAGGTTCCGAGATGAGCGAGGCGCAGCTCATCAACTCGGTGGAACTCAGCGAGAGTGGAACCATCAAGCTCGCCGTGGGCATGAGCAAGCAGATCACTGCGACATCAAGTCCCGACAACGCTACCTTCAAGGATCTCGTGTGGACTTCCTATAATACTGACATCGCCACAGCCGACAACACGGGTAAGATCACGGGCGTCGCTCCCGGTCAGGCTACCGTGCAGATCCGCCAGGACGGCAACCTCGGCTCTCTGGCAACGTTGCAGGTCAACGTCATGCCAGTGGCTGTAAACCTCGGTTTGGAAAAGATCTCGCTCTACGAGGGTACTACCAAGGCACTCGCCGCCCAGCTCAGTCCGGCTGATGCCTACGACGTGCTCTCATGGAAAGTGGCAGACACGAACATCGCCACCATCAAAGGTGACAGCGTTGTCGGTCTGACACCGGGCACAACAACGATTACCGCCACGACCACCGACGGCTCGAACTTCACGGCTACAGCTGAACTGGAAGTGAAGAAAGTGGTACCTGTGACGGGCATCTCGCTCGAAGCTCCGGGCTATGACCTCAACGTGGGTGAGAGTGCACAGATCGGCTGTACGCTGATTCCGGCTGATGCCACCGCTGACCTGCTGACATGGAAGAGCAGCGACGAGAGTGTCGCAACGGTCAACACGCAAGGTGTGGTCACCGCACTGAAATATGGTACAACCACGATCACGGCTACATCTAACAATGGCGTGAGCAAGTCGATGGAGATCACCGTGGGCGAGGGCACCATCAACCAAGACTTCACCACCGGCATCGGCAAGTGGTATCTCGGTCAAAGCGGCAGCAACTATAAGTACGGCAGCGACGGTCTGGTAGTGACCATGCAGAGCGGATCGAAGTGGCGCGGTGACTTCAACCTCGGTTCCAACAAGAATCCTGTTACCCTCAACGTGGGTACTTACCGCTATCTCGCCTTCAAGATGACACGTCCGGGCGCTTACGTGCTGAACAACAACGGCAAGGGCACCATCGTCCTCGACACCTCCAAGGGTCGCTACGAGCAGAAGAGCGGCAACGGCAACAACCGCTACTCCATCCTCGGCTATGAGGGCAAGGAGGCAGAAGCTGCCATGGATGAGCCAAATGTGATCTACTTCGACCTGCAACAGGGCTTCGGCAACACGCCGTACTACTTCGCCAAGGACAAGACCGAAGGCGGACTGACAACCTTCAAGCTCCTCGTGGCTGACATCCCATCGACCTATGGTCGCACCTACACGCTCTACTGGGTACACGCTTTCAAGACGCTCGACGAGATGAAGGCCTACGCAGCAAAACACTAAACCATTAACACGTATCAACTATGAACAAGATATTTTCTATGATCGCGCTTGCAGCCACAGCACTCTTTGCCACGGCTTGCAGCAGCGAGATCCCTGATGGCGACGCCAGCTACTTCAACAGTCTGCCTACCTACGACTCGCTCATCACCACCAAGAACTATCTGCCCTTGCAGCATCCCTGTATGCTCCACACTGCCGCTGACATCAGCCGTGTGAAAGGCAACCTCACAGCAACGCCCTGGAAAGAGGCTTACGAGCACCTCCAGCAGAGCGCCTACGCACAGAGCACCTACACCGAGGGCACCGCTGCCCTGCTCGACGGCTACCTGAAGCGTATGGATACAAAGAACTGGAGCGGTAAGTATAAGGACTACAACAACTACACGGCACTCATGCGCGACGCCGCCGCCTCGTATCAGCTGGCTCTGCGCTATCAGCTCTCAGGCGACACACAGTATGCCGACGCTGCCGTGAAAGTGCTCAACGCCTGGAAGAACAACTGCAAGGGCTTCTTGAAACTCGGTGGGTACACCGACTCGATTCCTGACCCCAACGAGTTCCTCATGGAGATTCAGGCTCACCAGTTGGCCAACGCCGCCGAACTGCTCCGCAACTACGACGGTTGGCAGCAGCAGGACTTCACTGAGTTCAAGGCATGGATGAAGAACACGTTCTACTCTGTGGCGCTGCAATATCTCAAGAATCATCAGGGCGGACAAGGCACACAGCACGCCTGGCTCAACTGGGACTTGGCGAGCATGACGGCAGTGCTTTCCATCGGCATCCTCTGCGATGACAACTTTGCCATCAACTTCGCCATCAACTACTACAAGAACGAGCAGGGGATGTTCACCGAGAACGGCAACGTGCTCAACGCCATCCCATATCTCCACAAGGATCCGGACTCCGACGAGATTCTCGGACAGTGTCAGGAGAGTGGTCGTGACCAAGGCCATGCCACGCTGTGCGTCGCGCTCTTGGGTGCTTTCTGCCAGATGGCCTACAACGTCGGAGAGGACCTGTTCGCTTACGACGACTACCGTGCACTGCACATGGCAGAGTATGTGGGTAAGTACAACCTCTACACCGACGAGGACTTCCAGAAGGCCAGCAACACGCAGAACGGATTTTCCGACAGCTACTTCCAGTATCGTTCCGAAACATTCCCCTACACGGCTTACAGCAATCCTTCGCAGAGCTGTCCGACAATCGCCACTGCCCAGCGCGGCACAAAGCGTCCGGCATGGGAACTCTTCTATGGCTACGCCAAGGCTCACAACCTCTCTGCCATCTACTGCCAGAAGAGGGTTGAGCAGCAGCGTAAGTACAACGGCTATGGTGACGGCGGCGCCGGTGACTACGGACCGAACTCAGGAGGTTTCGACCAGCTTGGCTACGGCACGCTGATGTTTGCAAGATAAAAACAACAAAACCCCAACACAGCCTCACCCCCAACACGGAGGCTGTGTCAAAAGTCCATTTTGAGCCATCTTCGAATTTAACACATTAAAGC
>ERZ833963.1694-NODE-1694-length-24465-cov-33.995780_pt1 | contig 24465 bp, 18 predicted proteins | sample MGYA00519693_ERZ833963 | MGnify/ENA primary metagenome ERZ833963 (study PRJEB31850, sample SAMEA3708748) | human gut metagenome | biome: human gut; feature: human-associated habitat; material: faeces | place: China | collected 2014 ... | reverse complement strand
GCAGCTGCCGGAGCGGTGCTTAAGCCGCAAGGCGGGAATTGTGCGGTATTGCCTTAGCAATTTGAATCAAACAATATAACAAAACCGCCACGAACCAATCTAACAGGTTCGTGGCGGTTTTTATGTACGTTTAAGTTTTACGCGGCAATCTCAGATCAGAGCAGCAGTGATGAGGCTCATCTTGTAGACTTCCTCAGCATCGCAGCCACGGGACAGGTCGTTGATGGGAGCATTCAGACCCTGCAGGATGGGGCCGTATGCAGCAAAGCCACCCAGACGCTGTGCGATCTTATAGCCGATGTTGCCGGCGTTGATGTTCGGGAAGATAAAGACGTTAGCTTCGCCAGCAACGGTGGAGTTGGGAGCCTTCAGCTTGCCAACTTCCGGTGCAACGGCGGCGTCAAACTGCAGTTCACCGTCAACCTTCAGTTCGGGATGTGCTTCCTGAACGCGCAGGGTGGCGTTACGCATCTTATCAACGGTCTCGCCCTTGCCGGAACCCTTGGTGGAGTAGCTCAGCAGAGCAACCTTCGGGTCGATACCGAAAATCTCAGCGGTATGAGCAGTCTCAACGGTGCTCTCGACGATCTCATCCTCAGAAGGATCGATATTGATGGCGCAGTCGCCCATCGCCAGCTTCTCGTCGCCGCGGACCATAATGAAGCAGGAGCTGACGGACTTGATGCCGGGCTTGCACTTGATCAGCTGCAGAGCCGGGCGGACGGTATCAGCGGTAGAATAGGTAGCGCCGCCCAGCAGGCAGTCAGCCTTACCCATCTTGACCAGCATGGTGCCGAAGTAGTTGGACTTGGACAGTGCAGCGCGGCACTGCTCCTCGGTCATCTTACCCTTGCGCAGTTCAACCATTTTGGCAACCATTGCGTCAAATTCAGGGTAAGAGGTCGGGTCGCAGATCTCTGCGCCGGTAATGTCAAAGCCGCCCTCAACAGCAGCCTTTTTGACTGCTTCCGGGTTGCCCAGCAGCAAAACGTTCAAAATCTTGCCAGCCAGCAGCTTGGATGCTGCGGACAGGATACGGGCATCAGTGCCCTCAGTAAATACGATGGTTTTAGGATTTGCTTTCAACTGATTTTCAAAATTTTCAAAAACGTCCATGATAATACCTCCGTATCAATCTGGTGCCGGGTATCCGTGGATCCCGCACACGCTAGTACAGATACAATTATAGCACGATTTGAATTATTTGCAAATGGTGCAAAGACAAAACCTATGTTTTTTGCGCAAAAAAAGTCTGAACTGGCTAAAAACGCAAAAATTCATGCGTTTGACGCAAAAATATCAGGCGATATTGACAAAACTATATCAAACGGTGCGCGGGATGGAATTCTCTCCTTCCGGAGCAGAAAACCCATAAGAACGATAAAAATCGGCAACATCCTGTGGGCTGTGCACAACAACAGCCTGCAAAAGCCGGTCCGTGCCGGGCTGGCGGAAGCCGATGATGGTTTCACCTGTACAAATGCTGCTTTGCGTTGCAATATCCGCCGGGCCAAGGCCCGGCGGCGGCTGCAACGCGGCGCAGGTTTTGCGGTGGTTAAAGAACATGGTGCATAACGCCTCCCCTGCTTTTCTTTCAGCATAGCGCAGGTTTGGGCAAAAAGCAAGTGCAATACAAAAAAGCCTTCCGGCACACAGGAGGGCTGCAATACCGGAAGGCATATGTAGGGAAATATAGAGAATGTCAGAATAAATCAGTCGAGGAATTCCTCGTTCAGCTGAACGCCAAAATCATGGGCAATGGCACGCAGGTCATCATCGGTGATGGTCTGGCGGATCAGGCCGCCGCCCATGGAGAGAACTTTGACATAGATCTCAGCACTCTTTTCAATCGTGTGGGCCAGGCCGAAAGTAATATCAAAATCGGGGCCGGAAGCAAACAGACCGTGCTGTGCCCAAATGGCAGCCTGGTATTTTTTCATCAGCTCACTGGTAGCCATGGCAATGTCAGCACCGCCGGGCACCATCCAGGGGCAGACGCCGACACCCTCCGGGAAAACGACCGGGCATTCAGTAGCGCTCTGCCACAAAGCACGGGTAAAATCACGGTCAGTCAGCGGCAGAATGTAGGTCAGGGCAATTACGTTGGTAGCATGGCAGTGGTAGATCACGCGGTTGGCACCGTTGGTGGCGGCCTTGCGCACGCTGTGGTTCATAAAGTGGCTGGGAAACTCGGAAGTCGGCTTTGCGCCATCGGCCAGGCCCCAGACAATGCGCCAGCTGTCGCCCTTATCATTGATCTCAACAATGCCGATGCTGTGGATAGGGTCCGGCTCCACATTGCGGAAGAACTTGCCGGAACCGGTGGTGATGAAATATTCCCCGGCCAGGTTATCAGCCTGAACGCCCATGTTGACCCACTCGCGCGGGGTTTCGTCAAAGAAAGGACGGCATGCGGCAACATCTTCCTCGGTCATGCGGTAGGTCAGGTTGCCGCCGTTGCGCTCATGCCATCCCTGCAGCCAGCCGTCGTTGCACATACGGATAAAACCTTTTACGTTTGCTACATCATAAATCGTGCTCATAATACTGCTCCTTTACTCCATTGCCTTTTATCGTAACTGTTGCCTGCGGCTTACCGCGTGATGATATCAACAGGGACATTAAAGATCTTTGCCACTTTCAGGATGGTATCAATGTGGCGGCCGGTGGCTGCTGCCATGTGGTGGGTGGGGCCGGCTTCGCTCCAGCGGTTGCAGAACTCACGCGCACCGCAGCTGAAGCGGGTACGCATGTTGGTATCGCCAAAGGTAAAGATGGGGCCGGGTTCATTGACGCCCTCGGCAACCACAAACTTGAAGTGGCCGTCCTTATCCTGCGTGATGGCCAGATAGGTCACATCGCCAACCGGTGGATAGAATTGGGTCAGATAGCCGCCACCAGTCTTGCCGTGGAACACGGGCACGATCTTCATGGTCGGCTTTTTTGCCTTGGAGATATCGGCATCACCGGAGCCGGAATGGCCGATGATGCAGATATCCTCGTTGAAGTCGATGGAGTACATCTCGCTCAGCTGGCCGCAGCCCGCAATGGTTTTCAGGATGGACATTGCCATCGAAACCTTGATATCGCCCTCAACCGCGCAGGCAGTGCCCTGCTTGATGAGCATCGAGAATGCAGGAATCAGCATGGAGTCCAGTTTGCCGGCCACACCCTTGGCAAAACCGTCGTAGTGGGAAGCCACAAACGCAATCTTTTCGTCCTTGACCCACTGCTCAAAGGCAACAACATAACGGGCCATATCCCAGACCTTTTCGATCGTGCCGCCGCCCTCAATATCAAAGGTATCCAGAATATCCTGTGCCTTGGCACGAATCGCTTCTTCATCGGTGATGTTATCGGCAATGGCCCACATTTTTTCCCAGTCAAACTGCTTGGTGTAAAGCCACATGCGGTTGTATAGGTTGGTTTCGTCAATGTACAGGTCCATCATGCCGGGGTACGGGCGGCCGATCTGGGCAAGGTTGGTATCGCGGAAGCGGCGGCGCACCTGTGCAGCACGGCACCAATCTTCAATTTCAGCCTGCACACCGGGGTCACCGCCCTCGACCACGCCGGTGATAACGGCATGGCGCTTACCGGCGCGTTCCAGGTCGGCAACCATTTCACCAACGGCACCACAGGCGTACAGTTCACCTAGCCAGGTTGGTGTATCAGTGTTGGCATAATCCGGGGCTTTCTTCTTCTGCACATTGACCAGTACAATGGGTACATCCAGATCGCGCACGGCGGGCAGCATATTGTAAGAGGTTGCATAGGTCAGCAGCTGCAGAATAACCAGGTCAACGTCTGCGGCACGGAACTTATCGCCCGCTGCCATGGACTGCTCTTTGGTGGTAACAATGCCGCCGTCAATGACCTCAACGGTATCGGGAATGGTCTTTTTGAAAGCGGCATACTGACCCTCAAATTCAGGAACCAGGGTTGGGAACTGCGGCAGATAGGCACCCAGAGCAATGGCAAACACGCCAACACGGGCTTTGGTTTCAACTAACATGGATATTACCCCCTGTAATAAAATTTATTGCGGATCACATTCCAAAATAGTGAACGACTTTTTGATGGAGGCGCGTGCATCCGCAAGGTCTTTGAACTCCCCTGCACGGATCATCTGCACCATCAGGTTGCCAAGGGCGGTACCCTCGGTAGGGCCTGCAAACACGGGCAGCTGGGTGGCATTTGCGGTCATCTGGTTCAGGTACATATCCTGGCTACCGCCGCCCACAATATTGATGCTGGTATATTCTTTGCCGGTCAGGCTTTGCAGCTCTTGAATAGCGGCCTGATAATCATGCGAAAGCGAGTTGTAAATGGTCTGCATCACTTCGCCGGTGGTGGCGGGAACCGGTTTGCCGCCGTCTTTGCAGGCAGCCTTGACTTCTTTGATCATGGATTTCGGCGCCAGGAAGCGGTCGTCGCCAGTGGATACGATCCCGGCAAAGCTGCTGGCTTCCTGCGCGGCGGCAATCAATTCCGGGAAAGACGGGCGGGTTCCGGTCTGCTCGCCAAGTTCACGCCGCACAGACTGGATCATCCACAGGCCCATAATGTTCTTAAGGTAACGGTAGCGGTATTCATAGCCGCCCTCGTTGGTAAAATTGGCCTGCATGCTGGCAGGGGTCGTGATGGGGTCTTTGTTTTCCACACCCAGCAGGCTCCATGTGCCGCTGGAAAGATAAACGGCCTTATCATCCCTTGCGGGAACAGCCAAAAAGGCGGAGCCGGTATCATGTGTAGCGGGCAGTACGACGGTGCAGTCAAAGCCGACATAATCCTTGACGGCGGAGCTCAAATTTCCCAGTTTGGTGCCGGGGGTGCTGATTCTGCCAAAGATTTTGCGCGGCAGACCAAGCCGGTTGATGATTTCATCGTCCCAATCCTTGCTTATAGCGCCCACCAGGGCAGTGGTGGAAGCATTGGTGTACTCGTTGGCCATCACGCCGGTCAGGCGGTAATTCAGGTAATCCGGCACCATCAAAAAATGCTCGGCAGCGGCAAGCTGTTCCGGGTGTTCTTTCTTTAAGGCACACAGTTGGTAAACCGTGTTGAACGACTGGTACTGGATGCCGGTACGGGCGTAAAGTTTTGTAAACGGCAGAATGGGTTCCAGTTCCTCCCGCATGGCGGCGGTACGGCCATCGCGGTAAGCAACGGGGTCCCCGATAGGGGTACCATCGGCATCCAGAAGCAGAAAGTCAACAGCCCAGGTATCAATACCGACCGTTGTGGGCGTATAGCCTGCATCGTGGGCGGCTTTCAGCCCCTCGATCACATTCTGAACCAGGCCTTCCATATCCCAGCAAAGGTGACCGTTCTTTTCAATCAGGCGGTTTTCAAAGCGGTAGACTTCATGCAGGGCCATAACACCATGTTCCACGGTGCCAATAATGTGCCGGCCGCTGGATGCTCCGATATCTACAGCAAGATAACAGGTGTGCATCTTTCTCTCCTTTTTGGTAAAATACGAATCAGGCGAACTGCCTTATGCTATTAGTATAGCGGCATAATATCCGGTATTCCATGGTTTGAAGTGGACTGTTTTTTGTGAAAATTCTACTTTGCCATTCCCTGCTGGCAAAGGCGGTTTCGCTGCTTTTGCTTGACTTATAGTAATGGGAAAAAATTAAGTCTGTGTTTTTTCGATGACAAGGCGAAGCTTGTTGTAATACTGTCGCAGTGCCCGGCGAAAATGCTAAAAGTAAAGGCAATACCGCATAATTCTAAGTGCCGATACGGCGAGCGAGGTGTGGCAGATGCCAAGCCAAAAGCGCAGATAATACTGGATGTCTTATCGAGCATTTTGGCAACGCAGATGCCGTGCCGCAGCTGCCGGAGCGGTGCTTAAGCCGCAAGGCGGGAATTGTGCGGTGTTGCCTAAAGAAATAAAAATAAAAAAGCCCCGCCTGCCGGGCAGAACATTCTGCATCCGGCAGGTGGGGCTTTTGGTTGTTACAAATAGATAAATGAAAATTTACTGCCTTTTCTGCATCCGCAGCAGGCTGTATGGCATCAAGGGCGTGGCACAGGGAATGGTATACTGCATCATCGGGTGCGGGGTGGCATCCACCGCTTCCCCTTCCGCGTTTTTGATCCATTCAGGGATTACGGGCACGACCGAACCATCTGGCTGCAAAATTTCCAGCGAATCTCCCAGGCAGAACTTGCTGCGCTGGGTGCAATGGGCAACGCCGTCTTCCCACGAATCCACAGTGCCGATGAAATCCCAATCTCGCACATAAGTATGGCTGGGCGTCTGCAGGGCTTTCTCTTTGCCAAAATAGAAACCGGGTGAATAATGGCGGTGGCTGGTACGGTTCAGCTCATCCAGCACGGAATCCGGTAAATCAAACGTATCACTGGCGGGGTTTGCCAGGTACTGGTCCAGCGCTTTGCGGTAAGCGGCGGTAACGGACGCAACGTAATAGAACGTTTTGGCGCGCCCCTCAATTTTCAGGGAATCCACACCAGCCTTGCAGATCAGGTCCAAAAACGGTGCGGTGCATAGGTCGTTGGCGTTCAGGATGTAGCTGCCGTCCTCATTTTCGCCAATGGGCATGTACTGGCCGGGGCGGTTTTCTTCTACAAGATAGTATTTCCAGCGGCAGGGCTGGGCACATTCGCCGCGGTTGCCGCTGCGCCCGGTCATATAGCTGGAAAGCAGGCACCGACCAGAAACGCTCATGCACATGGCGCCGTGCACAAAGGCTTCCAGTTCCAGCTCCGGCGGGGTGTTATCGCGGATCTGGGCAATATCGGTCAGGGTCAGCTCGCGCGCCAGCACCACACGCTTGGCGCCCAGGTTGTAGGCCATGGTTGCAGCAGCATAATTGGTGATGCCTGCCTGAGTGGAAAAATGCACATCCACATCCGGAGCATACTGTTTGGCAAGGCTCAGTACGCCAAGGTCCGCAATGATAAAGGCATCCACCCCGGCTTCGGCCGCGTCCTTGATATACTGCGGCAGCTCGGAAAGCTCATCGTTGGTGGGCAGGTTGTTCAGGGTCAGGTATACTTTTTTGCCGCGAGCATGGGCAAAAATGCAGCCATCATGAAGCTCGCCAATGGTCAGGTTGACCGGTGCGGCGCGCATACCAAAGCGCGGCAGTGCGCAGTATACGGCATCGGCACCATACATGACGGCATATTTCAGGGCTTCAAGGCTGCCGGCAGGCGACAGCAGTTCCGGACAGGACAACATAAGATAACGGCTCCTTTGTTCAGTGAAGTTCAGCTTTTATCAGCCCCAACCGGCGATGATGCAGTTCTGATGGTGTTCGTCTGCCGTTTTGGCATAGAAATATTCGCCAGGGTGGTCGCCGTTCGGGTTGCCGGTAACAAAGAAATAATAGCCTTCGTCCAGATATTCCTGGTCGGGATTCAGCGCGGCGGCAATAGCATCAATACCGGGATTGGTGATGGCACCGGCGGGCAGGCCGCTGATGCGGTAGGTGTCGTAATGAGCAAGCACATCATCCGGAATAGCACCCTGTTCCGGCCAGCCGTAATAAGCGGCGGTGGGCGAATTCCACAGGTAGTTATTGTCGCTATCGTTCATAATATAGCTGCTGGCATTGGATTCCAGCTTATGCTCTGCCCACTGCGGGTCATCGGATTCCAAACGATTGTGGAAGCAGGCGGAAACCTTGGCGTCTTCTGCGGGCATACCGGCTTCTTCCTGAATAAAGCTGGCCAGAATGACAACATCATTCATTGTGGTTCCCTTTTCGTTGATGGTATCCCACAGGTCGGAAGTTTTAGCGTCGAATTCCTTATAGAAGGTGTTGACGTAATTATAGACCGAGTCATCGGTGAAGAACTCGTAAGTGTCCGGGAACAGGTAGCCCTCGCACTTCATCAGGCGGCCTTCGGTATCCGGGATGGCATTCCAGAAATCATACTGGCTGAAATCGGAACCATCCTCGCCGTTGGCGCAGGCAAGGAAATCATCCACCGAGCACAAGCCATTTTCTTCCATCTTCTGGGCAATAGCAACGGCTGTGTAGCCTTCGGGGAATGTGATGGTAATGGTCTTGCGCTTGACCTGCTGCACGCTGAGGGTTTTCAGGATCGTGTTATAATCCATGCCGGAGCGCAGGGTGAAATCGCCATACTGCAAACCGGAAGCGCGGCCGCTGTATTTGGCATACAGCTTGAACAGCCAGTCATACTGGATGACGCCATCCTCTTTCAAAACGTTTGTGATGTCTGCAACAGTGGAACCCTGTTCAATGGTAACGGTCTGCTCCGGGCCGAGTTCGCCGTTGCCGGCAACTTCGCCGTAGAACTGGAACACTTTCCAGCCGCCGATGCCGACGATAGCCAAAATGACAACAAGAACCACAAGCCCAATGGGAAAACGGCGGCGGACGGGTTCATCATCGTCATCCTCTGCGTACTCGTCTGGACCTTCGGCGTCTTCGTACAGGTCCTGCGGGTCAGGATCAGGCTGTACCGGGCGCTTTGGTGCGGGGGCTGGCGCAGCATGATAAGCCTGGCGCGACTGCGAGCCCTTGTCCTGGGAATCACCACGATTGATTTTCATTCCAAATCTCCTTTACCAGGCAGCAGAACTGCCCTGTTTCACGTATGCACGGTCTTACAGCAACAGGCGGAAATAAACGTCCGTAACGGGGAACGGCTGCCCAAGGTAACAAATCATGCCGTAACCACAGCGCTTACCCTCGCCCAGGTACAAAAACTGATTTTCCGCCAGCAGCAGCCGTGCTTTGGTCAGACCGGTATGTTCCCGCGCGGCCTGCAGCAGAATATCAGCCGAATGGTCGTTATCGGCCTGCAGCTCCATAAAAAGCAGCTCGTCCTTTTCCTGGCAATAGAGGCCGTAACCGCGCTGGTTGGAAACAATGGTCATACCGCGGCGGTAGAGCCGGGTGATCATGGTGTTCATGCTGCTTTCCGGCAGGGCGATGCAGGCGGGCTGGTAGCGCATGCGGGTGTCGATCAATTTGCGGACTGTCAGGTTATCAAACTCTGCTCGTGCCCACAAATTGTGTTCAATGGGCTTGCGGATGATGCGCAGCGGGAAGCGCCCCTGAAAATTCAGCTGGGAAAACGCTTTTGCGGCCCGCGTGCTTTGTGGTGCCGCCACAGCGAAATCACACCCTTTGGCGGAAAAGGCGCGCAGGCAGGTTGCCAGCAGTTTGGGCATCAGCCCGCGCCCCTGCAGGGACGGGTCCGTTGCCATGCAGCAGAGCCATACGCCGTGGTGGTGCCCGCATTCCACTGGAACCGCACCAATCATGGCGGCCGGGATGGGCTTTGCACCGGGGGCCGGGTCCCGGGCAAGGATCAGGATATTATCCAACCCCACAATTCCACAAAGCCAGTCCAAAGCATCCTGGCGGGTTCCGCCATACGTTTTGCGGCGGAACGCAACCATCTGCTCCAAATCAGCTTCCGTTGCTTTGCAAAGCATGTTCTATCCCCTCCTTGCCGTATTCAACGTGTGGCTTTTGCTGCCAACGGTTTTAGCTCAAAATCCGCTCCAGGTATGCCATCACTTCGGACTGAATATCCTCCGGCGTGCGGATGGTTTTCTGGCCGTCTACCGTTGTGGTACACTCAATGCGGTGCCAGCCCAGCTTGCGTGCGCAGTATTCAGCGGCGGCGCGGGAACGGGCCAGGTATTCGGTATCGCGTTCCTGAATATCTTTTTTGCTTTCATCGCCGTGGTAGCGCTGCGCAATCAGGCGCTGGCTGACGTCGGGATCAACCGCAAGGTATACAACCGCATCCGGCGCAGGCAGGCCGAGCTTTTTGTACTCGAACTCAAACAGCCACTCCAGAAAACCATCCCAGTGCATCGGCGGCAGTTTGGAACATTGGTGAACAGCGTTGGAGGTGGTGTAACGGTCAGAGATGATTAGCCCATTCTGGCGGTAGACATTGCCCCACTTGGTTTTGTAGCTGGCAAAGCGGTCAACAGCATAAAACGTTGAAGCTGCATAAGCGTTCACGTCATCCGGGCGCTGGCCGAACTCGCCGGAAAGATACATCTTGACCAGTGCGGAGGACGGACTGTCATAATCTGGGAAGCTGATTTTCAGTGGGTCATACCCTTTGCTATGCAAATTCTGGCAGGCAAGTTCTGCCTGTGTGCCCTTGCCGGAACCATCCAGGCCTTCAAAAATAATCAGTTTACCCATGGTTTTCAGCCTCCTGTTTCAGTGTTGCATATTTATCACGCACGGCGTTCTGCTTGCCGCAGCACATACCGCCCTCCGGGCAGGGACCCGCCAGGCAGCGGGGACCAGCTGCGGCGAAAACATGCGGCGCAAGCGGGTATACAAGGCGCAGCATTTCATCGGCAACGGCGCGGATCTCCCACTGGGCACGGTTGCAGCAGCGCAGGTTGAAAAAGTTGTTCAGGCTGCGGCAGTTCATGGTCATTACCATTTTTGTCTCGCAGGCGTTGGGCAATACAAAGCGGGCATCCTCGTTTGCCATTTTGCTGGCTTTGGCGCGGGCGGTCTTTTCCGGCATGCCCTGCTCCATCAAGGTGTGGGTATGCTTTTCTTCCAGTGCTTTGACCAGCTCCAGGTAGTGTTTGGCATCGGCGTTCATCGCATCAATAAAAGCCACTTTGGCCGCAGGGTCAGCCTCAATTTCCGGGGGAATCACATAACGGAAATCTTCCAGCCGCACATAGCGCTGGCTCTGCACACTGAAACTTGCAATGCGGTGGCGGGTGACCTGTGCCAGAAAGGTGCGGGAAACGCCCTCAATGCCAAAGGTAAAGCTGGCATGTTCAATGGGGCTGGCGTGGCCGAAGTCATTCAGCTTTTGCAAAAAGGCTGCGGTCTTTTCCGGTGTTAGGCCATCCAGCAGGGTTTCGATATGTGCATCAGAATAGCACAGCTTGGCGGCTGCGGCAATGGTCTTTTCGGGGTCATTGGTGTGGGCGATCAATGTTACAAGCATGGACCCGTTCCCTCTTTTCCTTTTTTATCAGTGGTTTATTCTTCGCTGGTCAGCTTGGTCAGCGGGGCGTAATTGGCCATTGTTTTTTTGATGCCAACGCGGTCAAACTGGATTTCTACAATACAGTCCCCCGCAACCGGCGTTACTTTCAGCACCTTGCCGCGGCCAAACACCTTGTGGTCCACAAGGTCCCCGGCTGCAAAGTTGGCGGCCTTTTTGCGTGCGGGTGCGGCGGGCGCAGTGGTAACGCCACCACCCGCCGGAGCAACCGGAGCACCGGAATGATGGTTGACGCGGCTACTGCCATACCCGGCGCCAAAGCTACTGCTTTGGACCGTGTGGCGGCCGCCGGGGTAGTTCGGGCTTTCGTGCCCGCCGGAAGCAAACCCACTTTGGAAGCCGCCGGCATACTTGCTGCCAAAGCCGCCGCGGTTGTATTCACTGTTCAGATACCCGCGGGAAGCCCCGGAGTATCCGCTGCGCCCGCCGGGAACATTGGTGCTGTAGCTTCCGTACCCGGCGCCAAAACCGCCGCTGTAAGCAAGCTCTGGGCTTTCGGTTTCGTCCATCACATTGGGGTCAATCTCATCCAAAAAGCAGGAAGGCGGGTTGCGGCGCGTCTGGCCGAAAATCATACGGCTGCGGGAGGAAGAAAGATACAGCTCTTTCTTGGCGCGGGTAATACCGACATAGCACAGGCGGCGCTCCTCTTCCATTTCTTCCTCGCTGTAGCGAGCAAGGTCACCGGGGAAAACGCCATCCTCCATACCAATGATAAACACATACGGGAATTCAAGGCCCTTGGCGCTGTGCATCGTCATCAGGGTAACGGAATCAGCATCTTCATCATAGGAATCAAGGTCTGCAATCAGGGCAACTTCTTCCAAGAAACCGGAAAGGGTTGCGTCTTCCCCGTTCTGCTCCGCATAAGTCTTTACGGAAGAAATCAACTGGCCCAAGTTTTCCAGCCGGGTCTCGCCCTCTTCTTTCTGCGCTTTCAGCATGGCTTCGTATCCGGTCTTGCGGATCACTTCACCGGCAAATTCATCCAGCGGAAGGGTGACGGAAAGATCACACAGTTCACGGTACATGGAGTAAAACGCGTTCAGCGCGCTGGCGGCACGGCCCAGTGCGGGATAAGAAGAAGCCTCCCGGATGATCTCCATCATCGGCACGCCGTTGGCGGCGGCCAGTTCCCCGATCTTATCAATGGTGGTGGCACCAATCTTTCGTGCAGGTTCATTGATGATGCGGCGCAGGCGCACGTCGTCCCGCGGGTTGACCACAACGGCCATGTAAGAGTTGATATCCTTGACTTCCTTGCGGTCAAAGAAGCGTTGGCCACCCACAATGCGGTACGGGATACCGGCACGGGCAAAATAAGTTTCGATGGGGTTGGACTGCGCATTCATGCGGTACAAAACGGCATGATCTTTTAAGGAAGCACCATTTTTCAGGTTCTGGCCAATAACCTCGGCCACATGGCTGGCCTCATCCTGTTCCGAAGCAGCCGTATAATGGTGAACTTTGTCACCATCGCCGTTCTGGGTCCACAGGGTCTTGCCCTTGCGGCCGTTGTTGTTCTTGATGACGCTATTGGCCGCATTCAGAATGTTGGAGGTGGAACGGTAGTTCTGCTCCAGGCGGATGGTTTTGGCCCCGGCAAAAACTTTTTCAAAGTTCAGGATATTTTCAATGGTAGCACCGCGGAACTTATAAATGCTCTGATCGTCATCGCCAACAACGCATACATTGTTGGAACCACCGGCCAGCAGGCGCACCAGGTGGAACTGGGCCACGCTGGTATCCTGGTATTCGTCCACCACGACATAGCGGAACTTCTGCTGGTAGTATTCCCGCGCTTTGGCATCGGTTTTCAGCATCTGCACGGTATGGAAAATCAGATCGTCAAAGTCCATGGCACCAGCCGTGCGCAGCCGGTTGGAATAGGCGGTATAGATTTTGGAAATCAAAGCAGCCTTGGTATCGCGCGGCGCTTCGGCGGCGACATCTTTGGCGGAAAGAAGTTTATCTTTGTAACCGCTGATCTGGGAGATGGCTGATTTGACCGGCAGGAACTTGTCATCAATCATCAGTTCTTTGTAGATCTGCTTGATGACACGCTGCTGGTCGTCGGAATCGTAAATCGTAAAGCTTTTGGGAAAGCCAATGCGTTCGGCATCGCGGCGCAGGATCCGTACACAGGCAGAGTGGAAAGTGGAGGCAAATACATCCCCGCCCATGGTATCGCCCAGCATGGCTTTCAGGCGTTCTTTCAGCTCTCCGGCGGCTTTATTGGTAAAGGTAATGGCCAGCACATTCCACGGGCGGGCCGGGGCAACGCTCATCAGCGGCATCAGGGACTGCGGAACCGGCTGGCCGCACATGATGGCGGTGCGCAGCTGCTCCAGATCACTCTGCGCAACCGGGCGGCTGACCTCTTTGGAGCCATAGGCGCGGCCAAAACGGATGATATTGGCAATGCGGTTGACCAGAACGGTGGTTTTGCCGGAGCCGGCACCTGCCAGGATCAGCAGCGGGCCTTCGGTGGTAAACACAGCCTGCTGCTGCACCGGGTTCAGCTTAGTAAAGCGGGAAGCGATATAGCGGTCCCGCAGGGCCAGAAATTCAGTGGTAATGGTATCGGGCATAATGAACCTGTCCTTATATTATATGGCAGAACCAGCCCGGAACCATGCAGGGCTGGGAATTTTGGCAAACGCTGTATAGTATAGCACACTTTTGCCGGATAGAAAAGTAGGCTGGCGGAGGTATCCGCAGAAAATCATACTTTTTACAACCTGCACAAAAGCTGCGCTCTAATTGGAAAAACCTTCTGGGGATTGCAGTCGGTTATGCCACGCTCTGGGGGTGGCATCGCGGAAACCGGCTGTCAGGTATTGGCCCAGCGTTAAGCTGGCTGCGGTTCCGCGTGCCACACAGTTGATGGGGTCTGGTGCGATGGCAACATCCACATGCAGCTCCCCGGCAATATAACCAGCCAGGCCACGCAGCATGGAGCCGCCGCCAGTCAGCAGAATGCCGTTCTTGGCAACATCAGCGGCCAGTTCCGGCGGGGTGCTTTCCAATACATTGCGGGCAGTGGCGGCAATGCGGGCGGCCAGTTCCTGCACGGGCAGGTACAGGTCCCGCGTATAGACAAGGCGGCGGGCGGGCAGGTTGGTCTCCCAGGAATGACCACGGATCTCCATTACGCCCTCAAACTCGCTTTTGGTGCAGCAGGCAACCTGCTTTTTCAGCGCTTCGGCGGTTAGAGGGCCGATGGCAATGTTGAATTTTTCCTGAACATACTGGGCAATGCACTGGTCAAAAGCGTTGCCGGCGACCGGCAGGCTGGCGGCGCGCACCCGCCCACCCATGCTGATCACGGCGATATCCGTGGAGCCGCCGCCGATATCAATCACCATGCAGCCCATGGGTTTTCGGATATCCAGCCCTGCGCCAAGGGCGGCGGCAACAGGCTCATCCACAAGGAAAACCTGCCGTGCCCCGGCTGCCATGACGGCTTCTACCACGGCGTCAGCTTCAATGCCGGTAATGGCTGCCGGAACGCAGACCGATACGCGCGGCTTGATGATGCGCGAACGGCATACCTCATTGATAAACCGCACGATTAGTTCGTTTGTCATGCGGTGGTCCTGAATAATACCGTCCCGCAAAGGGCGGATGATATCAATATAAGAAGGCACACGCCCCACCATGCGCAGGGCTTTGTCCCCCACTGCCAGAATGGTGCTACTGCGGGTATCAACAGCACCAATGCTGGGCTGATGGAACACAACCCCCTGTTCCTGTGTGGCAATGATAATGGAAGTTGTGCCAAGATCAAGGCCGATATCATATTGCTTCATGTTTATCTGGTACTCCTTGCTGCCAGAAGCAGCACTTTGTTATCTATTGTGAATTGCCATCAACCATCCGGCAGATAAAAGTTATTTGCTTTCTTTTGGTGTTCCGGCGGCACCGTGGCTTTTGGGCATCAGTTCCGTCGCTGCAACACACACGCCGTCCACACTCACAGCGCCACCCTCCAATAGCGCTTTGGCGCAGGCAGAGATGGTGGCACCAGTGGTGATCACATCATCCAGCAACAGCAGCCGCATTCCGGAAAGGTCAACCCCAGTACGGCAGGCGTAAGCATCCTTGACATTGGCAAAGCGCTTTTGCTGGTCCAGCGATTTTTGCGGTAAAACCTGCCGGGTCAGGCACAGCGGCTGGATGACCGGAATGTGCAGGATGCGCCCAAGGCGCTGCGCTAGCAAAAGGGGCATATTTTCTGCGCGGTTCTTCTTTACGCGCGGCGGCACCGGAACAATGGCGCTATACAGCGAAATGCCGGATAGATTCTCGTATACCGGGCGGTACCCTGGGGCACGGGCGGGCTGTGCGCCAAAAATCAGCACAGCCATCAAATCCGCCAGTTCTCGCGCATACCAGGGGTTGCCGTTCTCCTTGCAAAGCAGGATAGCATGGCGCACACTGTCTGCATAGTAAAAGGCAGCTGCGCAGGTGTTGACAGCGTAAAAGGCGTGCTCCGTTACAGGCAGACGCGGTGGAAGATGCCGCAGACGCTCGGCTTCCGGTATACAGGAACGGCACACGGCGGCTTTCCAGGCGCTTTGCTCAAGTACCGTGCCGCACAGCGGGCAGTGCCGTGGATAGGCAAGGGCCAGCAGCGGTTCCAGAGCCGTTCGCCCACGGTCCAGCCAATCCAGAGATATGCGTTTTCTCTGTTTCATCTGCGTTTTTCAGCCGGAGTGACTGCCTCGCGCAGCAGGTAGCGCAGCCCGCTGTAACGCATGTTCTGGCGCACATTATCCACCATGGCCTGCTCGGTGCGCCGGGTTCCCGCCAGAATGCACAGGCGGCGTGCGCGGGTAACCCCGGTGTACAACAAGTTGCGGTAACAAAGGCGCGCGGGTACATCTGCCACAGGCATAATGACGGCCGGAAATTCAGAGCCCTGGCTTTTGTGCACTGTTACAGCGTAAGCGGGTTCCAGCTCGGCAAGCTGGTCAGCACCGTAAATATACTTTCGGTCATCCATCTGTACCGTCACAGCACGGCTTTCGGGGTCAACGGCAGTAATAATACCCATATCCCCGTTATAGGCACCCACACCGGCTTCGGCACCGTCCCGTTCATAGGGAATGTCATAATCGTTTTTGATCTGCATTACCTTGTCGCCACAGCGCAGCACACGGCCGCTTTGCTCCCAAATGATCTGCGGCTTATCCGATGCAGGCGGGTTCAAAATGGCCTGCAGACGGCGGTTCAGTTCTACGCTCCCGGTGGGGCCAACCTTGGTGGGGCAAAGCACCTGGATGTCCCGCACGGGGTCATAGCCATAACTTTTGGGCAGCCGGGTACTGACCAGGTCGCAGATCAGCCTCTGGCAGGCAAGACCGGTGGATTCGATCATGAAAAAGTCATCATCCCGCCCGCCTTTTATGGGCATCTGCCCTTCCACAATGCGGTGGGCGTTCTGTACAATCATGCTTTTCTGCGCCTGGCGGAAGATCTCATTCAGCCGTACGGTGGGCAGAACGTCTGCCTGCAAGATCTCCCCCAGCACACTGCCGGGGCCAACGCTGGGCAGCTGGTCGGCATCACCTACCATAATAATGCGGCAGTGGTAACGCGCGGCGGCCAACAACGCCTGGAACAGCTTGGCATCTACCATACTCATCTCATCCAGAATGATAACGTCAAACGGGAGAAGATTCTTTTCATTATGAATAAAACGCACGCTGCCGGTAGAATAGTCCACTTCCAGCAATCGGTGGATGGTGGAAGCGCTGTGGCCGGTCAGCTCGGTCAGCCGCTTGGCGGCGCGGCCGGTGGGAGCACACAGGGCAACCCGGTCATAAATACCTTCATACAAATTCAGAATCGCTTTGACCGTTGTGGTTTTGCCGGTACCGGGACCGCCGGTCAAAACCATTACGCGGGAAGAGAGTGCTAAGCGGATTGCTTCCCGCTGCAAAGGGGCATATTCAAAACCTTGGGTCAATTCCAAAACGCGGATATCGCTTTCCAGCGTTTTGGGGCTTTCTGTCGGGAATGTGGCAAGCTCCCCCAGCCGCGCAGCAATATCCTGCTCTGCGCTGAGCAGATCTGGCAGGTAAATATATTTCGTTCCGTCAAAGGTGCAGGCGCGCATTTCGTCATGCTCCAACAGGCTTTGCAGCCCGGCCTTTACGGCATCCGGCTCCACCCGAATAAAGCGCGCAGTGCTTTCGATCAGCTTATCTGCGGGCAGGCAGGTGTGGCCGTTGTTGGCGTTGTGGCGCAAAGCGTACAAAAGCCCGGCGGCAATGCGCAGGTCGCTGCCCTGTCCTACCTGCAGCTGGGCGGCGATACCATCGACCTGGCTGAATTTCAGGTTCAGCGGCTCCCCGCACAGCATGTAGGGGTTCTTTTTCAGTGCTTCTACCGTGGCGGGGCCAAACGCGCGGTAGGCTGTAACAGCCATCTGGGCGGAAAGCCCAAACTTGGCCATCCAGGCAACCACTTCCCGCACACCGTACATACGTCGGAACTCGTTGGAGATGGCGGCGGCCTTTTGCGGGGTGATACCTTTTAGCTCACAGAGTTTGTCCGGCGTTTCGGAGATGACGTTCAATGTATGCGCCCCAAATTTTGCCACAATCTTTTTTGCTGTGGAAGGCCCGATATAGGGCAATACCCCACTGGAAAGGTAGCTCAGCAAAGCCGCGGTATCCTGCGGCAGGCTGGCCTCACAGGTTTCGGCACGGAACTGTTCGCCATAGCTGGGGTGGTTGACCATATAGCCATACGCCGTAATGGACATACCGTTATCCACGCTGCCCACGTTGCCTGCCACCACAATATCGGTGCCACCGGCATCCACTTCAAACACGGCATAACCGGTATCCGGGTTTTCGTATATCACATGCTCAACAACGCCCTCTAATTTGAGCATCTCAGCAGTTTGTGTTGTACTATTTGTCTGTAAAGTATCCGTGCTTGCCACCTCCTTCCGGGTGCAAATGGGGTAAAAACCGTTCAATACACAATTTTTTATTTTATATTATAGCCTATTTGTATCTCTTTGGCAATTTTTTTGACAACTTCCCCTTGTAGCTGATATAATAAATGTCCTTTTGCGGTTTTGAAGTGAGTGCAAAAAGGAGGCGCTGGGCAAGGAGGCGAAGCCGGAATAAAATTGCATGGATCGAATTTTCTGGCAGCGGCAAGTCCACAGTGGCGCGGACGCTGAGGTAGGAATACGCGGTGTAAATGCCTTGCAGCTTGACTGCGTACAGCATATACTGGGCAGGCAGGTACGCCCGCTGGAAGAAAAGCGGACAGCCGTACCCGCAGGCAAACTGAAAAAATCGCCAGGTTTTTGCGCAGTGCCCGAGGAAGTGCGTGTGATCAAAAAAGCAGGGAGAATTGGATGAATTTTACCGGGAAACGGGAATGCGGACAGAGCAGACTTTGCATAACATATGTTTGCACAGGAGCAAACAACGGGAAAAATAAGAGCAATTTATACATCAATGGTAAAAAATGTTTTGAGAAATTGTTATCACTTGCGGAAGGGATGCAAACAAAATTGTGTATTTTGCCAAAAATCAAGACATTTCGATGTACAGTTGAAACACACCTGAATTTGTGCTAAAATCATGTTAGCTATCTGTGGCAAAATTGCCGTAAAGCACAACTACTTTACATAAACATGCGTGCTAAGATTTTGCATGTGGGGCAGCTGCGGGCCCCAATTGTAAGAGTGGTGCTTTGCGTCAAAAAGCCGACCGAAGCGGCAGACCTGGCCAACCATCTTTGACTGGAAAACAGGAATTAAGAGATTAGAGAGGTGCCTTTTGTGGATAACGAAGAAAATGAAGTAATTGACCTAACAGAAATTTTAAGTGCGGTTCGCCAGCATCTTCTTGAACTGATTTTTGTAACTTTGGCTGCTGCGCTGGTTGGCTTTACGGCGTCTAAGTTTTTGATGACCCCAAAGTATGATTCTTCTGCCCTGATGATTGTCAATACCCGGCAGGATGTCAACGCCAATGTTACTAGTGACCAGATCAATTCTGCAACCAAGCTGGTTTCTACTTACAGCATTATTATCAAGAGTGATACGGTTCTGCAGCAGGTTATTGATAACCTGGGCCTGAACCTGACTTATGCTAAGCTGAACAAGCGCGTTACCGTAGCAGCTGTGGACGATACCCAGGTTATGAAGATCACTGTGCAGAGCGACAGCCCGGAATGGGCACGGCAGGTGTGTGAACAGATCATTACAGTGGCTCCGAATGTGATCAAAGAGGCTGTTGAAGCGGGTTCCGTCAAAGTGATCTCCAATCCTTCTTTGGCAACGGAGCCGGTTTCCCCCAACATTATGAAGAACACGATGTTGGCCGCAGCGGTTGGTTTTGTTCTGGTGATTGGTATTATTGTGCTGCAGGTTTTGCTGGACAATAAGATCAACACGGAGGAAGATGTTACCAAGTATCTGGATATGACTGTTCTGGGCGTGATCCCGCAGTATGATCAGGGAGGTAAAAAGGAATGAGTAAAAAGCGTGAACATCATAAGCTGTTTATGGTTGGCTCAGATGCACCGTTCCAGTTTACAGAAGCTTACAAGTCTCTGCGAACCAACCTGGAGTTCCTTGCCGCAACCAGCGATTGCAAGACTATCCTGATTACCTCCTCTGTCCCCGGCGAAGGAAAGAGCAACGTCGCAGTAAACCTTGCGATTACCCTGGCAGACAGTGGCAAGCGTGTGGTGCTGGTTGACTGCGATATGCGTAAGTCTACCATCTCCCGCTACCTGCATATTCCGCGTGATCATATCGGCATTACCAACACCATTACGGGCAAGGACCGTACCCAACTGGCCAATGCACTGGTCAACTTCAAAGACCTGGGCATTGTGGTGCTACCTGTTGGCACCATCCCCCCGAACCCATCGGAATTGTTGGCAACGAAGGCGATGGAAAATACCTTTGAGGCCCTGAAGCAGGTGTACGATTATATTATTGTAGATACGCCGCCGGTTTCTGTTGTTACCGATGCTGCAGTATTGTGCAAGTATGTGGATGGGGCATTGCTGGTTGTACGCCCGGGTGTTACCACCATTGAAGGTGCCCAGCTGAGCAAGAAAAACCTGGAAGCTGTGAATGCCCGCGTCCTTGGCGTAGTAATGAACGGATACGATGTTAAAAAAGCCGGTAAGAAAGATGGCTACTACTATTCTTATTCTTACGGGTACAGCAATGACGACGCAGCTGGAAAGAAGAGCCGGAGTAAGGCATAATGAGTTCGCAACTGGTTGATCTCCATTGTCATATTTTGCCTGGCATTGATGACGGTGCCAAAAACCTGGATGTTTCCATGTCCTTGATCCAGAAAGAAATGGAAGACGGGGTTGTTGGCATTGTGTTCACACCGCACTTCCATTATGAGCGCATTACGCTGGATGCTTTTGTGCAGCAGCGCAAAATGACTTATCGCAGCGTTGTGGCGCAGCTGGCAGAACGCAAACTTCCCCTTGCCGTCAAATTGGGTGCAGAGGTCTATTTTACCACAGCTTTGGCCAGCCTGGATCTTTCCAAATTGGCATTTGCAGGGTCGCGGTATATCTTGATTGAATTCCCGACCAGCATCCATCCCGGTGGAATTGAGGATACCCTGTTTGCGGTGCAAAACCGTGGGTATACTCCCATTTTGGCCCATGTGGAGCGCTACCCCTATGTTACCGAGGATCCTACTCTGCTGTACCGCTGGGTCAGCTCCGGCGCATTGGCGCAGATCAATGCTTCGGGTTTGGTGCGCGGTGGACATACGGCCAAATGGCTGCACAAACTGCTGGATTGGAACTTAGTTCATCTGATGTGTTCTGACTGCCATTCTGTTACAACCCGCCCGCCAAACCTGAAAGACGGGATGGCACAGATAAGCAGTTCAACGGCAAAACTTTTACAGAAAAATGCCATTGATGTCTACCTGAACAAAGAAATTTCCATCCAAGAACCAATTGAGCCAAAATTCCGCTTTGGACGCTGGGTATAATAGGCTTGCAAGTTACGGTTTGCTGCCCTACTATATTCCAGGGCCATCATGCGTGGCAGAAAGCCCGTTTCACATGCCGCAAAGGGAACGGTCTTTCTTCGTGCTTTTGCGGCTTTTAATTGTATCATGAACCATTCTACATCAAAAATACTGCATACTCTGGATGCTTTTCTGGACTTTTTCCTGCTGTTGGGAGCGTATGAGGTTTCCAGCCTGCTACGTATGCACAGCCCCTGGGGTGAAGCGTTCTGGTGGGTCGATGTTGCCCGCTTCCGCCCGCTGGCACTTGTATACGCAGCGGCAATCATTCTGATTTATATTGCACAGGGTGAATACCGCACTTTTAAGCGGCGCGGCTTAGTGAGAGAACTGGCAAAAGCCCTTTTGGGAAACCTGGGCGGCTTTGCGCTGGCAGCAACCATTTTGTATGTATTCCAACTTTCGCAGTTTTCCCGCCTGCTGCTTGTTTACTATTACCTGCTGTCCAGCGTGGTCATTACGATCAAGCGGTTATTGCTGCACCGGATCAGCCTTTGGTATGCAAAGCGGCGCCATATTATGGCCCGCGTTTTGCTGGTCGGCAATGGAAACCTGGCATTACGCTATTATAATGATGTTGTAAAGGGCAAGGATGTATCGGCAGAGTATGCCGGCTATGCAGCGCAGAACCCGGTAGTGGAACTGCCGAATTACCTTGGCACAGTAGCCGATCTGCATAAGATTCTGGAAAGTACCCGGATTACCCATATTGTGATTGCGGAGGAAACCCAGAACCGCAGCGAGTTGCTGCAGATCACCGCGATTGCAGAAAATTACGGCATTAAGGTCAGTGTAATTCCGGTCTATTCGGACTTTCTCTCTTCCCGCACAATGGATAATACTGTAAACGGGTTGTATGTGATCGACCTGAAAATGCAGGAAACCTGCGATATTATGGGTGTGAACATTGTGGTAACGGACATGGACAAAACCATGACGCTGCTGGAAAGCCAGCTGGAACAATGGCGTGGGAAATATATCTGCGTGGCCAATGTACATACCACCGTAACGGCGCACGAGGATGCCGAGTACCGCTATATTCAGAACCATGCGGTCATGGCGCTGCCGGATGGCGGTCCCCTTTCGCAGTTCAGCCGCAGGCAGGGGTATGCTGCTGCGCAGCGCGTTACGGGGCCGGATTTGATGAAGCAGGTTTTGGCGGTCAGCGCAGAAAAAGGCTGGCGGCACTATTTTTATGGCTCTACCCCGGAAACGTTGCAGTTGCTGCGCAAAAAGGTGGAAGAGCGCTACCCTGGTGTTGTGATTTCCGGTATGATGTCGCCACCGTTCCGCGAGATGACCCCGCAGGAGGACGCTCAGGCGGTAGCGGAAATCAACGCAACAAAGCCGGACTTTGTGTGGGTTGGCCTTGGTGCCCCCAAACAGGAACGCTGGATGGCCGCCCATGAGGATCGCGTACAAGCCTTGATGATCGGCGTTGGTGCGGCGTTTGACTATGAGGCGGGCAACATTAAGCGTGCGCCCATGTGGATGCAGAAGCACAACCTGGAATGGCTTTACCGATTGATGCAGGACCCGAAGCGCCTGTTCCACCGCTACCTGAAAACAAATGTAAAATATCTTTTGTGGACCTGGCGCAGCGGCGAATAACGGAAAAGATAAAACAATAGCAAAAATACCATGCTGTACATTGGAAGGAGGAACCGGCCCCGGTTCCTTGCCCGATGTGCGGCATTTTTTATGGCTTTGGGGCGCCGACCGACAATCTGATTCTATGCAGAATAAGTGAACAGATTCCGGCTGTGCGACAAATCAGAATCGAAGAATCTCGACTTTTTTCTCAAGCCCCCTACCTATTTGCCGGGAGCTATGGTATAATATCTGTATATGCTGTTATATATGCAAATTTAGATGTTTTGGAAAGGAGCTACCACATGCAGCAGGAAACTGTCATTGTGTTGGACTTTGGTGGCCAGTATAACCAGCTGATCGCCCGCCGTGTCCGTGAATGCAACGTTTATTGCGAAATTTATTCTTACCGTACTGACCTGGCCAAAATCAAGGCCAAAAATCCGAAGGGTATTATCTTTACCGGTGGTCCCAACAGCGCTTACCTGCCGGATTCCCCTACCATCGATCCCGAAATATATACTTGGGGTGTTCCGGTACTGGGCATCTGCTATGGCAGCCAGCTGATGATGCATATGCTGGGCGGTAAGGTTTGCAAGGCTCCGGAACGCGAATATGGCAAGACGGTTGTGGATCTGGATACCACCAGCCCGCTGTTTGACGGCCTGCCGAACCAGAATGTTTGCTGGATGAGCCATAATGACTATATCGAGCAGGCTGCCCCCGGCTTTGATATTATTGCCCACACCCCCAACTGCCCGGTTGCCGCTGCACAGGATGCCGCCCGCGGCCTGTACTGTGTGCAGTTCCACCCGGAAGTGCTGCATACCGAAAACGGTACTAAGATTCTGCATAACTTTGTTTACAAAGTTTGCGGCTGTGCCGGTACCTGGAAGATGGACTCCTTTGTGGAGCATAGCGTGAACGCCCTGCGCGAGAAGATCGGCAATGGCAAGGTGCTGTGCGCTCTTTCCGGTGGTGTGGATTCCAGCGTATGTGCTGCCATGCTGGCAAAGGCCATTGGTAAGCAGTTAACCTGCGTGTTTGTTGACCACGGCCTGCTGCGCAAGAACGAACGTGAGCAGGTTTGCGAAGTGTTCGGCGAGGGCGGCCAGTTCGACATCAACTTTGTCTGCGTGGACGCCCGCGAACGTTTTTACAGCAAGCTGGCCGGTGTTACCGAGCCGGAGCGCAAGCGTAAAATCATTGGCGAAGAGTTCATCCGTGTGTTTGAGGACGAGGCCAAGAAGATCGGTGCTGTAGACTTTTTGGCACAGGGCACCATCTACCCGGACGTTGTGGAAAGCGGCCTGGGCGGTGAATCTGCTACCATCAAGAGCCACCACAATGTTGGCGGCTTGCCGGATTATGTAGACTTTAAGGAAATTGTGGAGCCGCTGCGCGACCTGTTCAAGGATGAAGTCCGCCAGGCTGGCCGTGAACTGGGCTTGCCTGAATATTTGGTCGCCCGCCAGCCGTTCCCCGGCCCCGGCCTTGCCATCCGCATTATCGGCGATATCACCCAGGAAAAGGTTGCCATTGTACAGGATGCTGATGCAATCTGGCGCGAGGAAGTGGATAAGCTGCCCGCCGCTCAGCGCCCCAGCCAGTATTTTGCCGCGCTGACCAACATGCGCAGCGTTGGTGTTATGGGTGATGAGCGCACCTATGATTACGCCATCGCCCTGCGCGCTGTGACCACGACCGACTTTATGACCGCGGAAGTTACCCTGCTGCCCACCGAAACCATTACCACCGCAGCAAACCGCATCGTAAACGAAGTAAAGCATATCAACCGTGTTCTGTT
>ERZ833963.1693-NODE-1693-length-24492-cov-12.066252_pt1 | contig 24492 bp, 25 predicted proteins | sample MGYA00519693_ERZ833963 | MGnify/ENA primary metagenome ERZ833963 (study PRJEB31850, sample SAMEA3708748) | human gut metagenome | biome: human gut; feature: human-associated habitat; material: faeces | place: China | collected 2014 ... | reverse complement strand
AACATAAAAAGAACCTCATAAGTTTGGATTACTCCAACTTATGGGGTTCAGTTCACCTGTGGAATTCAGTCCACAAGGCTTTTTTGCTGTGTTAAATAGTTGTCGCACCAGTAATCAACTTAACAGGCAAAACGTAATTTTTTTCCAACTGACAATCTGGATCATCAATGCGTTTCAACAATAAATCGATCATCATCGTTACGATATCAGTAATCGGCTGCATGATAGTTGTCAATTCGGGATGGTAGTTTTGGATGAAATTAGTCCCGTCATAACCAACTAAACGAATATCGGTTGGGATTTGTAAATTCAGCGCTTGAGCTTGTTGTTTAACTAACAAAGCTGTTAAGTCGTCGGTACAAAAAATACCGTCGATTTTTTTATTGGTCAATAATTCTTTGATTTTGAGACTTTTAATATTTGGCGATGAACTGAATGGCAATTCAATCAAATTGTAGGATAAATCATGCTTTTCCAAGACGTCTTTGAATCCAGTCAAACGAGAATTTGTTGGACTATTAGGACGATTAGAACCAGTGATGATTTGCGGATTTTTACTGCCACTACTGATCAACGATTGAGCAGCTAGTTGTCCACCCTGATAATTATCCGAACTGACAATAGGAACGTTGTCTGACAAGTAGCGGTCAAAGGAAATAATTGGTAGCCCGACCTTTTGGTATTCCTCAATTCCCAAATTGTGCGAACCGGCAATTATTCCGTCAACTCGATTTGCCATCAACATTCGCAAGTAATCTCTTTCCTTTCGAGCATCGTTTCCGGCGTTACAAAGAATCATTTTGAAACCTTTTTTGAACAGTTGGTCTTCAATCTCTTGCACCATTTGTCCAAAGAACGGATTGCTGACACCAGGTAAAATTACGCCAATCAATTGAGTTTTCTTACCTTTCAGTGAGCGAGCTAAACTATTGGGTTGATAATTGAGTTCTTGCATCGCTGAAAAAACTTTTGTCTTCGTTTTCTCTGATAAAGAACCATAATTGTTGATTACTCGTGAAACGGTCGTTGCTGATACCCCAGCTAGTCTTGCAATGTCATCTAGTGTCGCCATAATCTATCCTCTCAATAAATCTTCTTTAACCGCTGTTTTGTGATTGGTAAGTCAGATTCCACGAAGAATTTTTTTCCTTCTGGGAAAATTCTACCTGTGAAAACCAATTCGCCATTATTGACGTACAATTCAAAAACAGTATTATCCAAATACAAATCTACTTGTTTAATATCATTCATTACTTTAGCGCTTCTAGTTGTGCCAAAGTCAGTTGCAAAAGGAATTCCTGCTTTGGTGCGATTAACTAATATTTTACCATTAGGAGCATCGATAATTATTTTTATTTCCTCGTCCTTTTCAGTTGTGATAGCAATGATTCCCTCTAAACCACTGACTGTAGCTGAAATTTTTGTCTGAGGTGAAATTTCTTTTGAGTCGATAGTTGCTTCGACTAATTGATTGTTTTCCACTACTGGTTGTTGGTAAAGTCGTCCCCCCACAAGTTTTAGTTCTTTAACTAAGCTGTAACAATGTGCCCAGCCTTCGACATCGCTTGGATAAGTCGTATCAGGCAATCCAATCCAACTGATCGATAAAACCCGGCCGTCAGGAGCATTGAATGCTTGAGTTGCATAAATATCGAATCCTTCGTCTAAATTTTTGACAGTTGAAGGATTGATGAATTCAAATTTGTCCCAATCAAAACTTTCTCCGACCACATAGGCATTTGGATAAATGTTTTGATGCTTCAAAATGCCTTGGGAAATTCCTTGGGGACAAAAAATCAAAATTGGTTTATCATCGATGAAGACTAAATTCGGACATTCAATCATGTAACCCATTGGTTTATCAGTAAATTTCAATTCCGCCTTGTATGACCAAGGTCCCGTGACTTTTGGTGCTTGATAAACTAAGACGTGTCCAGTGTCATCTTTTTTTCTAGCACCTATCAAGCAATAATACTGGCCGTCGTGTTCAATAATTTGGGGGTCACGAAAATGATCAGTAAAACCTGATTTAACTTGATCAATTAATGGTGTAGCAATTTTTTGTAGCTGATTATTCCTATCTAACCAGGCACCATCTTGTTTAGGATGTCTGACCCAGTCTTTATCTCTGACATTTCCGGTATACATTAAGAATAATTTGTCATCAACAACGATACCTGAACCAGAATAAGCGCCGTGACTATCTTGAGCATCCCCAGGCAATAATATTGGCCCGTGATCTTGCCAATTTACCAAATCGTTAGAAGTTAAGTGGGTCCAATTTTTCAAACCATGCACTGGTCCGTAAGGAAATGATTGATAAAACAAATGCCATTGATTGTTAAAATAAGAAAAACCATTGGGGTCATTCATCAATCCGGTACTAGGTTGAATGTGATAACCCAAGCGCCAGTGAGAATTAGCAATATTATTTTTGATTTCAGCGATTTGTTTTGTAGACCAATCCTTATATGGTAAGTATCTTAATTTTGTCGTCCATTCTGTAATCATTGTTCTAACTCGACTTTCCTTGATTAGTTATCATTGTAACCGTTTTTATATAAAATTGTCAATCGTTTGACATTTAATGTAATGTTATTCCATTAAGCACTTTAAAAATCACTATTTATTGCATCAAAGTATTTTTGTTAAACGTTTGACATTTATGAAAAAGCATGTATTATTAAATTACAAAAAGCGCTTACATGAATTTTTAGGAGGAACGCATCATGAATCATGAACAAGTTGCTGATCGAGTAATCAAATACGTTGGCAAAGATAACTTAATTGCTGCCGCCCATTGTGCTACTCGATTGAGATTAGTAGTTAAAGATGTTAAAAAAATCGATCAAAAAGGTTTGGACAATGATGATGACGTAAAAGGTACTTTCAGTATCAATGGTCAATATCAAATCATTATCGGACCTGGGGATGTTGATAAGGTTTACGATTTCTTCATCAAAAAAACCGGCTTAAAAGAAGTCACACCTGACGACTTAAAGAATCTTGCCACTGACGGCAAAAAAGCTAACCCCGTAATGGCTTTAGTTAAACTTCTTTCTGATATTTTTGTACCATTGATTCCTGCTTTAGTCGCTGGTGGTCTATTGATGGCCTTGAACAATGTTTTGACCTCTCAAGACCTCTTTGGAGCTCAATCAGTTGTTCAAATGTACCCCGGCTTAAAAGGTGTTTCTGAACTGATCAACTTACTAGCTTCTGCACCATTTACTTTCATGCCAATTTTAATTGGATTCTCCGCTACGAAACGTTTTGGTGGTAATCCTTATCTTGGTGCCGCTATTGGTATGGCTATGGTTATGCCTAGTTTGGTTAGTGGTTATGACGTTGCCAACGTGATGGCTGCTGGCAAAATGACTTACTGGAATATCTTCGGTATGAACGTCGCTCAAGCTGGATATCAAGGACAAGTTTTACCTGTTCTAGCTGTTTCTTGGATCCTCGCTACCATTGAAAAATGGCTTCACAAACACATGCCCGCTACACCCGATTTTATTTTTACACCGTTAATTGCCGTTATCATCACTGGCTTGTTGACTTTCATCGGTGTCGGACCAATTATGAGAACATTATCCGATGCTTTAACTAATGGTATCGTTTGGATGTACAACACAACTGGCTTTATCGGTACGGCTATCTTTGGTACTTTTTACTCACCTATCGTAGTTACTGGATTGCACCAAAGTTTCCCTGCTATCGAAACTCAATTATTAACTAATATTGCCAAAACCGGTGGAGATTTCATCTTCCCAATCGCTTCAATGGCCAACGCCGCTCAAGGTGCCGCCTGTCTGGCTGTCTTCTTCATTTCTAAAAACGAAAAGCAAAAAGGACTTGCTTCTTCAGCTGGTGTTTCAGCTTTACTAGGAATTACTGAACCTGCAATCTTTGGTGTGAACTTGAGACTTCGTTACCCATTCTTCTGTGCCATGATTGCTTCAGGTATTTCTTCAATTATTATCGGTATTTTCCACGTTCTATCCAGTGCTTTAGGTGCTGCTGGAATCATCGGTTTCATCTCCCTACCACCTAAATCTTATCTACCATTCTTCATCAGTATCATTATCAGTATCGCCTTAGGATTCACTTTGACATATGTCTATGGTAAGAAATTCGACAAAGTAACGACTGCCGCCCCTATTTCTGAAGGTAAAGATATCGAAGTTGCTGACGAAATGATTGCTGCTCCCGTCAGTGGCGAATTGATCAACTTATCCGAAGTTAACGACCAAGTTTTTTCAGCTGAAATTATGGGTAAGGGTGCTGCTATCAAACCTAGTGATGGTAACGTTTATGCTGTAGCTGACGGAACTTTGACCGTTGCTTATGAAACTAAACACGCCTATGGAATTCAAACTGATGACGGTGCCGAAATTTTGATTCACTTAGGAATCGATACGGTTGATCTCAAAGGACAATACTTCAATTCCAATGTCACACAAGGACAACACGTCAACAAAGGTGATCTATTAGGAACTTTTGATCTACAAAAGATTCAAGCTGCCGGTTATGACACAACCGTTATGGTTGTTGTAACTAACAGTGCCACATATTCAGACGTTGACCGCTTGAACAAATCTGATGTCACTTCAGGTGATGACATCGTCGTTTTAACTAAACCAACACTTGAAGCAACTCCGGTTGCTACTGCTTAACCCTTCACAAATCAAATAAGCGCAAAAAAAGATGCCGATCTAATTTTCAGCATCTTTTTTAATTTTCCAAATTATGTCTAACATGATAAGCAAACTCATCACTGCGAGCAGTACTCAAAGTAAACTCAATAATGTGCTTTTGTTCGTCATAGGTTTTTCTTTCCAAATGCAAACACGGAGTTCCCGGTTTTAACTGCATAGACTCACAGTCACAATTACTGATAACATCGGCTGAGAAATACTCATCGGCGTAATCAATTTTTTCGTCAAATTCTTGTTCAAAGACGTCATACATCGAATCATTTTCTAGCATCTCTTTAGTCAAAGTTGGAAATAACTTTACTGGCAAGAAACTTCTCTCTAGCATCATCGGTTCATTATCAGCTAAACGCAAGCGCCTAACTTTAAACATTTTCTCGCCAATTTCCAAATTGAGATTTTTAGCAAAATAGGCATTAACATCTTTTTCTTCAAAACTAATAATTTTTGTACTAGGAGTTTTCCCTAACAAGCGCATTTGTTGTCCAAATTTATAACTACTACCGAGGTCACTTTGAAGATTGATTCGATTGACAAAAGTCCCCTCACCTTGAACGCGGCGGACTAAGCCAGTCGACTCCAAATCTAGCAACGCTAAGCGAACGGTATTACGTGAAACTTGATATTTATTTGCTAATTGTCTTTCAGAAAGTAATTTAGCATTAGCTGGTAATGTTTGAACATAACTAACCAATTGATCCAACAATTGTTCATGCAAAGTATTCATAAGCATTTTTCCTTTCTGACGCTAATTAAAGTGTATGGTCATACGAATACTTGTGCAAACAAAAGATACAATCAGTAACTGGACAAAACGTACAAAAAAAGATGAATCCACAATGGACTCACCTATGCTTTTGCCATGACAAACATATTTCCTTCGGGATCTTGGAAGTTAAAGGTCAAAACACCATTTACTTCACTGATTTCACTGGCACTCAAAATCTCCTCATGTAAGCGATAAAAATCTTCTGAGAAAAACATCAATGATGGCACAGTTTCAGGGATTTCTGGGGCATAAATGTGAATATAGTCTTTAGGAAAAATCGACAATTCCATTTCTGCAGAAACTTTAATGATGACATTTTGATAGCCACCATTCAAAGTTTGACGATCAGAGACTTCGCCACCAAACTCCATCGTCCAAAAATCAACACTCATATCAACATCATTGACATACAATACAACTCTAGTTTTCATTTATAAAATCCTTATCCCAGACAACGCCCATAGTCTTTTCACCTGTATGAACACTGATAGCTGGTCCTAAATGACTCTTGGAAACTCTAGCTTTAGGAAAATCTTCTTGAAAATCATTTGACCACTTATCTAGCATTTCACGATTGTTTGAATCGACAATCGTGATGTGTAAATTCCTATCTGGGTGTTCTTCTGTATATTTCTTAATTTCTGAAGCAATCATTCTATAAGCACGATGCATAGTTCTTTCTTTAGCAATCGCATAAATTTTACCATCTTTAAAGGTCAACAATGGTTTCACATTCAACAGACTACCGATGATAGCAGAGTGATTGCTCAATCGTCCAGTTCTACTCAAATGCTTCAAGTCATCAACTGCAAACAAGATATGCGTAGAAGCTCTCAAATCTTCTAATTTTTTGATGATTTCATCTGGTTCAACGCCTTGTTGTGCCAATAATCCTGCCATCATGACTAAATCAGCTTCTGCACCACTAGCTGCCATTGAATCGAACGGATAAACTTTAGCCTTGTCATAGCTCTTAACGAACATTCTCAAATTGTCCATAAAGGAAGTAATTCCTAATGACAAATGAATCGAAATAATCGTATCGTAGCCTTCATCAACTAGACGGTCATAGGCTTCTTGAATTTGTCCCATTGATACTTGAGAAGTTGTTGGCAATTCTTTTTCGTTACGTAAATAATCAAAGAATTCTTGATCGGTTAATTCTTCGGTTTCTTTGTACTGCTTGTTCCCCAAAATAACTGTAATTGGTAAAACAGTAATGTTATATTTTTTAATTTGTTCCGGTGTCAAATAAGACGCTGTATCAGTTACCACTGCCGTTTTCATTGGTTTCTTCCTCTTTTTTCCAGTATGGGCACTCATGCATATAATAATAACATTTTATAGGAATAATTAAATCTATACTACTTGTTTTAGTTGCTGGAAAGCGCTATCATTTTGTTAAGTAAATATTTAGTAAAAATGGAGAATGATTATGGATACGAAAGAAATTTTACAAGGCTATCAAGATATTTTTAACGAAACTGCTGAAAAACTCTTTTTCTCACCTGGTAGAATCAATCTAATCGGTGAACATACCGACTACAATGGGGGTAACGTTTTCCCTTGTGCTATCAGTTTGGGAACTTACGCTGCTTTTGGTAATCGAGATGATGAAACAATCCAAATGTATTCTGCTAACTTGCCAGACACTGGGATTATTTCCGTCACACTAGACGACTTAACTTATAAAAAAGAAGACAACTGGTCAAATTATCTTAAAGGGATGATTTACTTAATTCAACAAGCTGGTTATAAGATTGACCACGGCTTTAACATTTACGTTCATGGCAACTTACCCGATGGTGCTGGATTGTCATCTTCTGCTTCAATCGAATTACTAATGGGTAATATTTTAAATGACGTCTTCCAGCTTGGAATCGACCAAATTGATCTCGTAAAAATGGGCCAACAAAACGAAAATAAATACATCGGCGTCAACTCCGGAATCATGGACGAATTTGCCGTTGGTATGGGTAAAAAAGACCAAGCTATCTTACTCGATACTAATACAATGGAATATCACTATGCCCCAGTCGAACTCGGCGACCACGTGATTGTAATCATGAATACAAACAAGCAACGTGCTTTAGCTGATTCCAAGTACAACGAACGTCGTAGTCAATGTGAACAAGCTCTAGCTCTCCTTCAAACTAAATTAAATATCAAATCTCTGGGCGAATTATCAATCGACGAATTCGACCGCAATTCTTATTTAATCAACGATGATATTTTAATTCGTCGTGCTCGTCATGCAGTATTTGAAAATCAAAGAACTCTTAAAGCTATCAAATATCTAAAGGAAAACAACTTAACTGAATTTGGCAAACTCGTCAACGCTTCTCACATTTCACTCCACTATGATTATGAAGTAACTGGCGTTGAACTTGATACTTTAGTTGAAGCTGCTTGGCAACAAGATGGCGTTCTCGGTGCTCGAATGGTCGGAGCTGGATTCGGTGGTTGTGCGATTGCCTTCGTTCAGAAAGACCAAGTCGAATCATTTAAGAAAAATGTCGGCCAAATTTATCAAGAAAAGATTGGCTACAAAGCTGACTTTTACATTGCTGAAATTGCTGACGGACCAAGTGAAATCAAAATCTCTGAGGTGGAAAAATAATGTCCTGTGTTGACCAATTTGTCGATTTAATCGTTAATTCTGACAACGACTATCAAGAACTCGACAAAACTTATTTATATAATCGTATCTGTGCATTAGTTGGTGACGACAATCATCAAACCGATGATGATATAAAAACTGCTTTAATTAAAACAGCTATCAAAAATGGCAAAATTGAAGATAATCAAACTGCTAAGGAAATTCTCAATGATCAACTGATGGATTTCGTAACACCATTGCCTTCTAAAGTTAACGCTAAGTTTTGGAATCTTTATCAAAAAAGTCCCGAAACGGCTACTAATTATTTCTACAAATTAAGTCAAGACAATGACTACATCAAAGTCAAAGCGATTGCCAAAAATATTTCTTATCAAGTCAAAACTGATTATGGAAATCTGGAAATTACTATTAACTTATCTAAACCAGAAAAAGACCCCAAAGCTATCGCTCTAGCTGGCAAACAGAAACAAACTGGTTATCCTAAATGTCAACTATGTATGGAAAATGAAGGCTATTTAGGACGACTCGGATATCCAGCCAGAAGCAACCACCGTATCATTCGCTTTATCCTTGGTGGACAAACTTGGGGCTTCCAATATTCGCCTTACGCTTATTTCAACGAGCATGCTATCTTCTTAAATAAAGTTCATCAACCAATGATCATCAATCAACATACATTCAATAATTTGCTAGAAATCATTCGTATCTTCCCACAATACTTTGTCGGTAGTAACGCTGATTTACCAATCGTTGGTGGCTCAATGCTCAGTCATGACCACTATCAAGGCGGACGTCACCAATTTCCAATGATGAAAGCTAAAATTGATCGTGCTATTTCACTTCCAATAAAAGATGTTAAAGCTGGTATCGTCAAATGGCCTCTTTCAACAATTCGTTTAACTAGTGCTGACCCTGAACAATTGATTGCCGCTGCCACTTTGATTCACGAAAACTGGAAAAATTATTCTGATGAAACTGTTGACGTTAGAGCCTTTACTAAAGGAGTTCGTCATCACACTGTCACACCGATTGCTTACAAAAACGGCGAAAATTATGTTTTAGACATCGTCTTACGTGACAATCAAACTTCAAAAGAATTCCCTGACGGTATCTTTCATCCCCATCAAGATGTTCAACACATCAAAAAAGAAAATATCGGTTTAATTGAAGTTATGGGTCGGGCAATTTTACCAGCTCGCTTGAAAGATGAACTAAAAGAAGTTGAACGTTATTTACTCAAACAACCTAATCAAATGGCAGACTATCACAAGACTTGGGCTGATCAACTTCAGAAGAAATACGACTTCAATGAAGATAATGTATCAGAAATCGTCGACAAAGAAACTGGTTTAGTCTTTGGTCGTGTACTTGAAGATGCTGGAGTTTTCAAGTGGAACACTCAAGGTCAAAAGGCCTTCGATAAATTCATAGGAAGTCTTTCATAATGGCTACTTTACGAGATATTGCCAAAAAAGCTCACGTTTCTGCCGCTACAGTTTCACGAGTTTTAAACAACGATTTGACTTTATCAGTCACTGATCAAACACGGACTAATATTCTAAAAATTGCGACTGACTTAAACTATCAAAAAGCCAATCACAAGAATTCTCGTTTTCAAAAGCACATCGCCTTAGTTCAGTGGTATTCCGAATCAAAAGAACAAGATGACCTCTACTATATGACGATTCGTGAAGGTATCGAACAACAAGCTCCTAAATACGGCTTTGAAATATTAAGAATCTTTCACAATGACTTGGAACAAATTCCAAATGACATCGACGGAATCATTGCTATCGGAAAATTCAGTTCAGACCAAGTAATGACTATGAAACGAATCAGTTCCAATTTAGTCTTCATTGACGATGACCAATTTGCTAAGGGTTTTGATACAGTTTTACCTGATTTCAATTACGGTATTGAACAAGTTATTGACTACTTTGCTAGTCAAAATATTTCTGATATTGGTTTAATCTATGGCGAAGAAACTTCCACTGATGACAAACGAATCATCCCCGACTTTCGCTTCAATAGTTTTCAACAGGCTATGAACAAGCACAGTATTTTTAAAGCTGAACTTTGTTTCAAGGGTGATTTCACGAAGGAATCCGGTTATCAACAAATGAAACAAGCTATTAAAATGTTGCCCAATTTGCCAAAAGCCTTCTTCATTTCTAACGACCCAATGGCTAGTGGTGCCCTGAAGGCTCTGCAGGAAGAACAAATTTCTGTGCCTGACCAAGTTCAAATCTTTAGTTTCAATGACACTTCCATAGCTAGTCTCGTAAATCCTGAACTCAGCTCAGTCGCTGTGGCCACAATTCAAATGGGAGAGACAGCTGTCGATTCAATCCAAGATGTCTTAACTAACCCTCGACACGTTGCCAAAAAAGTCATTCTAGCTACAAAATTAGTCTTCCGCCAAAGTACCAACTAAGCAGTTTGATTGCTCCTAAAATACTTCTTCCTTACAATTAAAATAGAAATACTTTAAGGAAGTGATAACTATGATGGGATTTGCTAATTGTCGTGGTTTCGGTGGTGGTTTCATGGGTTCTGGATTTTGGTTCTATGGAATCATCATTCTATTAGTTGCTTTAGTTGTCTTGTACTTACTCAACAATAACCGCAATCATTCAAAAACTAGTGCCTTAGAAATTCTTGATCAAGAATACGCCAAAGGTAATGTTTCTGATGATGACTATCGCAAGAGAAAAGAAAATTTATTGAAATAATATAAAAGCAAAAAATAGCATCCATTCAAATATTGTCGTTTTGACTATTTTTGAATGGATGCTTATTTGTTTAGCCATAAAAATATAAAACTACTATCTAGTCCGGAATAGCAAAGAAAATTGGCTCAGTAGTGAAATTATTCTTAGCAACTTGTTGCTTAGAATAAGGCCGAGTTTTGAGATTTTGCGCACTTGGTTTATGCAAAAGCTCAAAATCGTGCCCACTACGTTCAAGCCAAATTTTCTTTGCTATGGAGGACGGAATGCTAAGATTAAAGTGTATCAAGGAGGCAAAATATGGGTTGGTTATGGACGCATTTAATTACTTGGATAGTCATGGCAATCATGATTCTTTTGGCATTATTTACTAATTCACACACAAAGATTTACGAAATGATCACGCGTGTTGGTTATATCGTTATCATCATTACCGGTATCAAATTAGCAATCAGAGCTTGGTCAGTTGAACCAATGCTATTGATTGTAAAAATAATTGTGGCATTAATATTTATTGCATTGGTTGAAATTGCTTTTGCTCAAAAAACTATCAATAAATCACTGATTTGGGCAGTCATTATATTTTGTATCGTCACTGCTTTAATCGGCTTTGCGCTTGCCGGATGGTATCCATTTGCTTAAAAAAGAACTATTAAATATATTCTCTCTAGGAGTTTAATATTTAATAGTTCTTTTTTAATTATTTTTTAAATAGGAAGTTGATCAATATTTTGTCGACTTGTTTATTCTCATGCAACTTGCTATGTGCTGCCATCTTACCGACGATTTTCTTTTCTTGATAAGACTTAGCACGTCCTGAAATTAAATACTTCAAAGACTTAGAAGAAGCATTGGTTACCGCCCCATCAGAATGAGTCCCGTCATCTTTATCACCATAAATATTTAATACTTTAATATTTTTAGGATAAGTCTTTCTCAAAGTTAATAATTCTTTATAGAAAGAATTCATTCGATCCGGCTTACCATTTTTATCAAGTGTTGTTTCATTAGGCTCATCATCCTCATCGATTATGCCATCAAAATGACCGGCAATATCGACGACTTTATTAATTTTAGGTAAGCCTTTCAAACCGGGATTGTCCAAAATATAGTAATTGATTGCCATATTTCCCATTGAATGTCCGACTAGATTAACTTTCTTACACTTGTAATCTTCCTGAACAACTTTGATAACATTTTTAGCCCACTGGCCTTGAGTGTGGTAATCGCCATTGCGACTGTTGTCAAAATTTACCTCAACGATAGGATTTTTAGCTTTTTTAGGAATTGAACCAATCATCTTAGCATAACCGTTAGGACTGACGTTAACACGCACAATAGTCTTCGTTACACCGGCTTTTTTAATAGCCCCAGTCATTTGTTCTTCAGCATGGTAACTGCTGGCATAGCCGTGAAAAAAGATGGTAGGAATCGATTCTTGGACGTACTTCTTTTTAGTAGCCGCTTGAGTCGAATTACTGAAGGTGAATATTCCACCAATCAGCAACAAAAAAACCATAATTATAGCAATATTTATTTTCTTTTTGCTCAAATTAAATCACTCCTAATCTATATCATCCCTATTGTACCCAGTTTTCATAATTTTGCTTAATCAAAAGAATCATTAAAAAAATTCCAATTTATCATTGACACTTTTTGGCATGTTAACTATTATGAATCTAATAAATTTAATAATGTTATTAATTTATTAGATAAAATTTAACAAAGGAGATATAAAATATGGCAAAAGCAGATGCAACAAAAATTGATTGGAACAATCTAGGTTTCAATTATATGGACTTACCTTACCGTTTTACTGCACATTGGAAAGACGGCGCATGGCAAGATGCTGGACTAACAGAAGATAGTACACTTCACATTAGTGAGGCTTCCCCAGTCTTGCACTACGGTCAAGCAGCTTTTGAAGGTATGAAAGCTTATCGTACTCCAGATGGCAAAATTCAATTGTTCAGACCCGACCGCAATGCTAAACGTTTAAAGGACTCATGTGAACGACTCTTGATGCCTGTTTTCCCAGAAGACAAATTCGTAGAAGCAGTAAAATCAGTTGTAAAAGCTAATGCTGACTTCGTACCACCTTATGGCAATGGTGCCACACTTTATATTCGTCCTTTGATTATCGGTACTGGTGAACAAATCGGTGTCCACGCTGCCCCAGAATACATCTTTACCATCTTCGCAATGCCAGTTGGTAATTACTTCAAGGGTGGACTTACACCAGTTAACTTCACTACTTCACAATACGACCGTGCTGCTCATAAAGGTACTGGTCAAAGTAAAGTTGGTGGTAACTATGCCGCTAGTCTTTATCCTGGTGCTAAAGCTCACGATAATGGCTTTGCCGATTGTGTTTACTTGGATCCAATCGAACATAAGAAGATTGAAGAAGTTGGATCAGCTAACTTCTTTGGTATTACTAAGGACAATGTCTTTGTAACACCTAAATCACCTTCTATTCTTCCAAGCATCACTAAATACTCACTACTTTGGTTAGCTAAGAACCGTTTGGGACTTGGCGCTGAAGAAGGCGACGTATATATTGATCAACTAGACAGATTTGCTGAAGCCGGTGCTTGTGGTACTGCCGCTGTTATCTCACCTATTGGTGGTTTGGAACACAACGGCAACCTTCACGTCTTCTACAGTGAAACTGAAGTTGGTCCTGTAACTAAGAAATTGTATGATACATTAACTGGAATTCAATTCGGTACTGTTGAAGCACCTGAAGGTTGGGTTCAAGTAGTAGAATAATAACTAATCAAAAAGGCCGCAGATTAATGTCTGCGACCTTTTTTCATATATTGTTAAGAAAAGTGAGGTAGTAGGATTCAAAACCACAGCCCTCAAATCCGAGCCCGTCCCCCTGGTGGAAACTAAAACAAATCGGATTCTTGTGCTTTTGAATCTCACAGGTAAATTGTATATACAAATTAACTATTTAAAACTTCTATTTTAATAAAACTTTCTATTAAATATTGGAATATTTTATTTTATAAAAAATGGTATATTGCGTATGTTTCGCTATTAAACAATGTATTTCAAATAGCAGATGAAATTTAGTCGGTAACAAAAGTCTTGTGATGGCTCAGCCGGCAAATTATTCTTAGCGATTTATCGCTTAGAATAAGACCCAGCTTGAAGACTTCGCCCGGTCTTGGGCTTAGCAAAGGCTCCAAGTGGCGTCGCCAGCGTTCCAGCCAATCACAAGACTTTTGTGGACGACGGCATATTTTTACCAAACTAAATATCTTTTATCCATTTATACATGCTAAAATATTACAGAACAAATAAAAGAAAGAAGGATTTAATAATAATGAAAATCTATTTTGCCAACGGATTGTTTGCTTTAGCTGACCGTATGTTTAACGAATATGTGGTTGAGAAAATCAGAAAGATGGACGGTAACATTGAGGTCTATCTTCCTCAAGAAAATGGCGACATTAATGACAAAATGAATTACGCTGATTCAATTAAAATTGCTCAAGAAGACAATAAAGAACTTCTTTCTTCTGATTTAGTAGTAGCTATCCTAGATGGTGACACAATGGACGATGGTGTAGCTTCTGAAATTGGTCTGGCCTTCGGTAAAGAAATACCTGTTATTGGCGTTTATACTGACCTACGTCAACACGGTTTCGAAAACCCTGAAAAGCTTGAGGCTGTTAAGACTATCGGAGAAAATCCTTTTGCTTATATCAACAATTACACAATCGGTTTGATCAAAATGAATGGTATGATGGTCAACAACATTGACGACATGCTTGAAGGAATTAAAAAATATTCAGAAAAATAATTAGTGTTTTTTGACTATTTTGTATTTCAATACGATTACGTACCTTTTACAGTTCAGTTATAACTAATTTACAGTTGGGTTATATTCAACATTTCTTGGTCTAGACGTTATATGATTATTTCCGTTGAGAAAAATTAATAAAAACAAATACAAGTTTTTATAATTCGGGGGAATCATTTTATAATGAAGATCAAAAAAATTGCAGCATCCATACTAACAGTTACAACACTTGCATTAATGGGAATCAGTACACAAACACAAACTGTTAATGCTGCAGTTGCATCAATCGATACTAGTAGTGTTATATATATTACAAATAACAATGGGGCACAACTTTACTCATTGTCAAATGATACAATGTCCACAACAAGTCGTAGCCTAGCTAACAAGTCAGCTTGGATTACAAACAAAATTACTAACGTTAATGGCGTAACATATTACCAAGTAGCCACAAACACATGGGTTGCAGCTACTGACCTATCTACTGAAGCTCCAGCAGTTTCTTTAGACAAAGATATGTACATTAAGAATAATGGTGGTGTAAACCTCTATGATGCACCAAATGGTAACTATGTTGGCTCAGTAAATGGTGGCTCTACAGTCCACGTTTACGAAAGCAAAACTGATGCCAACGGTACTACTTGGTATGATGTTGGTAAAAGTCGTTGGATCAATGGTGAATACCTTTCAAACGACAACGTTAAACAAACTTTGACAATGTCTGCCACAGCTTACGATCCTGTTGTTTTAGGTTCAAACATGGGTTACAGCGGTGTTGCTGCCAACCTTTCAAAATTCCCTAAGGGTACACACTTAAGAATTACTGACGGTAGTGGTAATACTTATGACCGTGTTGTTAATGATACAGGACTATTCGCTTACAGCAATCCTAACCAATTAGACATCGCAATGCCTAATTCACAAGCATTACAATTTGGTCGTCAAAACGTTACTGTTCAAGTAATTGGCTAAAATTAAATAGACAAATAAAAAAGATTGAATCTGTGAGGGGTTCAATCTTTTTTTGTATGTTCAGTTTTTTCTTCAAAATCAAAAATATAGTGGAATAGAAATAACATCCCTATAACAAAAGCAATTATTGCAATAACTAACGGTGCAGTAATCATTATGCAAAGATCAATGATAACCAGGATCAATTGTAATAGCTTTTTCATGGCTACTCGCCTCTTTTAATATTTACCACATTTTACGGCGAGTTCTAGCTTTGACCAATGATTATTGCTTGAGATTGCTGATTTGTATATTTAAGCATAAAAAAAGAACTCCCACACTCTGGGAGTCCTCAGTTAGATATAAGTGGCAAGATGAAATTTACTGTAGTTTCATCAACTTTAAAACTTAAACATTGAATCTAAATTCTAAATCTTACTACTTGCAACATATCTTACTTTATTAACACATGTATATTGTTCAACTAATGGATCCTAATGCAACATGTATTGAGTTTGCGCGACTACTTTTTAGGTCGATCTTATGTTAACTTTTGGCACTAGTCCCAAAAATGTCGTTGAACTGTACTGACTCTAACTTTCATTTGCTTTGTACTAATCTTACCAAACTTCAGAGATAAAACTTTCTTAATCAAAATCATTCAGGGCTACAGTTCCTGACACTTCATCTTTACCACATCTATAATATAGCACCTTCCGTAACCGTTTACAACTTTGACGCTGTAGACAGTACGGATTTTTTTTGACAATAAAAAAGGACTTCCGTGAGTTGGAAGTCCCTAGTTAGATATAAGTGGTAAGATGAAATTTACTGCAGTTTCATCAACGTTAAATGAATCTTACTACCTGAAACATATCTTACTATATATGAATATGTACTACTTATGTTAGTTCAACTATAGGATCCTAGCAAACTATGTATTGAGCTTGCGCGACTACTACTAATTAGGTCGATCTTATGTTAACTTTTTTCGCTAGTTCCTAAAATGCCGTTGAACTGTACTACCTTAATTTTTATTTGTTCTAGACTAATCCTACCATCTCCTGGAAAACGATAACATTTTCTGAATCAAAATCTTTTTAGGGCTACAGTTCTTGACACTTCATCTTTACCACGTCTTTAATATAACATCTTAAGAAAGCGTTTACAATATTTTATTTTAACTTTTTATAAATACGTTCATTTTCTTTGATCTCACTCAAATAGAATTTGTCACTAATAGTTGTTGGATCAACGATTGTGTCATTTTTATATTCAATTTGATAAATTTTTTCGTACTCATCGATGCTGATTTTTTGACGATTATTTAGCATATCTACTAGAGCTTGCTTGTTGATAACTTGTTCAAAATCTGGTTGAATTTTGGCACTGAACAATTCACCAACGGCCCCTGAACCGTAGCTAAACATCAAGACGTTTTCATCAGCTTGAGCACCATTAACTAAATATGACAATAAGCCTAGATAAAGTGAACCTGTATAAAGATTACCAACATCTCGACTGAATTTAATACTATTTTGATAGTGGTCTGTCAATTCAGCATATTTCTCATCGGAAACCTTCCCTTCTAGAGTTCGCAAAGCTTTAGTTCCCATCTTTGTATAAGGGATGTGGAAAAGCATCGTAGAAAAGTCATCTGCTGTCACAGAATATTTATTTTGGAATTTAGTCCATAAAGTTTCAAAGAAATTAACGTAAATTTCATTAGAGAATTTTCCTCTAGCAAAAGCTGTCTTTGAGAATGTTGGACGCCAGAAATCACCGACATTCTTCGTCATGTAAACTGATTCGTGATTTAATTTCAAAACTCGTGGGTTTTGGCTGATCAACATAGCAACTGATCCAGCACCTTGAGTGACTTCTCCAGGTGTCTTGATACCGTAGCGGGCAATATCAGTTGCGATGACTAAAACCTTTTTATCAGGATTTAAACTGACAAAATCATAAGCAGTTTGTAATCCAGCGGTAGCTCCATAACAAGCTTGCTTGATTTCATATGCACGAATATCTTCTGGCAAATCTAACAAATCCATCAAAAAGGCGGCAGTTGACTTAGATTCATCGACACTGCTTTCAGTTCCGACAATCATCATCCCTAAATTCTTCTTATCGTCATCTGTCAAAATACTGTCAGCTGAACTAGCAGCCATTGTTACAGCGTCTTGATGAGGCAATGGAACAGCTTGTTTATCTTGACCGATTCCAATCGTAAATTTATTAGGATCAACGTCTCTTCTCTTAGCTAATTCAACAATATCAATATAATCCTTTGGTACATAAAAGCCTATTTTATCAATACCTATATCCATTATTTTTCTCTCAACTCTTTCAAAATATTTTCAGCATTCTTGATTGTATAATCTTTAGTTTGATTCAATTTTTCAGCAACTAAGTGAATTTCAGAACCGATTGCTCCAGCAGAAACTGCTAAGGACTTACTCTGTAACCCCATGTGACCAGCTTGAATACCAGTTGTAACTAAAGCTCTGATAGCTGATAAATTATTAGCCAAGCCAACCGCACCAACAACTGATTGCAATTCCTGACTATTTTCAATTTTCATAATTGCTAAACTTAATTGAGCCATTGGCAACGCTCTAATAGCACCACCAACGCTACCTAGTTCAATTGGCATCTTCAAAGTTCCAACCAATTGATTATCTTCAATGTGCCACTCGCTGAATGGCTGATACTGTCCTGATTCAAAAGCAAAACTATGAGCAGCTGCCTCTTGAGCTCGGAAATCATTTCCTGTAGCTAATAAGACTGCATCGATTCCATTCATGATACCTTTATTGTGCGTAATTGCACGTTTAATCGACTTTTGAGCAAAGTTGGATAATTGGACGATTCTATTGGCAACTTGCTCACCAGCCATGTTTTTCGTCCCTAATTGAGCAAAATCAACTCTTGCTTCAACGGTAATGACCTGACCTTGACCACTGTTGGACAAAATACTACACAAAACGTCATCATTAGTTAATTCAACAATTTTGTGAGCCGTTTTTTCTAAAATTGTGTTGACCATATTGGCACCCATTGCATCAACAGTATCAATCCCTAATTCAATTTCAGTAAACTCGTCATAGCGATTGAATTTCAACGACACAACGCCACCACCACGTTTAAGTAAACTTGGATGGGCATTTTGAGCGAAACTAAAAATTTCTGAATTGTTTTGTTCTAATTGTTCAAAATCAACATCAGTAATTTTTTCCAAAACAATCTGGCCATAAACGATACGTTTAGATGGGAAAGCTTTGAAACCACCGCTATTCTTGATTCTTTTAGCACCATTTGAAGCCGCGGCCACAACTGATGGTTCTTCAATCGTCATCGGTACTATATAGTCTTTGCCATTAACTAAGAAGTCAGTGGCAAAACCATAAGGCAAACTAAAACTGCCGATTTGGTTTTCACTCAAACTATCAGCTAAATCTTTTGAAATAGTTTGACGTTTCAGCAATGAATCAGCCTGTCGTTGATTAATATACTCATTTTCAAGCAAGTATTTAATTCTTTGTTCAAGAGTTAACTCATAGATTTTCATTAAGTTCGACACCCATAGCCATGCCCATGCCACCACCAATGCAAAGTGATGCTAAACCGGTTGTCTTATTTTCTTGTTGTAATGAGTTGATCAAAGTAGCAATCATTCTCGTTCCGGTTGCTCCAAGTGGATGACCTAAGGCAATTGCCCCTCCGTAAATATTTAATTTATCATTTGGAATCTCTAAGTCGCGACCGACAGCAACTGCTTGAGCTGCAAAAGCTTCATTAACTTCAAATAAGTCGTAATCAGCTAAGTCAGTTTGATAACGCTTGAAATACTTTTTGATTGCATAATAAGGTGCATAGCCCATATAGTTAGGGTCAATTCCAACTTCTGTGTAACCAGTGATTTGAGCTACATAGTCTAGACCTAATTCTTTAGCACGACTAGCTCTCATCAAAATCAAAGCAGCTGCACCATCATTGATTGGTGAAGAATTGCCAGCTGTAACAGTTCCCTTCTTATCGAAAACTGTTCTCAAATTGCCCATTTGTTCCAAAGTCGTAGTTGGACGAATTGATTGATCCGTAGTGATTTCTTCGCCGTTGACTTCGATTGGAATAATTTCTCGTGCTAATTTATCTTCTGCTTTATGAGCCTTTTGGTGTGATTGGAAAGCAAATTCATCTTGTTGCTCTCTAGTAATGTGGAATTTTTTAGCGACATTTTCAGCCGTCAAACCCATTGGCAAGTGACTGAAAGCATCATTCAAACCATCGTTGAACAAAGCATCTGACAATTTAGGGGAAACTTCCATCTTGCCAGTTCTTGGTGCGTAGAATGGAGCATTTGACATGCTTTCAACTCCACCACTGACGACAATATCAGCGTTACCCATTGTAATAGCTGAAATTCCTTCATAAATGGCTTTCATCCCTGAGCCACAAACTTGATTGATTGTCATGGCTGTAGCATCAACACGTCCGCCAGCATTTAATTCAATTTGTCTGGCTGTATTTTGTCCCATACCAGTCTGATAAACATTTCCAAAAATAAATTGATCAACTAATTTGGGGTCGAGATGATTCTTTTTTAACAACTTAGAAACTAGTTGTGTTCCTAATTGAACTGCTGTCAAATCAGCAAATTGACCTCTGAATTTACCGATGGCAGTTCTCTTTGCGTCTATAATTACTATTGGATCCATATTTCATGTCCCTTCAAACTTGGTAAAATATCCTTAAGCCTTAATAATAATTTAATTAAGCGAGAAAAACAAATAAAAGTGGTGGAAATTTCTTATGCGTACTATTGATTTAATCTTATTGTTAAATGATTTCAAAAAAAATAATCGAATCTTCGTGGAAACTGCGGATAAAAATTTACCCGTTGTTGACATTGAAATCATCGATGATGAAGTGATTTTAAAGACGGCTACTAATTTGCACGGCCTTAAAAATTGGGAATTCTTAGTTCTCCTCAATAAAAAGGAATACTATGAAATGCCTGTTTTCTTCAACAATAAAAACAGCCATCAACAACTCTTTGGTTTCAGAGTTGCTAATGACTGTTTATTACTCGGTTAATTATTTTGAAGATTTCTTAGTTGCAGTTTTTTCTTCGGCTTGAAGTTTCTTAGCAAGGTTAAGAATGTATGGCTTCAATTCACCTTCAACTTCGGGATGAGTGAGTCCATATTCGATATTAGTCTTAACGTAACCAAACTTGTTACCGACATCGAATCTTTCACCCTTAAATTCATGGGCGAAGACACGTTGAGTTTTATTCATACGGTCAATAGCATCTGTTAATTGAATTTCGTTACCAGCACCTGGTTTTTGAGTTGCTAGTAGATCGAAAATTTCTGGAGTTAACAAATAACGACCAATAATAGCTAAATTACTTGGAGCATCTTCAATTTTTGGCTTTTCAACGAACTTCTTAACGTTGAACAAACCGGGTTCATTTTCACCTTCAGGATCAATAACACCGTATTTTGAAACATCCTTTTCTGGGACTCTCATAACGGCAATCGTTGAAGCATGAGTCTTTTCATAGTCTTCAATTAATTGTTTTGTCAAAGGAACCTTATCCTTCATCAAATCGTCACCTAACATAACCACGAAAGGTTCATCGGCGATAAATGATCTAGCTTGAGCAACAGCATCACCTAAACCATTTGGATGAGCTTGACGACTGTAATACAAGTTAACACCAAGGTTAGTTGTATCTTGAACTACCTTCAATAATTCTGTTTTATTCTTAGATTCAAGGTTTTGTTCCAATTCTGGTACAGAATCAAAGTGATCTTCAATAGAACGCTTGTTTTTACCAGTAATAATTAAAATATCCTCAATCCCTGAAGCCTTAGCCTCTTCAACGATAAATTGAATTGTTGGCTTATCAACGATTGGTAACATTTCCTTAGCCAAAGCCTTAGTTGCTGGTAGGAATCTTGTTCCTAATCCTGCGGCTGGGATAATTGCTTTTCTGACTTTCATTAATTATTCTCCTTTTCATGCGACTGCAAATAACTAGTTAATCGACCAGTACTTTTCCTTAAATATGGACCACCGAGTGACTCGGCGAAAGCAACGTTAATTGCATTTCCAAATAAAAAGATTGTCACTGACATATTCACCCACAACAAAAACACAATAATAGCACCAATTGCACCATAGTTGTCCCAGGCTGACCCAAAGTATTTCAAATAATATGAGAACAATTGAGACAAACCTAAAAGGCCAATACTAGTAATGATGGTACCAGTTATTATGTAATAAAATTTGAGGCGAATATTAGGTAAAAAATAAAATAAAGCAAAAACGATCAAAATCATTATAACAATAGCGAACGGCCATTTCCATCGTGTAAATTCATCTAACCAACGCGAATTCACGTGTAACAACGGAATTAGCCAGTTCAAAAAAACTTGTCCAAATGTAAACGTTACGATTGCTGCCACACCAACAATTAACAACATCAAGGTCGTAAAGAAAGCTAACCCACGACGAATGATGTAATTTAGGAAGGTTTTTTCAACAAATAAACTATTTACATCCAAACCATAAGCTTCATTCATGGTCATCTGTACAATATTCAAGCCTCGGGAAATAGCCCAAAGAGCCACAACAATACCAACTGACAAGATACCTCTATTAGAATTAGACAAAACCTTTACGATTGTCGGCAATAAATAGTGATGAAGATCGTCTGGCAAAATGAATTCAATGTAGCTGATCACGGTTGGTTTATCTAATCGTAATAGTGGAATCAAATTTCCAACAATAATAACTGCTGGAAATAACGACAACAGGATATAATATGTGATTGCCTTTGAAGCCATGGGTACATTCGAGTCGCTCATTGCCTGGGTAACATATTTAACGAAACCGATAAATTTCTCTCTTTTTTTTACCGATTGTTTAAATAATGGCACCTGCTGTTTATTATCATCCATTATTTCACCAACATTATAGTAAATATTTAGCATCGTATTCTGGATCTTGTGATGTCAAAATCTTAGGACCATCTTTGGTAATAGCAATAGTATGTTCATATTGAGCAGAATCAGTACCATCGGCAGAAACAAAATATTCCCAACCATCGGCTTTGACAAATTTATCTTTGATTTCCCAAGTACCTAAATTAACCATTGGTTCGATTGTAATCGTCATACCTTCACGTAACCTTAAACCTTGACCTGGTTCTCCGTAGTGAGGAACATTAGGAGCTTCGTGCATTGTAGGTTGGATTCCATGTCCAATCAAATCTCGAACGTCTCCCATGTGGTTTTCATCTTCAACATAATGTTGAATAGCATAACCGATATCGCCTAAACGGTTACCAACGACCGCTTGGTCAATTCCTAAGTACAAAGCTTTGTGAGTTACGTCCATCAACTTTTGGTCTTCTGCTGAAATATCCCCTACAGCATAAGTCCAACATGAATCACTTTCATAGCCATTTAAATTGACAGTCATATCGACTTTTAAAACATCCCCACTTTTTAGAATCAAATTCTTGCGAGGAATTCCATGAGCAACTTCATCGTTGACACAGACGCAAGTGGCATATTTATAACCTTCAAATCCCTTTTCAGATGGACGACCACCGTGAGATTCGATATAGTCATTTGCAAAATTTTCAATTTCCATTGAGGAAATTCCTGGTTTGATAATATCGCGCAAACCAATGTGTGTGTTAGCAAGCAATTCTCCAGATTTTTGCATTCCTTCGATTTCTCTTGCAGATTTTAATGTAATCACGTTTTAACATGTCCCTTCAAAAATGTTATTTTCATTATAACATTGTCGTAGTTTTTTTAATTGGATAGCTGTCAAATTCAATATTTGCTATAATATCCCAAGATATAAATAAATGAGGCGACAATTAATTATGACAAAAGTAAAAATCGTATTTGCCAGTATCACTGGTAATGATGAAGATATCGCATATGTTTTAACAGAAAAATTTGAAGAATTAGGTTGCGAGGTCGACATGAGTGAAGTTTCTCAAACCGACGCAGCTGATTTCGAAGATAGTGATATTTGTGTGGTAGCGAGTTATACCTATGATCAAGGTATCGTCCCTGATGAAGCCTTAGACTTCTATGATGATATGCAAGATCTTGATCTATCAGGTAAAGTTTATGGTGTCTGTGGTTCTGGTGATACTTTTTACGAAGATTTCTGTCGTGCCGTTGATGAATTTGGCAAAATCTTCGAACAAGTCGGAGCCACTAGAGGTGCTCAATCAGTCAAAGTCGAATTAGACCCTGAACAAGATGACATTGATAATTTAGATCATTTTGCAGAGTCAATTTACAAAAAGGCTCAAGAAATGGACCTTTAGTCATGGAATTAATTAAAAAATATCGTAATTTTTGGGTGTATTGCTTCTTTGGCTTTCTAGCATCACTGATCAATATCGGTATCTTTGACCTATCACACAACTATTTCCACATTACCCTGTGGATAGCTAATACTATTGCTTGGTTTATTTCCAACTTCTTTTCATTTTTCGTAACTAAGTTGTATGTTTTTAAATCAGAAATCGAAAATCCTAAGAAGCTAATCAAAGAAGGCTTTTACTTCTTAGTTTCAAGAATTTTCTCGTTGATTTTTGATGATGTCTTCATGATCGTAGCAGTTTGGATTTTCCCTTGGAACAATTTGATTGTCAAAGCCGTTGACCAATTGATCGTAGGGTTATTCAATTACTTCTCTTCAAAGTTGATTTTCAATTATCAAAATCGTCATTTGATTGAACGCTTGAAAAATCTTAAAGAGAAACGAAAAAGCCGCAATGAGGCTTAAATAGTGCAATATTCCGTCCTCCATAGCAAAGAAAATTTGGCTGGAACGTAGTGGGCACGATT
>ERZ833963.1686-NODE-1686-length-24598-cov-20.281424_pt1 | contig 24598 bp, 18 predicted proteins | sample MGYA00519693_ERZ833963 | MGnify/ENA primary metagenome ERZ833963 (study PRJEB31850, sample SAMEA3708748) | human gut metagenome | biome: human gut; feature: human-associated habitat; material: faeces | place: China | collected 2014 ... | reverse complement strand
TAATGTTATTATCGCCGTTAACGGTGACTTTAGAGCCTAATTTGTTCGTTTTTTCACTGTTATTGTCCGCGTCGAAACGAAGGCCTTTATTGATCACTTCATTTTTAGCATCATGCAATTGTCCGCCGTTCACCGCGTCTTTGGAGCCGGCTGCCACCTGACCATCAGCCACATTGGTTACCTTTTGGTTATTCGCATTGATGCCGTTATTCGTCACATAAGTCTTTCCGCCTACGGTCAGTCCGTTGTTATTGATGACTGTATTGCCCGTTGTGACGCTGTCCACTTTCACGTCTTTGGCCAGTTTAATATTCAGCGTATCTGTCCCATTGGATACCACGCCGATATTTCCATCCGTCAGCTTAGATGTATCTGTCACACCGCCGATGATATTCGTCTGTTCGCCTAATTTTCGGGTAAACTTATTAGCCGCGGCTGCCGCGTCTTTCACATCGCCCGCATAGGCTACGCCTTTATCTACTTCTGAGGTTACCGCATAGAGCTGGCTGCCATTGATGGCATCAGTAGAAGTCGCGGAAATACGGCCCGCCGCCACATTGGTAATCGTCCGTTCACTACCTGCTTTGCCTACACTTACTGTGGAAGTCGGATTTACTCCTGCGAAATTATGTGCCACCCCATTGATTGTTGCGGAGGATGTCGCTATAGCAGCTGCTGTTTCTGAACCATTGCCGATAGCCACGGCATTTTCATTGGCCACTTTTGTATTATTGCCAAGAGCAACGCCATTCTTCCCTGTCACGGATGCACTGCTCCCCAGGACCATAGCACTGTCAGCGGAAACCGTGGAATTGCTTCCCACCGTATAGGCATTATCCGCATTAATAGTATTCTTATAACCGAAAGCACCTGCCGTACTTCCTTTGACCGTACCAGCCGTGACGTGCTTGATCTTATCGCCGTTGGCTTCTGTCGTTTCCGTAATGGTGGCAGATCCGACCGTATTACCGCCGCCAACGGCATAGGCATTATTCCCATACACGGTATTTCCCGTGCCGACCGCCGCGGAAGAGGCACCGGATACGGTGCCGTCCGTCATATCCAGACCGACTGTATTTGCATCGCCGACAGCTGTAGATTTATTCCCGTAAGTCTCCGCCCGGCTGCCGAGAGCCAGAGACTTATCGCCCCAGCTCCGTGCCATGACGCCGATACCGGTGCTGGCAACGCCTTTCGTCAGCGTATTGACGCCGATTGCCGTGGATCCCGTACCTAAAGACTGGGTCATCATGCCGATAGCCATGCTGGCATTCCCGATAGAAGCGGTATTCACATAATTCTTACTGTCATTGATAGCCGCACTTCCCAATGTCGTCCCGGGATATAATACAGCCAGTTCCCGGTTAAAGTTTTTCTGCACACCGGTGGTCGCCATGTCCGGAATGGCAGCCGTTAGAACAGGTTTTGCCTTATCAATATCATCCCCGCCGATGGCAATGGAAGAATGCCCGATAGATCTTGAGTCAGCGCCTATGGATGTGGATTGGGTACCATAAACTTTAGCCCGGCTGCCGATGGCCACGCCCTGTGAATACTCCGACTTATCCGCCGGAGCGGTTACATCTTTTCTGAGCAGGCAGGCTTCCGCTCCGGCACCGATCACCACATCACCCCGGGAACCGTAGGAAGCGGCCTCCGCTCCCATGACAACCGCGCCGTTACCGCCTTGGGGATGATTATGATACTCGGAAACCGTGCTCTTCGCCTGGCGGCCGATGACGATATCCCCGTTTTCCGTCGCTGTTGCATTATTCCCGATGGCGATGGTGCTCGTAGTAAACTGATCACTGACCCTCTTCTGTCCCAAAGCCTGGGCTCCCCGTCCTATGGCAACACTGTTTTCAGCAGTCGCTCCTGACTTTGCCTGCAACCCTGCCACAAAAGAATTCGTTCCATCAGCCTCTGTCAAGGTTCCGACAGCGGTAGCATGGCCTGCGGTCGCCTTAGCACTGTCACCTACTGCCACGCTGTCACCGCCGGTAGCGGAAGCACCCGGACCATACTGTGTGTTCGCTTCCGCCACGCCCGGCATCAGACATCCGGTAAGAGCAAGGGCGCACAGAACCGTCCGGAAAGACGGGCTCCTCTTTTCAGAAACTGCTCCTCCATTTTTTCCACGGCTGCCGGAAATTTCCGAAACCACCACATAACAGTGTTTCACCCGGCTCCAAATAACTTTATAAATTTGATTCATAAATTTCCTCCCTCGTAAATTTCACCTTTATAAGCAGCTGATGAGATATACTTCAAAAACAGAGGCTGCCATTCACCAGGCACTATCGACCGAAGCCTTCCGGTATGACCAGAAACTCCTGTCCATTGTCAAAATAAACGGCTTATATTCTATATACTTTTTAATGCAGCGATTATTTACCGGCTGCGATATGCGAACCGTATATGTCGCGGTAATCACCCTTTTCTTTATTGCCTTCATTATTGACACGGACGCGTTCTACTTTATTCCTGTCATTATCTCCGCCGGAAATACGGTCTACCCGGAAACGATAAGCTTCTCTTACCTTTTCCATCTCAGGACCAAATTCTTCCATAGCTTTACCCATATTTCCATCAACAGGCGCCCCATTCTGCAGGGCGCGGTAAATAATAGCCGCAAATTCATAGCGGGTCATAGAACGATCCCCTTTGAATTCACCATCCGGATAGCCTTCCAAAAGACCTCTGTCTGCCAATGATTTTACATAAGAATATGCCCAATGGTCTTTCGGCACATCGGGGAACTCTACATTCCTTACAGGCTGTCCCGCCATCTGCCCGATGATCTGCCGGAACTGTTCATTTTGTGCTTCCAGACGGGTAACCGCATCTTTCAGGTCAACAATTTCTTTTGCCATAGCTACTTTGGATGTAGACACATGGTTGCCCTGTCCCAGCTTCACGCTGACTCCGGCATTCACCATGTTTTCACCGGCACCGAAGGAACCGCCCACGCTGAACATGGTATCTTCATTAGGGCGGTAGAACGCGCCTACCGATACCGCATGAGCGTCTTTGTAGTTGCCATAGCCGGCTGCCACATCCCACTTGTCATCCGGGTCGAAGTCCAGCGGGTGGAGGGCTGCCAGTGCTGCCGCTCCCGCTCCTACGCGGTTCACACGGGTTCCCAATTCGCCTACTTTATTGGTTACATTTTTTATATCCTGCGTGGAAGCGATGCCGGAAACGGAATAAGTGCTACCGTCATTACGGGTGAAGTTCAAGGTATTCCCGTCAAGTGCTGCGGATGATGTATAACGATCCTTCAGGCCGGTGATGGTCGCTGTCGTTCCGTCATTATTTATCAAGGTAGCACTGCCTGTACCATTCGCAGCATAGGTAGCCGTGCCGCCGGTTACTACTGTGTCTTTGGCATTGACGGTATATGTCGTCGTATTCCCGGTTTTCTTGGATGTTACGGTTACATTGTCTCCCGCTTCTACCTTTGTCTTTTCAATTCCCAGACTGCTTGTATCGACGGACAGGTTATATCCGACTTTCTTGCCGTTTTCCACTTTATCCGTAATCTTTACTGTCCCGTCCGTAGATTCCATCTTGGGTCCGCTGACAGTGTATTCTTTCCCGCCGTCGGCATTGGTGCCTTCCGTTACGGTTGCGTAATCTCCCGCTTTCACGGTGGTATGTTTCTTTTCCGCCGCTTCTGCCTTGGCTTCCACTTTCTTCAGCTGTGCCACATTGACGGCATCGGTATCTGCCGCACCGGCCGCTACACCGGTGATCTGGCGGGTGATACCTTTGGACGTATCGCCTACAGAAACAGCCGCTTCTGTGGCCTTCCATGTGGAAGACGTATCTGTGGATGTCGCCTTGGTGGACGGATCATAACCCGCAACTCCCTTATCCACGGATGCCACGGAACCGCTGCCGAGGGCTACGCCGCCCGCTTTCTGCACGTTTGCGTTATGTCCGATGGACACGGCATTCTCTACATTTGTCGTAATCACACTGTCCCCGGAACCGAGGATAACACTGCCGTTTGCCCCGGCAAGCTTGCGCTTATTGCCCAGTACGAGGGCGTCATCTGTATTCTCTATTTCATTTTCAGAACCAATGATAGATACGTGATTAACATTAGTAGCGACATTCTTGAAACCAGTAATAGAGTTATAGGTACTTGGCCTACGGCTGGTACCGGTCACGGTGTTGTTAACGCCAATCATAGCCGTGCGTAATGTATAGTCCGCTCTGTTGCCACCACCAAAAGCCATAGTAGAGCCACCTCCGTTGGACTCTTTAATAACACGGCGTAAATTTTGAGCCAATGCTTCAGGAGAATTACCGCCGCTAGTCGGAGCAGAGTAAATATCTTCTACAGAGTTTGTAATTTCATTACCGGCACCATAAATTAAAGAACCATTGGAATTAAATGTACGGTTAGCAACACCAACGATACTATTAGCGATACCAGAATAATTACTAGATGCTGTTTTAGATTCGATGGAGTTCAAGGAACCGGTGATCGTAGCACCAAAATTTTGAGCTGAATTAGGACGGAACCCACCGCCATCATAAGCGCCGGTAATAGCGGAATAAGCGCCATTAACAACACCAAAGGCGGCGTTATTCCAGCTGTTAGTTCCAACTGTTGTCGCATTAACAACTACATTATTACTACGCATATTAGCTATATCACTAGTATCAACAGTGGTATCATAAAGTTTACCTTTAAAATTATGAGTACCAACCATAACACTGCCGGAACGCGCATAAGCATTTTGCCCGATAGCTACACCGGTAACTACTTTATCAGGATTAGCAGGAATAAATGGTGACTGCAACCCAAGAAATCCGGATCCCGTAAATGTAGTTTGTCCGAAGTTGAAATTTTTTTCTTGTACACCGGCCATGTTTTCTGAAAATGCATTCTGTCCAATGGCAATACCGCCGCCCTGATTGACATAATTATTGATATGAGCATTATTGCCTACAGCAATATCACCGCGTGAAGGACGTACCGTACCGTTGGAGTAGTCAATATGAGCATCTTTGCCAACAGCTACATTTTCTGCTTCCGGCGCACTGCTGCCTGTACCATATGCCACCCCGTTCCCAGAACCTGTCGCCGTATCCGCCGCATCAGCCGCATAACCGCCCATGAGGACTCCCATCCCCACAGCTGCCGCCAGAGCGGCTTTCACCGCTTTTCCCGAAGCGCTTTTCGTGTGGCTCCTTGCCACTTCAGAAGTGACTACATAGGCATGTTTTGCCTTACTCCATACAATCTTGTAAATTTTATTCATGCTACACTCTCCCTTGTTGCAGCTAACCAAAAACAGACGACACTTAGGTCATCTTAAACTATCGTTTTATTATAGCACGTTTATTACAAACAACGAAGTAAAAAATGAAAATGCTCTCGTTTTTCAGAAGCCGGCAAAATACCGGCAGAGAAGGGACTTTCATTCTAACCTTTCATACCGCTTTCCTCGTCACGGGTGCAGATCCTTCACATTCGTTCAAGATGACGCTTTACCGTCCGTCATCACTCAGAACGGGGGCAGAAAAAGAATCTTCATTCTATTCTTTTGCGTCATTCCCCCAAGCCAGTATCCTCCGTCCGGCTTCGCCGGCCACCTCCTTATAAATAAGGAGGCTTACCCAATCCCTATTCTTTCCGTCAGAATCCCTTTCCTTAACACAGCAGCAAATCCTTTGTTGGCGCTTTGAATGACGCCTTACCGTATCCCGTCATTCAGAGCGGAAGTAAGAATGCTGTATGAGAAAACAGGGAGACGGCTATGTGTACGGAGCGAAGAATCTATTATACTGGATGACGTCTTACCGTCTCCCCGCATCACGGGTACAGATCCTTCACATTCGTTCAGGATGACGTTTAACGTCTTATACAAGGATCATGGGGTCGGCCGTCAGAAGGAGCTGCTGGCGCACGCAGTGCGATTGAGGTACTCGCTTGTCGTAATGATTTAAATCGTAAAAGAACTATTAGCTTATAGCTATTAGCCAACAGCCAACAGCTGACAGCTAACAGCTAATGACCTTTGGAAATGAGTCAGCCTTCATTACTCTACCATAGAGAACTTGACGCAAAAAATCTGCCGCTTTCTTCCCTGCGGCAGATTCTTCTGCGTTTACCTCTTAATTTCCACACGATACTTTTTCAGCTTGCCTCCATAGACAGGAAAGAAACTGAATTCGCCGTAATCCTTTACAGGCTCCGCATTTTTCAGCAGTTCCATATCGGCATCGGAAATCACAAAATCAATATCCCCATTTTCTTTCATATGCTCCGGATCCACCGTTTTCGGCAGCACCACCGTCCCCAGCTGCCAGTCATAACGGATGCAGAGCTGAGGAATCGTGACCCCGTATTTCTCCGCCATTTCCGCAAGGCATCCATCTTTCAGCGCTTCGCCATGGGCCACGGGAGAGTAGGCTTCCACTATGATATCCCTCTTCCGGCAGTAATCAATCAAATCCAATGGACTGTTTCCTACATGGCAGAGAATCTGGTTCACCATGGGTTTCACACGGCAGCCGGCAAAAATATTTTCAAGATCTCCCTCCAGGAAATTGGAAACGCCGATTGCCCGCAGTTTCCCGGCTTCCAAAGCATCTTCAAGTGCACGCCATACTTCCCTGTTCTCTTTATAGTAGCGGTCCTCCGACTGGTTCACCTCCACCCAGGGCTGGGGCGAATGAATAATCATCATGTCCAGATAATCAAGTCCCATCGTTTCCAGTGTCTTTTCGATGGATTCCATGGCGGACGCATAGCTTTTATTTTCAGCCGCCACTTTGGATGTGACAAAGATATCCTTCCTGTCAATGCCGCAGGTGCGGATTCCTTCTCCGACGCCACGTTCATTGCCGTATGCCTGTGCCGTATCGATATGGCGGTATCCGATATTCACCGCCGCCCGCACAGCCTCCGCCGCCTTATCGTCATCAATAAACCAGGTGCCCAGCGCCAGTTTCGGAATAGCTACGCCATTATGCAACATATAACTTTCCTCAAAAATCATAATTGCCTCCTCTATAAACCATTGCCCCTACAAAACGACAAATATTCAGAGTAAATCACTGTGCGATTAATCAGCCGATTTGATTAAATATAGCATTCCCTCATATTTTTATACCCTTTGGCGGTTCAGAAACATCATCAAAAGGCTCCTGCAGGTCTTCCCCTTTTTCTGCCGTCTCTATGTCCGCATAGGAATCGGATTCGATTCACCGTATCACATTTCCTTTCGCCATGACAATTCTTTTTATATGCTTACTCTTCAAAGTCATTATATCCAAGCGCCAATTAGGCTACAAGTACGTTGCACATATTTTCCCTCCCAAAAGCGGTTTCCAAGGGAAACTTCATCGGCACACTTCATCGTCTCCTCTTTGCATATTTCCTTATATAAAGATAAAATATAAAATCATAACGCTAAGAAAGGACGGACTTGTGAAAAGGATTTTATTTCTGGTTCCCCGCATGAACATCGGCGGTGCGGAAACCTATGTATATACCGCGGCAAAAGAACTCCGTGCCCGGGGCTATGAAGTTTTTCTCGCTTCCGGCGGCGGACGTCTGGCGGATGAACTGAAAACGGCAGGCATCAGGACATTTTTTGTCCCGATCCGGCAGAGCAGGTTCTTATCCGTCTGGCGCGTTTCATCCATCGTGAAGAAATACCATATAGACATCATTCATGCCAACTCGGGAGCTGCGGGCATCATCGCGGCAAGAGTAAAAAGGAATACGTCTGTCCCCGTGGTATACACGGCACACGGCATTCTGGGAAATATGGAAAAAGAATATGTTATTGACCAATTGGATCAAATCATCTGCGTCAGTGAATACGTCAGGCAGGATTCCATAGCACGCGGATTCCATGAGGATCATCTCCTTGTCCGTTACAGCGGCATCGACACGGAACGTTTCACCGCAAATGAAGAGGAGCGGATCCGGCTGCGAAAAGAATTCGGTTTCGATAAAGACACCCTCGTTCTTGCCATCGTATCCCGCATAAAAAATCTGGAACATAAAGGCCACGGACATCTTCTCTCCATACTGGACAAGTATGGCCGTAAAGAAAACTGGAAGCTCCTTGTCATCGGAAAAGGGAACGGGCTCCCCCTGCTGAAAACGAAGATACGCACCATGCACTTATCCGATAAAGTTCTCTGCCTCGGACACCGGACAGATGTGGAACACCTGCTGAACGCCGCAGACCTGACTGTCCTTCCTTCCCGCTTTGAAACGTTCGGTCTTGTCCTGGCGGAGGGCATGGCGATGGGAAAACCGGCCATCGCTTTTTCCGTAGGCGGCACGCCGGAAATCGTGAAAGACGGGGAAACGGGATTTCTCGTGGAAAAAGACAATGAAAAAGAGCTGTATGAATGTATCAAACAGCTCGACAGCGACCGATTTCTTCTTAAACAATTTTCAGAAAACGGTATCCGATGGGTACGCTCCCGTTTCACCAACCGCCGGATGGTCGATGATTTGGAAGTCATCTATCACAAGTTGTCTCCTTAATTATTTCCTGAAGGTCTTTTTAAAACGCCGTTCCAACTGGCGGAGCCAGATAAAAATCAGATGGATACGGCTCACCTTTAATTTAAATTCCCACATCGGCTGCCTGGCAGGAATCGGAATACGGGGCAGGGCAAGCAGATTTTGTGTCCACAACGGGACATTATAGAAAATCGCCAGCCCCAGTTTATACCCGCACTTCTCCGCCTCCTGCATGACCTTTCTGTCAAAATCTCCGTAAGGATAGCAAAGACACTCCACCGGTTTCCCATTAAGATTTTCAAAAAAACGTTTGCTTCCTGACAGCTCATCATGAAGACGATCCGCATCGCAGCGGCTCAGAAACGGGTGATCCATGGTATGGGAACCGACATAATGCCCTTCATCCCGCCACAGGGCCAATTCACTTTCATTCATTGTCCGCGTCGGCGCTTTTCCGAAATTTTCCCATTTGTTCTCCCTGCCGATCCAATTGGCAATGGGAAATACATTTCCCACATGGCGGTATTTTTTCAAAACCGGTAAGGCCGCGGAAAAATTATCTTCATAACCGTCATCAAAAGTAAGGACCACCGGTTTCTTCGGCAGCCGTTTTCCATGAAGAAAATGCGCCTGCAGCTCATCCACCGTGATACTGTGAAATCCGTTTTCTTCCAAGTATCTCATCTGTTCTTCAAACTTTTCCACCGGCAGTGCATTCCGGTCCCCCGGGACAGAAGCAATGCGATGATACATCAATATCGGCACGCGGTCATAAAAATGGTAATACGTGTATAATAAAGCGGAAAAGATTATAATAGAAACGTACAGCATAAATAAACTCCTTAATTTATTTTAACCATTGTATCACATATATTTTTTCCTGATCAGAGGATTTCATGAAAACATTTTTAGTTTATAATACCTCTTATTTCGGAGATACTATTCTGACAGATGCGCTGTGCAGGAATCTAAAACGTCTATATCCGGAGAGCCGTCTGGTTTTCATATCCAACAAACCGTTCGCCGATATCTCCCGATACATGGACGGTGTCGATGAAGTCTGGCCTTATGACAAATGGAGCGTCCATAAGGGGCTTGCCGGATGGTACAGATTTTATAAAGAGCATAAAAATCAATATGTTTTTGATGCCGCTTTTATCATTTACGGCAATGAGCGGGGTATTTTATTGTCCAAATTTTTAGGCGCAAAAAAAATATACGCAGACAACCGGCACGCAATTGTCCGACTGCTCCTTTCCAACGGAAAAATCAATTACGGAAAATGGATCCATGTGCAGGACCGGCACGCCTATCTGGCGGAACTGTATGCGGGAAAACCCATGGAAAGCATGAAAATCAGGTACAATGTTCCTGATGAAGCTTTTGCATACATCAATGACCAGCTTTTAAAGGGAATCACCAAACCGATCATTGCATTGAATCCGGTCACCAAGCGAAAAGAAAAAGATTTGAAACCGGACACACTCCTTGCACTGGCACAAAAAATAAAAGAAGCGGGGATGATTCCCGCCATGATCGGTGCAGGAAAAGATTGTGAATCGTATTATGAAAATCTTCCGCCTGCTGACAGACAGGTGCTGCTGAACTTGGTAAATAAAACCACCATTCCCCAACTGGGAGCCCTGCTGAAAAGCTGTGCCGTCCTTATCAGCGCCGACACCGGTACTGCCCATTTTGCTCTCGCCTTAGACGTTCCCGTAGTAGATGTTTTTTATCTGAATGATGAAGCCAATCTCGCCGCCTGGGGACCGAAGGCATTTTACCGCCACCGCCTGATTGCCCGCGGCGAAGATTTCAGCGCTGAAAATATTTGGAAAAATGCACAGGATCTGATAGGAGAAAACTCTTCCCTGTAACTTTGTATATTTCCGGTTCGTATCAGGAAAGGATATTGATATGTTCTCACGGTATTTCACGGATAGCCATTCTATAAAAACGCTCCCGTCTTATCTTTTGTCTTCTTTTATTTTCATAAGCGTCATCTTTTTACTTTTCCATATTTCCGGATTTGAACGTGTTTTCGAATGGAATAAGAGTCTGCGTGATGCGGCCACAGGGTTTGCCGTCTTCAGCCTCATTACATATGCACTGAGAGAAAAACTGTATTCCCCCTTGTGGTGTTTATCCCTGTTTCCTTATCTAACGCAGCTTGTAATTTACGCCTATGTACTCATTCATGCCAATATGTCCTGGACGATTGATTACGACTTGATCCACCCCTATTTCCTGCTTTTCGTTTACGAATCAACCCTCACGGCATGCTTCTTTGCCTTTTCACAAAACCGTCCAAGGAAATGGCGCTTTTCCATTTCTGTCCTTTATGGAATTATCGTCGCGGCAAGCCTTCTGTTTGCTGCTATATATCTGGGATACTACCTCCTATACAATGACACGATACGCGCGGAAAATATGCTGCCCATCCTGCAGACCAACAAAAAAGAAGCGTTTGAATTTATTTCAGACCGCATCGGACTGCCCGTCCTATTTTCTTCCCTTATCTTTTTTGTGCTGCTCTTACCGGCCTCTTTCTTCTGCTGCCATAAAACTATTTCCGTCGGCCGGGATCGTTACAGTAAAATGCGTATCCTATGGATAGGCATGATTTGCATTCTGTCCATCATCAGCATCCATAAATATATCCCGTCTCTTTTTCCTATTTCACAAACTTATGGCGCTTTCCACTATATACATGAAATGCGGCGGATCAGCCAAAAGCATGAACAAAATATAAGCCGGTTCCGTATATATACCCCTGCCAGCGAAGCCATGCCGCAAAAATTACCGGGTACCGTCATTGTCGTCATCGGAGAAAGCGCCACCCGTGACCGGATGAAAGCCTTTACCCCGTCTTATCCGTCTGAAACGACCCCATGGCTCTCAGAAATGAAAGAAACGCCTTATTTTTACCTCATGGATAAAACATATTCCTGCTTTCCCGTCACTGTTCCCGCACTTTCCATGTTCCTTTACGGGCGAAACCAATATGACCACCGGAATATAGATGACGTAGCCAATATCATAGATGTGGCACACCTTTCCGGCTATAAAACATGGTGGATGAGCAACCAGGGCAAAATGAGCGGTGAAGACAGTCCCATCGATTTCGTCGCGCAAAACTGCGATACGGAACAACGGACGCCGTTTCCGCTGGGCGACGATTATCAGCTGCTTGATTTTGTAAAGCAGCTTCCCAAAAATGAAAATAACTTTGTCATTATCCATCTTATGGGCAGCCATATCAGGTACAGCGACCGCACCCCGCCGGACTTTAAAGGAATCGACAACCCGCAGCACGACAAGCGGACCAACCAGTATGACACCACGCTGCTTTACACGGACCGCCTTCTCCGAGATATCTATACGTATGCCAAAGATCATTTGAATCTGCAAGTCATGATGTACTGCTCCGACCACGGAGAAAACATGGAACGAAGCCATGTCGCCAGCAAAAATATGACTTATGATATGGTTCGAATTCCTTTTTTCATTTATCTTTCCCCCGCTTACACACGGCTCTACCCGGATACGGCACAAGCCCTGCGTCAAAATGAACACAAAGTATTCACCAATGACCTGATGTATGACACCATTAGCGGAGTCCTGCACCTGCCAAACACAGACTATGAACCGAAATTTGATTTAAGCAGTGACACATATGATCTAAAACCGGCAGATGCAAGAACGAAGTATGGAGAATGGACCATCCTTGATGATCCGGATCACAAGTAAGTAATCCAGGCATGACAAAAACCGTTACAGTTTCTCCAAAAGGAGCTGTAACGGTTTTTTACAACAAATTCACACTCTTTTCTCCTCCGAGTGCAGCGTATCCCATCTTTCAAAAAGCAGTGTAATGCCAAATGCAAGATAATACAATCTGCCAAACGATGTGGAAGAAAATGTTTCATCCAAAAGCCCGTTAAGAACAAAAGCAAGAAAAACTGCCAGCATGCACCAGCTGAATGGATTCAAAGCATATATACGTATCCTTTTCCAGAAATACATCCCCATAAGAATCAGATATGCATTATAACCCAGAAAAGCAAGAATCCCTCCGGTTGATAAAAAAATCAGCCACGTATTATGGGCATGCACATTTTTTTTAAACTCCCTGCTTCCCTCCAGTTGATATTTATGGTCATAAGCATTCTTCCATCCATTCAGTCCCACTCCGGCCAATTTATGGTCCTCCCACATATGGTAACTGCTCTTCCATATAAACGGTCGGTCTGCCCCTTGCATCCGATATGGATCATGTATCCCAAACCGGAGGGAACACAGCAAAGCAAGTACGACCAGCAGACCTGCCCCCATCCCTAAGAGCCGCCGCCTGGTTTTCCCCATTGCAATTTGATTTCTAAACAGGAAAATCAGCACAGTAATAAAAATCGCTATGGATAAAGCTCCCATGGCACCTCTTGTTTGCGTCAGGACCAATGTAACTGCCTCCAGCACTAAAAGTACCGACATTACAGCCAGATGAAAAATATTATCACGATAATAGCAGATAAAAGCAATAGTGAGTGGAATAAAGACATCCATCATAATACCCACGTGGGGCGGTGATGTATAAAAGCTGTCCAGGCGCTCCATGTGTTTGGCAGCATACTCATATATCCCATATCCGCATATTGCATACCCAATCGTAACAAATGTATAGCATACAGTTTTTCTGATATCATGCTCCCAGCCGATGTATAAAATCATAAATAAAGGCAGCGGAATCATAACATAAGACAGAAAACTATATGATCCGCCATACATATTTCCAGTATTGTCCAAATGAAACAGCGTGGAAATAAACAGGCAGGCATAAAATACAGCGAACGCCCATAGAATATTTTTATGAAGTGTAACCTTGGGAATCGCATGCTTTTTCAGTGCATAAGCAATTACAAACAGAGTAAATGCGATCATACTGATAGACATTCCCGTATTAATATAATGGTAAGCCGTAGCCCCCCATACGACAACAGCCGCTGCCAACCGACTGCCCCAATTTATATTTAAAAATTTCATGAATCCCGCTCCTAATAGTTTTTATCGGGCAGCCATAAATTTCCACTGCCGCATTTTATATTGTAATGAAACTGCCATTTTACGGACATATCCGCAAAGCTGCAACAAAATCGTACATTCACTTACAATCAGATACCGCTGAAAAGAAAAAAGAAACGGCAACGATACATCTCTATGCATAAAGATATATGATTCCAACTCCCTGTAATCCAAATCCGGCAATTCCCGCGTATTGAAATCCGCCACAAAAGTCTTTACGGCGCACTTCAGTGCCTGAATGCAGCAAACCTTCTTATCCGACAATGCATGTAAATCCGCAATCCGTTCATGTTCACGCCACGCCAGAAACCTTCCATATTTCAATTGTATAAAATCCTTTATATTTTTCCCCCTCATAAGGCTGTTTTCATTTTCATAACTGTAACGATATAAAGATACCGGAGTCAGATAAGCACTTCCCGCCTTAAAAAAAACGGTAGCACTCACATACATATCTTCCACCAGCCGCCCTGCCGGAAATATCAAATCATTCCATAGATAACGCTTATATAATTTCCCATGGGCAAAATTCGGCAATTCATCAAGAAGGATCCCTCTCCGGATTTCCGATAAATCATCCGTCTCTTTCCATCCGGAAGACCTGCAATCCTCGCTTCCATCGGCATAGATAATACTGAAACCGGCCATGATGATATCATAAGTCCCTGATTTTGAAAAAAATATCATTTTCTCTAAAGCATCTTCCACGATAAAATCATCAGAATCAAGAAAATATATCCACTCACCTTTACAGATTTTTATACCTGCATTTCGGGCAGCGCTAAGTCCCTGATTTTCCTGATGGATGACATAAATCCTGCCATCTTTTTCCGCATAGGAGTCACATATCTGCCCGCATGCATCAGGCGAGCCGTCATCAACCAGGATCATTTCCCAGTTGGAATACGTCTGGTTCAGCACGCTGTCAATACATCTATGTATAAATTTTTCAGTTTTATATACCGGCACGATAACCGACACTAATGGAGCATATCCCATAGGTTTTATCCCCTTATTCCGCCTTTTAAGCGTTTCAGCACATTGCCGCCGATTTCCATGTTCAGGTACGCATAGCAGTATGCATTTAAAATGAAGACAATTCCAAGCATCACCATGCCTGATGTGGTAAGCATCGCTTTACCCGGATCCGGATCAAACCCGAAGACCGATGACAAGGGTGTCCATATCCAGCGAAGGAATGTGGTGAAGCGGTCAATCGCACCGGTAAGGGCATCGGCAATGCCGAGAACATAAATGGAAAATATGATTTTATAAGACATTTCAAGTATATATGCAAGAATCGTAAGGCAAAGCGTTTTCCCGTAGGACAGTTTATGAAGAAATCCATAGCCCATGGCCATGCCGAGGGCACCCGCATAAAAGGCTGTCGTCAGTCCGATTTCAGGCCCTCCGATCATGGTAACGAGAATAACCACGCCCGCCGATGTGCCGAATCCCCACTTCATCCCGTGGAAATCGCAAATGACGGCAATCGGGATGGGGGACGCGGTCATAGTGACGAACACGAAAAACGGCGCCAAAAGTTTCAGCAGCACCAGGAGTGACGCGATAGCCGCCGCTGCCGCTGCTTCTGTCAGATACTTTGTTTTTCTCACTGATTCGTTCAATCTGTATCCTTTCCAAAAGAAGCTGCCAATGCTTCTTTCTCCTGTTTTGTTTTCCGTTTCAAATAGAATTCACAGGACCGGGCATCATGACCGTTGTTCCATTCCCTGTACCACACAAGACGGACAGGCAGCCGGCCTTTCGTATACTTCGCGCCCTTCCCTGCGTTATGGACAGCCACCCGTTTTTCCGGATCATCCACGGTAAATCCCGTATAGAGTGTGCCGTCTTGGCAGCGCACCATGTAAGTAAAATATTTCTTTTCCATCTCTTTCTCTTAGCCGCAGGCGGCAAAAGGGCACCGAACTGTTTACATTTAGGTGTATGGTCTCCGCATGGTCACGCATGCCGCCGTCCCCGTCTCCAGACTGCTGTTTTATTACCCCTCTATTGTATACAAACAATAAAAGAAATGCCAGCTGCATTGACAGCAGCTCAGAAAGCATTTTTCTTTTATTTCCACGTTTTTTCATGTCATTCGGATAACAGATTATTCACTGACATAGTGAGGAAATTGGTAGACTCTCACCAGCGTAATAGATTCTTCACTCCGTGTCACTGTTCCGTTTTCCGTCTTTCCCACAAAGCATCCTTACCCCCGTTCTGAATGACGGGATACGGTAAGGCATCATAATGCCGGAGAGACGCTAAGTATCATAATGACAGAGAACATTAAACGTCATTCTGAGCGAATGTGAAAGATCTGCTGCTGTGGTGAGGAAAACGATAAGCTGTCACCAGCGTAATAGATTCTTCACTCCGTGTCACTGTTCCGTTTTCCGTCTTTCCCACAAAGCATCCTTACCCCCGTTCTGAATGACGGGATACGGTAAGGCATCATAATGCCGGAGGGACGCTAAGCATCATAATGACAGAGAACATTAAACGTCATTCTGAGCGCCAGCGAAGAATCTGTTACTGTGGTGAGGAATGCGGTAAGAAGATAAAAGCTATCAGCTGTGAGCTGTCAGCTACAAGCTAACTATTCTTTTACGATTTAAATCATTACGACAAGCGAGTATCCTCCATCGCACTACGTGCGCCACAGCTCCTTCTGACGACCGACTCCATGATCCTTGTATAAGACGTTAAGGCGTCATCCTGAGCGAATGGGAAGGATCTGCTGCCATGGTGAGAAAATTGGTAAACTGTCAACAGAGTAACAGATTCTTCACTTTGTGCCCTATTGCTGCTTCCCTTTAATAAAAAGTGCAGCAGGGGAAATGTTGCATTTCTCTTTGCTGCACTTATATGGAACTAATACACAAACCGGTATCAGACAGGTGAAAAACCGACGGCCGGAGGCTCAGTACCATTCATTGATCCAATTTTTTTCAGAGGGAAGCATGTTTTCCGCCGTTTCAAGAACTTTTTCACGCTCCGCACCTTCCAGCCATTCGATGCGCCCCAGATCCGACAACTCTCTCAAAGACAGCGCTCCAAAGAAAAGCTGGGCGAGGGCGCCTGCGGTCATGGTGAAATCCGGTTCGGGAATTTTATTTCCCAATTTCACGCCGGAAATATCTTCAATATGAAGCTTCAGTGTGTAAAATACATCATATTTCACAGCGTAAATTCTTCCTTCCTTGGCGGAAAGGACGTAAATTCCGCTGTTTTCGGGAAGGAACTCGTCCGCCAGCTGGAAAGACAGAAAGCCTTTCATCTCTTTGCAGGGAAGTCCGTCAAATGCCATGACCGGATCCGTGACGCGTCCCATCATGGTTGGGAAAGAGACATTATGTATATAGGTATGCTCCGCGCCATTCTGCCAGTAGAAAAATGCCCTGTCATCAAAAGGTTCATACCACACGCATTCATCCACGGAACCGCGGTGTCCAGCCATGTAAGCATAGAGCCCTTTCCGTCCCGCATCGGAGGCATACGCCATTTCCGATACCATGAATTTCCTTTCGTCCAGATGGTAGAAAATATATCCGGCTGCGCCGTTCCGGTCATTGACGACAGCGATATAACCGCCGTCACAGAACTGGGCGCCGATGTGTTTTTTCCATGACGCTTCATCCCGAAAAGCCCATCCGTTCCGCCCTTTCACATACCTGTCATAGACAGAGGCGAGAATTTTCCATTCATCTATCGAGGTAATAAGCCCTGCGGAATGCGCCCGCTTTCCTAAAAAGCCTACCTGCTCAGGTGCGGCGCTTCGTTTCCACTGGTGCGCATAAAATGAAAATCCCATAGGATAGTAATACGATGCCGCCGAGGGCATGAGAATGACAGCGCCTTTATTTTCCATCCGCGCCATATGGAACGCGCCGCGGATCAGTTCAGTCGCGAGCCCTTTCCCTCTTACGGCAGGATGGGTGGCTACCCCGACAAGGTAATCCACCGGCATCTTTGCGCCGCGGACACATATTTCATAAGGGCGGCGGTGAAGACTGCACGCTATTTTCTCTGCTTCTTCTCCCGCCAGTACATCTTCCGGGCGGTAGAGCTCCCTGAAATACCAGCGGAACCACGGGTCGTCCTCTCTTTCAAAACAGTACGACCAAAGCGCGCGTATATCCTTTTCATCCGTCCGACTGCATTTACGTATTTTCATAACCGCCTCAGAAACAACCGCCGTCTTTTACGACGACATCATACTTTTCCGCGAAATGATCAGGATTGTATTCCATTTTTGCCTGACGCAGGCCAGGCAGCCCCATGTCTTCTTCACGGTTTACAAATTCTGTTTCCGCAAATTCATGCATCAGGAAATCGCGGTTGATCGCCTGATACAGCCCGCGGATATTCGGATTTGCCTTTTCAAAGAAAATATGCGCCACCCGGGGATTGACCAAATCTCCGTTCGTAAAGGCCTCTACCTTTCCATAAATGCGGATAATAGCGCCTTTCAATTTCAAAGCGTCCCAATTGGCAAAACACCGCTGCAGCGCTTCTTTTTCTTCCGCAATGTCTCCATGCCGTTCAAACCAGTCTTCAATCCCCTGCCATGCGTCTTCCCTGTTTTCCGACGTGATGGACTCGTATGTATAATCACCGTACTGGCGGAGAAAAGCGTTCAGATGATTTTTCTTCATCCGGAGTTTCTTTCCCGATAAATTGATCATGTCTGCCGTACGGTATACATATTCCCAATTATCCCGATCCGCAGTGAATTCATACCGGTTCGGGCAATGGGCTTTGATCTGTTCCAGCACCCAGGGTGAAGCAGCCTTAATGATAAACGGTTTTCCCTCGCGCTCCAGGCATTCATGGATAATCTCCATGCCGCGGCCGAAAGACGCCCCTTCACCGGCAAAAGGGGGCATAAAAAACGTATTCTCCCCTTCCCCCGCACGGACGAATAAGATATTCTCCTCTACCGCCCACTGCGTATGGTACGCTTCCTGCCATAAAAAAAGTGTATTGAATGAACAGTCGATCCCCTCATAATGATGGACATGAAAAAAGCTGTCGATATACTCTCTTTTTTCAATTGTAAACGGTTTGAAGTCTATGATGAACATCTCCTTAAAAAATAACAGCTATATTGTAAATATTCTATCCTTTTTTATGCCTTTTGGCAAAAGCCGGAACGGACCTTCTAAGCCACAACATGGCCTGCTGGTGAAATCAGAAGACAGATAAACACCGGCTCCGTCAATTTTCCGGTGCAGGGAAATAAATCTGCCGCAAAAGCAGTAAACAAAATTTTTTACAAAAATAAAGAAATTCTTTCCTCCTCTCATTTAAGCCTCTTTCTTGATAATGAGAAAACCGATATTATCAGAAACAGCAGATCTGGCTTTTTCCGATTTCCCATAAAATCAAGTTTCACCGCGGCGAACATGATTTCCCCGAAACTTCATTCGCTGCGTTTTTCTTTCGATAAAAATTACACTTATTCACATTATTCACAAACTTATTCACAACTATTCACATCATGTGGATAAAAACAATCTGTTTTTTCTCTTTTCGCGATAAATCAAAGCTTTTTTCCGCCTGTCCATCCCAGACAGACACACGAACTGTGCATAACTGTGCATAACCGTTTTGCCATTCTGTAAATGAGAATGGAAAACATTCCGTATTTATCGTATATCTTTCTCACTTTTACTCTCACAGGATACCCCCGATATGCATGTGAATAACTTTCTCTCCATCTGTCCCCCTTTCTTCCAATCATCCATTTTTCTTCCCCTCTTGACAACGAATACGTGCAAAATAGAAAGAAAAAAAGCGAATAAAAGAATTCATTCCCAATCACCCCTTTATTTGTCCGCCTGCTGTGTACATAAAAAATAAAAACTTTCTAAAGGAAAAAATGATTTCCTTCCGTTCCGACATCGGCAGAAATGAAAATCATTTTCCCGTTTTGTCTCTTTCATTCCATTTTATTTGCAAACTCCCATTTCTGCCTTTTTTGTGCTAAAATATGACATGTACACGCGTCCATAGCTCAGCTGGATAGAGCAGCGGTTTCCTAAACCGTGTGTCGGGGGTTCAAATCCCTTTGGGCGCACCAGGAATGCACAGCTGCCAAAAGGCGGCTTTTTTATTTGACTTCAAAATGTATTTCCTATCGGGGTAAAATCCTTTTTTCCGCCCCATGTCGCCGCCGGTGGAGTCTTTCAGAGAAAAAATGATATAATATATATGGTAAATACTTTATAAATACTTTTTTACAGGGAGACAAATCATGGATACGGTACATATCAATTTAGGAAATGATTCTTATGATGTGATAATCGACTCAGGCGTCATCGGCCGCCTGGGAAAAGAAACCGCCCCCCTGTCGGGTCACGGGCGCGCAGTCATTATCACGGAAGAAGGAATTGACGAACTGTATGGCCAGGATTTGAAACGCCAGCTGGAAAAAGAGAACCTGAACGTACAGCAGATCGTTCTTTCTTCAAGCGAAAAGAGCCGAAGCCTTTCTGTCGTGAGCCGTGTATGCGAGGCGCTGGCAGACTTCGGGTTCTGTGCAGGAGATCTGCTTATCGGCCTTGGCGGACGTGTCGTCGGCGATGTGACAGGCTTTGTTGCAGCAACTTACCGGAGAGGGACTCCCTACGTGCAGGTGCCCACTTCTCTCCTGGCACAGATCGGCAGCGCCATCGGAGGGAAAATCTCCATCGATATCAATGGAAGAAAAAATCTCATCGGTACATTCTACCAGCCCAAAGCCGTGTATGTAGATCCTGCCATGGTCCGCACGCTGCCTGCCCGTTTCTTCCATAACGGCCTCGGCGAAGCGATTAAGATCGGCTGCGTGGCAGACAAGGACCTCTTTGAAATATTTGAAAAAGCCGCCTCTGACCAGGATATCCTTCGTGTTCTTCCGGAAATCATCCGCCGCTGCATTACCATCAAGGCACACTATGTGGAAATCGATCCCGAAGACAAAGGCGAGCGCCGTATCCTTGATTTCGGCCACACACTGGGCGGCGCGGCAGAGAGATACTACCGTTTCAATGATCTCCGCCTGACCCACGGTGAAGCGACGGCGGCCGGCATGTACATGATCACGAGCGCTTCTGAAATTCTGGGACTCACCAAGCGGGGTACAGCGGAACGGATCAAGTACGTCCTCCAGTCTATCGGCCTTCCCACCAATCTTGACGTCCCCCGTGATATTCTTGTCTCCCTTCTGGAACATGGAAAAAATGTAAAAGATGAAAAAATAGAAACACCCCTCGTTCTGGAAATTGGAAAAGGATATATTTATACGGGAGAAATTGAAACCTTAAAAAAATATATACAAATGGAATAATTGCAAACCTTCGAAAGAAATACCGGGAGTAAAAATAAACTTCCGGTATTTTTTTCGCCCTGTTTCTCATAACCTGTAAAACCTGTTCTCCGTGGGGTGCTATGCTATAATGCAGACAATAAAACAATCTGCCTGAAAGGTATACTATTTTAAACCGGAAACAGGAGTATAAAAATGGATTTCAGCAAAATAACAGCGGCCGTTATCGGCCTGGGTCTGATGGGCGGTTCCTTTGCCATGAGACTGAAGGAACTCGGAGCGGCAGTAATCGGTATCAATCGGACATTATCGACGGCAGAGGCCGCCCTTCGGCAGGGCATAGTGGATTCCATCGATATCAGTGACCTGAAACACGCGGACATTGTTATATTCTGCACACCTGCCAAAGCGACACTCGCCTTTGTGAAAAATCACCTGCCGGACTTCCGCTCCGACGCGATCATGACCGATATCGCCGGCGTAAAAGGGAACCTTGCCGATGATATCCGGCAAATACTTCCGCCGGGCATAGATTTCATTTCATCCCACCCTATGTGCGGACATGAAGGTGAAGGACTTTCCCGGGCGGATCCGGACATTTTCCGCGGAGCAAATTATATCCTTCTTCCCGATAAAACGAACCGCCCGGAGAGTGTGGAACTGCTCCGAAACATGGCGCTGGCTCTCGGCTGCCGCCATGTACCGTCAATCACACCGGAAGAACACGACCGCCACATCGCTTACACCAGCGACCTGACCCACGTCCTTGCGGCGGCGCTGATAAACAGCACTTCCCTGAAAGAAGACACAAAGTACTTTACAGGCGGATCATTCCGTGATGAAACAAGAGTAGCGGATATCAACAGCTCCCTCTGGACAGATTTATTCCTTGCCAACCGTGAAAACCTGCTTCTTGAAATCGACCGTTTTACAGAAAGCCTTTCTGCAATAAAAACAGCACTGGACAGGGCAGATAAAAATACCCTTCATGAACTTCTTGAAAAAGCAGGAAAAAGAAAACGGAACCTGACAGCCGCCGATAAAATATGATCGGACGTAAGCTGCCGGCTCCTGAAAACCGACAATTGTGAATCAGCTGCCCGCACCAATAATGGAGGATACTCGCATGCCGTAGTGACTCAAACCGTAAAAGAATAGTTAGCTTGTAGCTGACAGCTCACAGCTGATAGCTTTTATCTTCTTACCGCTTTCCCATTACGGCAATAGATTTCACATTCGCTTCGGATGACGTCTCACCGTCCCCAGTCATTCTGAACGGGGCAAGAATGCCTTGAGGAAAAAACAGGAAACGGAATGATGACACGGAGTGAAGAATCTATAACTCTGATGACAGCTTACCGCTTGCCTCACTACGGGTATAGATCCTTCACATTCGTTCAGGATGACATCTCACCGTCCCCAGTCATTCTGAACGGAGGCAAGAATGCTTTGTGAGAAAGACGAAAAGCGGAATAGTGGCACAGAGTGAAGAATCTATTACTCTAATAACGTCTTGCCGCCTTCCTCACCACGATAGCAGATCCTTCACATTCGCTTCGGATGACGCCTTGCCATGAGCGCCGTTTTCATCAGCAAATGAAAAAGCTGTCAAAAATCCGACTTTCGCCTTCTGACAGCTTTTTCTTATCTCATATCTCGCTTCCCGTACCTGTTTTCCGCATCGCTTCCAGCCTATTTAAAATTTGTTTTTCCTCCTCTTCGCCAAAGAAGCGCCCAACGGGCAGCCCTTTATCATTAAAGCCCTGTATGGTGACATCGGTTCCGGTATGAACAAACTTTCCGTAGATACGGATCTCATCATCCCGCACCTCATACCGTTCCACACAGCAGACGGATACGCAGCCTCTATAAGGCGGGAACCGGTACAGAGAAAAAAAGCGCCGCCCCCAGTACCAATTGTACACCACCATCCCCGGCGAATCTTCCGGCAGGTATATACGATACCCGAAATACACCCTGCGATATATCCGAATGGCCGCGCAGCACGTAAGAACCGTAAGGAGAAATACTATAAAAAGCTTCTCTCCGCCGTTCAAAAACGGATGCGTATCTGCATATTCCACTGCCAGTCCGTAAAAGACAAACAGCAGAACCGCCAAAAGCATATTTTTCAAATCCAACAACCCATGTCCCCCAAAAGGAGCCGCGATTTCCGCATATCCGTCCGGCGGCGGTTCAGGCTTGAGAACTTGCTCCCGCCGTCTCGCCTGTTCCATCATTTTCAAATTCACTTTTTCCTGTTCGCAGGCATTCGAATCTGCGGTCCGGGTATTCTTCCGGTACCATTCTTTTACTTTATATATACTCAGTGCCAGGCATCCCATAGCCGCCAGCAGCACAAGAGCTGCAATCATTTCTGTTTCCACGATATTCTCACCATCATATTCCTGTAATAAAAAACGGAATAGATTACTCTACTCCGTTTCAGCAGCGGACCGAAAAGAACTGCCGTTTACAGCAAAGGCTTACCCGATCCGCGCCCTGTTTATTCTTCAGGACAGGCAGGCGCCTTGATCAAGTTGCCGTCCGCATCCTTATCCTTATATACGATGACATACGCTGTTCCATAAGAAGTCGATCCTGTTACAGACAATTCTTTTGAAAAAACGGCTTCCCCTACTTCCCCTTTGTAATACTCATACCGGCTCTTGGGCGAATAGAAATAAATACCCGCCGTATAAACAAAACCTTTTTCTAAAAACAAATCACAGGGAATCGGTTCCGGCGTCTTATAATTCTGATTGCCCGAAACACCGGCGGATGTTGTCTGGAACTTCGCCTCCAGCGTATGGCGGCCTTCCGGAAGCACTACGGTATAGTAAGAAAGCTTACTTCCCATGTGTTCATATTCGGAAAAAATTTTCCCGTCAATCCGGATGGGATCCCCGTATATCTGCAGCACGGCCTGATCTCTGTTTTCACTGATAAGCTGCTGTTCCTTCTTCTCTTTCTTCTTATAATACATCATACAAGGGATACTCAAAAGTGAAACAGCGATAAAAAAAGCCACAACGATAAAAATAGAATCCATTAGTACACATTCCTTCCTTCAATTCATATAAGCGGTCTCCACAGCGAAGCAGCACGGTTCCCCGCACAACATAAAAAACTTCATGGGATATGGCATGTCCGGGATCAACGGCACCAGTCTGGCCAGGCATAAGTTCTGAAGTTCCAAATACCAGCTTGTCCGTATGGAAATATTCACGGTCTACTTCCTGACCTTCCATAAAAATCCGGGTTTCTTCCGGTTTTACTACTTTTGTTTCCATTCTGTTCCCATCCTTTCTATATTACTGAAATCCCCAGATATCAGTTACACGATAGCCCTCTGGAAACGGATCCGTGTCATCCAGCACAACAGTGTTAAATCCTGTGATCCATGCCTGCCCCGCAACAGTCGGAACCACTGCTTCAATATCATGAATCTTCGTTTTTTCCACCAGTTCCCCAGTATAAACAATTCCAAGTACATTCTCATGCCGAAACGGTTCATTCGATTTCAGCTTGCCTTTTGCGTAAAGAGATGCCATCTTTGCACAGGTGCCGGTTCCGCACGGGCATCGGTCAAGCGCTGTTTTCCAGGTTGCCGGATTGTTCAGATCCACCTCTACGTTCGGCATTCCGACAGTATTTTTCCAGTCTGCATTCGGATTATCCGTCGGACCGGA
>ERZ833963.1674-NODE-1674-length-24841-cov-3.165658_pt1 | contig 24841 bp, 22 predicted proteins | sample MGYA00519693_ERZ833963 | MGnify/ENA primary metagenome ERZ833963 (study PRJEB31850, sample SAMEA3708748) | human gut metagenome | biome: human gut; feature: human-associated habitat; material: faeces | place: China | collected 2014 ... | reverse complement strand
CGGTATCTCTTACGGGTACCACCTCATTTTGAATCGACATTGGAATTTGGAGATTTCTTTAGGGATTGGTTACGAGTATATCCGCTACGATAAATATGCGTGTCCGGATTTGTGTGCGGCGTGGAAGGAGAGAGAAAGTTACCACTATTTCGGACCGGATAAGTTTTCTTTAAGTATAGTTTATGTTTTTAATTAAAGGGTTATGAGATACATTTTTCTTTGCGGATGTTTCTTTCTCTTCTCTTTTCTTGCACACGGGCAGAAGGATAGTACCGTTACGGTGAATGAGGCGCAACTTTACCGTATGGGAAAACAGCTAGTTGTCTCCATGCAAATAAATGTATCGCGAAAACTAGCGTCGAACGAATCTCTCGTGTTGATACCGCAACTACGTGATAGTTTGAAGAATTTTATGGAATTTCCCCGTGTCTATATTAACGGGCGTAGACAACATTTCGTCTACTTGCGTAATTCCAAACAATTTGTTCAAGCGGGTCATCTGGAAGTCCGTCGGCAAGATGACTCTGTTCAGACAATAGCATATTTACGTTCCGTCCCCTTCGAGGAGTGGATGAACCATTCTGTTCTTTCTCTTGAAGAGAACTCGTGTCATTGCGGGGAGCCGGAGGACGGGTTTTCCCAAGATGTGGCACGATTGAATACGTTGTCGGAGTTACACCCACAACTGGCATTTATGACGCCCCAAGTTGAAGACGTGAAAAACCGGAATGAGAAGATTTATGCCTATTTGGATTTTCCCCTGAACAAAACAGATATTCTGGAAGATTTCAGAAATAATGCTGCCGAATTGTATAAAATCAAAGAGGGTATTGATGTATTAAAGCGAGATTCTTTTGTCTCGATTTCTGGTATTCATATTCATGGATTTGCATCACCGGAGGGGCCGTATATGAATAACAAGCGGCTTGCGGAAGGGAGAACGACCGCCTTGAAAGATTATATTTCCGATCAGTATGATTTTCCGGATTCTCTTTTCACGACAAATTATACTCCGGAAGATTGGGAGGGAGTAGGACGTTTGTTGAGAGATTCCGTGTTAAAAAATAGTAACGAGTGGTTACGTATCGTTGAAAGTGATCTTGCTCCCGACCAAAAGGAACAACGGTTGAGGAAACGTTATTCCCGACAGTTTAATGTCGTGGTGAGCAAGTGGTTCCCGGCACTAAGACGTTCGGAATGCACGATCAAATATGTTGTGAGACCTTTCACGTTGGAAGAAGCGCGAATCGTGTTTCACTCCCAGCCGAAGAACTTGAGTATCGAGGAGATGTTTCGGATTGCACAAACTTTACCCGAGGGGAGTCAACAATATATGAACGTGTTTAAAACGGCTGTTTTATATCATCCTGAAAATCCGGTGGCTAACCTCAATGCGGCGTGTATAGCATTAATGCAAGGGGATGTCGTGTCGGCGGAAAAGTATTTGCTCCGTGCTCCGGATAGCAAAGAAAAAACACTGGCAACGGGCGTTGTCTACATGTTGAAAGGTCGATACGGGGAAGCGAAGAGTAAATTCAAGGAGGCTGAATCTTTCGGACTTCCGCAAGCAAGCTATAACTTGAAATTATTGAACACTATATATTAACTTAAAATTTAATGTTATGAGGTTATTTTATTATTGTATTTTACTATTTTCGCTAGTAACATTGGGAGGTTGCATCAATGATGCAGATCCTGTTGATGATCCGTCGGGCAATCCTTCTGTTGTTGTGACGGATGGGAATGTGATGTTTTCATTTACCGTGCCGGAAACCTCCTCTTCTCTTGGACGGGCTTCCGCTGAAAGTTCGGATGAAACCGTGCCGGGAAGCGAAAACGAGTCAAGAATTGAAAAAGTGCAACTCTATTTATTTCATTCGGAAACTAAAAATTTCATAGAGTCTTTCGAGATCGGGGTAGAGCGGGTGGTATCTGACCAAACCGTCACTTACCGTTCCAACCAAAAGATCAAGGTTGATCCGGGGAGTTATGATGTATTTGCCGTGGCTAACCGGACTAGCATGATTAATGCCACTTCCGTGGATAATTTTTTAAGTCATGTCGATAAGGATTCTTACGAGAATGGAACAACAGATGCTTCTCGTTCGTTGATTATGGCCAATCGTGCCGTGGCCAATTTGAACGTGGTGGTGAATACTCCGAAAGCGGAAGAAGAGATTACGGTGGTACCCATCACCTTGGAACGAGTAGTAGCCAAATTATGCTTGGCAAGAAACCGGAACGAATATGTTATGAAGGACAAGGAAGGTCGGCAGTATGCCACGATAAATTTAAGTAATTACCGTTATTTCAACTTGAGCCGGAATTTCTATACTTTCCGTCACGTGGTTACTTTAGCGGACGGATCGGATGATACGAATCTGGTTAAGCCCGATTTCACTTGTACGAATGATTATTTTGGGGTTATTCCTGCCACGAACGGCTATGCCGTAGACCCTTATTTTTTCAATAAAACAGTGGCCGGGGCAGAGAATTTCACGAATCAAGACAATTACTATGCCCAGCCATATTGTGAAAATGCAAGTAATAATATCACGAGTGTGTTGAATGCTGAAAACACGTACACGACAACGTATTGTTTGGAAAACTGCATGTATCGTCCGGCACAGAATAAAGCCTACGCCACGGGAATCGTGTTTAAGGCAAGTGTTTCCATACCGGAAGAGAGAACTTTTAATGAAGAAGGGCACACGGTAGATCCTTACGGGCAAAGTACGATCTATTATTTTAACTATAATTTTTATACCTCGTTGAAAGCCGTGCATGATATCGGTAAGGCGAATGTCCCAACGGATGGTTCATTAAGCCTCGAAGATCAGAAAAAATACAATATCAAGGTGTTTAACAAGAGTGAAGAAGGTAGTTTCCATTGTTATTACAATTATTTCATTCGCCACGTGGATAATCATTCGGCAATGATGGGAGTGATGGAATTTGGTATCGTGCGTAATAATATTTACCGGATATTGATCACGAATGTGAATGATCTGGGAACAGGAATCCCTGACGTGGATCCGGGAGATATTGAATCCGATGCTTACCTAAGTGTTGATTTCTCTGTTTTACCTTGGAATATCCGTTACCAAGAAGGTGAGTTGTAGAATGATACAATAATTTTTAGCTGTAATGATGATGAGTAAGATTGGCGTATGCTGGTTGGCAATATTTTCTTGTCTTTGCTTTGCTTGTTCATGGGTAGATGACGATCTCTCCGATTGTCCTTCGGGTTTTTGGTTAAAATTGTCTTATAGATATAATATGTTAAATGTGGATGCGGCTTTTACCCAATTAAAAAATGCGTCAATATTCATATTCGATGAGACCGGAAATTACATTGAAACCCGGCATGTCGACAGTCTTACTCTTCATCAAAATAATTGTCAGGTGAGGTTGGAATCCTTATCCCCGGGCAAATATAATTTTTTAGTTTGGTCCGGGTTGACGGATTCTTGTTACGAATGTTCTGCCTCGGGGGTAAGACTGTTATGTGATGCGTCGGGAACGTCATCCAAACAATTACCCGCTTTGTTTCATGGCCGTTTGGAAGGAGTGGAAGTTCCGGAAGAGTACACGGTTCGTGAAGTTCCGTTAATAAAGTTAACCCATCGTTTCACGTGTGTTTTGCAAGGCCAGAACCCGACACCATTTGCAGATGATGAATTTCTGCTGGAGATCAGGGCATTTAATGGGATGATTGACCATCGAAGCCTGCCGCTTGATTCGGTTGAAACGTGTTACTTGCCTTTTTATCAGACGGTAGCCGACTTGTCCGGGTTGCAGGTCGTGCATTCGGAATTAAATACATTACGTCTGCTTGAAAATGATGATACCCGTTTGATTCTGACCCATCGTTCCACGGGGCAATGCGTATTGGATATCCCTCTCACGAAATACTTGCTTCTCTCTCGTGAGGCTTACTCGGGAATGACCCCGCAGGAATACTTGGATAGGCAGGATCAATATACTTTAATATTCTTTTTAGATGCCACGGAGGATAAATTAAAACCTTATATCTGTCCCCTGATGAAAGTAAATAACTGGATGGTACGGATAAATGACGTGGATTTGGAGTCTTAAATAATACCAAGCTTACATCAAGGTAAGAAAATCTTTGGTTTAAGGGTGGACTATGGTTGCTCTACCTCAAGTACAAAACATGAACATAGCATAGACACAGCATGAACATGAAACAGTGTTGATGCTGGGTTTTTGTTGTGCCTGTGTTTGGGGTATGGGCTAGAGAGGGGATAGGGAAACGTTTATGTAAGTGGGGATAATGGTTAAATGTGTTGTTTCGTGAAATTAGATTGATGTCTTTGTAATGTATTAATGATCAGTTGTTTATGTAAAATTTTTGAGGCTTATTATACGATCATTTAATGCGTTGCAAATATAGTAAATTTTCGAATTGCGCAAATCAAAACAAAATATTTTTTCTTTTTAGCAATCAGGCAATTGCAATTTTACAAGATCTGAAAATTTATTATTAAGTGGCAGTATTATTAAATGATCGTTTTTTGAAACTTTTTAATGCGGACAGCTTTCTTTCGTTGAATCGCTGTATTATAGTGAGACGATAGAAACACGTGGAAATAAATCAGGGCCGGTACGAGGGTTAATGCGCGAAGCGCATCCGGTCAGGAAATGTGGAGAAAGCTGTCCAAAATTCGATTTAATACCTTGATAGGGGAAATCAAAAGGGTACATGGTTGATAATAAGAATATAAACTGGTACGTGGCTCACACTCGAGTGAATCAGGAGTTGTGGATAAAGAAGAAGCTTGATGAGTTGGGTATCGAGAATTTTCTACCTCAGGAAGAACAAGTGCGGGAAACACCTTTGGGTCGTAAAACGATCCGGGTGCTCTTGATTCACGGGATGATTTTTATTCACACGGATAAAGCAACAAGTTTTTCATTAATAAATGACCATGGGCTTAATATTGTTTATTTGAAAGATATTGAGGGACGTCACTCGTTGATTGTTCCCGATAAACAAATGCATGATTTCATGTTTTTGTTGGATTTTTCCCCGAGCGGGGTAGAGGTGTTAAACAAAAATCTGAAACGGGGAGACCGGGTACGAGTGATTAAAGGCCCCTTGCAAGGATTGGAAGGAGAGTTGGTTCGTTTGATGGGACACAAACGTGTGGTCATCCGTTTGGAAGGAGTTGTGTCAATTGCAACGTCCTATATTCCGGGTTCCTTTTTGGAACGAATAGAGTAGAAAAAGATGATGGAGAAAGGTTTATTTTATGATTTGTACGATCGGTTACGTGAAGTTAATTTCCGTTCGTACTCTCCCGACAAGTTGTCCGCTTATCTTCACGGTTATCTTACGGTTTACACGATGGTGCGAATATATCCGTGGTTAGAGGCCGAGTTTGGAGTTCTTTATGATATTCACGAAAGAGCAAAAGAAATTGCCCGTTGGTATGAGGTATTGGTGCAGAAGAAAGAACTTCCGGCAAATTTTCGTGCCGGTTACGCTGCGGACTTGATGGACGTTTACCAGTTGTACTCGGATTTGGATTTTTTGGAAAAAGGAGTGGATGCAGCCTACGATATACTGACACCTTGGGGAAGTCAAAAACTGGTGTTACCGTGCCGTACTTCTAATATTTGCCGGTTATTGTGTAATTGTTATTATTTTACGGGAGATGCGGAATGTGGCGAATTGGCAGGTAAATTGGTGACAGAAGCTTTGGGATATACGCGGGGAAACCACCGGGACGATTTGTTGGGATGGTGGGATGCGATTTGTTTGTATGATAACGTGGTAGGCTTGATGGAATTACCCGTTGAAGAACAGGAGCGATTGAAAGAAGAGCGGGTACGGTTGGCCGTACGGGTACGACAAGTGGAGGATGATATGATTGAACAATTTGTGCGGATGGGAGAGGTCTCCTCTGTTGATGTGGGGCTGGTGTTTTATATTTTGGCGAAACGGGAGTTTGTAGCTTGCAATACGAAGTATGAAAAGAAAGAATAAATATACCAATTCACACTAAAAATGCGATACCGGGATATGCAACTCTCGGTAACAGCGTCTCCTTTAAACGGTACTTCATACGCCGGATCAAGCTATTAAATACTGGAGGAGGCGCTTCTTTTACAAAATACCAAGAATAAATGAAATACTCGTTTCACTCGATATGTAGTCGTTTACACGAGAATAAGAAGTACGTGAATGCTTACACGATTCTCTTGGTGGATATTTTTTTGTCCGTCATGAGTTCGTTTATCACGCTTCTTTTTGCCGACAGTTTTATCATCGATCTCTCCCGATCAACCTATGTCGTGATTATTGTTGGTTCTTGCGTGGTTAGTTTGCTGGTTTTCTGGGGGCTGAGGGTGAACCGGAATATCATCCGGCACGCCACGATAAAGAGCATTGGGAAAATGGGATTTGCAATTTTCCTAAAAGAACTCCTGTTGGCAGGAATGATCTTCGTGTCCGGTTCTCGGCTGTTTGGGCAACACCTTTTTGCCTGTGCCGTGATTGATTTTCTCGTGACATCGGTGATTCTGGTGGGTTTCCGGGTAACACTTGTGCTGGTTTATGATTTTACGATCTCTCTGTATGGTTCGGGGAAGACGAGGGTACTGGTCTACGGAACCGGTGATAAAAGCGTGGCACTGAAGACGAGAATGCACACTAGTAAGCACTATCATGTGGTGGGATTCGTGAATCCGGATAGGTACCTGAAATCTTGCGTGCTTTCGGAATTGCCGGTTTACTATTTTGAGGATGAACAGCATTTCTCCCGTTTTGTGAAAAAATGTAATATAAACGGTGTGTTATACCCCTCGCGTGAGGAGGCTCGTCGGGAAGCGGATCGGTTGGTTCGTTTTTGTCAGGGGATTGGAGTAAAGAACTTGTTTTCCCCGCCAATAGACGTGTTGGGAGATGGTTTAAAAAAGACGATTATCCGGGAGATCCGTATAGAGGACTTGTTGGGACGGGAGGAGATCAAGGTGAACACGAGGGAGATTGAGGCGTATTTTGCGGGTAAGGTGGTGATGGTGACTGGTGCGGCAGGTAGTATCGGTAGCGAGCTATGCCGCCAGTTAGCTGCCTTTGGCGTGGGGCATCTGGTGTTATTTGATAATGCGGAAACCCCGATGCACGAGTTGCGCTTGGAACTGGAACGGAATTTCCCGAACTTGAAGTTCACCCCTTTTGTCGGTGATGTTCGTCAGAAAGAGCGGCTACGGATGGTTTTTGAAAAATATCGTCCCAGTGTGGTGTTCCATGCAGCTGCCTATAAGCATGTTCCCTTGATGGAAGAGAACCCTTGCGAGGCGGTTCGGGTGAATGTGATCGGTTCGAGACTGGTGGCTGATTTTTGCGTGGAGTATAGCGTGGACATGATGGTGATGATCTCCACGGACAAGGCGGTGAATCCGACCAACGTGATGGGGGCTTCCAAACGACTGGCGGAGATATACGTGCAAAGTTTAGGATTAGCAATAGAGCGTGGGGAAGTGAAAGGTAAAACTCGTTTTGTCACGACTCGTTTCGGAAATGTGCTGGGAAGTAACGGTAGCGTGATTCCCTATTTCCGGAAACAGATCGAGCGGGGTGGTCCGGTGACGGTTACAGACCCGGGAATCACCCGCTTTTTCATGACTATCCCGGAGGCTTGCCGGTTGGTGATGGAGGCGGCCACGATGAGTACGGGTAATCAAATCTACGTTTTTGACATGGGAGAACCCGTGAAGATCGTCGATCTGGCAGAACGGATGATTCGCTTGGCGGGGTACGTCCCGAACGAGGATATCAAGATCAAGTTTATCGGCTTGCGGCCGGGAGAGAAATTGTACGAGGAGGTTTTAAGTAACGAGGAGAACACGATCCCGACGGGGAATGCTAAAATTCGGGTAGCAAGAGTCCGGAAGTACAAGCGGGACGAGGTATTGGGTGCTTATGATCAACTTGCGGAATTAGCATTGGCGGTACGGATTGAGGATACCGTGCGGTTGATGAAACAGGTGGTGCCGGAGTTTAAATCGAAGAACTCCCGGTTCGAAATACTGGATAAAATAAATAATTAACTAAAATAAAGACTTACAAGTGATGACGGGAACTGGAAGATTGTTTTTTATCGGTATGCTGGTTTGCCTGTTGGGGGCTTGCGCTTCCCCGAAAGACGTGGTGTACCTACAAGATGTGAAGATTAATTCTAGAGTGAAAGCAGCTTTGCAGTATCGCACGGTGATTCATGTGGATGATTTATTATCAATCGTGGTTTCCTGTGATGATATTGAGACGGCGCTACCTTTTAACACACCGATGATCGGGTTGGGACAGAATAACACGAGAACAGGTAACGATCAACTTTACGGGTATCTGGTGGACACGGACGGGACGATCGATTTCCCGGTGTTGGGGAAGATTAAAGTGGAAGGTTTATCCCGTACGGAACTGGCAGCTGAATTGAAGAAGGAGTTGAGTAACTACCTGAAAAACCCGATCGTGACTATCCAGTACTTAAATTTCAAGGTAACCGTGTTGGGAGAAGTGAAAGCTCCCGGGAGTTACAAGGTGAATAGTGAACGGGTTTCCATTTTTGATGCTTTGGGAATGGCTGGAGATTTACAAATTAATGCAAAGCGTAAGAACGTGCTGGTGATGCGAGAAGACGGGGACGAGAAAGTTTTCGCCCAACTGGATTTGACATCGGAAAATATCATTCATTCGCCTTTTTTCTACTTGCAACAGAATGACGTGGTCTATGTCGAACCCAATAAGGCTCGGATTGTGGGAGGAAATGCCGGGGCATTCCTGCCTTACGTTTTATCGAGTATTTCCACGTTAGTGGCTATCCTTGCCATCGCAATTCGTTAACCTAGAACCGAAATTACATGGAAGAGAATAACTTGAACAGGGAAAGCGAGTCCGAAAGTATAGATGTAAAAGTATTAGTTGAAAAATTTATCACCCGTTGGCGCTGGTTTGCGGTGTCGGTGCCTCTGTGTTTGGTCATCGCTTTGTTGATATGCCAGAGCCGGGTACCTATCTACAACGTGACGGGTAAGGTGATGATCAGCGACTCGAAAAAGGGGGAGCTGGGAACGAACGTGATGATGAAAGAGCTGGGCTTGGCGGCGGCGGACATGTTCGTGGAGAATGAGATCGTGGAGCTACAGTCGAAGAACCTGATGCGGGAGGTCGTGGAGGAACTGGACTTGAACGTCTGTTACGTCCGTGAAGGTTTCTTGCGTGATCGGGAACTTTATAACGATTCGCCGGTGAAAGTTCTTGTGGATAATCCCGGGGAGATCCGGGACACGTCTTTTCACGTGTTGTTGGACACGGCGAACCTCGTGATATTAATGAACCTTGACGGGGAGAAAATGTGGAGTGGTCACTACTCGGAGAGCGTTCCTATGGGAGACTATAATCTCTCGATCGAGCCTAACAGGAAAGTTACCTCCAAGGAAAAAATCCGGGTGGACCTGTCCAGTTTTCGGAAAACGGCTAATAGTTTCTCGGGGAACTTGAATGTGCAAATCCTAGTAAAGAACACGAACTCCGTGCTGGTCTCCTTGAAAGATGCCGTACCGGCGAGAGGAATTGCGGTGATTAACGCCCTTGTCAAGCGGTATAACCAGAACGGTATCGATAACAAGAGGATCGTGTCGGAGGCAACGGTGGAGTTCATCAACGAGCGACTGGACGTGATCAACCAAGAGTTGGGAACGATCGAACGACGGGCGGAAGACTTCAAGAAGACGAATAAATTAACGGATATCACCTCGGATGCTGCTTTCGTGATGGAACGCAAGAAACAGTCGGAGGCGGAGTTGATGAAGTTGCAAACGGAGCTGGACGTGTTGCGAAGCATCCGGGCAGCGATCACGCAGAAACGGGCGGAAGAGTTCTCGTTGTTGCCGGAAAACTTGGGCCTCTCGGATGAGAGTTTGAATGCGGGGATCGCTCGTTATAACGAGATGGTGTTGCGCCGGGGCAAGTTGCTGCAGAGTGCCAGCGAGAGTAACCCGATCGTGATCGGGCTGAATACCCAGTTGCAAGGATTAAAAAAGAACATACAGGAAACGATCGCTAACGTGGAGAGCGGCCTTTTGATCAAGCTGAAGAGTGTGGAGAAGGAGAATGCGTCGGTGAACGAACTGCTGACCTCGGTTCCCACACAGGAGAAACAATATCGAGACATCGCTCGTCAACAGGAACTGAAGGAGAACCTTTTCCTTTTTCTGATGCAAAAACGGGAGGAGGCTGAGATCGCAAAATTGATTTATGTGGCGACGGCCAAGATGATAGAGGATCCATCGTCAACTGGCGGTCCGGTCGAACCGAAAAAGGCGTTGATCATGCTCATGGGTTTGTTCTTGGGCGTGGGCATCCCGGTCGGGATTATCTTTTTGCTGGATATGCTGAACGATAAAGTTCGTTCTATCGACGAGGTGAAACGGGCACTACCGTTCCCTGTGCTGGGAGATATACCTGAGCTACCTCAAGAAGAGGTTACCCTGTTACGGGAAAATTTTTCCGTGTCGGAATCAATGCAAGTGATCCGGGAGAAACTGAACTATATGCTGGGCGAGAAAGCTTGTCCCGTGTTGTTGGTGACCTCTGGAGTTCCCGGGGAGGGGAAGACGCTGGTGGCTGCTCACTTGGCGAAGGCTTATGCGAGGGCGGGTAAAAAGACGTTACTGGTCGGTTGTGATCTGCGAAACCCGCAGTTACACTCGTATCTTCATAAGGATTACTCCCGTGGCTTGTCAGCTTACCTAGCAGGAATGGAACCGGAATGGAGACGGCTGGTACATTCGCTAGGAGAAAATTTAAGCGTGTTGTTTGGGGGAGACGTCCCGCCGAACCCGGTAGCTCTGCTTTCAAGTGATAGGTTCAAGACATTGTTGGAGGAGATGAAGGAAGAATATGATTGCGTTATCCTAGATACTCCCCCGGTGGGAATCCTAGCGGATGCCTTGACGATGGTCAAGCAAGCGGACGCCTGTTTGTGTGTCGTTCGCTTGAACGTGTTGCCGCGAGGGGTATTATCTTCCTTGCGAGTACTGGAAAGCGAGCATCACGTGACGAATTGCGGGGTGCTGGTTAACGGGGTGTCTAGGAGAATACACTATTATAAGTACGGTTACGGTAATTATTACAACAAGCAAAATAGATAAGAGGATAAGTTATAATCATGTGGTGGTTTCGAAAACGGGAGAAGATACATTTTGATTATACCCATGATATTCATTCGCATGTTCTGCCCGGAGTAGATGACGGGGTTAGGACTTATGGGGAGGCAATCATGGTGTTGAAAGGCTTATCTAGTTTGGGCGTGAAACGAGTGACATGTACTTCCCACGTTTATTTTCCTGCCTTGATGAATGGACGGGAAAATCTTCATCCCTTGTTGGAAGATCTTCGAGCTGGTTTGCAAAAGGAGGGAGTAGAGATAGAATTGGATTTGGGAGCCGAGTATCGTGTTGGGGAGTACATGTTGAGTTTGATTGAACGGGGAGAGATCCTGTCCGGGGACGAGAAACGGGTACTGGTGGAGCATAACTTTTTATCTCCCTCACCTTTTTTTGATCAAGTGGTGTTTGAATTACAGACTAGGGGATACGAGGTGGTGTTGGCTCATCCGGAGCGGTACGTTTTCTGGGAGGATAATATCGTTCGACACGGGGAGGAGTTGAAGAACAAGAATTGTCGGTTACAGGTGAATATTCTGTCGTTTGCGGGGTATTATGGGAAGGAGGCGCAACGGGGTGCGGAAAGGTTGCATGATGCGGGGTTGATTGATTATTGTGCGGGGGATGTGCATGGGATGAGATATGTGGAGGCGATTAAGAGATATTTGAATGGTTAGAATATTTTTTATTACGAGAGGCTTTTGTCAAATATGTAATTATAATAATATCTGTATTTATGAAAGGAATAGTGTTAGCAGGAGGTTCAGGAACTCGTTTATATCCTATAACGAAAGGGATAAGCAAGCAATTATTGCCGGTTTATGATAAGCCGATGATTTATTATCCAATATCTGTATTAATGCTAGCTGGAATTCGAGATATATTGATAATTTCTACTCCGCAAGATTTGCCTGGATTTTGTCGTTTGTTGGGGGATGGCTCTGATTACGGGGTGCGCTTCGAATATGCCGAGCAGCCCAATCCGGATGGTTTAGCTCAAGCTTTTATTATTGGAGAGAAATTTATTGGTAATGATAGCGTTTGTCTCGTGTTGGGTGATAACATATTTTATGGGCAAGGTTTTCGTCCTATGTTAGAAGAAGCGGTTAATCTTGCAGAAAAAGAGGGTAAGGCTACGGTGTTTGGTTATCATGTAGAAGATCCGGAACGTTATGGTGTGGCAGAATTTGATGGAGACGGTAATGTGTTAAGTATTGAGGAAAAACCAGAAAAACCAAAATCAAATTATGCCGTGGTGGGTTTGTATTTTTACCCTAATGAAGTTATTAATATAGCTAAAAATATAAAGCCTTCTGCAAGAGGAGAATTAGAGATTACAACGGTGAATCAAAGTTTTCTTGAGAGTAAGTTGTTAAAATTACAGGTTTTAGGGCGCGGTTTTGCTTGGTTAGATACAGGGACGCATGATTCTCTATCAGATGCCTCTATTTTTGTCGAAGTAATTGAGAAAAGACAAGGATTGAAGATTGCTTGTTTGGAGGCTATTGCTTACCGGGAAGGGTGGATCGATGAATTTAAGTTGAAAGAAGTGGCAGAGATAATGAAAAAAAATCAATACGGGCAATATCTTTTGAAAATAGTGAATGAGAAAAAATAGTTTGAAAATGGAGAGTGTGCGAAATATCTTGATCACGGGTGGTGCAGGCTTTATAGGGAGTCACGTGGTGCGTTTATTTGTAAATAAATATCCTCGTTATCATATAGTTAATTTAGATAAATTAACCTATGCGGGGAATTTAGGTAATCTTAGAGACATTGAGAGTAAGCCAAATTATACGTTTGTTAAGGCTGATATTTGTGATTTTGACTTTATTCTTGATGTGTTCAAGAGATATAATATAGATGGAGTGATACACCTAGCTGCCGAGAGTCATGTTGATCGAAGCATAAAAGATCCATTTACATTTGCGAAGACAAATGTGATGGGAACTTTGTCGATGTTGCAAGCTGCTAAAATTTATTGGGAAAGTTTTCCAGAGAAATATGAGGGGAAACGTTTTTATCATATTTCGACAGATGAAGTCTATGGGGCTTTGGAAATTACTAGACCCCAAGGAGATTCCAATAGTGGTGAATGTGGAGGAGGCCCTTTTGGAGATAAATTCTTCACAGAAGATACTAAATATAATCCACATAGTCCCTATTCTGCAGCTAAAGCGGGGTCCGATCATTTTGTGCGTGCTTTTCATGATACCTATGGAATGCCAACAATCGTGACGAATTGCTCAAATAACTATGGACCGTACCAGTTTCCAGAGAAATTGATTCCCTTGTTTATTAATAATATTCGTCATCGTAAACCTTTGCCTGTATATGGCAAGGGAGAAAATGTGCGTGATTGGTTGTATGTTGTTGATCATGCCAATGCGATTGATTTAATCTTTCATGAGGGTAAAATAGCAGAGACTTACAACATTGGAGGTTTCAACGAGTGGAAGAATATTGATCTTATAAAGGTAGTTATTAGAACTGTCGATCGAATCTTGGGACGTCCAGAAAATGCTGATATGGATTTGATAACTTTTGTTACAGATCGAGCCGGACATGATATGCGTTATGCTATTGATTCCACAAAGTTAAAGAAAGAATTGGGATGGGAACCGAGTTTGCAGTTTGAAGAAGGGATAGAGAAGACTGTGAGATGGTATCTTGATAACCAAACTTGGATGAATAATATTACTACTGGGGAGTATGAGAAATATTATGGGGATATGTACGGAAATAACGAAAGTATTTAATAATTGAAACTTAAATTTTGTGCTATAAATGAATAACTTTCTAAGTTAAATGCTCTTCTTGATACAAAGGAAAATAGTGGAGATATTAAAAAAAATATATATAAAAAGATATACAAGAGATTTTACACTTCGACTATCGGCTTCTGTAATATCTACAATTGTTAGCAAAGTATTGCTTTTGCCAGTATTGGCTCTAATGTTTTCGGAGGAAGAATACGGTCTGATGCTAACAATAATTGGTATAGAAAGTTTGATTTCTCTCGTTTTTGGGAATACTCTTTATACCGTGAGAATGATTATGCATAGTGAATATGAGAAGTGGGGACTTGTTGGTGATTTTAATATTTTAGCAATAGTTACTTCGTCACTTGCGGGAATTCTCGTAATTCCAGTTATTTTTCTTTTTCCCGATATTGCATTGCTTGATAAAATTTTTCTTGTCCCATATGTTATTCTTGCTACAATAAATCTATATTTTACTGTATATTACTCAATAACGTTAAGATTTAAAGACGGTTTATATCAAGCGATGGTTACATCTATAGGTTTGTTGATGGGAATACCTATTGCATGGGTTTTGCATTCTTGGGTCGTTTGTTATTTAAGCTCGGCTATTTTTGGTTTTGTTTACTTGGTATGGCGAACAGATATAGTTCGGGAATCATTGAAAAAGACGTTATTATTCAAAACAACATTGAATAAATACTATTTACTTATGATTGCAACAATATTTAGTGGTGGCATCGTATATTTAGATCGTTTTATTCTTTACCCAATGATTGGTGCATCTGCTGTTACTATGTACATAACAGCGTCCTATTTCGGAAAGTCTATAAGTGTTTTAGCTCAACCGGCATCGAATGTAATGCTTAGTTATTTCTCACAGGGAGATTTTAATTTTTCGATGAAAAAATACTATTTGATTAATTTGTTAATAATAGTATCTTTTTCTATCTTTACACTGATAGCGTTATTTTTTGGGGAAAGTATAACACGACTTCTTTTTCCTAAACTTGTGGAAAGTGCAAGTCCATATATTTTTATTGCAAATTTATCTGCTGGAGTTTCGGCATTAACACAATTAATTAAACCTGTGGCGTTAAGATTTGCAGAAACAAAATGGCAAACGGTAATTCAATTTCTATATATATTAATATATTTAATATTTGGTGTATTGTCTTTACATTTTTGGGGGCTTATAGGATTTTGTTATTCTGTTTTAATTGTAAATGTTTTACAATTTGGCGCACAAAATCTTATTTGCTATAGAGTGATAAAAAATAGAAAGAATTGATGAATTTTGTTCGGGTAAAAGAAAAATCTAATAACTATACAGTAGCCTTTTTCTTGTATGCGACATTGATTGTTGATCTTATTCGAAAGATAGGGTGGGGTAATGTTCATGTGGTGCGAGATGTTATTTATATACTAGTGTTTTTGTTTATAATATGTAGTGTATATCGCTTGAGAAATTTGGTGGCTGCTATGTTTGTGGCATTGGGCGTGAGTTGTATTTATATTGTAAGTTTTTTAATTAATAGTAGTTATCCAGAATTGTATTTGACATCATGGACTCTTTTTATTATGCGTTTATGGCCTGCTTATATTATAGGCCGATATTTAAAAGATTGGGATAGTGTATTAAATGCAGTTAGGCATTTAATATGGATTGCCTTTATTTATTCCATTTTGATAATAATTTCTCCTGAAGTAACAAAAGCAAGTTATATTACTGTTGCATCGAATTTAATATATGTAGTATTATTGGCTACTTATAGTAGTGTAAAACAAGGTAAATGGTTTAGCTTGTTATTATGTGTTGTGTGTTGGTTACCTATGTTATTATATGGAAGTCGGACAATGTTATTTGGAATATTAGGAGTGTTTTTCTTATCTTTTTTATTGTCTTTGAAACGAATGTCATTTGGTAAGCAATTGGTAGTTATGACATTGTTGATTGCTTGTGTGATTATTATTGCTATTAATTTTGATACATTGTTTAAATGGCTATATGATGTTTTCCCGACCTCAAGAACACTGCAATATTTAGTCGCAGGCGATATTTTTGATGATTCGAACAGGTTTGTTTATTATGATAGGATTAAAAATTCTTTAAGTTTATATCCATTTAAAGTGTATGGTTTTTTAGGTGACCGTATTTATTATGCTGAACAGAGTGTGGATATTTTGTCTGTTGGAGAAATAGAGAGTATGTATTCACATAATGTTCCGTTAGAATTATGTATGAATTTTGGTCTGTTACCAGGAGTTTTTTTGAACTTATATTTCATGTATAAAATTGTAAGATGTTTTGGAATGTTAAGTAAAGGCAATGGTGGAGCGTTCCAAATAGTATTTGTGATATTTTTAGGAGTAACCTTGGTAAATATGATCGTTTCAGTGTCTTATCTAAATGAGTATTCCATATGGTTAATTATTGGTCTTGTTTTTCATATACTTGGGCGACATAATACAAAGGAGTTTTGTCAATTGAAATGTTAAATTTAATCAAATATAGATGTCTGATTGTAAGATTATAACACTCCCTAAGATATTGGATAAACGGGGAAATCTTTCTTTTATAGAACAGTTAAATCACGTGCCCTTTGTGATTAAACGTATTTATTGGATCTACGATGTTCCTGGAGGTGAAGGGCGAGGTGGACATGCTTATAAAGAAAATCAAGAATTTATTGTTGCGTTGTCTGGAAGTTTTGATGTGATTATTGATGATGGTAAAGAAAAAGAAGTCGTTACATTGAATCGTTCTTATTATGGACTTTATGTGCCTAAAGGTTTTTGGCGTGAAATTAATAACTTTTCTACGAATTCATTGGCCTTGATATTATCATCTACAGAATATGATAAATATGATTATATATATGATTATAATGAGTTTAAATTAAGTAATCTATGAAGAGGTTAAGTACAGTATATGATTGTACAATAATTGAGTTAGATAAACATCATAGCGAGAGAAAAGGGAATATAAGTGTGATAGAAAATGATAAAACTATTCCTTTTGAAGTCAAAAGAGTTTATTATTTGTATGATATTCCAGGAGGGGAAGAACGTGGAGCTCATGCTCATAAAAAATTGCAACAATTAATTATAGCTGCTAGTGGAAGTTTTGATGTAATACTAAATGATGGCAATGTTAAAAGAAGGTTTACTCTTAATCATCCTTATCAAGGATTATATGTGAAACCTGGAATATGGCGTGATTTGGGAGAATTTTCATCGGGAGCAGTATGTTTGGTATTAGCTTCAGAAGTGTACGATGAAGCTGATTATATCAGAGATTATAACGATTTTTTGAATTATAAAAATAGATGATACATCCTTCTTCAGACGTAAAGTCAATACAAATTGGTACAAACACCAATATTTGGCAGTATTGTGTCATATTCCAACAAGCAGTCATCGGTGACAATTGTAATATTTGTGCTCATGTTCTTATTGAGAATGATGTTCGTATTGGTAATAATGTTACAGTTAAGAGTGGAGTACAGATTTGGGATGGCGTTACCATAGAGGACAATGTTTTTATTGGCCCTAATGTTACATTCACCAATGATCTTGTTCCACGTTCTAAAGTTTATCCGGGACATTTTACCAAGACATTGATAAAAAAAGGAGCTTCAATTGGTGCAAACTCTACAATAGTGGCAGGTCATATAATTGGCGAAAATGCTTTAATTGGGGCGGGTAGCGTAGTGACAAAAGATGTTCCTGCAAATACAGTTTGGTTTGGTAATCCTGCAAAAATGAGAGGAATAATACTTGAAAATATGAAAATAGAATACATAAATAATACTGATTATCAGTAATTTAATTGGGAGAGATAAAATAATATTTTCTCTTTCTTGTTCGTTGGTTGCATAATCATCAAATCAACGAATAAGATATGAAATTCAATAATATTAATGTTTCGATAGGTCGAAACGCCCAAATAGGGAAGAATGTAAAAATCGGTGATAATACTACGATATACGATAATGTTGTGATTGGAGACAATACAATTATTGCTAATGATTGTATTATTGGAGAGCTGTTGAATTCTTACTATGATGACATTGAGAATTATAAAAATCCGGAGACTATAATAGGTGCCAATTCTTTAATTAGAAGTCATTGCATAATATATGCCGGTAATAAGACGGGCAATTTTTTGGGATGTGGACATCGAGTGACGATTCGGGATTATACAAAATTCGGTAATCATTGTAGTTTTGGCACGTTAGATGATATTCAAGGATATTCAGAGTTTGGAGATTATTGCAGACTACATAGTAACGTTCATATTGGACAGCATTCAAAATTAGGTAATTTCATTTTCATCTATCCTTATGTAATCTTCACAAATGATCCTACACCGCCTTCAAATATCTGCATTGGACCAAAAATTGATGATTATTCGCAAATAGCTACAGGAAGTATATTATTACCAGGTATTAAAATCGGGAAACATTGTTTGATTGGAGCTGGCAGCGTCGTTGGAAAAGATGTTGGAGATTATCAAGTGGTTGTCGGTGTACCGGCAAAAATTGTAAAAGACATTAGAGAAATAAAAGATAGAAAAACAGGTGAAGCTCATTATTCATGGCCTTATCGTTTTACACGTGGGATGCCATGGGCTGAAATGGGTTTTGAAGAATGGAACAAAATAAATGAAAAGCAAATGATTAAATTTTTAGACCTACAAAAAGTAACTTTTAAGTATTCGAAAGAAATACATGAGGCCATCAATAAAGTTGTAGATTCAGGTTGGTATTTGCAGGGGGAAGAAAACAAGAATTTTGAAACAAATTATGCTAAATATATTGGTACGGAGTATTGTGTTGGTGTTGCAAATGGACTTGATGCTTTGGTATGGATATTTAGAGCGTATATTGAATTGGGAATGATGAGACCTGGTGACGAAGTGATAGTTCCTGCGAATACTTATATTGCAACAATATTGTCTATAACTGAAAATGGTTTAAAGCCAATTTTAGTAGAACCTTCGATAGATTCCTATCAAATTGATGATTCTAAGATTGAGGGAATTATTACGTCAAAGACTAGAGCTATTTGTATTGTTCATCTTTATGGACAATGTGCCTATACAGAAAGAATTGAAAGCATTTGTAAAAAGTATAATTTGAAATTAATTGAAGATAATGCTCAAGCACATGGTTGTAAATTTAATGGAAAAAAAACAGGTGCATTAGGCGATGCAGCAGGGCATAGTTTTTATCCAGGAAAGAATTTAGGTGCATTAGGCGATGCGGGTGCAGTGACTACTAATGATGCTTTATTAGCCAAAACAATTCGTTCTTTGGCTAACTATGGATCTGCGGAAAAATATGTATTTCAATATGCTGGGCGTAATAGTCGTTTAGATGAAATACAGGCAGCTGTTTTGAATGTGAAATTAAAACATCTCGATGAAGATATTCAAATACGTAAGAATATAGCTAAATATTATATAAATCATATTCGAAATTCTAAAATAATTTTACCTACTGTTTTTGATGATGATCAGCACGTTTTTCATTTATTTACAATTCGTTGTGCCGAGCGTGATAGACTTCAGCAATATTTAACAGATAATGGAATACAAACCAATATTCATTATCCGATCCCACCTCATAAGCAGGAATGTTATAAAGAATGGAATGAAATGTCATTACCGATCACAGAAAAAATTCATACGGAAGAATTAAGTTTACCGATAAGTCCTGTGATGTCTAAGTATGAGATAAATAGAATTATAGAAGTCATCAACAATTTTATGTAATGATGAAATATAAAATTAATGTATTGATTATTACTTATAATCAAGAGGGTGTAATTGGGCGTGCATTGGAATCTGTTCTGATACAAAAAGAATGGGGATTAAACCAAATTATAGTATGTGATGATTGTTCTACAGATAATAATTGGGAGGTAATTAGTAGATATGTTGAAATGTATCCCAATATAATTACAGCTTATAAAAATACGTCTAATTTAGGTATTTATGGTAATTGTGAAAAATTGGTATCGTTAAGGGGTAATGCAGATTTGTTTTATATTTTGTCTGGAGATGATGCTCTTTGTGACGGATTGTTTAGGCATGTACATTTGCTTATTGAGAAGAAACATATAGATGTACAAAATAAAGCAATATCACTATATTTTGACTGGAAAGTTGTAACTCCAAAGGGTAAAATGATTGTTTTTAGAAATGATAAAATAGAAAAAGGAAGAGACCCTTTTCGTCTAAGATATAGACTTTTAATTTATAATCGATCTACATTTATTAATAGCAAAGTAATTAATCAATTTAAACCTGTTCCATTAGATAAAGGTATTACATTATCTGAAGATTTATTTGAATTTCAATATCAACAATATTCAGAAGAGAGTTATTATTACTCATATGTTGGGTCTATGTATTATTCTCAGTTAGGAATTTCAACCAAAATGAGAACTAAGAAAAATATTGAAGAAAATATTTATAAGTGGGAATTTTTTTTAAAGACATTTGATCTCAATAAAAAAGATGTAGCGTATACAAGAATGAAACTGTGTTTATTGAGGTATTCTGTAAAACCAACGCTTATAATGTTTTTGAATGTTTTGTTATATTTTATTAAAAGTTTGGATGTAAAGTTAGGAATAGATTTAAAAAATATTTATTTTTTATTGAGAAGTTTAATAAAATCGCCTTTTTTGTCATGTAAGTAATTAGTAGGTATGTTAAAATATATTTATGGTTTGTTGAAAAATCTATTTAATCCTGCGGTATCTCTATTGGCTAAAGTTGATAATTTATCCCATATTGATCGAAGAGCAAAAATTTATCGTAAAACTAAGGTTTTTAATTCATCCATTGGGAGGTATTCTTATTTGGGACGAGGTTCTTCTTTAATATATGCAGAAGTAGGGCAATTTTGTTCTATTGCAGGTAATACAATTGTAGGTCCAGGTATACATCCATTGAATAATCTTTCTACCTCTCCTATATTTACAGAAAAGATTAATGGAACTTGTCATTCTTGGACAGATAGAACGCCTCAATATCCTTATAAAAAGGTATTTATTGGTAATGATGTTTGGATTGGTCTTAGAGTTATTATCATGGGAGGAGTACACATAGGCGATGGGGCTGTAATTGCAGCAGGTACTATAGTGACTAAAGATGTTCCCCCTTATGCAGTTGTTGGAGGAATTCCAGCGAGAATACTTAAATATCGTTTTTCTCAAGAAATAATAAATGAATTATTAAACATTCAGTGGTGGCATCTTCCTGAAAATAAGTTAAGAGATAATATTCATTATTTTCAAACAGATGAAATCTTGATTGATAAGTTGAAAGAATTTCGATCAAAATCTAATTAAAAATTTAATTAATAAATATGAAAATTTCGTTTTCACCTCCAGACATGAGTGAATTGGAGGTGCAAGAAGTGTCGGATACTATTCGTTCTGGATGGATTACAACAGGCCCTCGTACTAAAGAATTTGAACATCTTTTAGCGATGTGTTGTGGAACGGATAAGGTAGTTTGTTTGAATTCTGCTACAGCCTGTATGGAGTTGATATTACGTGTATTGGGAATTGGTCCGGGAGATGAGGTAATTACTTCTGCGTATACTTATACTGCTTCTGCAAGTGTAATTTGCCACGTTGGGGCAAAGCTTGTTTTAGTTGATACTGCACCTAATTCATTCGAAATGGATTATTCGAAATTGGCAGATGCAATAACCGAGAAGACAAAAGTGATTATTCCCGTGGATTTAGGAGGTGTAATTTGTGATTACGATAAAATTTTTGCTGCCGTTGAACAGAAAAAACATTTGTTTTTGCCCAACAATGAGATACAGAAAGCTTTTGGACGAGTGATCGTGTTAGCAGATGCCGCTCATGCTTTTGGGGCAAAATGGCATGGGGAAATGTGTGGGAATATTGCTGATTTTACAAGTTTCTCGTTTCATGCGGTGAAAAATTTGACAACGGCCGAGGGTGGGGCTTTAACTTGGAGAAATATTTCTGGAATTGATAATGATTGGTTGTATAAGCAATTCCAGTTGTTGTCTTTGCATGGGCAAAACAAGGATGCTCTCGCCAAGACTAAATTAGGCGCTTGGGAATATGATATCGTTTATCCGGCGTACAAGTGTAATATGACAGACATTATGGCTGGTATAGGATTAGCACAATTAAAGCGTTATCCCGAAATGTTGTATCGGCGGAGACGGATTATCGAACGTTATAATGAAGTTTTGAAGGAATGTGACGTGCAAGTACTCAATCATTATGGGGAAGATCATTCTTCTAGCGGTCATCTTTATTTAGTACGTTTGTTAGGAAAAGACATAGAATTTCGGAATGAAGTAATCTGTCGAATGGCGGAACGGGGTATTGCTTGTAACGTGCATTACAAACCGTTACCAATGATGACAGCTTATAAAAATCTAGGATTTGATATTAAAGATTATCCTAATGCGTTCGATATGTTTGTGAATGAGGTGACTCTTCCCTTGCATACTTGTTTGTCAGATGAGCAAGTTGAATATTTGCTTTCAAATTTTATGGAGATTATTAATGAGTAATTATGTATAAATGTTTTTTTAAGCGTTTTTTTGATATTATAATAGCTCTACTGTTTTTACCTTTTATTTTGTTTGTTTTTGTCGTGATAGCTCCTATCATTTATTTTACGGATAAAGGACCTGTTTTTTATAATGCAAAAAGAGCTGGTAAGAGAGCTAAGCCATTTAAAATGTTTAAGTTTCGTTCAATGTACGTTAATTCTCCTGATTTGAGGAATGCTGATGGGTCTACTTATAATGGGGAAGATGATCCTCGAGTAACGAGAATTGGGAAAATTTTAAGAAAAACTAGTTTGGATGAATTGCCCCAATTGTTAAATGTATTATTAGGGGATATGAGTTTCGTGGGACCCCGACCAACATTAGCGACAAAAACATGGGATGAACTTGATGACGTGAGAAAAAAAAGAGCGAGTATTCGTCCAGGAATTACAGGATATAGCCAAGCATATTATCGGAATTCAATAACACAAGATGAAAAATTTGCTTACGACGCCTATTATGTAGAGCATATGAGTTTGTGGTTAGATGTTAAGATATTGCTCCAAACTGTAATTTCAGTTATCAAACGTGATCATATTTTTGTTCAACAAAAATGAGTAAACTATTAATTATTGGGGCATCAGTTCTTCAATTGCCCGCAATAAAAAAAGCAAAAGAATTAGGTCATGTGGTAGCAGTTGCAGACTATAATCCTAGTGCGATAGGAATTCCTTATGCTGATAGGTATTATAATGCAAGTACGATAGATGTTGAGGCTATTTGTGATGTGGCAAAAGATTTTAGACCAGATGGGATTATGACGTTGGCTACAGATATGCCAATGCGTTCTATTGCAGCAGCTACGACCTTGTTAGGATTGCCTGGAATATCCATGGATACTGCCGTCAAAACCACGGATAAGTGGGAAATGATAAAGGCTTTTAAAGAACATGATGTCGAATCTCCTTGGTTCTATATTATAGAGAGGGAGAATGATTGGGACTTTGTAAGGAAAAGAATCACAAGTCCGTGTGTGTTAAAGCCAACTGATAATGCAGGGAGTCGGGGAGTTATTCTCGTGGAAACAGTTCAAAAATTGGATGAGGCATATCAATACAGTAAGAGCCAGTCTCGTGGGGGTAAAGTTATTGTTGAAGAATATATGCGGGGTAATGAAGTTAGCGTGGAGGTGATTGTTTACAAGGGAAAAGTTCATATACTGGCAATAACAGATAAATTAACAACAGGAGCTCCTTATTTTGTTGAAATGGGACACTCTCAGCCCTCACGTTTACCTGAAAAAGATTTGTTAAAGATTCGAGATTTAACATCACGTGCAATTAAGGCGGTGGGAATTGAAAATGGACCAGCTCATGTGGAGGTCATGCAGACCAAGCAAGGACCTAAAATGATAGAGCTTGGTGCAAGAATGGGAGGAGATTGTATCACTACGCATCTTGTTCCTTTGTCTACAGGAATTGATATGGTTAAAGCTACTATTGATATTGCGCTTGGAATAGAACCTGATATTATTCCAAAATTTTCAAAAGGAAGTGCGATTCGTTTTTTTAAAGTTCCTTGTGGAGTGATAGAATCAATTGAAGGGGTGGAAAGTTCTCGAAAAACAGAGGGAATAAAAGAAATTATTCTTAATAAAAAAGTTGGGGATATGGTATCGGAAATACATAGTAGTTTAGATCGAGTTGGCTTTGTGATAGCTCAAGGAAAAGATGTATCAGAGGCTATCTCTAGATGTGAAATAAATGGTGTTACTATAAATGTCCGGTAAAATTAAAGTTTTTAAATCTGATATAATATGGAAAATTTGAAGGGTAAACGTCTTTTACTCCTTGGTGGTAGCATGTGGAAAGATGCAATTTCTGATTTTGCAAAAGAAAATGAGATAGTGCTTATCGCAACGGGTAATAATCGGAATGCAGGGATTTTTGAGATTGCTGATGAATGTTACGATGTTGATTCCACGGATTCGCATGGAATGAAATGCCTCATATTAGAGAAAAAAATTGATGGTGTGTATATGGGGGGGAGTGAGCCAGTAATTGCTTCTGCATGCGAATATTTGAACGAATTGAATATGCCATGCTATTGTACAAAGTCTCAATGGGAATTTTTACAAAATAAAAAATATTTCAAGGAAATTTGTATGGCACATGGTTTACCTGTTGTTCCGCAATACAAAATAGCATACGATGAAATTGAATCTAAAGGAGGTAATTTAGATTATCCCGTGATAACAAAGCCTGCTGACGGGTGTGGAAGTTCTGGTTTTTCAGTATGCCGGAATCAAGATGAATTATTGGC
>ERZ833963.1667-NODE-1667-length-24910-cov-11.031462_pt1 | contig 24910 bp, 26 predicted proteins | sample MGYA00519693_ERZ833963 | MGnify/ENA primary metagenome ERZ833963 (study PRJEB31850, sample SAMEA3708748) | human gut metagenome | biome: human gut; feature: human-associated habitat; material: faeces | place: China | collected 2014 ... | reverse complement strand
TCTTTCCGACCGACTTATTGCTTAAAATAAACTCCAATTAATGGGGTTCACTTCAAGGGCTTTTTTGTTAGCGTCTAATTAGCTTAACAACTGTTTCAACATGAGGAGTTTGTGGGAACATATCAACTGGTTGTAAGTAAACTACACGATATGAATCGGACAAACGAACTAGATCTTTTGCCAAAGTTGAAGGGTTACATGATACGTAAACTAGTTTGTTAACGGGATTGCGTGTCAAAGTTGTTAATAGTTTGTTATCAAGTCCAGTTCTTGGTGGATCGACGACAATAGCGTTAACTTCTTTGCCTTCTTTTAAAAGCTTTGGATAAATTTCATCAGCTGAACCAACGTAATAGTCAGTGTTGTCGACTTTATTTAACTTAGCATTTTCTTTGGCATCTTCAATCGCTTCAGGGATGATTTCGATACCGTAGACGTGTTTTACCTTGTTAGCCATTGTGATACCAATTGTCCCAACGCCACAGTAAGCATCTAACAAGACATCACGTTGATTAGGTTCTAAGGCTTCGTTGACTAAATCGTAAAGTCGGTCAGTTTGAAGTGAGTTTAGCTGCAAGAAAGCTCTAGGTGAGAAGTTAAATAGGTAACCATTGATGTCTTCTTGTAAGTATTTGTCACCCCATAAAAGTTTAGTTTCATCGCCCCAAACGCCAGCTTTGTCTTCTTTGTTGATATTTTGAGAAATTGAACTAACTTCCGGAATTTCTTCTTGAATACGTTCAATCAATTGGTGCTCTTTGATGAACTTAGGTGAGCGAGTGATGAAAGTAACTTGTAATTGGTTAAATTCAACTGATTCACGAATAACGATCATGCTCAAGATACCAGATTTAGTTTCCGGATTGAAAACAGGAATTTCTAAGTCTTTGACCATTTGAACGATTTTTCTCATCGCTGACATAGTTAAGTCCATTTGAGTTGGCATTTCTTCTAGATCAACCAATTCTTGGGTACCAGTTTTGTACAAACCACAACGAATTTCACCATCGATCTCTTGGATAGGAAATTGGGCTTTGTTACGGTATTTTTCTTGTTGAACTGAGGCCGCAGTTGGTTTGATCATGTATTTTTGATAAGCGTAAGGCTTATACTTGTCGAGTGATTCGCGTAAAATGTTGGCTTTGAAGTGAAGTTGTTCTTTGTATTTGATGTGGGCAAATTCTAGTCCACCAACTTCATCAGCCAATTTAGGTGTATCAGGATTTCTGAAGTGAGAAGCTTTTCTAATTTTGTGAATACGACCATTTAAGAAACGTTCGTGAACATCAGTAACTTCGCAGACGATGACATCTTCCGGCACCGCTTTTGGAACGAAGACGATAACGTGTTTGAAGAAACCAATCCCTTCACCATTGATTCCGATACGTTTGATAGTTAATGGAAATCTATCACCGACTTTTAATTCTTGCGTAATATTATTTGTATGCATTATTTTTCCTTTGAATGATTTTGAGATAAACTACTAATGAGTATAACATGGTGAGGTAGAAAAACATTGGCAAAAGTAACGAAGATTCAAGCACAAAAACGAAAAGGACGCTATAATGTCTTTCTTGATGGACAGTATGCGTTTCCAGTAGCAGAGACGACTTTGATTGAATTTCGCCTGATGAATGGGGTCGAATTGACTGACGGTCAAATCAAAGAAATCAAAGATCGTGAAAACGTCAATAAAGCTTATGGTGATGCGGTCAATTATTTGAGCTACCAGTTGCGAACAGAAAAAGAAATCAAAGATTACCTCTACAAAAAAGAATATCATCGTGATGCCGTTGATGATGTCATAGCTAGACTAGAAAAACTGCATTACTTAGATGATGGGAATTACGCTAAAAGTTTTATCAATACACAATTACGGACGACTGCAAATGGTCCTAAAATCATCGAACAAAAACTTCACCACAAAGGTGTACCTGATAACATAATTCAAGATAAATTGTTTGAAATCGATGAAGACACTTTGATTGAGAATGCGACTGATTTTGCTAAGAAACAAGCTCGCAAACAAAAGCGGGCTTCATTTTCACAGATGCTGACGAAGATTAAACAAGGACTCTATCAAAAAGGCTATAATAACGAGATTATCGAAGAAGCTCTTAAAGATTTAGAGTTAGAACCAGATGAAGATGATGAGTTAGAAAAATTACGCAAGTTGGTCCAAAAAGTTGAACATAGATATGATAAACCAGAAAAATTGATCAAGTATTTAATGACCAAAGGTTTCCACTTTGATGAGATAAAGAAAGTTTTGTCTGAAGATTCTGATGACTAGGTTAAATATGCCGTCGTCCGCAAAAGCCCTGTGATTGGCTGGAGAATGTCGACACCACTTTGAACCAATACATGAACCAAAGGCGTATTGTTTCAAAGCTGGGTCTTCTACTAAGCAACAAGTTGCTAAAGTAGAATTTGGCGGCTGAGCCATCACAGGGCTTTTGCTCCCGACTAGATTTCAATTTTTATTTAGATAGGATCAGACACGTGCTTTTTGAATTCTATTCTTTTACACTAACAAAAAAGAAAATATTACTAGAAACACAGCAATATAATGCGATTCCAATGATAACTTCTATTAATTCTCTGAAGTAGCTTATATAAAGATAGAAATAACTATCTAGTCGGGAGCGAGGTACTGGAAAATGCTCAGCCGCCAAATTGTCCTAAGCGATTTATCGCTTAGGACAAGACCAATCTTGGAGACAATTCTTGGTCTTGGAATTGGCTTCAAGTTGCGTCGGCAGCGTTCCAGCGTTTTCCAGTGCCGAACGGACGACGGCATCTTAACCCTAATCAAACTTAAGAATAAACTATATTTAATAACGATATCTTTTAATCGTTTCACAGCTCTGTTATAATTTTTTTGGATAAGAATTAGATTTGAGAAAGCTGGTAAGTTATGCAGATTCCTAGAGAAGGGGATTACGTAGCAATCCAGAGTTATAAGCATGATGGTCATTTACATCGTACTTGGCGTGAAACAATGGTGCTAAAGACAAGTGAAAACGAAATTATTGGTTGTAATGAGAACACTCTTGTCACAGAAGCAGATGGACGTCGTTGGGTAACAAGAGAGCCCGCACTGGTCTATTTTCATAGGAAATATTGGTTCAATATTATCGCTATGATAAGAGATAGTGGGGTATCTTATTACTGCAATCTAGCGACCCCATTTGCTTTAGACAAAGAGGCCATCAAATATATTGATTACGATTTAGATGTTAAGGTTTTCCCAGATGGGGAGAAAAGATTACTCGATGTAGATGAATATGCCGCACACAGTAAGATGTGGAATTATCCACCTGAAATAGATACGATTTTACATTATAATGTCGACGTTTTAATTGATTGGATCGATAAAGGCAAAGGACCATTTTCACAGGCTTATGTTGATCTTTGGATGCAAAGATACAAGGAACTGTCACACCATTAGGATTGCTATATCCTGATTAGGCTGCCGTAATGGTAGTCTTTTTTTGTATAAGGAGATAATTATGGAGTTAAGAGTTTTGAATTACTTTTTAATGGTTGCTCGTGAAGAAAATATTACTAGAGCGGCCAATCTTTTACACATCAGTCAACCAACTTTATCACGACAAATCGCTAACCTAGAAGAGGAATTAGGTACCAAATTGTTTACTCGCCACAGTCACCAAATCACTTTGACCGAAGATGGACTATTGCTAAGAAGACGTGCTCAAGAAATGCGCCAACTCAGTGACAAAATTAAAAGTGAGTTGTCATCTGATCAAACGGAATTGAGCGGTGAAATTTCGATTGGTAGTGGAGAATTGCAAGGTATGAATGAGTTAGGCGATATTATCGTCGCTTTTCACAAGAAATATCCATTAGTGACCTTCAATATTCAAAGTGGCAATGCAGAAGATATTACTTTAGGTATTGAACAAGGCTTGTTAGATATGGCAATTTTTATTGAACCAGTTGATACCAGAAAATATGATTTTGTTCGTTTAATTCAAAAGGAAAATTGGGGTATTTTAGTTAGAAATGATTCATCACTTGCCAGATATGACTATGTCGAACCAAAGGACTTAAAGAATCAAGAATTGATAATGTCGAGAAGTCAGGCAATGCAAAGTGAAATCAATCATTGGTTAGGAGAATATAAGCAGACGACTAGTTATTTATCAACTTATAATCTACTTTACAATTCAGCAATTTTGGTTAAACGTGGCCTAGGAATTGCGCTTTGTTTGAATCTTGAAGCAAAATATGATGATGTAACTTTTGTACCGTTAAAACCAGAATTGTCGTACAACTCAGTTCTAGCTTGGAAGTCAGAAGAAGTTACTTCTAGGACAGTTACAACATTCATTGATTTTACTAAGAAATACCTTCAAGACATTTCTAATGATTAAAAATAAGCATTATACATATCAAAGAATAGGCGTCATAATATGGTTGTTCCGTTAAGGAGCAGCCATTTTTTATTGAGAGAGCAAATATGAATAAAAAAGAAGTTAGCCAAAAATATCGAATCCCAGTTAGCATCCTTGATGAATATGAATCTTGGGGTTTGTGTAATGTTGTGAAATTCGTTATGGGTGAGTGGCAATATGATAATCAAGATATTGAACGCTTAAGTACGATCATGGCTTTGCACGATATGGGTTTCAAAAATGACGAGATTGAGAAGTACATGCGTTTATTGTTAGAAACAAAGAATTCTTCCGAAGAGATAATTCAGCTTTTAACTAAGAAGCGTCAAAACAAACTCGACCAGATTCATTTTCAAGAGAAGCAATTGGAACGAATTGATTATTTACGATATAAAATTAAAAAATCACAGGAGAAATAATAAATGAATTTAATGCAAGAAGATTTAAAGATGCCCAAAATTGCCTTAGGAACTTGGGCCTGGGGTGAAAGTAAATCTGCCAACAAAGTTTTTGGTAATAGTTTAACTGCCAATGACTTAGAACCAATTTTTAATAAAGGAATGGAATTAGGCTTGAACCTTTGGGACACTGCCGCTGTATATAACGATGGTGATTCAGAAGCAATTTTAGGAAAATTCGTTAAGGGAATTGATCGCGATAAGGTGATTTTGTCAACGAAGTTTACTCCACAGATCGCTGATGATAGTGATAAAGCCGTTGAAAACATGTTTGATGGCAGTGCCAATCGTTTGAATACTAATTTTGTTGATATTTATTGGATTCACAACGATGCCGATGTCGACAAGTGGACTAGAGAAATTATTCCTTTAGCCAAAGAAGGCAAAATTAAATATATCGGTGTTTCTAATCATAATTTAGAAGAAATCAAACGTGCTGATGAAATTTTGCATGAAGCTGGTTTTAAAATTTCTGCCGTTCAAAATCACTTCAGTATTTTGGACAGAACTTCAGAAACATCAGGAATCATTGATTATTGTAAGGAAAATGACATTAGTTTCTTCTCGTACATGGTTTTGGAACAAGGTGCACTATCAGGAAAATATGATACCAAGCATCCATTCCCAGAAGGCAGTGAACGAGCTCAAGTTTATAACGACAAATTAGATAAACTAGAAAATTTAATCAATGGTATGAGAGAAATTGCTCAAAAGCATAACGTTGATGTGGCACAAATTCCTACTGCTTGGGCAGTTGCTAAAAATACTATTCCAATCATTGGCGCAACGAAGGTCAAACACATTGAAGATGCTGCAGAAGCTAGTGAAGTGAAATTGACTATCAGTGAAGTTGCCAAATTAGACGAGTTGGGTAATAAAACAGCTGTCAATACAACTCGTGTGTGGGAACAAAATATGTAATAAAGGAAGTAAATATTTTGAAGTATACAAAATTAGGTAATACAGGATTGGATGTTTCAAGAATTTGTTTGGGAACAATGGGTTTTGGTCGTCCCGATTCCGGAATGTTTCCCTGGGCAGTCGGTGCCGATAAGAGTGAAAAAGTCGTTCAAAAAGCTCTAGACCTAGGTATCAATTTCTTTGATACGGCCAATATTTATTCATATGGCGATAGTGAGGAATTCTTAGGTAAAGCTTTGAAGAAAAATGCTAATCGTGATGAAGTAGTTGTTGCTACAAAAGTTTTCTTTTCGCATTCTGACAAACCTAATCAAGTTGGACTTTCAAGAAAGAGTATTTTGAGTAATATCGACACGAGTTTAAAACGATTAGATATGGATTACGTTGATCTTTATATCATTCATCGCTGGGATTACAACACGCCAATCGAAGAAACTATGGAAGCTCTTCACGATGTTGTCAAAGCTGGTAAAGCTAGATATATCGGTGCTTCAGCTATGTATTCTTGGCAATTTGAAAAAGCTCAAGCCATCGCTCGCGAACACAATTGGACAGAGTTTGTTTCGATGCAAAATCATTTAAACCTCTTGTATCGTGAAGAAGAGCGAGAAATGATGCCACTTTGTGAGGATGAAAATATTGCCGTGACGCCTTATAGTCCACTAGCTTCAGGTCATTTAACACGTCCAACTTGGGATGCTGATACTAAGCGTTCACAAACGGATTCAGCTGCTAGAAGTAAGTACGATGCTTCAGAACAGAATGATTTAGAAATTATCAAGCGGGTCAAAGAAGTTGCTGATAGAGAAAATGCTACTATGGCACAAGTTGCCTTAGCTTGGTTGTTGCAAAAGAAGCAGGTCGTTGCTCCAATTATCGGTGCTACTAACACTAAACATTTGGCTAGTTCAGTTGCTGCCGTTGATTTGAAGCTGTCACAAGATGACATTGATTATATGGAAGCACCTTATTTACCACATAAGTTAGTAGGTGCTTTTACTAAAAATGAAAATAATTTAACACGTTAGGAGAAATCTATGACTAAAATTATTATTTTAGGAGCTCACGGACAAACAGCTCGGATCGTTACTGATGAATTATTACAAAATTCTGATATTGAATTGAAATTATTTTTGAGAAAGAGTACTCGTCTTAATCAATATCAAAACAATCCACGAGTGGAACTAATTGAAGGCGATGTTTTAAATACAGAACAATTGGCTCAAGCAATGCAAGATGTCGACTTAGTTTATTCAAATGTCGGTGGAGTCGATTTAGCTGACCAAACTAAGAGCATTATTGAAGCTATGGATCAAGCTAAACAAAAACGTTTGATCTTTATTAGTTCATTAGGAGCTTATCATGAAGTTCCTGGTAAATTCGGTGAATGGAATGAAACTGCTATTGCTAGCTTTTTACCTGGATTTAGAGAGTCGGCCAAGTTAATCGAAGATTCTGATTTGGATTACACCATGATTCGTCCTGCTTGGATGGATAACAAAGATGAAATTGATTATGAAACAACACAAAAAAATGAACCATTCAAAGGAACGGAAGTTTCTCGTAAGAGTATCGCAGATTTTGTAATTAAATTGATCAATAATCCTCAAATTCATATTGGAGAAAGTGTTGGCTTGAACAAACCTAATACTGATGGAGATAAACCCGCATGGATATAAAAATTGATGCTTTTGCTCATGTATTACCAACAGATTTATTGAACAATATAAAAAGTGATTTTCCAGATGTTATTGAGAAAAATCAATTTTTGAAGATTCCGGCATTGACCGATTTAAACATTCGTCGTAAAGATTTCCCTAAAGACGTCAAACAAATTATTTCAAACGTGAATTTGAACCCTGAGGATTATTTTGATGGTAAGAAGGCTGCCCAATTGTGTTGGGATGCTAATGAAGAATTGGTCAACTACCACTGACTAAAGTCAGTGGCTTGTGAACTTCACTAGATAGCTCATCACTACTTAATTACTAGTCACAACTTATTCAGATAAAGCATTGCATTACAATATCTCATGCCGTTAAGCAATCGGAATCATAACGTCTTATGCGCTAATTACCAGAACTTAGGACGCGAGTTGCCAAACGCCCTTATTTTTATTTATATATTGGACTATCTTCGGTTAATGGTTTAGTTAATTCAATCAAACCTTTAGCTAAGATATTTTTAGAGGCGTTCCAGTCTCTAATGTGATGAGCATTGCAGTTAGGACAAGTCCATTCTCTATCCTTGAGAGTTAGTTTACGAGTGTTGTTTGTACCCATTCTGAACTTGCATTCATTGCATTGTTGTGTAGTATAAGCTGGATCGACTTCAACAAAGGTACGACCATACATCGGAGCTTTATATTCCAACATACCTATGAATGTTCTCCAACCAACATCTGAGATGGACATGGCTAAAGCATGATTTTTTAACATATTTCTACTCTTCAAATTCTCCCCAACTATCAAATCGTGGTTTTTGATAAGTGTAGTTGATAGTTTATGAAGGAAATCTTTACGTTGATTTCTTACCTTAGCGTAAAGTTTAGCTACTAGTCTTCGTTGTTTCTGATAGTTCTTAGATTTCCAAAATTTTCTACCTTCAGATTTAGCTCGTCTAGCTCTTCGAGATAGTTTACGCTGTTCTTTGGCTAGCCTACCTTTAACAGAACGGTAAAATCTAGGATTGTCGATGATATTACCGTTACTATCAGTTAAAAAATTTTCAGTGTTTAGATCATAGCCAACTTGTGAATATGTTTTAGGTAACTTTTCTTTAAATGGTTCATCGCTTTTTAACAAAAAAAGAAACGAACCATTCTCCAGTTGGCAAATGCTTGATAGAAACAGTAGCTATTCTAACTAATTGATTAGTCGGTAACTGTCTTGACAGTTTAACTTTGATACGACCAACTTTAGGTAGTCTAATGTGTTTGTTATCTAAAAATTTTATTGATCCATTGTATAAAGATGGAAAACCACCGTTTTTCTTAACAGTGGCAGAACTATAATGATTAGACGTTCTATACCCTTGATTAGGACTGGACTTGCGTTTAAAGTTTGGTGTTCCAGAATTATGTACTTTGCGAAATAGATTCCATGCCGATTTATAACTAACTAAAGCATTATTGATCATGTCGCTGTCAATGTCCTTGTCACCTAACCATGGGTACTTATCTTTAGTAATCCGAGCTAATCCTGTTGGACGGACCGCACTAGATTTAAGTAACTTACCGTTTTTATTGTGTTTCCAGTATTTTTCTGGAATGGGATATAACTTATCTAATTTATTACTATAAATTGGTGAGTCGGTCCAACTGTTGGCGACTAATTTGTTGTAAACAAAGCGAGAAGCATTGATGTTTTTCAAGAAGATCTTTTCTTGCCGTCTGTTAGGATAGATTCTCACTTTTAAACTCATCATGTATTCCATTTCGTTCTTCATCATTTCACCTCCTTATCTTTATAGATACATTGTATACGAACGTGTGTTCAAAAAGCTTGTGATAAGGTTGTGATATAAAAAGTTCAATATCAAAAACTAAATAATTAATGATAAAAAGGGGACTTACCTCCTACGAATGAATTCATGGGATTCACGCCCAACTTTATTGAATTTGGTAAACGGAAACGAAGATATTTTTGCTGGAGCAGTTGCTATGGTACCGATGAATAACATTCCTAAAGCAATTGAAATAATTGAGCAACAAGTGGTATCTAATGATAAATTTGTCGGAATTCAATTGTTTACGCAAGCATTAGATAAGTCGATTGCTAGTGTAGAGTATGAACCAATTTTTCTTGAAATGAGTAAAGTCAACTTACCAATATTCTTACATCCAGTCTTTGATAATAATAAAAGAGATAATAACATCACTTTTAGTTGGGAATACGAATTGACCCAAGCAATGATGCAAATCGTTCAGGCCGGTTATTTTGAAAAATATCCTAAATTAAAAATTATCATTCATCATGCCGGAGCAATGGTGCCATTCTTTGCAGGTAGAATCAAATATACGATGTCTGATCAAGAGTATCGTGATTTCAAGAAATTTTATGTTGATACAGCCATCTTGGGTAATCCTAAAGCTTTAGAGTTAGCAATTGACTTTTTCGGTAGTGAACATATGATATTTGGAACAGATGCACCTTTTGCAGTGATGCCTAATGGAGCGACTGAACAAATTGTTGACGCTATTAATGAAATGAGAGTTTCAACAACCACTCGGGATGATATTTTTTCCAATAATTTTCTTAAAATAATTAGATAGTGAGGAAGATAATGATTAAAACACTTTATTTAATGCGCCATGGACAAACCTTATTTAATCAATTGCATAAGATTCAAGGAGCCTGTGATTCTCCTTTGACACAACAAGGAATTGACGACGCCAAAAAAGTTGGACGAATGTTTAAAGACAAAGGCATTATTTTTGATCATGCATATTCTTCAACTCAAGAACGTGCTAGTGATACTTTGGAATTGATTACTAACCAACCATATCAACGCTTAAAGGGTCTTAAAGAGTGGAATTTTGGCGTTTTTGAGGGTGAGAGTGAAAGGTTGAATCCTAAGCCGGATCCCAAAATTGGTTCATATGGAGATTTCTTCGTCCAATATGGTGGTGAATCGGTTGATGACGTTCAACAACGCGTAAATCAAACTTTGACTGAAATTATGGAACAACCTGACGCCAATAATGTTTTGGCCGTTAGTCATGGTGGTGCAATTCATTCATTCGTCTTGAAATGGGCCAGAGACCATACGATTCATATCCCCAATTGTTCAGCGATGAAGTTTTCTTATGACAATGGTGTTTTCAAATATGAAGAAACGATAGAAGCCGATTAAGAATGACTAAGATACTTTATTTGATGAGACATGGTCAAACGCTTTTTAATATTTTGCATAAGAATCAAGGAATTTGCGATTCACCACTGACACAACAGGGCATCGCTGATGCCAAAAGAGTTCATGAATATTTGCAGCAAAATAATATTATTTTTGATCATGCTTATACTTCAACTCAAGAACGGGCAAGTGATACTTTGGAGTTAGTGACTGACCAACCTTATCAACGCTTAAAGGGATTAAAAGAATGGAATTTTGGACTTTTAGAGGGTGAAAGTCAACGTTTGAATCCACCTTTTGATAGTAAACTTGGTTCTGTCGGTAATGGTTATGTTCAATACGGTGGCGATTCAGCTGATGCAGTTCAAAAGCGAATGGTAAAGACATTAACAAATATTATGATTCAAAAAGGTCATCAGCGTGTTTTGGTAGTAGGCCATGGAGCTTCAATTTACTTATTTTTGAAAAATTGGATACCGTTAGATGAGTTGTTAAATCATATTGAGCTGCGCAATTGTGCAATTTTGAAGTTTTCGTTTGATGATGAGACGAAGAAATTTACTTATTTAGAAACAATCAATGTAAACTAAAAAATCCGTACCAACTAAAAATAGTTGATACGGATTTTTTTGAGGTTTTATTTTGTGGTTTTTTCGTCATTAAAAGTAATACCGGATAGGAAATCCTTAATCCTAGTTGTGGGATGATTAAAGAACTTATCAGGAGTGTCATCGAAGAGGATGTCACCATTTTCAACAAAGACAATCTTGTCCGCAACTGAACGAGCAAATTCCATATTGTGGGTCACGATAATCATTGATTGTCCCATTTTACTTAATTCTTCTAGAATCAAAAGGACCTGTGTCTCTAGCTCTGGATCCAAAGCACTTGTTGGCTCATCCAACAAGACGTATTCCGGATTCATTGCTAAAGCACGACAGATAGAAATACGTTGTTGTTGACCACCAGACAATTGACTAGGGAAACGATCAGCGTATTCACCTAAACCAACTTGTTCTAGTAATTTACGAGCCTTTTCTTCAGTTTCTTGCTTTGGTTGTTTCAAAACGGTAATTGGTGCTGTAGTGATATTTTGTAGAACCGTCAAATTAGGGAAGAGATTCCAGTTTTGGAAAACCATACTAGTTTTCTTACGAATATCAAAACTGAGTTTCTTAGAAACAGGTTGGGAATAGTCTAGTTTGATATCACCAAAATCTATAATTCCACTTTCTGGACGAACGAGTAAATCAAGTGAACGAAGTAGAGTAGATTTACCTGAACCAGAAGGTCCTAAAATAACTGTAGTTTTACCAGATGGAAAGTCGACACTCAAGTCTTTTAAAACTTCTTTGCCATCATATTTTTTAACGATATTTTTAACAGAAATCATTAAGCTTCACTCCCTTTAACATATTTTGAAGTTCTGCGTTCTAGATAGTGTTGTAAGAAAGTAAGCAAAGTACAGATCACAGCATAAAGAGCAGCAGCCAAGGTGTACATCAATAATGGTTGGTAGTTTTTAGCAGTAATTTGTTGACTGACTTGGAACATTTCCAAAATCGTGATTGAACTGGCCAAAGACGTATCCTTCACCAAACTAATGAATGAATTAGAAAGTGGTGGTAAAGCAATTCTGACAGCTTGAGGCAAAACGATTTTCATCAAAGTTTGCTTAGTTGTGAAGTTCAGTGTAAAAGCAGCATCCCATTGATCTTGAGGAACTGATAACAAGGCTGAACGAATTGTTTCTGAAGCATAAGCACCAGTGTTCATTGAGAAACCAATTACCGCTGCAATAAAGGGTGATAATTGAATTCCGGCACTAGGTAGACCGAAGAAAATAATGAACAATTGAACTAGTAATGGAGTTGAACGAAAGACCCAAACGTAGAAGTTGGCGATAGCTCTTAGAACTAGCCAAGGGTATTTGATCAATTTGTTTTCACTAGGTTGGATGAATTTAATCAAAGCTGTTAAAACGGCTAAAATCAATCCGAAGAAAAATGAAACTAGAGCTAACGGAATGGTGTACTGCAACATTGCGGTAAGCATTTCCGGTAATGACGTAATGATAATGTGCCACATGAAATAAAAATCCTCCTGGGTTTAATGGTTATTTTTTAGTGATATCTTCACCAAAGTACTTAATAGAAAGCTTCTTCATAGTTCCATCTTTGTAAAGTTCTTTTGTAGCTTTAGATACATCTTTACTTAATTTAGTTGATTTCTTATTGAAGATTGGAGCAATTTTTGAAGATTTAAGTTTGCTTTCTGGAATAGTGATGTACTTAAGGTCAGTGTTCTTGTGATCTTTCTTCCATGTTAAGAAGGCCTCCTTAGAGTTAAAGGCACCCTTTACACGTCCTTGATCAATCATTGACATTGAAGTTTGGAAATCACTTGAAGGAACTATATCAGCACCGAATTTCTTGGCGTTGTTGTAGTTATCTGTACCGGTACCGGCAGCAATCTTTTGACCCTTGATGTCATCAACTGAGTTGATACCTGAGCCGTCTTTAGTAATAACAACGGATTTTGAGTAGACATAAGGTGTTGAGAAGAGATATTGTTTCTTACGTGAAGCATTTTCAGCCACATTGTTGATAACAACATCGAAAGTATTAGAATTCAAACCAGCAATCAATGAATCCCATTTTGTTGGAACAAACTTAGCTTTGAGACCAAGTTTCTTAGCAACAGCTTTACCATAGTCAACTTCAAATCCTTTAAGCTTACCATTTTCACGGTATGAGTAAGGAGCATAAGTTCCTTCCAAACCAATTGTTAGTGTACCTTTAGTCTTAGTGTCACTAGCATTTTTGTTACTTGAGCAACCTGTTAAGACCAAAATCAAGGCCACAAGTGTAGTTAATATTAAAGCGATACGCTTTTTCATTTTAAAAAATCCCCCTATATATAGAAAATCATCATTTACTATTCTCGCATAAAATAAAGCTTGTTAAAAAGATTATGTCTCTAAAACTTAAATAAATCGGTTGAAAGGTATCTTTCACCATTATCTGGGGCAACTGTTACGACTGTTTTACCTTTGCCGAGTTTCTTAGCAATCTCAATAGCGCCAAAGATATTAGCACCAGCGGAGATACCTGGTAAGAATCCTTCTTTATGACTTACTTCTTGAGCCATCTTAATGGCCTGATCACTAGTTACTTCGACGATATCTGAATATGAGTTCTTGTCCAAAGTGTCAGGAATGAATCCGGCACTAATACCTTGAATTTTGTGAGCACCAGTTTTTCCTTCTTTTAATAGAGGGGATTCGGCAGCTTCTAGGGCGTAAACTTTCACATCAGGGTATGCCTTAGTTAAAGCGTGACTAACACCTGAGAGGGTACCACCAGTACCAACACCGGCTACGAAGCCATCAACTGGAGTGTCACCAAAAGCTTCAACGATTTCTTTTCCCGTTGTAGCTTCATGGATGGCCGGATTAGCAGGGTTTTGGAATTGCATTGGCATGAAGTAGCCATTTTCGTTGGCTAAATCAGTAGCTTTCTTGATGGCACCGCCCATACCTTTTGAACCAGGTGTCAAGATCAATTCAGTACCATAGCTTTGCATCAATTTACGACGCTCAATACTCATAGTTTCTGGCATGGTAATAATCAAGTGATAGCCTTTAGCAGCAGCAACTAGTGACAAGCCGATTCCGGTATTACCAGAAGTAGGTTCAACTAAAGTATCACCAGGTTTGATCTTGCCAGCTTTTTCAGCAGCTTCGATCATTGATAAAGCAATTCTATCCTTGATTGAACTACCGGGATTGAAGAATTCCAACTTAACATAAACGTCGGCGGCATTTTCTGGGACGACTTTGTTGAGTTTTACGATAGGTGTGTTTCCAATAAGTTCAGTAATATTTTGTGCAATTTTTGTCATAATAAATTTCTCCTTAGCAAGTAGTTAATTTATGTTCTTTGACTGTTTGTAGCCAATTGTTATAAAAGTTCTGTTGAGTTTGTTTCCAAGAGAATACTGGCTTTTGGTCTAGTGGTGAATAATAACCCGTAGCCGGCATTGGATGTTTGATCTTAGGACTTTTTTGTTCACGTTTTAATTCATCATCTAGTCCATCTTTTTGGTATTCCAAATGTGAGAAAATAAACGTTTGATGTTTTTTAATTGATTCAACCAAAGTCAACAAACCATTTTCACTGACAGCATCAATCATTAAATCTGGATTTTCCATCAGTTGTTGGTGATCCATTTCAGCATTGCGAGCATGCGGTGCTGGAAAATTATCGCCGATGTTATCAAGCAGTGGAGTGTCAATTAAAATCTGATTTTGGAAAACTCCAAAGGTTTTGTGCGGTAAAACTTTTTTATCGATATCATACAATCTATTCAAGGCGGCCATGGCGCCCCAACAGACGTAGAGCTGGGGAATATTTAATTGATCAAGCAAATCGATTAAATCATTGATTTCATCAAAGTACGAAACTTGAGGAAAATCTAATTTCTCAACTGGACTGCCGGTAATGATAAAACCATCTAGGTCTTTGATATCTCCTAAATCTAATGGCTGCATATTGTCAATGATTCTTGAATCAAGTTGACGATCAACGTAACGAGTAGCTGAGTAATAAAATTTTGTTTCGACTTTATCACCTAGAGCTATTTGAAAATTACGCATGGTTTCAAGTTTGTTTTGCATTAAATTAAGAATTCCAATTTTAATAGGTTCCACAAGTAACTCCTTCCTAAGTAGAAAAACAAAAAAAAGCGAAGCCGACTAATGTCAACTTCGCTTGATAGTTTTAGTTTGCACTACTTGATTATCAATTGAGTGGTATTAGACATGCTGAAAAAGTATAGTAATGTTCGTTCATTACTACACAACAACATGATTCAACCTGTTTTTGATTAAAATTCAACATGTCTAGTTCCTCCTGCAATTAAGATGACTCAAATTTACAATTAAAAAATTGATAAGTCAAGGATTATTTCTTTTTCTCTGAGTAAATTGAAAGTGATTCGAATTCAAGGTAAGATGCTAAAGTGAGTGATACGACTAGGATTAAGACTAACCAACCAAGGGTTCGACCAAGAATTAAAGTTAATGGTAAAAATGTTGCTACCAAATAAATACTGATGACCGATAAACAAAAATCAACGGCTAAATTAGCACCGATAACTAATTTACTTCTTTCCAAAATGAAGAAGAAAAGTAATTCTTTTAATATTTTGCGAGTTGAACTGCGATACATGATCAAAACGGGACGTTGGGCGATAACTTTGACCGCAAACATACCAAAGGCACCAACAATTCCACCAACGATGATTCTCCAAGTTAAAGCGTGTAAAACTAATGAATTATAAGAAACGCCAATAATCGACAAACAAAGGATGTAAGGGATTATAAAGAAGAATAAGTAGATTACCGCAATTTTTTTATTAGACATTTTAGAAAACTCCCTATATACTGATAGTCCTATTTTATCATTAAAAAGGATTATTGTTGAATACAATAACACCTGTTATAATTGTTTTGTTTATATTTAAGTTTACATATGAAAGAGAGTGCGAATTAAATGAGTGGTGACTCTTCTGGAGCGTCGCTTTCTGGGCAGCTGATTTTAATAATTGTTTTGACGTTATTAAATGCTTTTTTTGCAGCAGGAGAGATGGCGATTGTATCCGTGAATAAAACGTCCGTTGAGGGAAAAGTAAAAGATGGCAGTAAAAAGGCCAAGAAAATTTTACATATGATCAATGAACCGAATAAATTTTTGTCGACAATTCAAGTGGCAATCACTTTAGCTGGGTTCTTATCATCAGCTAGTGCAGCGACGACTTTGAGTGCCAGAATGGAAGTCTTGATTGGAGATTTTCCTGGGAGTAAAGAGGTTTCTGTTATCGTTATAACGGTGATTTTATCCTTTATTACTTTAGTTTTAGGTGAATTATATCCTAAACGTATAGCGCTACAACGACCTTATCAAGTAGCTAGTTTTACCCAACCAATGATTAGTTTCTTCGGTTTGATTTTGAAGCCTTTTGTTTGGTTATTGGAAGCAACAATTAATCTACTGCTTAAGATTACACCGATTGACTTTGACCAAGCGGATGAACCTATTACGAGAAATGAAATGATTGCAACTTTGAGGAAATCTCGTAATAGTGGAACAATCAACTCGGATGAGTATCAAATGTTACAAGGAATCATTCGCTTTGGAGATAAGACAGCTCGAGAAATCATGGTACCAAGAACCGATACCTTTATGATTGATATCAATGATCCTGTTAGTGAAAATATCGATGCAATTTTGAATCAACCTTATTCTCGAATTCCTCTTTACGGCGGAGATAAGGATAATGTCATTGGGATTATCCATATCAAGGACTTATTGAAGAAGTCACGAGAAGTTGGTTTTGAGAAAATCAATTTGAAATCGATTATTACAGAGCCATTGTTTGTTCCTGAAGCAACTAATATTGATACCTTATTATTAAAGATGCGTAGTACGCAAACGCAAATTTCAATGGTTGTTGATGAATACGGTGGTATTGTTGGGCTTGCAACAATTGAAGATATCTTAGAAGAAATCGTCGGGGAAATCGATGATGAATACGATCCAGTAACTAAGAATTTCCAAAGATTGGGTGCTAACAAGTTTTCTGTCGTTGGTTTAATGACAGTGGAAGACTTTGATGAACTTTTTGAAGAAGAAATTCAAGTTGATGATGTCGATACGATTGCTGGATATTTGATTATGCAAATTGGAGAAATTCCTGATGCCAAACATCCTAAGTCATATACTTTGGACGATGGAGTAACTATTACATCTGGAGAATTAAATGGTTCACGAATTGAAAATGTTATCGTGACGGTTCCAGATGATAAAATAAAGAATGTAACTACTAATATGTATAAAGAGAAATACTAGTGTATTTCTTTTTTTTCGAGGAAAATTATGTTGTAAATAAATTACTGATTTATCCAATTATGAATTTATATATAGGAAGGAAATGCGTAGAAATTTGTTTTTACGCTCTTAAAAAATGGATCAAAAACAATTAGAACAAGAAGTAAATAAACGTAGAACTTTTGCCATCATCTCTCACCCGGATGCTGGTAAGACTACTATTACTGAACAAATGTTGTACTTTGGTGGAGTTATTCGTTCTGCCGGTACAGTTAAAGCTAAGAAATCTGGACAATTTGCTACTAGTGACTGGATGGAAATTGAAAAGAAACGTGGAATTTCTGTTACAAGTTCTGTTATGCAGTTCCACTATCGTGACAAGGATATCAACATTTTGGATACTCCAGGACACGAAGATTTCTCTGAAGATACTTATCGTACTTTGATGGCGGTCGATGCGGCTGTCATGGTTATCGATTCTGCTAAAGGTATCGAGCCTCAAACTAAGAAGTTATTCAAGGTTGTTAAAAAACGTGGTATTCCTATTTTTACTTTCATGAATAAGCTTGATCGTGATGGACGTGACCCACTAGACTTGATTGCTGAACTTGAAGAATTGCTAAATATCGAAGGTTGTGCAATGAACTGGCCAATCGGTATGGGTAAGGAATTAAAAGGTTTGATCGATATTCGTAATAACCGCTTGGAACTTTATCGAAAAGATGGCGATGATCGTTTCTTGCCAATGAATGATGAAGGGCAATTAGTCGAACACAATCCAATTGAAGAAGAGGGCGTTTACGAACAAGCTCAAGGTGAAGTTGACTTGATCAAAGAAGCCGGAAACCAATTTGACCTTGAAAAGATTCAAGCTGGTAATCAAACCCCAGTCTTCTTTGGTTCTGCTTTGACAAACTTTGGTGTTGAGACATTCTTGAATACATTCTTGGATTTGGCTCCAGCTCCTGCCGAACACAAAGAACAAGACAGTGAAGAAGTAGTTAAGCCTGATGACCCAGAATTTTCTGGTTTTGTCTTCAAGATTCAAGCGAATATGAACCCTAATCACCGTGATAGAATTGCTTTTGTCAGAATTTGTTCTGGTGAGTTCGTTAGAGGAATGGATGTTAAGTTACAAAGAACGGGCAAAGTCATGCGTTTGAACAATGCGACCGAATTCATGTCTGATCAAAGAGAAACAGTTAAGACAGCTGTTGCCGGTGATATCGTAGGACTTTACGATACTGGTAATTTCCAAATTGGCGATACGATTTATACAGGTAAGAAATCAGTTCAATTTGAGGACTTGCCACAATTTACCCCTGAAATGTTCATGGAAGTTCAAGCTAAAAACGTTATGAAACAAAAATCATTCCATAAGGGTATGCAACAGCTAGTTCAAGAAGGTGCCGTTCAATTGTATAAGAAATATACAACTAACGACTATATCTTGGGTGCTGTTGGTCAACTACAATTTGAAGTTTTCCAATTCAGAATGAAGAACGAATATAACTGTGATGTAGTCATGAAACCAATTGGTTCAAGAATTGCTCGTTGGATTGATCCAGAACAATTAGATCCTGCTATGTCATCAACTAGAAATATGCTTGTCAAAGACTTAGATGATAAACCATTGTTCTTATTTGAAAATAAATTTGCGGAAAATTGGTTTGCTAACAAATATCCAGATGTTAAGTTAAGTTCAAAATTATAGGAAATCGCTGAATGGCGGTTTTTTTTATTGTAAAATTTTAATGGTAGTACAAAAATTCACAATAAAGGAGGTTGAAGAAAAGTACTTTATAAAGCTTGAGACTGTAGTGTTTTGAGATTTATTACTTCAAAATTTAAAATAATATAATTCTAACTACCGATTATTTTATCAACGATTATTCGTAATATTTTTGTAATTATTCGGGGATTTTTAATGGTATTTCACAGGTGTTCCTTAATTTAATATAGAAAATCTTTAGATTCTTAAGAAATTCTTAAAGTCAAGTAACAAAAAATTACAATTTATTTTCGAATGTTTAATTCTTGTTACAAATCTCGAGTTTTATTGAAAGTGCTTTTTTTAAATAGTAGTCTATAACTAGATTATTTATTAAGGGGTAACCAATCTATGTCTAAAAAAAATCTACTTACAAGTGCTTTAGTACTTGGTACATTAGCTGCAACCGCTACACCTTCCGTAGTGTCAGCTGCAACAACTGAGGATGCTAGCCAAGCCGCATCACAAGCAGGTACTGAACAAGTTAATAATAAATCAGAAGATAATAAAACTAATATCATTGCCGGATCAGACGAAAAGAAAGCTGATACAACAGTTGCTAACTCTGCAACTGTTCAAGCAGCCAGTGAATCCGCAACAAATGCTTCAAAAACTACAGCAATTATTCAAGCCGCTTCAGGAATCACACAAGCACAACAACAAGCTTTCTTAAACACTGCTGTGCCAATGGCTCAAAAAGCAGCTTCACAATATGGGGTTTATACTTCAGTTATGTTGGCTCAAGCTATTCTTGAAAGTGCATGGGGTACTTCAACTTTAGCTACACAAGGTCACAACCTTTTTGGTATTAAGGGTGATTACAATGGTGCTTATGTAACAATGCCAACATCAGAATGGAGTGCTTCTCAAGGTTGGTATACAATCAATGCTAACTTCAGAAAGTATCCAAGTTACTACGAATCATTTGCTGACAATGGTAACAAGCTTCGTAACGGTGTTTCATGGAATTCAAGTTATTACAGTGGTACTTGGAAAGAAAACACTAGTTCATATAAGGATGCTACTGCTTGGCTACAAGGTAGATATGCAACAGCTCCAAACTATGCTTCATCATTGAATAACTTGATTCAAACTTACAATTTGACTCAATATGATGGTAATGCTGAAACAAATGGTGGTTCACAAACTAACAGCAATACTATTAGTGTAAATAACACTAATGGTAGCTACGTTCCATTGGTAGCTTTCAATAGCGATGGTTCTGCTAAGAAGATCACTAACCGTGCTTTGGCAAATAACACACCTTGGTACACTGACCAAACTAAGTCATACAATGGTCACACATACTACCGTGTTGCTACTAACGAATGGGTCGAAGATTCATACTTAGCTTAATTTGATTTTTACTTAAGACATTCCTTCAATTAGGGATGTCTTTTTTTATATCAAATTATTAATATATTTTATAATAAATTATGGATGTTAATTGGCAAGGCTTACATGTATAATAAATATAAATAATATTGGGATTATTTTAAATAAAAACGTGATTCTTAAATAGGAGAAGGGGGAATTGCGTATGCAAAATAAGTTGTTAAAAATTATTAATATATTTATTACTTTTACAATTTGTTTAAGCTTATTGCCAATAAATACGGCTAAAGCGGCTGCCACACCGCCCACCACATCAGAGGTATATCAAACTACGCCCCCAGGAATTGCAATGAAGGATTTTGTATCAAAGGCTGATACTTACAAGGATGGAACGGTTAATAGCGCTAAACTCTTTGAAGCCGGTAATACTACTTATGATAATTCGACTGATATTTATCAATTATTAAGCAGTGATGGTGGTCAAGAACAGACTAGTTCTTTCTGGGGTAAAGTATCTAGTGATGATGGTGGTAGTTCTAGTGTTAATAATTATTTTGATCTCAGTAAGCCTCAAGTTATTTCTGCCTGGCTGTATATGGGTGATAAAAGTGCTTATTCAGGATCTAGTGACGATACAGCTAAGGGTCTCCCCGATGGTTTAGCATTTGTCTTGCAGGATGACACTAGAGGAACTCAGGCAATTGCGACCTCAGCTAACGAGGGCAAGACAGCCTTTGGTGAAGGTTTAGGAGTTTGGGGCGTTGCCAGTTCCAGTGATAATACGTTAAGCAATTTTGTTGATCCAAGTCTTGGCGCGATTCAAAATAGCTGGGCCTTAGAATTTGATACTTTGCAAAATTCCAGTCCGGCAGCTTCTGGCAGTAACTATGATGATTATTTTGATGGTTTGACTTATAGTGGCGTAAAGATTGCAAAAGGCCAGCATATGGCTTGGGATTATCCGGCTAATGTCGGAATAAATCAAAATAATACTAGTGCAAATATGGGCGTTAATCCAAATGATAGCGGCAATACTTACTATGGTAAAAATAATAACTGGGGGAATATTTTTACAGGATATAAGAATCACTACTATTATGGTTTAAATCATCGTGACGTAATTCATAGTATGTACTTAACTGGTTATACGAGTGATTCAGCAACGAATGTGTATAACTCATGGCATCACTTCAAACTCAGCTATACGCCACCTGCAGCTGGATCGACTTTAGCCAAAATGTCGTATATTTTTAACGATAAAACTTACGATGGAACTTTAAAAAGTTACCTTGATTATGATAAAAAGACTAATGTGACAGTTGATATTAGCAAATTTATGCGGGATGGAAATACCAAAGTTCGCTGGGGATTTACAGCTTCTACAGGTTCACAAAGTTCTTCACCTTCAACGTTTGCAGTTATCATGCAACAAATGCCTAATGTTGCCAATATCGAAACTACTACTAAACTTTATGATTTATCGCAGTATGATGCTGATGATAATTTAGGACGTGAAATTAAAGATTTGGATAAACGTCCAGTTTCTATTACAGCAGCCACCAAGGATCCAGATTATAACGTGGCCAATGGAGATAAATTACGTTTAGATTATAATTTGAATTACATTTCAGGTTTTGAAGGAACGGGAAGTGATATCACAACGAATATTACTTTGCCATCAAACGTCGATTTTAGTCCGGATGAGGATAACAACATCGGACAAATAATTTATTCTGGCTTTTCCGATGAATCAAAAAATAGAACTGTTCCAATTTCGGCAACCAGTTTGACAAGCGATAATAAGGTGGCATTAACTTTAGATGCTTTAAACAGTGAGAATGAAAATATTAAAATTGAACTCTTCGGTACTGCTGACGCACAGACGACGCCAACAACGGTCAAAGGTCAGCATGCATCGTATCAAAGTTTGCATTTCTTAGATGATATTATGAGTCCATCGTTTATTATTAATGATCGTCTGCAATTAACGACGAATGATAATTTAGATTTAGGAACGATTCAGACGGGAAATGAATCAAATAACCAGGTTAATTTGAATTTAGCGATGAACTATCTCAACAGTTCTAGTTTTGATACAAAGGGTGTTACGTTATATACGAAAGTAGATGATAAAACAGCCACCAAAACAACTATTTCAACAGCGGACGGGAAAACTTCTTATGATATTGCTAATGATATAGCCAATTCTACGCAATTTAGTGCTGACTATTTGGGTACGGGGACTCATAAAATTACAGTTTATGCGATTGACAGTATGAATCGTGTCAGCCAATCAATTACTTATCAGGTTAAAGTTGAAGGTAAGCAATTAAAATTAGATGTTGATCCAAATTATTCATTTAAGAACATTAATAAAGTGGCACCGGATGGATACGTTAAGAGAAAAGGGCATTGGAAAGTTTCAGTAATTAGCTCTGATACGCCGTGGACTTTGACAGCCAATGGAACTGAATTAACTTTGGAGAATGATGCCTCTCAAGTTATAGGACCAATGTTTTATCGTGATAAGAATGGCAATGATTTTTCAATGTTGAATCAAGATATTTTGATTGCCCAAGATTTGTCGTCTGACTCTAAAACAACTGACGTTAGTGGAAGTTGGGCTAATGACAAAGGTATTTTATTGCATGATGATCAAGATAATATGGCTGGTAAATATCAAGGTAAGATTCATTGGAGTTTAATTGATAGCGTTTAATTAAAAGTCGGGATGACTAATATCTCGGCTTTTTCTTGTCCTAAGGCCAGGATTCGTTTATTATAAATAAATGTATTTTTAAATTGAGAGAGTAATCTATATGAATGAAAAGTTAACTTGGAGAAATTTATTTTTTATCGGTTCAATGTTATTTGGATTGTTTTTTGGAGCCGGAAATTTAATTTTCCCAGTATTTTTAGGACAACAAGCAGGTAGTAATGTTTTTGGCGCTGTTATTGGATTGTTGATAACCGGAGTGGGGTTGCCACTTTTAGGAGTTGCCAGTATGGGAATGACTGGTAGCAATAGTGTTTTTGATTTGGCGGAAAAAGTCAATCGGCCATTTGCTTATATTTTTACGATTTTGTTGTATTTGACGATGGGACCACTGTTTGCTATTCCTCGCTTAGCAACAATTTCTTTCCAATTAGGTTTGGCACCATTTATTGGTAAAAATCATCAAAATTTCGTTTTATTAATTTTTTCAGCTTTATTCTTTGGTATAACTTTTTGGTTAGCACGAAAACCTAGTAAATTGATGACTTATGTTGGAAAATGGTTGACGCCAATTTTCTTAATTTTATTGGGAATTTTAGTGGTAACGGCTTTTATCAAACCAATGGGAAGTTTGAATGTCGCTCCTCAAGGTCAATATGTTGATCATGCTGTGTTGAGTGGTTTTACCGAAGGTTATAATACGATGGATGCTTTAGCTTCATTGGCATTTGGAGTAGTAGTGATCGATACGATCAAGTCGTTAGGAGTAAAACATCCCCAACAAATTGCTAAAGATACAATTAAATCTGGATTGATCAGTGTTGTTTTGATGGGTATCATTTATGCCTTTTTGGCTTTGATAGGAACGATGAGTGTTAATAAATTTCCATTGGCAACCAATGGTGGAGTAACTTTGGCGCAAGTGTTCAACTACTATTTTGGTTCCTTTGGAAGTTTGTTATTAGCTTTGATTGCCATCATTGCTTGTTTAAAAACTTCTATTGGTTTAACTTCAGCCTTTGGTGAAACGGCTACGGAAATGTTTCCTAAATTTAATTATCAGGCTGTTTTAGCCTTTGCAATTGGTTTGTCATTTTTAGTTGCTAATATTGGTTTAACGAAGTTGATCAATTATTCGACGCCAGTATTGATGTTTTTATATCCACTGGCCATTGTGTTGATTATTATTTCGGTATTAAATCCGATTATTGGGGAATCAAAATGGTTGTTTGGTATTACGACATTGTTTACCTTGATACCAGCCTTTTTTGCCGGAATTGCGGCTTTACCTAAGGCTATGCAAAGTGGTTTGGTTCAACGGATTTTAGTCTGGAATGATTATTTGCCATTGTCGCAATTAAGTTTGGGCTGGGTAGTACCGGCGTTATGTGGTTTGTTACTTGGCTTTGTAATCAGTCGTATTAAAAGAGAAAAATAATATATAGAGTATTATGGTACTGCTGGCTGTCGTCATCCGTTCTGCTTTGTGGATGCTGGAACGTACTGGGCGCAACTTTAAGCCAATTCCAGAACCGGGAACAGTCTTA